>Ga0181536_10006868_pt1 | contig 11313 bp, 12 predicted proteins | sample PEATcosm2014_Bin_41_FD_121105 | JGI IMG/M metagenome (GOLD analysis project Ga0181536, IMG submission 121105) | Peatland microbial communities from MTU Mesocosm Facility, Houghton, MI, USA - PEATcosm2014_Bin17_60_metaG | ecosystem: Environmental > Terrestrial > Soil > Wetlands > Peat | place...
CGCCTCGCGCCGCTCTACGACATCATCTCGACGCAGCCCAGCCTCGATGCGGGTCAGATCACGCAGAACCAGATGAAGCTCGCCATGGCGATCGGCAACAACCGGCATTACGCGGTCCACACGATCGTCGGCCGCCATTTCGTACAGACGGCGAAGAGCTGCGGCCTGCCCGACAAGATGGTCAAAGAGGTCATCCAGGAACTTACCGATACGACAGCTTCTGGCATCGATCACACCCTCTCGCACCTTCCGGAGGGCTTCCCCGAAACGATCGCCACATCCATCAGCAGTGGCGTGAGACAGCGTCTGAAGTCTTTGCCCAAGACTGAGGTTGAAGGGTGATTGCATACGTGACTTGCGAAGATTGGTAACGTTGTTCTCCGCGGATCTACGTAAGGCGCCTCCAGGCACTCGCATCTATATGCGGGTCGGCGATGTGTTCAGGAGCGCCGATGTTGTCAGCATCGACGAGTTGCGGGCCGCTCGCGAGGTCGCGGTGGTTCCAGTCGATCGGACACCACAAGACTCAACGGGCCGCCGTAGGTGGTCGACCGGTTCACGTGATTAACGCGGCGTTGCCGAGGCTTGCAATCGCGCCAAGATGTTCGTCTCATATTCTCGAAGCCAGGGCATTAGGTTTGTTGAGGCCGGGACCTCGACTTGGTATTGCAATAAAGCCGCATGCGGGGTGCTTCTTTAGAAAGAGAGCTGAAGCAAAGCCGAAAATGCCGGCTCGGGCATGCCACCCAGAGATCGCATCGTCCATCACGGCGATTTCGGCGGGATCGAGGACTGGCGCGCCATCCCGCTCGACCCCGACGCCAGCGACCTTGAGGACCGTGCCGATCACTTGAAAAAGGTGCTTAGCGCCCTGTCGGTCTACGTGACCGCAATCCTCAACGATACAGCGCAGAACCTCCCGGGCGGGCTTGATCTTCGCTATATCGATGCCCTGCTGTCCGACCTCGCATCCGACGTCACCGGCACCATTCAGCGTGCTGCCGACGCTATGGCGAGCAGTAGAACGTTGAATCCGCGGGACCAGCCGCCGCACACGATGCTTAACGGCGCACTTCGAACGGCGGCGAGCTGGGACTGCGCGGGGCGATGATTAACGCGGGGCCCCGGGGAACGCGGTCATGAGGAATTCGGCAAGCAGTCCAGCCATGGCGCCGTGATAGCCAACCTTGAAAATTTTGTCGGGGTCCACGCCAGTTTGCGTTTGCCAAGAAAATGACTATAATGACTAATGTGACTACATACCCGAGAGTAGCGTCATGAAGGCAAATATCTGGACCGTTGCCGAGGCGAAGGCGAAGTTAAGCGAAGTTATTGAGCGCGCGCGACGCGGCACGCCACAGACGATCACGCGCAACCGACGCACAACTGTCGTTGTCGTATCAGCGGAGGAATGGGAGCGAAAGGTTCGACGTAAAGGCAACTTGGCCGAGTTCTTTTCTGCGTCACCGCTTCGAGCCTCCGACCTGAAAGTAAAACGGATCAAGGATAATCCACGAGAAGCCAATCTGTGACATTTCTCGTCGATACCAACGTTATCTCGGAATGGGTCAAGCCGCGCCCCGATGCCGGGGTGGTAACTTGGATGGGCGAAGTTGACGAAGACCGCGTCTTTATCAGCGTCGTTTCCTTGGCAGAGCTGCGCCACGGCGTCGAGCTTATGGCTGCAGGCGCACGCCGGCGGCGGCTCGATGAATGGCTAACGGAAGAACTGCCGCTGCGATTTGAAGGGCGAGTCTTATTTATCGATCCTGCCGTCGCCGAGACCTGGGGAAGGATTGTGGCGCGCTGCGAAAAGGCCGGTCGGCCGATCAGCACAATGGACGGCTTTATTGCCGCTACCGCCGAAGCTCATGGCTTGATTCTCGTTACGCGAAACGTATCCGATTTCGAATTTTCGCTGAAGAAAATTGTTAATCCCTGGGTAACGAGCTGATAACTGCAACCGTTCATTGCAATTAAGCGGCAGCAACGGATTCTCTTTGCGGTAACAGTTTCACAATAAGTTTGTAATTGTAGGCGCGGATAGCTGTTTGGAGCCCGCCATGGGCCGTGCTCAGGGCCATCCCCTCGCCACCAGAGGACACCTGCAGCGGACCATAGGGCGTGGTTAGGGCAAAACCCGAAGCCGGGCAGCCGACCATGGTTAAGCGTTCGCATCGTCACAACGTTGGCAAGATTCCGCGAGCCGTAACGGCACCCTCCGGCTCTGTAGCGAATCTTCAAATCGCGTACCTGCCGCCCGTACACCTGCGTGCCTCCGCGACCAACGCCCGCACCCATTCCAAGAAGCAGCTGAAACAGATTGCGAGGTCGATCGAGCGCTTTGGCTTCTTAAATCCCGTCCTCATCTCCGATGACTTCGAGATCATCGCCGGTCACGGCCGGGTCGAAGCCGCAAAGATGCTCGGCTTGAAGGAGGTGCCGACGGTTCGTTTGTCCAATCTCTCCCCGGCCGAGCGGCGCGCCTACGTCATCACCGATAATCGGTTGGCCGAACTAGCGGGTTGGGACCGCGATTTGCTGGCGAGCGAACTTAAGGGGCTGCTGGAACTGCAACTTGACGATATCGAATTGACCGGGTTTTCGCTCGGCGAGATCGACGTTTTGCTCGATGGGACGGTGGAAGAGACAGCAGCCGCGCCTGACGACGAACTTGCGGCCGAACGCTCGGTGGTGTCGCGACCGGGCGATCTGTGGATCTTGGGGTCGCACGAGCTGCGCTGCGGTGACGAACCGCTTTCAGGCGACGTCATCATCCGGCGCTGGCAGCAATACACCGGCAAGGCGGCACGGCTTGCAGGGTCGGATCTGACCTTTGCAGAGGTGGAAGCGAGCCGCCTTGCTGGGCAAAGCGCGTCCGCCGCCGAGAGCTAAGGGGGTCAGTGACATGTCGGAGAAATCCAATCCCACGCCTGGCGAGCCGTTGGAATCTCAGGCCAACGGATCGCAAAGCACCCCGGCCGAAGCGCACAAGGTTGGCCCGGGCCGCCCGCCTGCGGACACGCAGTGGAAGAAAGGCGGTCCGTCGCCAAATCCCCGTGGTCGGCCGCGGAAGGTACAGACGAGTATTCCCGACCTCGGCAAGGCTTTGGAGCAGGCCATCAGCAAGAAGGTGCGGGTATCGCGGGGCAATCGGAAAGTTTCGCTGACGCGAGGCGAAATCGCGGTCGAGCAATTTCTCAACCAAGCCGCAAGTGGTGATCGTCATGCAATGGGTCTCTTGCTGGACATAGCCAAAAAGGCCGGCATCGACGTTTTGGGCAACAACCGACAGCAGATCGAGCAGGCGATCACAGCCCGCGACCAAGTCGTCCTCGATCGGTACGTCGAACGCCGAACTGGCCCGGCCCAGGTGGTCCCTGCTGAGCGCGTGCTGGCGCCACCTCAGCTTTTGGATGATGACCTCGATGAGACGAAGAAAGAGACGACAAGAGAGAAGGTCAAACAGGAAGTGAAACAGAGCCAGCCTCCGCAAAAGCTCGATCAAGCGGGGTACGGTGCTGGTTGTCCACCTCCCGGTGGCCGCTCACTGACGACCGGGAAATGGACTTGAGGCGGCAGAACGCGAAGGAGAACAAGCAATGACGATACTGTTGCCTGACTCAGTCGACTATCCGCCGAGCGTCGTCCTGCGTGCGGCACTGCGTGTCGATTTCATGGCCTTCGCCGATTATGCCTTCGGCGTGGTACGACCGAATACGCCGTTCAAGCCAAATTGGCACCACGAGGCGCTCGCCCACAAGCTGTCGCAGGTCGCCTCCGGCGAGGTCAGGCGGCTCATCGTCACCATGCCGCCGCGCCATCTGAAATCTTTGTTCGCCTCGGTCGCGCTGCCGGCCTGGTTTCTCGGCCATCATCCCTCGGAACGAATAGTCGCGGTCTCCTATTCCGACCAGCTCGCACGCACCCACGCCAGCGATTTCCGCCGGCTGGTCAACGATCCGCTCTATCAAGCAACCTTCCCGGCGATGCGGCTCGACCGTGACACCGACCGCGAGATCATGACCACGCTGCGCGGCCGGCGACTGGCCACCTCCATCGAGGGCACGTTGACCGGATTGGGCGGCAACTTGGTGATCATAGACGACCCGCTCAAGCAGGACGAGGCCCACTCTGAAGCGGTGAGAAATCGTACCATAGACTGGTATCGTAACACGCTGGTCAGCCGCCCGGACGACAAGCAGCTCGCGCGCATCGTTTTGGTCATGCAGCGCGTGCATCAGAACGATCTCGCCGGCTATCTCATGGAGCAGGGCGGATTTGAGGTCTTGAATCTCCCGGCCATTGCCCCAAAGAGCCAAGGCTACGAGCTCGGTGGCGGCCGCATCTATGTCCGGCAAAAGGATGAACTGCTGCACCCGGCCCATGAGCCGGCCGCGGTTCTCCGCGACATCAAGCGCCAAATGGGGCCGATCGCCTTTTCCGCCCAGTACCTGCAACGCCCGATCCCGCCTGGCGGCACGATCATCAAGCGGGAATGGCTCGCCACCCTTGACGAATATCCGCCGTACGAGCGCGGCGACCACATCATCATGAGCTGGGATATCGCACTGAGCGAGCGCGAAACAGGAGATTATTCGGCAGGCATCGTGTTGCTGCAGCGCAGAGAGGTCTTCTACGTTCTCGAGGTGATCCGCACCCGCCTACGCTTCCCCGAACTCATCAACAAGATCATCGACGTCAAACGGCGGTACGGCACCGGAACTCTTCTGATCGAGGAATCGCCGATCAGCAAGGGTTTGATCCAGAGCCTCGAGCAGAAATCGCTCAACGTCACGCGGTACGTGCCGGATAAAGATAAGGAGGCTCGGCTGATCGCTCAATCCGATCTGTTCGCCGGCGGCTCGGTCCGGCTGCCCAGGAAGGCCGCCTGGCTCGAAGAGTTCACCGCCGAGCTTCTCGCCTTCCCCGGGGGACTGCACGACGACCAAGTCGACGCCTTGACCCAAGGATTGGCCTGGGGCCGGGACATGTGGAGCCACAGGATGAGGACCGGCCGGGTCATCATCTGATCGCCGTTGGGCGGTGTCTTGCGCGGCGTTCCCATACTCGTTTCCCCATTGGCCGACGCGCGGCAGCCCTATTCGAGCTCTGCCAATGTGGCTCTTCGCCCAGGCGGACGTCTCGGCTTTCCATGAAACCCTTCGAGCGTCGGGCATCCTGGCATTGAATCAGCTGGCACGAGCTTGTCCTGGGAGGTGCCGAATGCTTTCCCGCGATGCTCGATTCCAGCGAAGCTCTACGGCGGTAGAATTTGCAAGTGGCAGAGCAGGGAGCTGCCATCTTTTTCCTGGAGGCGGATTCAGGCTCTGATGGGCAAAGCGAAAGCGAATCGTCACCATGCCGCCGCGCAATCTGAAATCGCTGTTGGCGTCCGTCGCACTGCCGGCCTGGTTTCTCGGCCATAACCCCTCGGAACGGGTGGTCGCGGTGTCCTATTCCGAGCAGCTCGCGCGCACCCACGCCAACGATTTCCGCCGGCTGGTGATTGATCCCCTCTATCAGGCAACCTTCCCGGCCATGCGGCTGACGCGCGACACCGACCGCGAGATCGTCACCACGATGCGCGGCAAGCGCTACACCACCTCGATCGAGGGCACGTTAACCGGACTGGGCGGCAACCTGGTGATCATCGACGATCCGCTCAAGCAGGAAGATGCGCATTCCGAAGCGGTCAGGAGGCGGACCATCGAGTGGTATCGTTCCACCCTGCTGAGCCGCCCGGACGACAAACAGGTCGCACGCATTCTTCTCGTCATGCAGCGTGTGCACCAGGACGATCTCGCCGGTTACCTCGAGGAACAAGGCGGATTTGAAATCTTGAATCTCCCCGCCATTGCCACACAGACCGAAGCCTATGAGCTCGGCGGCGGCCGCAGCTATGTGCGGCAGCAAGGCGAGCTCCTGCACCCGTCGCATGAACCGGAATCGGTGCTGCGCGAGCTCAAACGCGAAATGGGGCCGATCGCCTTTTCCGCGCAGTATCAACAGAGCCCGATCCCGCCCGGTGGCACGATCATCAAACGGAAATGGTTCGTTTTCTATGACGCGGTTCCCACCTACGACCGCGGTGATCACGTCATCATGAGTTGGGATATTGCGTTCAGCGAGCAAGAGAAGGGCGACTATTCTGCATGTGTCGTGTTGTTGCGGCGAAAGGAAGTGTTCTTCGTTCTCGAAGTCATCCGCGGGCGGCTGCGTTTTGACGACCTCAGGCGCAAGATTTTGGAGGTCAAAAGACGCTACGGGGACGCGACGCTGCTAATCGAGGATGCGCCCATCAGCAAGGGTCTTATCCAGAGCCTCGAGGAGAGCTCGATCAGCGTCACAAAATATACCCCGGAAACCGACAAGCGTGATCGCCTGATTGCCCAGTGCGATAGGTTCACGAGTGGTTCGGTGCGGCTTCCCAAGAGGGCGCCGTGGCTTGAGGATTTCACCGCCGAACTTCTGGCCTTCCCGGGACGTCACGACGACCAAGTCGATGCCTTGACCCAGGGATTGGCCTGGGGTCGCGAGATGTGGAGTCATCGGGCGAGGTTCGACCGCAGGGCGACCTTGTGAAAGACCGGCCGGGTTCCCCGCCGATGCGGGGCATCCAAAGTCGGCCGCGCCTCCCGCCAGAAGCACAGCTCATTCGCCCAGCTTCGCTAACAGCTCAGGGAGCTTCTCTCGGGCTTGCTTCACGCAATGATGTCGAGCCCGGCGCGGACCATCCGGGGATTTTATCGGGCTTCTTGTTGCTGCTGTGGGACCCGACAATGGGAAGTCAGCAGCTCCCTGTTCCCTCCCTGTTTCTTCTCTGTTATTTTACTTTCGCGGAAATTATCTAAGCCGATGATTTGTCTCAATTATTTTCGGCGGCGCTCTCATAGCCATCCCTGTTTTTATTGGAAATCTCCCTGTTTCCTGTTTTTTTCTCAGTATTTCAACGAGTTTTCCGCAGCGAAACGGCGGCGCCATTTTGCTCAGCGCCATCACGGTTTGGGAGATTGCGCTTCTCGTTGACACCGGACGGATCGACCTCGACGTTCCCGTTACGCCATGGATCGAGCGTTTCCTCGATTGTCCCGGCATCGAAGCAGTGCCGCTGGGTCACCAGGCTGCCTCCCGTAGCTACCAGCTGCATCATCTCGAACACCGCGATCCGGCGGACAGACTTCTGATTGCGACGGCGATCGAGCTTGCTTGTCCGTTGGTCACCTATGATGAGCGCATCGTCCGTTTCGGCAAGAAGCACGGCCGAACAGTACCGGTTCGCAGTCAACGCGTGATATTGTATTGAGCGGAAAGAGGCGACGGCTTGGCGAGGTGGTGATCCTCCCGCGGGCTGCCAAACGGGAGCGGTAGAAGCCGTGCCGAACGGGCTTTCGTGGAGCTTTGAAGTTATACGGTCCCCTGCTTGCCTGCCCTCGCTCCAACACGCGAGTGCGCCGGACCTGCCGGCAGCGGATGCGTCTTAAGCCATAGCGCGGCAGCGGTAACCATCGGATTGATTCGTACCTTTAGCCACGACTCGGGTTCGTCGCCGCAGCGGTGGACCTCGCGATGGTGGCCCCGGCACAATGGCACGGTGAATTCATCGCTGACCTTACGGCCGAGCGCGGGCCTTTGCGCAAAGCGTAGATGGTGGGCATCCGCTGGCTGCCGGCCGCAAACGAGGCTGCTTGGCGACGTATCTGACGTGATCCCGATCCCGTATCCGACGGGGCTCTGGGAAAGCCAGCACGGTCTTATCGATGACCGTGGGCTGCGACGCTTGTCGCGACCTTTTTCGATTTGGCTTGCGCTGATCCATCGCCTGTGGCGTCCGGGTCTGCCCGGAAGCCTCAGATGTCAGAGCCGCGTCCATGGCGTCGATCGCAAGAGGCGTGAGGATTGCAACGCGTGCTCGGAAAGCTTCCTCGACGCGTGCGGCATCGGCCGCGGTCAATCGGTTCTTTTCAGGAAGGCACCGCTGCGCCCAGATGGCCGCGTCGTCGGTTGAGACAAGTTCGTCTGATCGATTGCCGTGGTCTGCAGAGTAGCGATCTCATGCTGGCCCAACGACTTGCGCACAATCTCCAGCCCACTTGATAGCGGCGCGTAGCGAAACGATTTCCCGGTGCCGCTCGGGCCGTCTGACTCAATGGTCGCCGCTAGCGACTTCTCCGGGTTGACGAGCTCGACTTGAGCTTTGGCGAGAGCGGCCGCCAAGCTGGCGATCGATTCACTGGACCGCTGCATGGCCAGCGTCCTCCGCGCCGAGGAGATCGAAACTGATCGCGCCTGATTTCGAGCGCTTGGCCCGGATGCCGTGACCGATCGCCTGCTGGGCGTCCTCGGGTACAAGGCTCTTAAGTTCGGCCTTGGCCTGTTCATGCTCAAGATGAGCCGATCGGGTTTACGAAAACACCGCGGCAAACTCCGCCTAGGCGTTGGAGGAACTCATGTCGACAATGCGCACCGCCTCGATGCGTGCCCTCGGCGGCTCGGCGCCGAACGGGGCAGGGGGCTCGCCATTCTCCACACAGCGCCAGAATTTCCGCTCCGCAGTGACAATCAGATGCTGGTAGAGGGGGTCGGCTTGGGTCTTGATCTCAACCCATTTGCCGCCTCCGGTGATCACCGAAAGCACCGCACTTCTGGCAGCAACGACCCACATGTTGCCTGGCGCGGCAGGGCGCGCTCGTCGTCCATTGCCCACCAGCGGATTTTCCCAGTGGATGGCTTGCCTGAGACGCGCTCCGGCGCGACCTCACGGCGTTTTTCCCTCCACGGTCGGATTTGCAGCTCCGCCTTCCCTGCAATTCCGCGCACTCTTTCCTGCCATCGCCCTCAGGGAGGGGCTCTTTCAACTCCTTCCGGCACAATGATTTTCAGCTGGAGAATGAGCCCGACCGACCCTGCATTTCGTGGAAATCACCCTGGCACCCGAAAACGTACTCCCAACCGAACGATATATATCTTCAAACCGGTTGACTCTTTTTTCCCTAATGAGTGATGATACATCGTGTCAGCCATCTCGAAGGCTGGGGTCGGTCGGTAATTGAGGGTGAAACATGACAAGGCTCGCAGCGTTAGCAGGCGTGTTCGCAAGTTCCCTACTTTGGGTGTCGACCGCAGGTGCCGAGACCATAACGATTGGATTGTGCTCAGGCGCCACCTGCAGCACCATTACCACCGAAGCATCGGGAACCAACAGCGCTTCGTTCAGCGGCAGCACCGCGGCGTTCACCACAATCAACGTCAGTGGGGCAGGGCCAGCTAACCCCCTTAATCTACTCAGCGATGATATCGACATTGCGTCCGGAGTTTCAGCTACCAATATACTGCATGTTTTCGTGACAGAACAGGGCGTGACCGGCCCGGTCGGGGCAGCGATCAATTTTGCGAGCAGCTTTACATCGAATGCGTTGAGCGCGGGCTGGACATTAACCGAACAGACGTTTCTCGACCCGGCGAATGGACTATTTACAACTACAGGTCCACTAAGTTCCGCTCCCTTTACTACCATCGGAACCCAATCGGCTAACGCGATTGGCAACACGGGGAGTCCTGGTCCTTACTCAGTGACAGAGGAATACACCATTACTACGCATGGATTCGGTAATACCAATGATACGATCGACCTCTCGGCCACGGCGGCAACGCCGATCCCGGGGGCATTGCCGCTCTTTGCCGCTGGTATAGGCATGATGGGTCTGCTTGCGCGACGTAGGAAGCGGAATAACTCCGCTCTCGCTGCCGCCTAAATAAACAGATATGGGTTTTAGACAGACCGCCGCGCGAGGCGGTCTTTCTTTTGGCGTGTCGCCGATCATGTTGCAGCGCATGAGTCTCTTGTTGGCCCATCGCGACATTTGCTCACGATTTGGCCGACGGTTGCTTTCGGGGCAAAGCAGAATAATACCACTACCGCGCAACGCCGATTCCTGCGGCATTGCCGCTGTTCGCCACGAGCCTTGTAGGCGGCCTGTGGGGTTTGCGCAGAAAGCGGAAGGCTCACGCCTCGGCGACTGCTTGACGCTAGCCTGACACGTTTACTTCGAGAAAATGCGCCCCCAATCTCACGGTCGGGGGCGCTTTGTTGTGCATTTTTGGCGGTAGGGTTCTGTACGGGGCGTTAGACGCCACTCTGCGTCGGTCCGATCGGGCCGGTATCGGGTGATAGTGCGGTTATGCTGATGATGTTTGGGTGGCGTAGAAAGCCGGAAAGCGACTGTTGCCGCTGCCGCCTGACAAAAAAGCACCTGATCGGATTGGGAGAGACTGCCGCGCTGGTGGTCTTCATTTGCGATCGGTCTCGCGGTATCTAAACGAGATCGGCATTGAATAAGGCAGTCACTCGTATCGGAACTTTTCAACGATGGCCATGAAACCTATAGCTATCGCATTTTGTAGCCTCCTGTTGCTTGATGACCGAGCCGAAGGATTGGTCGGAGGCGCGCCACTGGCCACGGACGACATTGCCCGCTCGGTAGTCGGTATAGTTGGTCCGAGACATTCCTTCTGCACCGCAACTGCAATCGCGCATAATGTGGTGTTGACTGCCGGGCACTGTATGCAGCCAGGCACCAAATACAAAGTTCAGTACAAAGATAAAAATGGCTTGCGGAATTTTGCCGATATCGTTGATTGGGAACGCCCGCCTCAATTCATTATGCGCACCAATGGACCTGCCGCAGACCTTGCTCTTCTCAAACTCGTCGATCCACTACCTGCTGATATTGATGTTGCCATACTCGGACTACAACGGCACCCGATTTGGCCAGGAGATCGCTTCACCGTGATCGGCGGCGGAGTAGCGCTCAAAGGGCTTCACGAAACGGGAATCAATCGTATTGCGACCTTAGTCGCCACCGGCCCGTACACTGATCTGCAAATACGGCTCATCGATTTGCCCGGCAAGCAGATTACAATGAGCGCCTGTGCCGGCGACTCCGGTTCACCCGTATTCCAAACCCAGACCGACGGCACAAAGGTGATTGGCGTTGTCAGTTGGACTGCCGGTACTTACAAGTTAAAAGGTTGCGGCGGCATAACAGGCGCAACTCCACTCTGGCCGTATCGCCAATGGATCGAAGAAACGGTGAGTAAGTTGGGCGGCATTCTCGGAACTGATGCGGTGCCGCATTAATGTTGATTCGCCTTCGGAGGCTTCTCGAATCGTCGGTTGCCGTAATGCAACAATTCGGTAGATGGGGTAATCGGCCGGCGAGCTTGTGGATAGCTGAAGATTTTGGGTGCTGCGCTTCAGGCTGATGGTTCAACGAGGTCCGCGTGTACGGCCTCAAGCATCAGAAGGAGAAG
>Ga0181536_10006869_pt1 | contig 11312 bp, 8 predicted proteins | sample PEATcosm2014_Bin_41_FD_121105 | JGI IMG/M metagenome (GOLD analysis project Ga0181536, IMG submission 121105) | Peatland microbial communities from MTU Mesocosm Facility, Houghton, MI, USA - PEATcosm2014_Bin17_60_metaG | ecosystem: Environmental > Terrestrial > Soil > Wetlands > Peat | place...
CTCTACCATTTTACCCAAGGGTAGAGCGAAGGGTAGAGTCTTATCTACTTTTTGCAAACCACTGATGCAAATGGTTTGCAACTTGTCAAGTGATTGACAAAGTAGCTAAAGGTAGATGTGTCTATCGCTTGGGCCTGTTGAAAATGGACGGGTTGCAGCCTGTGGAAAAGTGTATTTTTCATATTAAAAGTGCGATGCTCTACCAACTGAGCTACCGGCCCGCTTTTGCGCGATGATGTCAGCGCAAACTCCCACCCCAAGCGTGCTAACCCTGGGGGGAATCTATATTGTAGCGCGTGCCCTGGCGAATCGGCCACGATTTCGACGCCTGCGACTCTAGAAATTCCGCATCACGCGGCGCGTATCGCCGCCAGCAGTTTGTGAAACGCGTCCGCGAATTGCTTTACGCCCTGTTCGAGCAACTCCGCGGTGACCTGCTGGATGGAAATGCCGGCGGCGGCCAGGTTTTGCATCACCAAGTGAGCCTGGTCGAGCCCCTGTTCCAGCGATGGCCGCAACTCGCCGTGATCGCGAAACGCATCGTAGGTGGCCGGCGGAATCGTATTGACCGTATCCTTGCCGATCAACTCCTCCACATAGAGCACATCGCGCAGTTTGGGATTCTTGGTCGAGGTGCTGGCCCATAGCAAACGCTGCACGCGCGCACCTTTCGATGCGAGCGCCTCCCAGCGCGCACCGGAAAAAATCTGGTGATAGCTTTCATACGCGACCTTCGCGTTGGCGATCGCCACTTGGCTGCGGCAGGACTCAAGCAGCGAGCGCTGGCGGTCATCACCGGCTGGCAGCAGCGCGTCAATGCGGGCGTCGACAGCCGTATCAATGCGGCTGACGAAGAAGCTCGCGACACCGGCGATGGAGGCCAGATGGAGTCCCTGCTGCGCCCGCGCCTCAAGTGCCCGCACGTAAATCTCGGCGACCTCCTCATACCGTTCGCGGGCGAACAGTAGCGTGGTATTTACATTAATGCCCTCGGTGAGCAGCGTTTGAATAGCCGGCAGCCCGGCTTCGGTTCCCGGCACTTTGATCATCAGGTTGGGCCGCCCCACCGCTTTCCACAGGCGGCGCGCTTCGTCCATGGTCGCTGGTGTATCGTTCGCGAGCAGCGGCGATACTTCCAGGCTGACGTAGCCATCGCGGCCGTTGGTGGCGAGATACACGGAACGCAGCGTGTCGGCCGCATCCTGAATATCGCGGATCGCCAGGTGCTCGAAGATAGCCTTGGCGTCGAGCGTCACATCCTTGCGGAGCTCGCCGAGAAAGTCGGCGTACTCTTGTCCCTCGGCAATGGCCTTCTCAAAAATAGAAGGATTCGAGGTCATGCCGGCCAGCCCATCCTGCTCGATCATCCTGCCGAGCTCACCGCTGGTCATCAGGCTGCGTCGGATGAAATCCAGCCAGATCGATTGCCCAAAACGGGCCAATTGCTTCAAGGGATTTTCGACGGTAACGGTGCTAGTCATAATAGGCCTCTTTTTTGATTTTAGTAGAAGCGCGTGGCGATCGCGGTTACCTACCACTGGGCGGTTCATCGCAAGCGAATGCGCGCGACGGAGGTGACGCGCGGCGTGAAGATCTCCGCCGGAATTTCCATGGCGCTGTGGTTGGCCGCGATCCTGGCGGGTTTGGAAGTGGGCTCGTTCACGTAAGCTATCCGACCGCTCTTTTCCCGGCGATTCGCAAGTGCCGCAAGAGGCAAGCTCACTTCAGGAGATCCCTGCGTTATACTTTCCCTTCTCATGCCTGACGCCCGACGTTTTTTCCCCGTGTTACTGATTCTCTTTGCCGCAAGCGGATGTTCCGCGCTGATCTATGAGGTCGCGTGGTATCAACTGCTGCAGCTCGCTATCGGCTCGACTGCGGTTTCCATGGGTGTTTTGCTCGCGACGTTCATGGGCGGCCTGTGCATCGGGAGTCTCGCGCTGCCGCGCCTGCCGCTTGCCGCGGTGCATCCTTTGCGCGTGTATGCCTGGCTCGAAGCGGGCATCGCCGCCTTCGGATTGCTGGTGCTCGTGACGCTGCCGCTGATCAATCGGGTGTACGTCGCGGGGCTCGCCAGCGGACTTCCGGGAATGCTGCTCCGTGGATTGCTCGCCGCGGCCTGCATGCTGATCCCGACGATTCTGATGGGCGCGTCGCTGCCCGCGATCGCACGCTGGATCGAAGCAAGCGCGCGAGGCGTTTCCTGGTGGGGATTGCTCTACGGAGGCAACACCGCGGGCGCGGTGGTGGGATGTTTACTCGCGGGATTTTACCTGTTGCGGGTCCACGATACATACGTCGCGACGTACGCGGCAGCGGCGCTTAATCTGATCGTATCCGCGGCAAGTTTCGCGCTGGCCGGCCGTGTTCCCGCAAGCTCCGGTAACGAATACAATGCCGCCGATGCAGACGAACATGCTGATGCTGCTTCGATCGAGGTTGCCCAAAGCCGATGGCCGGTTTACGCGACCATCGCGATTTCAGGAGCGTGCGCGCTGGGAGCCGAGGTGGTATGGACGCGCTTGATGGGCATGCTGCTGGGCGCGACCGTTTACGCTTTTTCGATCCTCCTGGCGGTATTTTTGATCGGACTCGCCGCCGGCAGCGGAGTAGCGGCCATGCTGCTTCGTTCCATGAAGCCGCGCCTGCTGAAAGCGCGCCGGGCTCTCGGCTGGAGCCAGATTCTCGCGGCATTCGGCGTCGCCTGGACGGCGTATATGATCGCCGATTCCCTGCCCTATTGGCCCATCGACGTCATGCTTTCGAAGAATCCGTGGCAGCTCTTCCAGCTCGATATGGCGCGTTCGCTGTGGGCGATCCTGCCGGCCACTCTTTTCTGGGGCGCGAGCTTTCCGCTGGCGCTGGCCGCTGCCGCGTCACCCGAACGAGACCATAAACGCGATCACGGGCGCACGGTCGGCGCGGTGTACGCCGCGAACACGCTCGGCGCGATCGCCGGAGCGCTCGGCGTTAGCTTAATACTCGTGCCGTGGATCGGCACGCAGAACACGGAGCGAGTGCTCCTGATCGCCTCCGCACTGGGAGCGCTGGCAGTGCTAACCCCTGAATTGACGGCGCTTGGCACAGCCGCGGCCCTGATCGTCGCGCTCGCGGCCTCGGGCTGGCTGGCATGGAAGGTCGATGCGGTCCCCAGAAAATTGATCGCCTACGGGCGCCAGATGCCGCGCTTCAGCAATGATTCCGAAATCGTCCACGTCGCCGAAGGCCGGAATTCATCGGTCGCCATCGGGCAGTGGAGCAACGGAGCCATCGAAATCGACGTGAACGGCCACATTGAAGCGACGACCGAACCCTTCGACATGTCCCTGCAAAGGATGGTGGGGCATTTGCCGGGCGTGCTGCATCCGAATCCGAAATCGGTGCTCGGCATTGGCTTCGGCGCGGGCGTATCGGCCGGCACGTTCACGCGCTACCCGGGCATCCAGAAGATTACCGTGTGCGAAATTGAGCCGATCATTCCGCCCATCTCCACGCGTTACTTCGCGAAGCAGAACTACGAGGTGTTTCACAATCCGAAAACGCGCATCGTGTTCGACGACGCCCGCCACTACCTGATGACCACGACCGAAAAGTACGACATCATCGCGTCGGATCCTCTGGACGTTTTCGTGAAGGGAACAGCGGGTTTGTATTCGAAAGAATACTTCGAGGCCGTGAAGCGCCATCTGAATCCCGGCGGATTCTTCACGCTGTACGTGCCCTTGTACGAAAGCGACCGCATCACCGTACAGAGCGAGCTCGCGACCTTCTTCGACGCATTCCCGAACGCGACGGTGTGGGGCAATACACGCGACGGCCAGGGTTACGATATGGTTTTTCTCGGCAACGTGGAGCCGTTGCACATCGACGTCGACGTGGTCTATGCGCGGCTCGCGCGGACGGAATACGCCGGCGTCGCGACATCGCTACGCGAGGTCGGTTTCTATGCGCCCGCGAGCTTATTCGCCACGTACATGGGCCAGCGTTCAGACCTCGGCAAATGGACCGCGGGCGCGCCCATTAATCGGGATCGCGACCTACGGCTGCAGTATCTGGCGGGGTGGGGCATCAATTCGCAAATGGCGGACACCCTTTATCGCGAGATGCTGTCTTACCGGCAAACTCCGGCGAACATCTTTGTGGGAGCGTCGAGTAAAGTGAGCGATCTGCTGGGAGCGATGACAGGCGGCGGCCGGTAAATCATTCCTCGCATTATCCGGAAAATGGACTGGAATCGCGCAGGGATTTCCCTTCGTCGTCCTTCCACGCAGAATCGTCCAGTTCCATATCCAGACTCATCCAGCGATCCGAAATATCCGCGCCCAGGACGGAGGCGGAAGTATAGACGGAGCCGTGGCCTTGCGGGCACATCACTTCCTGGCCCGCGGCTTCGAGCAGCATCTGGCCCGGCACGCCGATGCGCACCGGCTGGCGCAAACGATGGAGGCACACGCGGCAGCGGCCGGGCTGATCGCGAAACGCCCAGACGAGAATCACCACGACGGACGCAAACGAGGCCCACAGCAGGAACGGACCTCCGCGGCCGGGATCGCCGCCCGTGAGTCCGAGAGCGCTAACGCCGGTGAGTTCCACGATCGCGAAGAACAAAGAGATCAGCGGCAGTGCGGTTTTCAGTACGAAGAATCCCCAGAAGCGCGCGGCTCGTTTCGCGGGAGCGCCCGCCCGGCGGTCCATCGCGAAGCGCACCGAGGCCCATGCGAGCAGCGCCCCCAGCAGCGTCGCAAGATCGCCCGCGTAGGAACGGAAACCCCTGTAGACCAACTCCTCGATGGGCGTCGCCTGCGTCTCAAAATTGCGTCGAGCGAGGCCGCCTTGCGTTTGGATCTGCCGCAGTTCCTTGCGGGCGGCATCGGGCGGCGCGCCAGGATTCAAGCGCGCGACAACGCCTCGCAGATTCAGCCACCAGCGGCGCGCGGGAACCGGCAGCGTCGGCTCGGGATGTGAAGTCCAGATGGCGATGGGCTCCGAGAGAAATGTAAAATTGCGGGGCAAGACGCCCGCGAGCCGCAGAGGGCGCCCGTCGATCAACATCAAGAGCCCTACGCGGTTGGGATCGCCGTGCAATGCATTACGCCAGAAATCGTAGCTCGCGAGGAATTCGTCCTCTCGCAGACGCTCGACCGGCGCGCGCACGCCGAGCACGTCGAAAAACGAAGCGTCCACATTCGCGGCTTCCACCAAGCGCCTTCCGCGATCGAAAGAAACCGAGACTTTGTGCCACGAATAGGCGGCCACTGCGGCGAGCGTCTTGGCTTTCTCGCGGAATAGGATGGTTTCGTCGTCGCGAAACCCCAGGCGAATTCCAAACACGGGAGGTCCCTGCGCCAGCACAACCACGCTGCGCGCATCGCGGTAGGGGACGCCCGCTGCGAGATGGCGAGTGACGGAAAATCCGCGGCTCGCAACGCCCACGGCGAGGAGCGCAAGCGCGCCCAGGGCAAGACACAGCGCCGGGCGGCCGATGACCGAACGAAGTTCTTCCGTGCCGGATTCGCTTCGGAAGCGCGCACGAACGGCCGCGCGAATTGCTTCACGGGTATGCGTCAGGAGTGCGAAGCGCGCGTCAGGTGCGGCGGAGTTCGCGGCGTCGAGCGTCCAGTACCATAAGCCGCCGAGCCATTCGTCTCGCCACTCGTCGCGCAACTCCCCGGGGACCAGCCTCACGGCAAGCTGCAAGGCGAATCGGCAAGCAGATGAGACGATCCGGTACATATTTGGCCGTCTGATAGGAGCTTAGCAGGGCTAGCGGCCAACGGCCAGGGGCCGATGGACTTTCTAGAAGCGGACGTCCTTCCTTGATGTTCCCTCGGTTCGGGCCGTGCTTCTGTTTCCCGGCTCCTGTCTCCTTACTACAACGCCTTCGTCGCTCCGCCGTCCATGTCGATTAGCGCGCCGTGGAAGAAGCGGCCTTCGGGACCGACGATAAAGGCGACCAGGCCGGCGATATCCTCGGGTTCGCCGAATTGCAGGATTTTGGAGTCATCGATGAAGCGCTGCTCGGCCTGGCCGATATCCACGCCTGTCTGCTTAACAACTGCTTCAAAACGCTTCCGCAGACGTTCCGTGCGGACGTAGCCGGGCAGAACCGCGTTCACACGGACCTTGTCGTGCACTCCCGTGTCGGCAAGCGATTTCGTCAAACAGTTCATCGCCGCGTTCACCGATCCGCCGATCGAAAAAAGAGGGCCGGGCGTTCGTCCGCCTACGCCGGAAATATTTACGACGGAACCGCAGACGGCCTTCAAGTGCGGCCACGCGGCGCGCGTCACCCGCACGGCGGCGAAGAACTTCAGCGCGAATCCATCGGCCCAATCCGCGTCGGTAAGTTCGAAAAAGTCCCCGAGCCTGGTTGCACCCGCGTTGTTCACGACGATGTCGATGCGTCCGAATTTCGCGATCGCGAAATCGGCGAGCTGCGTTCCGGAATCGAGTGTCCGCAAATCGAGTGCGATGGTTTCGGCCGCCGCTCCGGTTTTATGGATCTCACTGGCGACCTCGGCGAGTGCGTCCGCATCGCGAGCGGCCAGAACGACATTCGCGCCATCGTGCGCCAGGCGTAAAGCGATACTTTTCCCGATCCCTCGGCTCGCGCCGGTGACGATGGCGGTTTTTCCTTGAAGGGGTTTCATCGAGACTAGGTTGACACACAGCGTTACAGGATTTTGAAGCAATCGTCCAGTGCGGGCGCCTGTTGAATGTCCCCGAGGTCCTTGAGCTGCGCGATGAGTGTTTGCCAGCGCTCGCGGCTCATGGTGCCGAGCCCGTTGCGGCGGGTCTCGCCGCTTTCGATGAGAGGCTTCTGCGCCTCGGCGGTTTCGGCGAATCCGTCGAGCGACATCGAAGGATTCAACTGATTCATGCGCAGGTTGGTGGGCTTGGGATCGTCCAAATAGGTCCGCCAGCCTGTGCGCATGGCGGCGACCATGGCTTTCGCGATGTCTGGATTCTTGCGCAGATAATCGCCGCTCGTGGCGACGACGCCGGAGTACGGATTGAAGCCGGTGAGGGAAATCGGAAAGACCTGCGCGTCGGCGCCCTGGCGCTTCGCGGTGAGGAATTCGGACGTCACGAAGACCTGCTGCACGAACATCGGATCGCGCAGAAAAGCGCTCAGGTCGCCGCCCGGCGAGGGAACAACTTTAACGTTCGCGAAAGAGTATTGTTTTTCGAGAAGTTGAACGTAGGGCAGCCCTTTTTGGATCGCGAGCGTCGCGCCCTTTTTAAAGATGTCCCCGATCGAGGTGAACTTCCGCGACGCGTGGACCATCAGCGCGAGGGGATTGTCTTGAAAGACCGCAAACAGCCCGACCACATCGTTGCCCCGCGAACGGGCGACGATCAATTCATCGGCTTCCACCAGCCCGAATTCGGCCGATCCGGCGCCCACCATCTGCACGGTGGGCGTACCTGCGCCGCCCGGCAGGATCTCGACGTCGAGACCGTTGTTGGAAAACGGAGCGGCGTAAAAACCGCCGAATTCCGGCTCGGGCTTCCAGTTCAACGCGAGGCGGATTTTCCGCGGCGATTTCGAGCAGGCGGCAAGGAAAGCCGCCGGGAGGACGGGAAGAAATTGTCTCCGATACATTTTCCTCATTGTCGCCTGAGCGCCTCCGTCGGCGGGCATTTGACGTGGCGCGGGCCGCCACGTCCGGCGTCGGAACTACTGTTCCGACGCGTGCCAGCGGCGCAGCGTCCAATAGCTGACCAGATTGATCATTCCGAACAGCGCGAGCCCCAGCACGGAGGCGAGCAGCACCGCCGCGAACACCTTATCCACGCGCTGCTGAGTGCGCGCGACATCCACCACCGAGCCGAGTCCTTGGCCGCCGATAAATTCGCCGACGATCGCGCCGATCACCGCAAGTCCCGAGGCCACGCGCAAGCCGGTGAGGATCTGCGGCAGCGCCGCCGGGAAGCGCAGCTTGACGAGCGTCGTCCACGTGGACGCGCCGTAAAGACGGAAGAGATCGCGCAGCGCCGGTTCCGTCGAAAGAATTCCGGTAAGCGTGTTCGCGATCACCGGAAAAATCGAGACCACAAACGCGGAAGCGACCACCGTACGCATGCCGTAGCCGAACCAGATCACCAGCAGCGGGGCGATCGCAATAATCGGGACGGTTTGAAAAAACACGGCGTAGGGGTAAAACGCCCGCTGGATCGCGCGCGACGACGAAAGAAACACCGCGATGGCGATCCCGGTCACGGTGCTCATCAGAAACCCGAGAAGTGCGCTGGCGGACGTGGTGGCGATCGCGGCCGCGAGTTCGTCGCGGCTTTCGATCATGGCTCGAAAGACCGCGCTCGGCGCGGGAATCAGGTAGGAGCGCACCCAGCCCACGCGCACCGCGATCTCCAGCGAGGCGGTCAGCACGAGGAACGGAATCAGCGCCGGAATCGCCGATTTCAGCCGCGACATTTGTGCTCCATCGTCAGCTTTCCTCCGCTGTCATTCTTCTTCCATGGCCCCCAGCAGGATTTTCATCTCCGCGCCATAACGCGGATCAAGACGCAAATCTTCATTGCGCTCGGGAAGCTCCAGAAGCCGATCGAGCTTAATGCGTCCCGCACGGCGCGCCAGCACAACGGCGCGATTAGCCAGGAACGCGGCTTCGGAGATGGAATGGGTGACGAAAACAACCGTCAACCCGCGCTCCTTCCACAGCTCGCGCAGACGCAAATCCAAACGGAAGCGGGTGATTTCGTCCAGAGCCGCAAAGGGTTCGTCGAGCAGCAGCAGGCGGGGCTCGGCGACTAAGGCGCGGGCCAGCGAGACGCGCATGCGCATGCCGCCGGAGAGCTGCGCGGGATAGCGATCCTCCGCCTCGGCCAGTCCGATTTCGTCGAGTGCGGCTCGAGCCTTCGCGTAACGCTCTTCGCGCGCGACGCCCATGAGTTCGAGCGGCAGCGCGGCGTTATCCAGCACGGTGCGCCAGGGAAGCAAGTGGGCGTCCTGAAAGACAAAGGACGTTTGAAAACGATCGGCGTCCGGATCGACGGCAACGGCGCCATCGTCAGGAGCGAGCAGACGCGCAATGATCCGCAGGAGGGTTGACTTGCCGCAACCGGAAGGGCCCAGAATGGCGAGGAATTCGCCGGCACGCACTTCTAGATCGAAGTGTTCGATAACGGTGTGATTTTGGAAGACCTTGCGCACGCCGCGCAAGTCCAGGGCGACACCGCCGCGGGCAGGGCCGGAGACGGTCACACGCGCCGCGTTCACACGGTCGTGGTGGTACAGTGGCGATCGAACGCTTCCATGAGTATCCGCGCGATCTGGTCCGCGTCGCGAGACTCGATGTCGCGCCGGTGCAGCATGAAGACGGGCTTGCCGTCCTGGAATAAAGCCATCGAGGGAGAAGACGGAGGATAGTCCTTCAAAATCGCCCGCAGGTGCGTGGTGGCTTCGTCATCGCCGCCGGCAAATACGGTGGCCACTTTCGCCGGCCGCACGGGATGTTCCAACGCGATTCCGATTGCCGGGCGCGCTTTTCCCGCCGCGCAGCCGCACACGGAATTGACAACCATGAGCACCGTACCGCTGCCGGGCGCGAGAACCCGGTCGACGTCGGCCGGTGTGCGCGTTTCCTCGACGCCAAACCGCGTCAAATCTTCACGCATGGGAATTAGAAATCGTTCAGGGTATGCCACGTCTTGAATGTACCAGATGTTCGCGGGTGGAACCAGCGATTCGAGCAGGAAACACCGGCGGGAAGCGGATTCTCAAAAAAGGGGGGACGGGGTCGGAGGTTCCCGCCCCCTCTGCCAGCGGCGAGAGCCGCTGGTGCCGCTCGTGGACGGCACTACCCAGTTAGACGCCTGAAATGCTCGCTGGTCACAAAGTTTTTGACGATTCCGAAATAATCACGTTTATCTCAACGACGCAACGAAAAAAACTCGGTGGTCTCCCGTGCAGACGGTAGGCCGCCGCCCGACAAATCGGGAAAATGGCTTCAGTAGTGAAATCTCCAACGGAATTCGGCGTAGATTTGTCGCGGGTCGTTAAAGTGGAATCCTCCAAAGGTTAAGCTGTTGTCGAGCAACACGCGGCGATTCGACACATTCATGGCGGTCAACGAGATTTTGTATTTTTCGCCCTCGCCGAAACTCTTTCCCACGGAAATATCAAACGTAGTGTGCTGGGGCAGATAGGCCCCCGGATATTGCGCGTCCGGGTTTCCGTTAGTGAATCCCGAGCCGTAGTACACATTCGTCGCGGCGAACACGTGTCCGGGAAGAATTGCATTGGCGCCCAAGTTCAGCGTGTTTCTCTGATCGTGGTCCACCGGAGAAAGTCCCGGAGGTGGTTCGCATCCCGGTTGTATGGGAGCGGGGCAGATCAAGCCTCCGGTGAAAGGCGATGACGCTTGTGCGATCTGATTCGAGTAGGCCGCGTGGACCTGGGCGCGGTGCCAGATGCGCGGGGAACGCAGTGTGGTTTCCCAACCTTGAATCAAGGCCGAGGACCAGGTGAGCGGCCAGAATATGTTGGATTCGCCGATATTGCTGTGGTCCAGCCAATTCGTCGCGCGGGTTTGAAACGTGTCTTCCTCAAGCACCCAACCGTGAAAGGGAATCGAGACGCCGAATTGGTATTCGTGATCGCGTTCTCCTCGCAGCGGGCCAAAAGTCAGGCTCTGGCTGGAGGCTAAATTGAGCAATGGGCCAGTCGCGGTCAGGAGTGGAGGCGCTTGATAAAAGTGGCCGTAGAAACCATGAAAGACCCAGTTCAGGCGCGGGACCCTGATGGCAAGACCCAAGCGCGGATCGGTTGCGTTCTCCACGATGGCCGGCTGCGTTCCTCCGCTGACGGAGCCGGAGTCGAAGTGCGAATAGCGAAGGCCGGCGATCAGCGTCAGCCACGAGGTCACCTTAAATCGGTCGCTGAGGAACAATTCGCCCAGTCCGCCGGTTACGGAAGCCGAAGACGCGCCGACGTTCTGACAGTTCGGGATGCAATCCGTAAAGACGTTATTGAAGCTGTTGCTCTGGTGCTGCACGAATCCATAGACTCCCGCTTCAATGTTGTTGTTCTTCACGACGGTCGCGTTTACGCTCGCTTGCGCACCGGCATAATTAGCGGTCTGGTCCACGGTCGAGATCACGGGATAGTCGTTCGGCGAGGCGTTATAGCTGGCCTCGTTGAAATGATAAAAGGGTGAAACCGTCAGGCGCACATTTGGATTAAATGTGTGGACCCAGGAAAACGTGAGGTAACCGTCGGGTTCCCGCTCACTGTCGTGAAGGCCGTAACTGGGATACACTTGATTTCCCGCTGAGTTGGGATTCGGGTC
>Ga0181536_10006870_pt1 | contig 11312 bp, 11 predicted proteins | sample PEATcosm2014_Bin_41_FD_121105 | JGI IMG/M metagenome (GOLD analysis project Ga0181536, IMG submission 121105) | Peatland microbial communities from MTU Mesocosm Facility, Houghton, MI, USA - PEATcosm2014_Bin17_60_metaG | ecosystem: Environmental > Terrestrial > Soil > Wetlands > Peat | place...
ATGACAGGGGCGGCGTGAATGACAGGGGCGGCGTGAATGACAGGGGCGGCGTGAATGACAGGGGCGGCGTGAATGACAGGGGTGGCGTGAATAACGGGGGTGGCGTGAATGACAGGGGTGGCGTGAATGACAGGGGTGGCGTGAATGACAGGGGTGGCGTGAATGACAGCGGCGGGGTGCCGGAGGCGACGCGGCCGGACCATGCTTCGAAGGGCGTCACGCCGCAATTCTCACTATTGCTGACCGAATAACGCTGACATCGCCTGCATGAACATGGCGGCCGCATTGTTCGTTACATGCACCGCCAGTGACGCGAGCACACCACCGCCCTGATGACGGGCAAGCGACAACACCACCGCGGCCGGAATTAAAAACAATATCCGTGCCGGCGAATCGATCCCATGCAATAACAACCAGGGAATCGCGGTCAGGCAGGCGGTCGTCGTGACCGCGTGCCCGCGTTGCCGCAGCGCTTCCCACAGCCAACCGCGGAACAGCAACTCCTCCGACACAGGTGCCAGGGCCACCACCAGCGCCAGCTTCAACAGCACGACAGCCGGACCGCCGTCACCCAGCCCGGACAGGACATCGGGCGTGACGGACTTCGCGAAGTCGCGCAACGCCGGAAAGCGCGCGGCCAGCAGAACGAAGGCCAGCAGCCAAATAATCATCACCGCGCACAGCAGCGCGATGCGGCCGGCGCGCCGGATCGGCCGGACGCCCAGGCCCGCGCACCGGTCGCCTCCGCCGGTCCGGCGCCCCTGCCGGAGCGCGCCCAGAAGCAGGGTGCCCTGGAATGCGGTCGCCGCGACCAGGACGTAGACCAGCGGGCTCGGCGCGGGCATGAACCCGAGACCCAGGAACTGGCGGAGCAGCACCGATCCGAAGCCCAGTACCGCCGCGGCCACGATCGCGCCGGCGAACCCGGCCACGACCCAGGCCAGCATGCCGAGCAGCAGGAAGACGGTCCCCCGCCGCTCGGCCACAACGGCGATCGTCAGTTGAAGTTGAGCTTCAACCCCGGCTCCGGCCACTGCATCATGCCAAGCCGTCCGGTGTCGGATAGCGTGATGTAAGCCGTGCGCATGTCCGGACCGCCGAAGCAGATATTGGTCGGATACGCGTCCGGCATTTTCTCCGCGCGAACGATGTCGCCGGCCGGCGAGATCTCGGTGATATATCCGGTGGTCAACGTCGCCACACAGATATTGCCGTTCGCCAGCACCGCGAGGCTGTCGAACCGCGCATTGCCTCCCAGGCCGGCGATCACGCGGCCGCTGTGCGGGGTATGGGGTCTTTTGGCCTTGATCTTGCCCGGTCCCTCGATGTCGAACGCACACAGCCGCGCGCCTTCGGTGTCGGCGACGTAGAGCGTCTTGCCGTCCGGCGACAGGCCGCAGCCGTTCGGGCTCAGGATCGGATAGGCCAGCTCGACGACTTTGGAGCCGTCGGGCAGCGCGTAATACAGGCCGCCATGATCGCGATGGCGCGCGTACCGCTTGCCCAGGTCGGTGAAATAGAAGCCGCCCGCGGTGTCGAACACCAGGTCGTTCGGCGCCGACAGCACATGCCCGTTCACTTCTTTATACAGCAGCTTCGCCTCGCCGGTTTTTGGGTCGATGCGCTGGACCGAGCCGAACTTGTAGTCGGGGTGCGGGCCCTGCCCCATCGAGCTGCCCTCGACATACCGGCTGCCGCCATTGTTGCAGAGGTAAAAGAAGCCATCCGGCCCGATCGCCAGCCCGTTCGGACCGCCGCCGCATTCGGAGAACACGCTGACTTTGCCGTCAGGGGTGACTCGCGAGCATCGGTTATTGCGGATTTCCGTCAGCACGACGGAGCCGTCGGCGCACACCACGGGTCCTTCCGGAAAACCCAGGCCGGTCGCCAAAATTGTCACTTCGGTCATGATATCGTTCCTCCGGTTATTGGTGGCCGCCAGTCTCGCCGCTCCAGCGGTCCCGTCAACCACCGGACGTCTCCACCGGACGTTTCCACTGGGCGCCTATACGGAGCGGCACCGTGGGGCGGCTTCGGCGGGAAATCGAACTGCCTGCCGGACAGGTTGCTCCGGCCGGTACGCCACCGTCATGGCGAGCGAGGCAATCGCCTGGTCTCGCGCGCACCGGGCTCTGCCGCGCTCACGCCGACCGGAGGTCATGCCGGTTCGGCCCGCCGGGCGACCGCTCAGCGTTGCGCGGTCGGGCCGGTGCCGATCCGGAACACCTGACAGGCGGGGACGCGGCGGGCGAGGGCCGCGCATACCGTTCGCGCCTCCGGCTCACTCAATCCCAGTAACTGGGCCTGGTAGAGCGTGCGGCGGCCGAAAACGATGGGCTGCACCCTTGGCTGCCCCTCCGGCACCAAACGCGCCGACTCGAGCGCGATGTCGTGGGCGTTTCGTTCGGCCGGGAAGGCTCCCGCCTGGATCGCGTGGTCGCGGATCACCTGGGGCGCCAGCATGGGCCGCCCGGAATCGACCACCGGTTGCGTGGGACGCAGCGAAAACGTCGTCGCCGCGTTGGCCAGGGCGATCAGGCCGCCGGGAAACCGGGACGCCGGCCCGTTCACCTCGCTGAAGCCGTCATCCAGCAGCATCGTCATGTGCTGATCGCGTTCGGTGTTCGAGGCGGTTCCCATGACCACACCGATCAGCCGCACGCCGCCGCGCACTGCGCTGGTGACAAGGTTGTGGCCCGCGTAATCGGTAAATCCGGTTTTCATGCCGTCGGCGCCGGGATAGGTGCGCAACATGGTGTCATGATTGAGAATGACCCGGTTGTGCCAGACGAATCCCGATACCGAGAAATACCCGTAAAGCTGCGGAAAATCGAGCACGAGACGGCGGGCCAGCGTGGCGAGATCGCGCGCCGAGGTCCACTGATTTGGATCCGGCAAGCCCGACGCATTGCGGAAACTGGTTCGATTCATGCCGAGGGCGCGGGCGCGCAGCGTCATCATCTGCGCGAACCGGTCCTCGCTTCCGCCCAGAAACTCGCCCAGAGCGGAGGCGGCGTCGTTGGCGGATTTGGTGACGAGGCCAAGGATCGCCTGCTCCGCGGTGATCGCCTCCCCGGGCTGCAAACCAAGCTTCGATGGGGGCATCGACGCGGCCGAGGCGGAGACGGTCATGTATTGATTGAGTTGGATGCGGCGGTCGCGCAACGCCTCGAACGTCATGTACAGCGTCATCAACTTGGTGAGGCTGGCGGGGAAGCGCAGCGCGTCCTGGTTGACTCCCATCAGGACGTTGCCGGTGCGCGCGTCGACGACGATGGCGCTGTACCGGGCGGAGCCGACCTGCGCCTGGGCTGATCCAATCGGAGCCAGGACCACGGAGAGCACGACGCCGAACAAAGCCAGAATAAACAGGCGGGCCGCGGCCGGCGGTCTGAATGTCCCGTGGCAATTCATCCGTGATCCCTTGGCTTCGGTCCGTGGTTCAGGCGTGCACGGCGCATCTAACCAGTCCCTGGCCCGGACGTCCAGTCAGAAATTCATCAAACTGAACAGGTTACAGAACACTGTTGCGGGTTTCCCGGCGTTCCCGGGAGGTTTCCGATGAGGTCATCAAAAATTCTTGTGCGACGCACCATTTCGTCCTTGATCTGAGCGAAGCACTTGCTTATATCGTCATTGTGCAGTGCAGCAAATGCGCTGAAGCAGAATTTCCTAGGTTGGGATGGTGCCGCTGACGGGCCCTCAGCCTCTGACAGGAGAGACGACGATGAGCCAAATGCCCAAGGGTGGCACTCCGGCCAAGCCGGCCTCGGCGACCAAGGATGCGGCGAAGGAAGTGGGGGTGACGGTTACTCCCGCCAAGGCGCAGCCCGCTGTTAAAGCGGAAGCCACCGTTCAAACGGAACCAGTGGTCAAGGCCGAGCCCATGATCAAGGAAGCTCCCGCCGCGAAAGCGGAACCCGCCGTCAAGGCGCAACCCGTGATCAAGGACGTACCCGTCGCGGCGGCCGAGCCGGTCGTGACGGTTCGCCTGGAGACGCCCCGGGAAACCAAAGCAGAGACCGAGGTCACCCCGTCGTATTCTGTCAACGAAACGATCGCGGCCGCGTCGGACCTCGCCGCCGCCTCCGCGAAAGCGGTTTCCGCGACCATCACGGCGACCGCGGATACTGTCGCGGCCGCCACCGCGGAGGTGGCTGAAACCGCCTCCACGATCAAGCCGACAAAACCCACTCTCACCCAAGGAATGAAGACCATGATGAAAAGCACTGAAGACTTCGTCGCGTTCGGCCAGGCGAACCTTGAAGCGTTCGTGAAGTCCGGCCAGATCTGGAGTGCCGGCGTGCAGGAACTGACGAAGCAGATCGCCACCTCGGCGAAGGCCTCGTTTGAAGAGTCCGTCTCCACCTTCAAGGCGATCAGCACCGCGAAGTCGGTCAAGGAAGCCATGGACCTGCAGAGCACCTTCGCCAAGGCGGCGCTCGAAAAGGCGATGGCCGAGTCGAACAAGCTGACCGACGCGTCGATCAAGCTGACCGAGCAGACGCTGGCGCCGATCACCGCCCGGGTGACCGTCGCGGTTGAAACTTTCGGCAAGGCGGCCTGATTTTCGCCTTCCGAGTTGCCTTGGGACGCGGCGTTCCCTCCCTCCCGATCGCGCCCCAGGCTTCACGGTGAAAACGCCCGGATCATTGGATCCGGGCGTTTTCGATTCCGGGGCGAGGGCGGGGCGATCTGTTGCGGGGCCAGACCAATCCGTGGAAGGAATGACGCACGGTTTTCGGTTCAATGTCATGGCGGCTGGTTGGGGCCACCTGATTCACGGCCCCGCGCGACCGATGGCACGGTCAGGCTGGACCATGACGAGGATGGTGCGGAGAGCCAGGCATTAAGCGGCCTGGTCATGCGCCCCTTCATGGATTGGAACGCCCTGACTGAATCGGCGCCTGCCGTTCACCAGATCCTGGAATGCACTGGACCGCCGGTGTCACCCGGCAACGGAAGCTTCGGGCCTGGCTAACGCAGCGGTCAATAGATCCGAAATAATGGACATTTCAAAACTCATGTCATAGCCGGAACATCCGCTTTGCCACTCATGTCAGACGTTCAACGTAATCCACTATCAGGTTCAATGTCCCCGCCCCTCACCAAAGCCCAGGCCACCACTTCGTCCGCTCCGCCTCCTGCTCGGGCGTCAGGGAACGCGGCCCATCGGCGATCTCCCGCGGGTGGTTCGGCAGCTTCGCCGGGTCTTCCCAACAGTCGGGCACGCCGAGGGACCGGGTGCAGAACACCGGCGTCTCCGGCGCCCGTTCCTTCGGCCGGCAGTACCGCTCCCCCTTGTCCAGGTTCACCACCGAGCAATCCCGTCCGGTCGCCGCCGACACCACCATGTCCACCGGCGTGCGATGGAACACCGGAATGCTGGCTCCCGAGACGACCGCCACAGCCCCCGCCACGACCGGCGTCTCCGCCCCGCACCCGGACAGCAGCGGCGGCAGGACCACGATCAACCGAAGCAGACTCGGGCACATGGCGCCAGTTTGCCCGGAAATGGTAAACAAACCGTTGGCGGCCCCAGGGGGGGGCGGGACCCCGGGGGAACCGGCCAGACACCGGCCCGGCTCCATGTGAAGCCATCCCGTTTGCCCCCGCCTCGCGCCGCCGCTATGTTCCGCCGCCCTAACTGACAAGAGAACCACGTGGTCGATATTTTCGACGAGGTCGAAGAAGAACTCCGCGAAGAGCGGATGCACGAACTCCTGAAGAAATACGGGGGCCTGCTGTTCGCCGCGGCGCTTCTGGTGATCGGCGCCGTCGCCGGCTGGAAAGCCTGGGGGTGGTACCAGGACAGGCGGGATATGGACGCCGCCGCGCTCTACCTCGCCGCCGCCGCCCGGACCGAGGCGGCGGGCGTCGCCGGCCCCAACCGCGCGGTGGCGCTCGCCGCGTTCCAGGCGGTGGCGGCCAATGCGCCGGATGGGTATCGCGACCTCGCGCGCCTGCGGGAGGCGGCGTTGCGAGCCGATTCCGGCGACCTGCAAGGGGCCTCGGCGTTGTGGGACCAGGTCGCCGCCGACGGGTCGGCCGATCCGCTGTTGCGCGACCTCGCCAGCCTCACCTGGTGCCTCTGGCACGCCGACAAGGCCGATCCCGGGCTGCTCGAAGGGCGGCTGAAACCGCTGGCGGCGCCGGGCAACACCTGGCGGTCCCTGGCGTTGGAGCAACTCGCGCTGCTGGACCTGCGGCAAGGCCACACCGATGCGGCGAAGACCCAGTTCAAAAACCTCGCCGAGGATACCACCGCGCCCAGTGGCGTGCGGGACAGAGCGGGCGCGATGCTCACCCGGGTGGGCGGATGAGCGACATGACTGGCGGCAAACCCAAAATCGGGACACCCAAAATCGCAACCTCCCCAATTGAAGTCCTGGGCCGCGCGCGCGCGCCGGCACAGGAGACCCGCGCGGGCGCCCTGTCGCGCCGGGCCGCGCTGCTCGCACCACTCGCGCTGGCCGGGTGCGATACGATCGAAGGCTGGTTCACCACCAAAAAAGACCCGCTGCCAGGCAAGCGCGAGCCTCTGGGAGCGCAGCGGCGCGGCTTCAACCCGGATAATCCCGCGCCCACGGTCGCTCTGCCGCCGCCGGTCCGTGACATGGCCTGGCCACAGGCGGCCGGCGATCCCACGCATCTGACGGGGCATTTGAGTGCCAACGAAACCCTGAAACAGGCCTGGACGGCGGATGTCGGTGAGGGGGGCGGAAAACGGCGCCAGATCCTCGCCCAGCCGGTGGTGGCGAATGGGGTCGTGTTCGCCATGGACTCCGACTCGGTCGTCACGGCGTTCAACCTGAACGCGGGCACGAAACTGTGGCGCACCCCGACCGTGAACGAGGACCTCGAGAGCACCAATGTCGGCGGCGGATTGTGCTGGGACAACGGCACGCTGTACGCTGTCAACGGCATGGCCGAGTTGCTGGCGCTGGACGCGGCCAAGGGCACGGTGCGGTGGCGGCACGGCATCGACGTGCCCGCCCGCTCCGCGCCGACCGTCGCCGAGGGCCGGATCTACCTGATCACGATCGACAGCAAACTGCTGGCGTTGTCGGCGGATGACGGCCACCTTCTGTGGTCCTATCAGGCCACCCAGGCGGACACGACGGTACTGGGCAGTCCGGCGCCGGCCTTTGCTCAGGGCATCGTGGTCGCCGGGTTCGGGTCGGGGGAAATCTCGGCGGTGCGCGCGGAGACTGGCAACGTCATCTGGACCGACGGTCTGGGCCTCGCCCAGGGCCGGCCGTCTTTGGTGGATTTCCTGGCGATTCGGGGCGAGCCGGTGATCAGCAACGGCCAGGTCTTCGCCACTGGTCTGGGCGGCCTGACGATCGCCGCCGACCTGCTGACCGGACGGCGGGTGTGGGAGCGGCGGGTGGCCAGCGAGAATACGCCCTATATCGCCGGAGACTGGATGTTCCTGATCTCCACCGACCAGGACGTCGGCGCGATCAACACCAATGACGCCCGTGTCGCCTGGGTCGTCTCGCTGCCACGCTGGGCGAACCCGGACAAGAAGCGGGACGTCATCACCTGGTACGGTCCGGTGCTGGCGGGCAACCGGCTGATCGTACTGGGAAGCAACAGCGAGGCGCGCTCGCTGAACCCGCTGACCGGTGAGACCGTGACCACACTGACTTTGTCCGCCGCGCCCACGCCGTTCACCCCCGTCGTTGTCGATGGCACGATGCTGGTGGTGACCGACGATGGGAAGCTGACGGCTTGGCGGTAAATCATGCCCCCCGTCGTCGTCATCGCGGGCCGGCCGAACGTCGGCAAATCGACGCTGTTCAACCGGCTCGCGGGCCGGCGGGCGGCGTTGGTCGCCGACACCCCCGGCGTCACCCGCGACAGCAAGGAAGCCGAGGCGATGCTGCGCGGCCGGCTGGTGAAGCTGGTCGATACCGCCGGCCTGGAGGAAGCCGCGCCCGAGACCTTGGCGGGCCGGATGCGCGCCGGCGCGGCGGTGGCGGTGCGGGAGGCGGACCTCGTGCTGTTCGTCATCGACGCGCGCGCCGGGCTGACTCCGGTGGACCGCCATTTCGCCCAGTGGCTGCGGCGGCAGGATAAGCCGGTGATGCTGGTGGCGAACAAGGCCGAGGGGCGGATGGCCATGTCGTCCATCCTCGACGCGTATGAGTTGGGGTTGGGCGATCCGGTCGGCGTCTCGGCCGAGCATGGCGACGGCATCGCCGACCTGATGGGGGAGATCGCTGGCCGGTTGCCGCCGGAGGCGCCGGTGGAGGACGAGGACGCGCCGGACCGGCCGTTGAAGCTCGCCATCGTGGGGCGGCCGAACGCGGGGAAGTCGACGCTGCTGAACCGGTTGCTCGGCGAGGACCGCATGCTGGTCGGCCCCGAGCCTGGGCTGACCCGCGATGCGATCGCCTCGGTGCTGACTGACGAGACCGGGCGGCGGATCGAGATCGTCGATACCGCCGGGTTGCGCCGGCCCGCGCGGATCGAGGCGGACCTGGAGAAGATGTCCGTGGGCGCGGCGATCGGCGCGCTGAAGATGGCCGAGGTCGTCATCCTGGCGGTGGATGCCACGGAGGGGTTGAACGATCAGGATTTGCGGATCGCCCAGTTGATCGAACGGGAGGGGCGGGCCTGCGTCCTGGTGCTGAACAAGTGGGACGCGGTGGCGGATCGGAACGCGACGCGGCGGGAGATCTCGGACCGGTTGGAGACGTCGCTGACGCAGATGAAGGGCATCCCGGTGGTGACGCTCTCGGCGCTGACCGGGGCGGGGGTGGAACGGTTGTTGCCGGTTGTGCGGCGGGCGCACGAGATTTGGAACAAGCGCGTCACGACCGGGGAACTGAACCGCTGGTTCGAGAATGCGTTGGAGCGGCATCCGCCGCCGTTGGTGGATGGGCGGCGGTTGAAGCTGCGCTATGTGACGCAGGCGAAGGCAAGGCCGCCGACGTTCCTCGCGTTCGGGACGCGGGCGGAACGGATCCCGGAGGATTATTCGCGATATTTGGTGAATAGTCTGCGGGAGACGTTCGATCTGCCGGGGACGCCGATCCGGTTGCAATTGCGGGGAACGAAGAACCCGTTTGTGGAGGAGGGCGGGAAGCGGGGGTGAGTGGAGGCGAGAAGTGCGATTCGGTTAATGACTGTCTCGCAGCCCGGCAATTTCGGTCTCAACCACTGCCATCAGCGGCGCAAGGCTTTGTTGCACCGTCCGCCAAACAAGTTCTTCGACCACATTGTCATAGTCGTGGCGGTAGACATTCCCGGCTCCCATGATGGAGCGCCACGGCAACTCAGGGTGCCGCGCCCGAAGTGCTGGCGATAAGCGCCGCGCGGCTTCAGAAATGATTTCCAGGCAGGGTGTGACCGCATAGAACGTTTGGCGATCGGACATGAATTCGTCCGCTGTAAGCCCCCCGATAAAATTCCGGGCAAATAATACATTGTCACGGATGTCAAAGAGAGCGAGGCGGTTACGGTTAGAGGATTTAGAAGGCATATATGGCATCCCGTTCAGCGCTGGGCCGAACGAGTGCCTTGAGGCCTTTGCGATTCGCTACGTCCACGCGGTTGGGAAACAGGTCAGCCAGATATTGGGTGATACCGACATACTCAAACACGCCAACCGGAGCGCCCGGCTCGATCTCAATCAGGATGTCGATGTCGCTGCCGGGCTTCGCCTCGTTGCGTGCGACCGAGCCAAACAGCGCTGCGTGCAGGACTCCGCGACGGCGGAGATCCGCCTCATGGGCACGCAGCGTTTCTATGACCTGTTCACGGTTCATACCTGATCCTATACCCGAAATCCCTCCTTGCCGCCAGCGGTTCGCGCATACTCTCCGCGCTCCTTGTCGCGGCACCATCGATTGAGCACCGCGGCGGCGAGGGAGGGTAGGGACGGCAGCAGTGCGAAACGGGGTGATGGCGGTCATGATGCGGCCATCGGCGAGCAAGTTACGCCGTGTCTCGTAGAACACGGCCACGATGACGGGCGGCTGTGTGGTGCGACAGGCAACCCAGTAGCGCCCAGCTTTCAACCAGGCCCAGCCCCGCCGGGCAAGGCGTGGCTAAGACCGGGGGGCGGGAAGTCCGGCGTCGGGGTTGTTCTCAATCTTCCGCTCCGCATCGTTCAACGCGGCCAGAAGGGCGCGGGCGGCCCCGTCGCGCTGTCGTTCCTCGTCGTGTCGCAAGAGGTCGTCAACCTGACGCGTGGCCTCCGGCGTGTATTCAATCAACGCCTGAGGCAGTCCCGCGCGTCAATCCGCCCGCCCGCCTGGCCTCAATGCGGGCGATGCTATCCCGAATGCGCTGATGGACCACCCCACTCGGCACGGTATGCCCGGCGGCAAGCTCGGCCTCGCTTCTCGCAAGGGCTTCAAGCCATCCGGCGGGGGCAACGGCGGGGGTCAGGATATTGTCCATCGGGAGAGAACAGGCGCATCCGGCTCGGCATTCCAGTTCAATGTAACCAAACGCCGGAGTCGGCCATGCGAAGAACCACTCTCACCACGGCGGGGCCGCCGCCGCGCATGGTATGCGAGAGGCTGGCCTCTCGCGCTCTCCGGGATATTCGCACAAGGAAATTTTGAACTTGCGACTCGGGAAAGCGTGGGTAATTTGACACTACGGTGCAGCCGGGGACGGCGATGACCGTCAAGGAAATGGGGCCTGCCGTGGCAACGCGGCGGGCGATCTCGGATCGGCTGGAGACGTCGCTGACGCAGATGAAAGGCATCCCGGTGGTGACGCTGTCGGCGCTGACCGGCGGGGGGGTGGAGCGGTTGTTGCCGGTTGTCCGGCGGGCGCACGAGATTTGGAACAAACGCGTCACGACCGGAGAACTGAACCGCTGGTTCGAGAACGCGTTGGAGCGGCATCCGCCACCGTTGGTGGATGGGCGGCGGTTGAAGCTGCGCTATGTGACGCAGGCGAAGGCGCGGCCGCCGACGTTCCTCGCGTTCGGGACGCGAGCGGAACGGATACCGGAGGATTATTCGAGGTATTTGGCGAATAGTTTAAGGGAGACATTCGATCTGCCGGGGACACCGATCCGGTTGCAGTTGCGCGGGACGAAGAACCCGTTCGTGGAGGAGGGGAAGCGGGGGTGAGGGTGGTTTGCGGGGACGGGGGGAGGATCGATGCCATGGATGGAGATGAAAAATATAAGCAAAAACAATGACTTGAACTATTCTTGATAAAATCTGTTGAACTAAACCGCTTCGCGGTAATTCTGTGATTTGAGCTCCTCTTTTCCATTCATTACGACTTGTTTGAGTTGACCGTTCGTTACCGTGCTCTGGTCTGACAACTCAATCGCG
>Ga0181536_10006875_pt1 | contig 11306 bp, 8 predicted proteins | sample PEATcosm2014_Bin_41_FD_121105 | JGI IMG/M metagenome (GOLD analysis project Ga0181536, IMG submission 121105) | Peatland microbial communities from MTU Mesocosm Facility, Houghton, MI, USA - PEATcosm2014_Bin17_60_metaG | ecosystem: Environmental > Terrestrial > Soil > Wetlands > Peat | place...
ATGCATCTCTGGCCGGCAGGCAGGAGGAGACGATCAAGATCGAAGTGGCGTTGCGCGAACCATTGCTGCTCGATCCCCTGAACGATCTGGCGCAGACGATTCTGCTCGATCCAGTATCCCGACAACCGTTGCTGAAACCACTGGAAGTGCGCTGCATTGCCAAAATGGAAGCGTTCGCGGAAAAATTTCGCGCGGCGCTATCGCGGCGGGAAGTGGCCGTGCGCGACTTCTTCGACCTTGATTACGCGGTGCGACGACTGGGACTTCAGTCTGAAAATCCAGAATTGATTGATCTGGTTCGGCGAAAGCTGTCCGTGCCGGGCAACGAACCAGTGGACGTTTCCGCTAATCGCTTGGCCGCGCTCCGGCAACAGGTTGGACCTCAATTGCAGCCTGTGTTGCGGGCAGAAGATTTTGCGGAATTCGACTTGGAGAGAGCGTTCCAGACCGTGGCGACTATGGCTGCCAGGATGTCATGAAACGATGGCCCATTCACAGCAGTCGGTCATAAGTTACCGCTTGAAAACGAGCGAAGAGCCGCCAATCCTGAGTGTATTGCTCTTTCACTTGGGTGACATACAGGCTCGAAGAATTATGGTGGCGCACGGTGGCGTTCTTGAAAAAGGTCTAACGCTAAATCGGTTTTATTGAGAAAAGGGTAAAAAGGGTATTAAGTTAGTTGTCTGTGATGCTGCGCACAGGGCGTTTGTGACAAGAAACAATTAAAGGGCCCGTCCAAGAGGAGCTTGGACGGGACACCCGCCCCTTTGCTGAAGTCCCGACCCATGCGATTTACCGGCAGATTACTGCACGGTAAGAGTGACGGTGCTCGTGGCTGTGGTGCTGCCTGACGTGCCCGTCACAGTTATAGTGTAAGTGCCCGCCGTAGTGCCAGGATTGCTGGTGCTCGTGCTGCTGCCTCCGCCGCACGCCATGAAGCCGACAACAAGGGTCACCAGGAAAATCAGCAGGCCAAGCCGCGTCCGCCAACGACGCCGCACCGGAAGGCCAATCCCCATTCCGAAGATCAAGCCGAAGGCTAGGGTCGTGCTAGCAGCGTACCAGCGGATTCCTGGGTGCGCGGGATATGCCAGAGCTGCGCTGGTCGGAGCCGTGGTGGTGATGGTCAGTGTTGCAGTCACGGCGTTGGCGCCGGTGATGCTTACCGGGCTAGTCGCGCCGAAACTCAACGTGGGCGGATCCGTGGCGCTAGTCGGACTGGAGGTGACGGCAGCCGTCAGCGTCACGCTGCCCGTGAAGCCTCCGCTGGGTGTCAGAGTAATCGTCGAAGTGTTGCCGGTGGTCGCACCAGGACTGACCGACACGGCGGTCGTGGTGACGGTGAAACTGGGAGGTGGAGCCGTGACGGTGACCGAACCGCTACCGGTAGCCGCATTGTAGTTGCTGTCGCCCGAATACGTGGCTGTCAGCGTGTCCGTGCCAATTGCCAGCGACCCAGCGGGAATGTTTATCGTTGCACTGCCACCGCTCAGAGTCGTGGCCGGAGAGGTATAGCTGCCGCTCGTCAGCTTCACCGTGCCGGTGGGTGTTGGGTTGCCGCTTCCACCGCTGATCGTGACCGTTACATCTAGTGCCTGCAGCGTCGTGATGCTCGATGAAGATGGCGTAACGGTCACTGCAGGCGTTATTAGGGCCACATTTAAGTATTTAGTGATGAATGCGTCCCCGGCGCCCTTAAGTGTCGGCTGGATTGCCTTGGTAACCGGAAAGTCGGGCGCGGTAGTAGAACCCGAGACATAAATGTTTGCGGAACTATCTACCGCAATAGCGTTCCCTTGGGAATCGCCGTAACCGTCCGAACCACCACCGAGATAAGTCGAGAAAAGGAGCTGAGAACCTGCGCTGCTTACCTCCGAAACGAAGGCGTCGGGAACTCCCGCATAGAACGTCGACTGCACTGGAAACTTTAAAGGAAAATTCGTCGAGTATGTTGTGCCCGTCACGTAAGCATTGCTCGATGAGTCAAGAGCAATGGCATATCCATAATCGTAGTTGGACCCTCCCAGATACGTAGAATAAACAAGGGACGACCCCGTGCTGTCGAATTGGGTTACAAAAGCGTCGGATGAGGAAGAGCTTCCCTGTATTGTCTGGAAAGCTCCCGGCGTAACCGGAAATTGACCTTCGGCGGTACCCGTTACGAATGCATTGCCGGATGCATTCACGGAGATCCCGAAAATTTGGCAAGCTGATAAATATGTTGAATACGAGAGAGTCTCGCCAGTAGCGTCAAATTTAGTGACGAAACCGTTGTCTCCAAGTATGGACCCCGGCACGTAAGTGGTCTGATACGCTTCCGGAGTTGTGGGAAAATTGGAAGAGTTTGTCATACCTGCGACATAAACACTTCCTGCGGCATCGATTGCTACGGCTTGCGCCAGATCGGCCGAATTTCCACCGAGATAGGTTGAGAAGACCAGTGACAATCCGTCCGCGCTGAACTTTGTAACAAAGGCGTCATATGTTCCCCCGTCCGGGGCGTGTTCAGATTGGAAGGCGTTCACAACCGGAAAATCCGTGGCATATGTCCAGCCGGTCACCGCTGCCTCGCCACTGCTATCAACGGCAATACTAGTAGCCTCACTCTGCGAAGTACCGCCTAGATACGTGGAAAAAATCAACACCGAACCATCTGGGCTCAGCTTTGACACAAACGCATCGGCTGCGCCAAGATTCTGGGACTGGTAAGGGCTAGCGAGTGGGAAGTCCGTCGAATAGGTTTGACCGGTCAGATATGTATTACCTGAGGAGTCGACGGCTATGCCAGTCGGAAACTCTGCATTGCTGCCTCCCAAATAGGTTGCATAAATCAAGTGCTGGCCATCGCTACTGAGTTTCGCAACAAAAGCGTCTGTGTTTCCAGCCAGAGTGCTTTGGAAAGCTCCCGAAGTTACAGGGAAATCAGTCGAATTCGTGCCTCCGATAAGGTAAATGTTGCCGGCAGAGTCGAGTGCCATTCCATTGGCGCCATCCCCGCCGCTACCCCCGAGGAATGTCGAGAAGCTGACGACCGGATCAACAACAAGCGCTTGATCGTGATTGTAGGTGGGCAGTTCAAAGGCAACATGCGTTCCGGAAGCATCCTGACGAAGCCTAAATCCCCCTCCCGAAAGGGCTTTGCAGGCTGCACCGTCCATGCCGGAGTGAACATGCATACAGGAGTTGCCCTGATACAGGCGAGGCTTGTGGAGAAGCACCTGCTTTTCGCCAACTGGAATGACCAAATCACCGCTGGCATTTTCGGTCAACATGCGGCCATTCCTCAAGCCGTCAATCGTAAATGAGATGAGGTGTGCGTTCGCGTGCGGAGCTACGATGAAGTCATATTCAAGTTGGCCACTTTCCCCATAATATGCTAAGTCGATTCCAGGGTAGACATCTGGGTACCATACCTCTGCATATTGTGGCACGTGCGTGTGCCACTTATGAGGATCGTTTCCAATCAAATAATTGCTATAAGACAGAAGCGGCTTCCTGCCTTCGGGGCGCGCTTTCGTATTCGCTCCAATAAGGCGGATTCCGAGAACTGCACGCGAGGCGTGAAGACACGTTGTGCTTGCAGGTCGGCAGTCAGCCCCACCCGCTGCAGAAGCAGTCCTAAAGCTGATTGCAGTTTTCCGAGCGGTCAGGGATAGATTGTAGCCGGGCGCGTGGGCGATGAATTTCGTTTCGGACCCGACCTGACCGACATTGCTTTCGAAACTGATTGGCAGGTTCTGAGTCGGCAGCGATAGGGCGTGGGATCCGCGTGAAATCTGCCCGGCAGAGCCATCCCCTCCGTTGCAGTATGCGATCGCACTTAAAATCGCCAACCAGAGCAAAATCTGGACGACATTGTGCCGCAAGAATTTCATAATTTGCTCGAAATAAACCGGAATTTCCTTTTTGGCTTCAATAACAGCACCATAATACATTCATCCCGCCTGTTCGCCGACGGTGTGAAACGATTTTTTATCCGAGTACTCCCGGCTGTCTTCCATCCGCACCGGCACGGCCAAAAATCGCCCCCCTTTTGCGCTATGTTTTTGCAATACTCCTCCCCGACCAGCCTCTGGTAAGCCCGCTTCCGTTGCCGCCCTGACCACCATCAATCCATCCCGTCGGTACCGAAGCTTTCCGCGTCCGATTCGCGCCGTAATCCCGAGCTGATTCGCTGCGCTTTGCGGTTGCCCATCAGTGGCCTAATTCCGACCCAATCCGCCCTTCTTGCCACTCCCCATAATTCCGCCGATCCGTAGCCCAATCGCGGTTCGATTCGTCGCGCTTTCCGCGCCGATTCGCGCTCTTATCCCGTTGCGATTGGCAGGGCTTTGCGGTGCCGATTCGTGGGTTGATTGCGTCCCGATTGGCTGCGTGGAAGCGAGGCGAATGGGGCACGGATAGTGTGGCGCGAGGGCGGCGGCTTGGCGCTCGCGTAGGACAGATTGGGGCCGGTTGTCGTGGGATGCGGCGTGGAAACGGTGAAAGTCAAACCCTGCGGTGCTTACGCACCGGGTTGACGCTACGACACGTCATCCCCAAGTGGGGAGCTGGTTAGCTACTTTTGGTAGCTTATTGGTTACCACAGAAAACAAAGCAGTTGCGGGAAAACTGGAACTAATTAGTTCCGCCGGGCCGCTGTAGGGCGCTCTGCGCGTAAACGTGTTGATCCATCGAGGGTTGCGCGAGGATGCGGCATCTGAGGCGTCGCCGCCGCACGCGCGGTATCCGGCGCGTGTCCGGGTTTTGTCCGGCGTCTGTCCGGTGGTTGTCTGAGTCCCGAAGTGCTACCCTTGCGGCAAACTACAAGCCGGGTGCGCGATGGAATACGACCAAGACTAAAGTGGACGAGATGGTGCTGGCGCTGCTCTCCCTGACCATGTTCGAGGAAGACCAAGATGGGGCGAGAGCGTGGAAAGGGTACGACTGGGTCGCAATGGATCGGCTGCACGCGAAGGGCTATGTCTCCGATCCCAAGAGCAAGGCCAAGTCGGTCGTGGTGACCGTGAAAGGCGTGCAGCGATCCCGCGAGCTGTTCGAGAAACACTTCGGCAAGAAAGAACCCGACGCGCGTCAGCGGTAGGCTTCGCGGCGACAGGAACCGAGCCATTCCGATGCGGGAAGAGAGTACGGGCGCGGATCACGGCCCGTCAAGCCCCGTTCCGCAAAGAACGCGGAACGCCTTGCGGCTGCGCTTCGCTCCGGGGCGTTGACAGGCCGCGCCCACGCCCGTAAAAGCCCTCCCGCTATGTTCGGAATGTCTCTCTTTGCTCCAGCGGGGCAGACTTTTCAAGGCGGCAATGCGAGTCCCGCAAAGAACTAATTGGCATCCGTCCGACTTAACAGAAGTATGCCTTGCCGACGTGCGCGAACAGGTAATAGTCAGCGCAAAATGTCGTGTATGACGAGTCGATCAAGCACCCGAAAGCCCGACGAGTTCCCGGTGATATTGCGTACCAATTCCGGTGCTCATACACCGGCGAAGGAACCACGTTTCCCTTTGGCTTTCCTCGGCGTTCGAGGCGGTGGATTGTGGCCACTTTGGCCGCGCTCTTCAGCCCTTCCAGCAATCGTTGCTGTGACATGGTATGAGAGGGAATTGCGACTGCTTCATAGGTACTATCCGCTTGCTTATCTCGATTGCTCCGAGAGGCACAACCAACCAGTTCGACAACTGTAGTAGAGTGGCCATTCAAGACGGCCACATGTCGGAAATGCACGTCGATAATTGACGGCCATATGTCCCCGGAAACGGATGGAGACTTGTCTGCAATCTTGGTATTGATTGTCCCGGTGCTCGCACTGTAAGGACAACTTGGCGGGCATCAAGTTGAGGTCCTTACGACACTCACAATCGCTGGTATCGCCATCGGATTTCCGGCGGAATTGGAAGGCGGATCAGTACGGTATCTGCGGGCAATTGTGCTGGCAAAATGGTCTCTTTCAGTTGGCCCAAAGCTTCTGCCAACCTGGGCCAATTGGACTCGCCAACTCCACTGCAATGTCAAAGCCAACGGCACCCTTTTAGCAGGTGAAATCGGCCCGAGATAGTACACCGCAACAGCGACTATCTCGCCACTCCTTGTCGCAGTCTCAGTCAGCGTATTCGACCCCGCAACCAGGGGCGAAGACACCACCTCCCAGCCTTCCCAAGCAGGCCGCCAAGAGGCAGACCAACTATCCCGGATCACCAAGGTAAACGAGTAAGGATTAGACATCAAAATAGTCGCGATAAGTCGCTGTGATCGGTTGAGTTAGTCGATACGCCAATCGCAAGAAATCCGATCCCTATTGATAGTGCTTATGTGCTCCATTTGTACGATCCCAAGCCGCGGCTTCGACGACTGCCAAGCGCGCCCATGAAGCTCGCCTCATCGTGCTTGATAAGATGGTATAAGTTACATCCATATTCCATGTCTTACCAGTCAGAGATTCTCTGTCTATTTGCCTCGACTTAGCTGCGTGAATGACATGCTTTCCTGCTTCCAATGAGCAGTGCCAATAGATGCCGATGCCCAGCGTTGTGGCCTTGCTCTTACCCTTGATAAAGACAGCCGATGAGCGTGCCGTCACGTTGCCGATTCGGGTCGCTGTTGTAAGTCGACTCAATAACACAGTGCGCGATAACTACGCAGATAAAGGTTTTCCACATAGATGAGCCTTGAATAATAGGGCAACAAATATTACAAACAGTGAGCATCTCTTGCGGGACGTAGTTAGTCTAAGTCAGAAAACAGGAGCCGAGATATTGCTGCAGTTGTAGAACTGAATCGCATGTTGACCATTTCCAAAGCGTTATCGGCAGGACAGGCGCGTACATACCATGCGCGTGAATTTGTGTCGGAGAAGCAGAACTACTGGAGTCGTGACGCGCAACTGCATAGCGAGTGGCAGGGAACGCTTGCCCAGGAGTGGGGACTGCGCGGTTCCGTTGGTGCCGAGGAATTTGCTCGATTATGCGAAGGACAGCATCCTGCAAGCGGCGCACAACTCGTCAAGCACCAGCCTGCAAAGACCTACGAGAACGAGTATGGCAAGGAAATCACCAGCGTCGAACATCGAGCCGGGTGGGATGCAACATTCTCCGCGCCGAAATCCGTCTCGCTCACCGCGTTGGTGGGCGGCGACGAGCGTGTTCGTGTGGCCCACCGTGAGAGTGTCCGCGTAGCACTTGGCGAATTGGAGCGGTATGCGCAAGCGCGCATCGGCAATATCCGCGCGCCCGAGACGACGGGCAAGTTCATTGGCGCCACCTTCGAACACGATACTGCCCGCCCAGTGGACGGGTATGCTGCGCCACAACTTCATACTCATGCGGTCATTTTCAATCTGACTGCGCGCGAGAATGGCCAGACGCGGGCGTTGCAGGAGCGAAGCCTTTTCCAATCACAGCAATATGCGACCAGTGTGTACCGTTCCGAGCTTGCCATGCGTCTGCAAGGGTTGGGCTATGAAGTCGAACGCGGCAAGCATGGTCAGCCGGAGATCAAGGGCTACACGCAAGAATATCTGGATGCATCCAGTCCGAGACGAGAACAGATCAAGAATCATTTGCAGGAGATCGGGAGAGAAGGCGCGGGCGCGGCACAAGTTGCTGCCCATCGCACGCGAGACAGCAAGGAGATTCGCTCCCCGGAAGAAGTGTTACAACGGCACCGCGAACTGGCAGCACGGCACGGCCATCAGGCGGATCGGGTTGTCGCCCAGGCGCGCGAACATACCCAGATTCATGCACCGAGCTCGGACAAAACTGAACTCCGGACCGAACGACAGGCCGTAACCTATGCCCGTAATCACGTCTTCGAGCGCTCTGCCGTACAGGATGAGCGGAGCATCTTGCAAGCAGCGATCAGCCGCAGCATGGCGCAAGCAACCTACGAACAAGTACGGCACGAGTTTGCGCAACGCGTCCAGCGCGGGGAATTCGTTGTCGTTCGCCCCATCGAAGGGCGCGCTGCGCCGATGTACACAACCGCTGAGATGATCCGCATGGAGCAGGAGATCATCGGACGTATGCAAAGCGGTAATCAGCGCACCTATAGCGATCCGATGCTGGTTTCGCCCCCGTTGCGGATTGCAATCGAGGACCGCCACAGAGAATTGAGTCCGGCGCAGCGCGAGGTGGTCGATGACATCTTTGTGAGCCGCGAGAAGATTGTCGGTTTGGATGGGATCGCTGGTACTGGCAAGACAACGACGTTGGCGGTGATCCGGGAAGGAGTGGAGGTCGAAGGCTACAAGGTCGAAGGTTTTGCTCCGACCTCACGAGCTGCGCAAAAGCTGGCCGAGGCGGGCATCGAGACCTCGACGCTGCAACGGCATTTGACGCGAGGAAACCAGCCGGACACAGGCGAGAAAAAGTTCTATGTGCTCGACGAGTCTTCGCTCGCCTCGACGCGCCAGATGCACGAGTTCGTGGAACGGCTTCATGCGCGAGACCGGGTTTTGCTGGTCGGCGACACGCGGCAGCATGAGGCGGTCGAAGCGGGCCGGCCTTTCGCACAGCTTCAGGAAGCCGGAATGCGGACGGTGAGACTCGAAGAGATCGTGCGGCAGAAAGATCCGGAACTGAAGCAGGCTGTCGAGCAATTGGCGCGCGGTCGGGTTGGTGCGGCCATCGCTAGCCTTGACCGGCAAGGTCGTGTGCATGAAGTGAAAGGGCACAACGAGCGCATCACGGCCATCGCGCGCGAGTATGCGAAGTCGCCGGAAAATACGCTTGTCGTATCGCCGGACAATCTGTCCCGCATGGAAATCAATCAGCGCATCCACGCCGAGTTGCAATCGCACGGCATCGTGAGCAAGGCAGAGCACTCCTTCCAAACGCTGGTTCCGCGTCAGGAGATGACCGGTGCGGATCGTTCTTGGGCGCAGCAATACCAAGTGAACGACATTCTGCGCTACTCCCGCAGTTCGCGGGAGACCGGGATTGCGAAGGGCGAATATGCGCGCGTGACGAGTATTAACGCTCAAAACAATCGGCTCACGGTGTTGCGCGTAGATGGAAGTGAAACGAACTATGACCCCCGCCGCCAGATGGGAGTCTTGGTGTATCGCCAACAGGAGAAGGCATTCTCGGTTGGAGATCGCATTCAGTTTACCGCGCCCAATCATGAGCTGAAGATTGCGAACCGTGAACTGGGTACAGTGGAAAACATCGCGCCGGATGGAGCGATGCGGCTGAAACTCGACAACGGGCGCAGCATGGACTACCAGCCTCAGCGCCATCCGCATCTCGACCACGGCTATGCCGTCACCAGTCATTCGAGCCAGGGACAGACCGCCGACCGCGTCCTCGTTCACGTGGATACGGAGCTTGCAGCGAAAGACCTGCTCAATCGCCGCATGGCATACGTCTCGATTTCACGCGGACAGTGGGACGCTCAAATTTTTACAAACAACCGCGAAAAGCTACCGCAGGCCCTCGGCCACAAGGTTTCGCACCAGAGCGCACTGAAACCAGAACAGGCAATCAGCCCGCAACAGCATGAGATTGCCCGGCCACAACAGCCAGAAAAAGACCTCGGCATCGGGATGGGTTTTGGCCTAGGTCTCTGATTTTGATGGCAGAAGAATCGACGATTCGTTTCACGCGGGAAGGCAAAGGCAAGAAGGCAATGACAGGCACAGAGTCAATTGGCAAACAATCAATGCAGAACATGAGCCAAGCGGCACAACCCCGCCATTCGACGACACGGAGTCGGGTATGAGTCCCCAATCCCAGCCCCCCACTTCCGACCTGTCTTCCCATCAAGGCGGCAATCCAGTCCCAGTCGGCGGCGAAATCGAGCCGCTGGTTGGCGCCGACACTGCGGCTGAACTTCTACAGGTGAGTCCGCGTCGCATCCTTGAGTTGGCACGGCGCGGTGCTCTTCCGGGCTATCCGCTTGGCAGTGGTCCCCGCCACCTGTGGCGATTCCGGATTTCAGAACTTGCTACTTGCTTTGCTGAGCGCGGTGTAAACTGTGCCAACGCAGCCGTCTGTGCCAAGGAGAAAAGCTTGATGGCACGGACACGAAATCAACACGGAAGTCTACGCATTTTGTCCCGCAAGTCCGGGGACGTGTTTGAGTATCGCTACTACAGGACTCGCGCCGATGGTAAGCGGGTACCCGCAAACTTCGTCGTGGGCAGTGTGGCGGAACTCAAAACGGAAACCGAAGCTTGGGCGAAGCTTCGCAAGACCGGCTTCGACCCTAACGTTAGAACCGGCAGAGGAAGGCCGATCATGTTTGGTGAACTAGCAGACCACTACGCACGGTTGGAGTTGTCGGAAGATCAGGCAGAGGCAGTGATCCCCAAAGCGCATTCCACAATAACGACGTACCGCCGGTATCTGGCAAAGCATGTTTTGCCACGGTGGAAGGTGGTGCGGGCAAGTGAGATGGAACCGGTGGCAGTGCAAAACTGGCTTCGCGATTTGCGAAAACAGAATGGCCTATCCAACGGAACCCTTGTCAAACTGAGAAATGTAATGCTGGTGGTATTCAAGCACGCCCAGCGTTATGGGCTGATCCCCAGGACGCAGGAAGCCAATCCGATTGCGTTTGTCAGGCAATCGTGTGTTAGCGACTACGACCCAGTTGTGCTGACATTGGCGCAATGCGTGGACATCCTGGCCAACCTGGATGACATGCACCGGGTCTTGGTTCTTGCCGACGCAGCCACGGGCCTTCGCGTAAGCGAACTTCTGGCGCTGCGTTGGTCGGACATCGATTGGCGGAACTCTTGCATTCGCGTATCTCGGGCGTACGTGTACGGGAAATTCGGACTGCCAAAGAGTAAAGCGTCTCAAAGGCCGGTGCCGTTGCATCCGCTGTTAGCTGCTTTGCTCGAAGCATGGCGGAAAGAGACACCGTACTGCCGTGACACTGATCTTGTCTTTCCGAGCTTTCGGCTACATGGAGAGAAACCGCCTCGGGCGAACATGCTTGTAGCGAACCATCTTCAGCCTGCGGCGAGGAAAGCTGGGATCGGCGGTCCAGTTGGCTTTCACACTCTTCGGCGCACGCTGGCAAGTGTGCTCGTGGCCAATGGGAACGACCCGAAATTGGTACAGGAGTTGCTGCGGCACTCAAATGTAAAAACGACCCTGGACATTTACGCGAAGGCCACGACTTCGGCCAAGTTGGAAGCTCAGGGTTGGGTGCTACAGCAGTTGCTGGCTCCAGACACGAAGTCTGCCGTGGTCTGAGCTTATCGTGGGTCGCAACCCACAATCGGTAGAGACGATCAGAATGGCTAAAGCCTTTGGAATGTGGTGGCCAGGGAGGGAGTTGAACCCCCGACGCCAGCCTTTTCAGGGC
>Ga0181536_10006876_pt1 | contig 11305 bp, 6 predicted proteins | sample PEATcosm2014_Bin_41_FD_121105 | JGI IMG/M metagenome (GOLD analysis project Ga0181536, IMG submission 121105) | Peatland microbial communities from MTU Mesocosm Facility, Houghton, MI, USA - PEATcosm2014_Bin17_60_metaG | ecosystem: Environmental > Terrestrial > Soil > Wetlands > Peat | place...
AGCCCGGAATGCCGTTGGCGTTCATGTTGCCGGAGCCGCCGGTAACGGCCACACGAATGCCGGGAGCGGTCATGGCCAGCGTGGTGAGATCGCCGCCCGGCATGGGGAGATTGTCGACCTGAGTCTTGTTGAAGTTGGTCTCGAGGTTGGCGTTCTCGGTCTGCAGGAGGGCCGCTGCCGCAGTCACCTCGACGACGGTAGTGGTTGCCTGCGCACTCATGCTGATGTTCAGTTCCTGCTCCTGGCCCACGAGCAGGGTGATTTTTTCGACGTTCGATTTCAGGCCCGTCGATTCCGCAGAGACGTCGTACTCGCCCGGCTTCAGCAGCGGAAAGCGATACTGGCCCTGGCCATTCGACACCACCTTGCGGGTTTCGCCCGATTCCTTGGACTTTATGGTGACCGTCGCGGCGGGAACTACCGCGCCGGAGGTATCGCTGATCACGCCGGCAACGTCCGCGGTGGTGATGGTCTGACTGAATGCGAGCGGCGTCATAACAGACGCGGCCGCTAAAAACAACGTCGCCAAAAGACCGGCAAATGCCGTCTTGGAAACACGCTGTGCATTTCTCTTTAACCCCTTCATCTTGAAGACCCTCCTTGGTCTCGGGACTAACCTTGTGCCTACCCTAACCACAAACTGAAGCAAGAAGCCGCCGGCGCAAGAAAAACACACCGGACTCCAAATGATTTTTGTGTAACCCCTTTGGTGCTACCCCTACCGCTCCGTCGAACCCTCAACACGGAGGAAAGCTTCGCGATCGGCCCCGATACAACCCCGCTGGGCCTCCGCAATTAATGAATAAATGCGCTGATGGGTTATATAGATACCATTGTTTCGTTACAATTGCAACTGGTGGGTTCACTGTTGGAATAATCGGCGCATCCAACCTCCCGACCTGGAACGGCCCGCGCGCATGCTGGTTGGGCCGGGGCCCGGCGGACGTAATGCGACAACGGGTCGGGATGGGAGCTACCCCAGAGCTAGCCCGGCAGCCTCACCAGCCACACGGCCGCGCAGGCCAGGCCGCTGCCGATGGCGGCGCCGGCCAGGACGTCGCTGAGGAAGTGCATGCCCAGCAGGATGCGCGAGGCGGCCACACTGAGGGCACAGAACAGCAGGCCGAGCGAGAGATCGGGGTAGAAACGGCTGAGCGAGACGGCTACGGCGAAAGCCGTGATGGTGTGGCCGGAGGGAAAAGAAAACTGGTCGGGCGGCAGCAGGGTGGCCCAGCAGTGAGGTTCGAAGACGCCGGGGCGGCGGCGGGCCGCGGCGTGCTTGAGGCGCAGGAACAGGGTGACGCCGAGCGAGGCCGCCAGCGCCGCCGCGGCTACAGCCGGGAAACGTTGTGGGCCGCCCGCCAGCAGAAGGATCGCGCCCATGGTGTACCAGAGCCAGCCATCGCCGCCGCGGGTGGCGCAGAGCATCCAGGCGCGGATCCAACGGGGCGCGTGCCAGCGGTTGACGCGCCGCATCAGAGTGTGGTCGCGGTGCGCGATGTACTCGAGCATGGCGCCGGCGTTGACCATACCCCTTTGTACCGGGAGGACGGCTACAAACCCGTGACATCGCCAACAAACATTCGTTACGGCAATTGTTTTCCGTGACGGAACCAACGCAGCATGCCACAATCGGACTGATGAAGAAGCTGGACTTCATCTATTTCGATGCAGGGGGCGGCCACCGCGCGGCGGCCAACGCCCTGCGGCAGGTGATGGAGCGGCAGGAGCGGCCATTCCAGATCCGCATGGTGAACCTGCAGGAGCTGCTGGACGGGCTGGACGTGTTCCGCAAGCTAACGGGGCTGCGCCTGGAAGACTGCTACAACCTGATCCTGAAGAAGGGCTGGACGCTGGGCTCGGCGCAGCTTACGGCGGGCATGCACCTGGTGATCCGCCTGTTTCATGGCCAGCAGGTGCGCATGCTGGCGGCGTTCTGGCGGCAGAGCCGGCCGGACATGGTGGTTTCGCTGGTTCCGAATTTCAACCGGGCATTGTTCGAGAGCTTGCAGGTGGCGCTGCCGGGCGTGCCGATGGCGACGATTCTGACGGATATCGCGGATTACCCGCCGCACTTCTGGATGGAACGGCAGCCGCAGCACTGGATCTGCGGGTCGGACAAAGCCGTGGAACAGGCTCTGGCGATGGGCCACGCGGAGGAGATGGTGCACCGGGTTTCGGGGATGATTCTGAATCCCCAGTTCTACGACATCGAGCCGCTGCGCGAGGCGGAGCGGGCCGAGGCGCGCGAAACGTTGGGCTTCGACCCCGAGCTGCCGGTGGGACTGGTGCTGTTCGGCGGGCAGGGCGCGGCGGTGATGCGGCAGATTGCCGGGCGGCTGCCGGAGCGGCAATTGATCTTGATTTGCGGCCACAACCAGAAGCTGCGGGCGAAGCTGCAAGGGCTGGATCACCGGGCGGCCATGTTGGTGGAAGGTTTCACAAAAGAAGTGCCTCGATATATGCAATTGGCCGATTACTTCATCGGCAAGCCGGGACCGGGAAGTCTCAGCGAAGCGGCCGAAATGAAGTTGCCGGTGATTGTGGAACGCAACGCGTGGACTCTGCCGCAGGAGCGATACAACGCGGAATGGATCCGGGAACAGGGAGTAGGCATTGTGTTGCCCGATTTTCGCGGAATTGGGCGGGCGGTGGAGGAGTTGCTGGAACCGGCGGCCTTCGAACGTTTCCGGTCGGCGACGCGCCGAATACACAATCGGGCGGTGTTCGAAATACCGGATATTCTGGAGCAAATTGCGGCGGATTAAATTGAAGCGGTGAAGAAATCGCCCCGTGGACCGGCCTCGGCAGGCGGCACCGCCTGCCCCACCTCGACAAACACAGGATCTGTTTTGGTGGCGCAGGCGGTGCCGCCTGCGACCCGTGTTCTTTACACCTTTCGGTTGGGCTGCCGGACTATAAGCCGGTTTCTGTACCCTTGCGGGCGGTAGTCATTCCTCTTGGCCGGCCATTGCTGGCCGGCTCCAGCAACCTACCCGGAAGTGAAACGGAGCGGGCCGCTCCTCCTCCCCTATTTGGTCTTGCTCCACGTGGGGTTTACCCTGCCGGCGAAATTACTCCCGCCGCGGTGCGCTCTTACCGCACCATTTCACCCTTACCCGGTTTTGAGGCCGGGCGGTATATTTTCTGTGGCACTTTCCGTCGGGCCCTGATGGCCCGCCCGGCCGTTAGCCGGCACGCTGCCCTTTGGAGACCGGACTTTCCTCTCCCGGCAAACCGGGAGCGACTACCCGTCCGGCAGCCTGTTAACCATTGTCGCATTGCAACGCCGGCAATGGGTGCGAGACAATACCGGATCTGGCACTAACTCTCGGAATTTGCGTCAGATATCGCCGAATTTCGATGTATTCTGTTTTCATAGGATAATCGGGGGCTATATGTTGGAAGTTTCCTGCGATTTTCCCGTCACATGCTCAACCACTTGAGGAGTTACATCACCATGAAGAAAATTGCCGTGGCAGGCGCGCTCGGATTGTTGGCTTCCGGTCTGATGGCACAGGGATTGAACCCGGTTGGCCAGACCAAGGAGAGCTGGGAAGAGATCAATTTCGAGTTCAATTCTTCGATCCTGTCGGACGGTTATCCCAGCCTGTTACGCCTGGCGGACCTGTTGACCCAGCATCGGGACTATCACGTGAAGTTGACGGGGAACACGGACTCGGTGGGCTCGGTGGCCTTCAACGACAAGCTATCGCTGGCCCGGGCAGAGGCCGTAAAGGCGTTTCTGGTGAAGTACGGCGCCAGGGCCGATCAGCTGACGACGGCGGGCAACGGCAAGGGCATTCCGGAAGTCGACAACAGGACCAAGGAGGGCCGGTTCATGAACCGGCGCGTGGTGCTGGCGCTGACCGACGGGACCGGCAAGCTGATCAAGGAAGGCGGCATCAGCGAGGTGCTGCCGGTGATGACGGCGCTGCAGGACATGGCAAAAAAGCAGCAGGATTGCTGCGACCAGATTCTGAAGCGCCTGGACAAGCTGGACGATATTCTGGCGGCGCTGAAGAACCTGCAGGGCGAAAACGAGCGGCTGAAGACCGAATTGGGCGATTTGCGGAACCAGCAGAATGCCCTCAAGGACCAGGTCAACAATATGCCGAAGCCGGTGACCGAGGCGCAAGCCCAGAAGATTGCGGATGCCGGCGCGCAGAGCACCGCTTCGCAAGCGGCTTCGCAAGCGGCCGCCAAAGTGGAAGAGGCGCAGAAGGCGCGCAACAAGATTATTTCGAATGTCGGAGTGAATTTCGGACCGACCTACGGAGCCGGGAAGACGGGCAGCTTTACGGCGTCGGCCAACGGATCGTTGTTCGCGCCGTTCGGCGCCGACCAGATGTACGCCGTGCAGTCGCAGGCGGAGTACATGTATTATCCGGGCCGCCAGGAAGGGCAGTTCGACCTGGGCCTGGTAAGCCGCATGGGGAATTTCCAGGCGGGTGGATTCGCCAGTTTCAAGTACCTGAATTTCAGCAATTACCAGAACGGCGGCGCGCTGGGCCAGGCGGCCGTGATGGTGGACTACCTGTTTAACGGCGGCAAGGTCGGGTTCTTCGGCACCAAGGGCTTCAAGAACTACGCGGTACTCAACAGCGTGACCCTGGCGCCGGGCGCGTACTTCCAGACCTACGCGCGGGTGACGGACCAGGCCGGCATCGACGCGCTGTTCGGCGTGTGGGGCAAGGCGTACCTGCAAGGCGACCTGGGATTGATCGTGAGCCACACGCGCAGCGACCAGCCCGGGGGATCCTTGAAGCTGATTCAGCCGGTCTCGGAGCACGTGGCGTTTACGGCCGAGGTGGGCTACAACGAGACTTATCTGAGCTCGAAAAACAGCGGGCGGGCGGTGGTTGGGCTGGCGTTTGGCGGGTTTGTGAACCCGCACGATTTTGGCAAGATCAAGACGCCCGTGCCGATGGAGATTCCGCGCATCCGGTACGAAATGGGAACGCGGCGCGTGGGATCCAGCCCGCCGATTGCCGATGCCGGTCCGAACCAACTCAACGTCAACTCCGGATCGATTACGCTGGACGGCTCGGGATCGTACGATCCGCTGGGTGAAACGCTGACATACAACTGGGTGCAGATTTCCGGACCCACGGCGGTGCTCAGCAGCCCGACCAGTGCCAAGACAACCTTCAACGCGGTGGCCGGGGCGAACTACGCCTTCCGGCTGACGGTGAAGAACACCGATGGATTGCAGGCATCGGCCACCACCCAGGTGACGACGCTCTCGCCGGGCCAGGTGCAGATCCTGCAATTCTCGGCGGCGCCGGCAACCATTACGGCGGGCCAGAGTTCCACGCTGAACTGGGTGATCCAGAACGCCACCACGGCAACCATTACGCCGACGCTGGGAAGCGTGAATGCGGGCTCCGGGACGAGCTCGGTAACGCCGGCCACCACCACCACCTATACGCTGACCGCGACCGGCCCGGGCGGCACGGTGAATGCCACCGTGACGGTAACGGTGGGAACGCCGGCAGTGGGCAATCCGCAGATCGTCCGCTTCGAAGCCAACCCCGTGACCATCGCTCCGGGCCAGCAATCCACGCTGAGCTGGACCACCACCGGCGCCGCCACGGTTTCCATCAGCGGCTTGGGCAGCGAGCCTCTGAACGGCAGCGCAACGGTTCAGCCGGCTCAGACCACCACCTATACTCTGACCGCGACCAGCTCCGACGGACACGCCGTCACCGCGCCGGTGACCGTGACGGTGGCGCCGGGCACCATTCCGCAAATCGTGGTGTTCGTAGCCAACCCGCAAACCATAAGTTCGGGCCAGACCAGTAAACTGTGCTGGCAGGTGAACGGGGCCACGTCGATTTCGATTTCTCCGGGCGTCGGCGGCAATCTGAACGCCAACGACTGCGCGACGGTGAGCCCGCAGCAAACCACCACCTACACCCTGACCGCCTCCAACGCGACCGGCCAGATTCAGGCCAACACCACGGTGAACGTGGGCTCGGTGCAAATCCTTTCGTTTACCGCGACGCCTGCATTCTCCACTCTTCAGGGGTCGCCGGTGGTGCTGGCCTGGCAGACGCTAAACGCCACCTCGGTGATCATCATAGGCGCCGACCTGACCACTCAGTCGCTTCCGGTGAACGGAAGCATCACCATCAACCCGATGCAGAACAACACCTACACACTGACCGCCTATGGGGCTGGAGGACAGACCACCAGCGTGACCATATCGGTGTTCGTGAGGTGAGGTAGCATCGGCGGTCCGTACGGCCGGGTGGGACGGGCCATCCCCTTGGGTGGCCTGTCCTGCCTCGGCGGGAGAACGGCAGCCCGACGACGAAAGTCAATTGCCCGCCCCACCAGCGGCGCGCTTCAGCCACGCGACCCGGCTCTTTTTGAGTCAGCCGCATTGGGCCGGCATGAGCATGCCGGTTCACACCTGTGCCGTGGTGGCGACAATCCTTGCTGCGATTCTTTCGTGCGCCGACCCACTCGATTGAGGCAGAATAGAAGGGAAGCGAACCATTAATGGCTCTTTGGACCGACGGGTGCAAGAGAGGTCTGCCTTGCTCGCCGGCTGAGCCTCCAAAATTCGAGTCGATGAGGCGTAAGTGAAGAAATCGTTAAGTGGCCTGATAGGAACCTGCCTGTTGGTGTGCGCGTGGAGTTTGCCGGGGCGGGCGCAGGAACAAAAGCCCGAGCCGCAAGCGGATGCACAGCAGCAGCAGCCTCCGCCGGCACAGCAGCAGCCGCCACTGCCGACGCAGCCGCCGGCCGCCACGCCAGCCGCGCCGGCCCAGCAGCAACCCCCGCCCGAAGCAGGCACGCAACCCCAACAGCACGGGCGAATTCCCGAACCGCCTCCGCCGCCGCCCAAAGTGCCCGATGTGCGCAGACCGGGCGAGAGCGGCTTCTATGTCGGGGTTTCGGCCTGGATGCCCACCCAGCAGCCGATCTTCGATCGCGGCGAGGCCTCCACCTTCTCGGGTGATTCCCGTTTGGCCATGCAAGGCAAGCCCAAGTATGCGGAAAACTTGGAAGTGGGTGTCGCCGCCGGGCTGCACAACAGCATCCGGATTTCCTTCAATTCGATGAGCGCGTCGGGCGACATCACGCCCGCCGACGCCCTGACCTTATGGAGCCAGCCCTACATCGCCGGCGAGTACATATCGACGAACTATCAGTTTACTAACGCCAAGCTTTCCTACGAATACCTGACTTATCCGTATCCCGTGGGCAGCAAGAAATTCCGGCTGAAGACGCTGTGGCAGGTGCAGTACACCTCGATCGCGTCAACCTTCGACGCGCCCAAGAACTACTACGACAGCAACGGCAACCTGATTATCGACCCCACCACGGGGAACCCCATCAGCCTGGTTGGATCCGGGACGCGGTCCTTCATTTCGCCGACGTTCGGGTTGGGCGGGCACTACTATTCGTCGCGCCACGTGCGATTTGAAGTCAACGGATCGGGTTTCGCGGTGCCGCACCACTGGACCATCTGGGACACCGACGCGACCGTGAACTTTCGCTTCTTGGGGCACCTCGAACTGCGTGCGGGCGCCAAGGCGTTCCACTTCAAGACGTCGCCCCTGGCCGCGTTTTACCTGCGGGGCACCATGGCTTCGGCATTCGTCGGCCTGCGCTGGTATTCGAACTCGGAGTAGCGCCTCCCAGCGCCCGGATCTCTTCGTCCGACAAGCGGCGCCACTTGCCGATCGGCAATTCGCCGATGCGCACCGGCCCAATGGCCACGCGCACCAGCTTCAATACCTTGCTCCCAATGGCTTCCATCATGCGCCGCACCTGCCGGTTGCGGCCCTCGGTGATGACGATCTCGAGAAACGTGTACTTCGCCGAGTCGCGGACGCGCGTCACCAAGGCGGGGCGCGTGGGTCCGTCATGCAGCACAGGTCCGCGGCGCAGGCTGTCCAGTTGTTCCTCGCTGAGCAGCGTGGATGCTTTCACCAGATACGTCTTGGGCAGCTTGTGGTGAGGGTTGGTGACGCGCTCGGCGAAATCGGTATCGTTGGTGAGGATCAGCAGGCCGCTGGTGTCCAGGTCCAGACGGCCGACCGGCGCCAGCCACGTGCCGGCTTCGGAGGCCAGATCGTAGACCGTGGGGCGGCCCTGCGGATCGCGCCAGGTGGTCAAATAACCTTTCGGCTTGTAAAGCAGGATGTAGGTCTTGCCGGGCGCGCGCAGCGGCTTGCCATCCAGCGTGACGGTGTCTTTGGCGGGGTCGACCCAATAATCGGGGTTTTCCACGATCTTGCCGTTGACGCGGACGCGGCGCGCGCCAATCCAGCTTCGGGCGTCGGTGCGGGAGCCCAGGCCGGCCTTGGAAAAAACGCGCTCCAGCGTCTTAAGCGGGCGCGGCGAATCGGTGCGGCTGGGACGCTCCATGGGCAGGCTCAATCCAGAATGGTAACAGGCCCGATGCTACAGTGAGGAAGCAGTCGCCATGCCCGCCCTGAGAAGGAAAAACGTCACGCCACCGATCCTGATTCGCAACGCCCGCCAGTTGCTGACGCTGCGCGGGCCCAAAGGCGCCCGGCGTGGGCCCGAACTGAACGAACTGGGAGTGATTCCCCACGGCGCCATGCTGATTCGCGACGGCGTGATCGAGGAAGTGGGCCCGGCGGTGCGCGTGGAGAACCTGGCCGCGGCACGCGGGGCCATGGAAATCAGCGCCGTGGGGCGGGTGGTGATGCCGGGTTTCGTGGACAGCCACACCCATCTGATGTTTCCGCCGCCTTGCCCTGCCGGAGAGGCGCAGCGCGAGCATCAAAGCGCGGTCAAATTGCTGCTGACCATGACCGGGCACCGGCTCGCATGGCGCGGGCGCGCCTACCTGGAAGCCATGGCCCGGCATGGCACCACCACCGTGGAGGCCAAGACCGGGTGCGGTCCGCAGGAGAGCGCGGAGACCAAGGTCCTCCGGGCGTTGGCGGTTTTGCAGGGTAGACCTCTCGACGTGGTGGCGACGTTGCTTCTGCGATTTCCACGGGAGCTTGCGGGCTCTCCGGAAGCCGATTGCGCAGCCGCGGAGTGGATGTGCGGCGAATTGATGCCGAAAATCCGGCGCCGCCGCCTGGCCCGCTTCGCGGATCTCGAATGGGACCCGGAGCCGTGGCGTCAGTCGTTGTTCCGCCGCTTTCTGGTGGTGGCGCGCGAACTCGGTTTCGGTTGCAAGGTTCACGCCGACGATCCCGTGCCGGCGCCGGCGGTGCGCCTGGCAGTGGAACAACAGGCGGTGAGTGTCGACCATCTGGAGCACATTGGCCTCGCGGAAGTGGACGCGCTGGCGCGTTCGCAAACCGTGGCCACGCTGCTGCCGCCCGCATCCTTCCGGAGCGGCCGCTATGCGCCGGCGCGGGCGTTGATCGATGCCGGCGCGGCGGTGGCCATCGCGACCAACTTCAATCCGTGCGATACGCCATCGTTGAACATGCAGACGGCCATTTCCCTGGCCTGCCTGGCGATGGGGATGTCTCCGGCGGAAGCCATCTCAGCCGCCACGGTCAATGCCGCACATTCGATCGGCTGCGCCGACCGCGGGGTGTTGGCCTATGGCAAGCTGGCCGACATTCTGGTGCTGAATGCCGGCGATTACCGCGAGCTGCCGGAGCAGCTCGGCTCCAACCTGGTGCACCTGACGATCAAACGCGGGAAGGTGATCTACACTGAGGGCGAAGTGGCGGAGGCCTAATGCACCCCGGTAGAACGTGCCGCAAAACGGGGACTGCTACCAATTCCCGCCTTTGGAATTGGATAGCTGTACCCGGTTTGCCCCCCGGAAGCGCGGTCACAGGCCGAGGGTAGCGACGGTTGCCGCTGGGCTACAATTGGGAGTTTGGTAGCCTGTCCCCGAATCTCCCGGTCGACGCACCTTCGGCTGGCGCTGATCACAGTCCTAGCTGTGGTCGTTCACGGCTACCACCTGGGCGTGGATGACTCAGCCATCTACGTGCCGGCCATCAAGCGCGTGGCTGATGGCGCCTTGTATCCCTTCGGTTCCGAATTCTTCCTGGCGCATGCGCGGCTGTCTTGGTTCTCGAACCTGGTGGGCGGGTCCGCGAGCCTCGCGGGCGCGCCCATCGACATGGCGATCTTCCTCTGGCACGGCATCGGCATCTACCTGTTGCTGCTGGCGGGGTGGCAACTTTTGGGCGCGTGTTTCGAGAACCAGTATGCGCGATGGAGCGGCGTCGGCCTGCTGGCGGCTCTGTTGAGCGTGCCGGTGGCGGGAACGGCGCTGACCATCATGGATCCTTACGTGACCGCGCGCACGCTTTCGACTCCCTTCACGCTCTTCGCCGTTGCCGAATTTGTTTCAGGGAGGGCGCGGCGCGCGCTCCCGTGGCTGCTGGCGGCCGGTCTGGTCCATCCGCAGATGGCCTTCTTCGGAGCGGTACTGGTGGGATTGTTGGCGCTGGAAAGAGCGCGGGCAAAGGTGCCCGCCGCCGGGATGGCCGCGTTGGCCGGGTTGCCGTTTCTATTCCCCCTGCAACCCTCATCCGGCGCCGCCCGCGAAGCCCTGCTTGCGCGCACCTACTTCTTCGTTTCCCACTGGCAGTGGTATGAATGGGTCGGCGTGGCGGCGCCGCTGGCTCTTTTGTGGTGGCTCGCGCGAGCGCGGCCCAGGGGCACAACGCCGGCGTTCCGCGCGCTGGCTCGTACGCTGGCGCCGTTCGGCCTGCTGTTCACGGCCATGGGGATTTTGCTCGCATCCACGCCGCGCCTGGAGAATTACACGCGCCTGCAGCCCATGCGGAGCTTTCATCTGGTCTACCTGGTTTTCTTCCTGCTGCTGGGAGGACTGGCCGGCGAGCGAGTGCTGCGCCGCAAGGCCACGCGGTGGATCATCCTGTTCGCTCCCCTTGCGGCCGGCATGTGGTTTCTGGCGTGGAGCATGTTTCCCTCTAGCCCGCACGTGGAGTGGCCCGGCTTGCTCACGGCCAACCCCTGGGCCGAAGCCTTCCGGTGGATTCGCGGCAACACCCCCAAGGATGCGGTTTTTGCGATGGATCCGGGTTACCTGCTGTTGCCCGGCGAAGACATGCACGGCTTCCGCGCGGTGGCGGAACGCAGCGCGCTGGCCGACCGCGTCAAGGACAGCGGCGCGGTCTCCCTCTTTCCGCAACTGGCCGGCGAATGGAAGGCGGAGGTAGACGCGCAGACCGGCTGGGATCAGTTTCAGCGCGCCGATTTCGAGCGGCTGGCGGCCCGCTACCCGGTGACCTGGATTCTGACGCGGCGGCCGGCGCCGGTGGGTCTGGACTGCCCGTACGTCAACCGCGAACTGGCCGTGTGCCGCATTCGG
>Ga0181536_10006884_pt1 | contig 11302 bp, 12 predicted proteins | sample PEATcosm2014_Bin_41_FD_121105 | JGI IMG/M metagenome (GOLD analysis project Ga0181536, IMG submission 121105) | Peatland microbial communities from MTU Mesocosm Facility, Houghton, MI, USA - PEATcosm2014_Bin17_60_metaG | ecosystem: Environmental > Terrestrial > Soil > Wetlands > Peat | place...
CTGGTATTCGCCCCCATTTGGGTGCGTTCCAGCGACTAGGTACTGTTCACCATCGCCCAAAATCTCTACGGCTGGATAGTCGCGAGGGTCTGCGTAAGTCTCGCCAGGAACCGTGAAGACCAGCCGCATCTTCTTAGGCGGCGTCTCTCCGCTTCGAAGGCGGTACATGACGAGTTGCCGCGCGCTGCCCTCGCGCCCGCGCACGAGACCATGGCCCAGGACGCCGCCAACGGTTTTGCGGATGCCGTCAGTAACGGGCTCAAGATTACAGTCGATATCCACGCCGGGGAAGTGCGCCGCTAGAAGCCCGATGTTTGGTGGTCCCGGATACCTGTCCCATTGGCGCACGTCATCGATGGTGTAGGGCGTCGTCGTGAAAGCGTGAAGCCCGCGCCAGTCTCCAGCGCCGTGTTTGAACTGGCCTGGTATCTTGCCTAGGTGCTCCGGCTTCAAGCCGCTCTTAGGACTGAGCCGCGCGTGCGGGGGAATGACAGGCAAAATTCCTTTGAACCCAGCATTCCACCACGCCGTAAACCTGCCAACTAGTCTGCCCTTCGCCTTTTCGTCAAGCATCGGCCGCGCTCCCGGTGGTGCCTCCCGCCGCGTCCGCATGAACGAAGGTATAAACGTCTCCGATATCGAGCGAATAAGCGCAATGCCCGGCACCGGCTACGATCCGGCCCCCATCAACGATCATGTATCCGTTGAAGTTGGGATCGTAGGAGCCGCGAGCCCGGCTCTTGCGAAGGCTGAGACCGTCACGAGCTAGGGCGCGGCGCAGCCGGTCCTCATGCCGCTTGATCTCCGTGTCAGTCAGCTTGTTCCAATCGATCGCGTTCATGGTCGAGTTCCTTTCTGTCACCCTGCCGCAACGCGCGGCGTAGTTGCGCCCGTGTCTTCCAAATCGTCCGCCTACTGCTCGGCGTGCTCGAAACGATGACGAAGGGACAGCCCGACCGGCTGAAGCGGAGATGGTCGCCATTCGTGCGCTCGACCGTGAAGCCGTAGTCCTTCGCCAGCCTGATCAGCTCGTTCCTCGGCGTCATTACGCCGCCTCAGGTTGGGTTGCAGGAACAAGCTCCGCCGTGGGCTTCGGCCGGGACGTGCTGCAAACCTTGATCAGTTCCTTGGTTTTCTCGTCGGCTTGAAAGTTACGCTCTTCGTCGCTGTCGAGTTTACATTTCAGTGCGACTACGAGATCGTCGCGGAGGCGTCTTGCCTCGGCCAGATAGTTCAATACTACTGGTTTTGGTGCTTCCGCCTGCACTTGCTCCGGTGCCGGTGCGGGTGCAGGCTGATCGGCCTTCCGCGCATCGCGCAATGTCTCCCGCGGCACCCCTAACTCGCGTGCCACCTGAGCTTCGCCACCCCGCGGGCGCCCACCTTTATTCTTGATGGGCGGGTTCTCGGCGGCGCCGGAAACCGGGTCCGCGCTCTTCGCGGCCTTCCGGCTCGCGCTCTTCCGCACCTTGGCCGCCTTCGCGCGCGCCGCGCTGGCTTTCGCGTCGGCAGCCAACTGTTCCTCGGCCTTACGCTTGGCGGCCTCGCGCAGCTTCTTCAGCTCGGCCGGGCTATAGCGCGCGCGGCAGTAGTTCTCCGCGATCTCGGCTTGATGAGCGTCGTCCGAATCACCCTTGACGACTACCGCGGTGATTTCGGTGCGTCCCAACTCCTTCATCGCGGCGAGCCGCGTGGCGCCCCACACAAGTCGCCAATGATCATCAACCCGAGTAACGCCGACCGGCTGCAACTGGCCGAGTTTCGCGATGCTCTCCTTGATGGTCTCGACAGTGGCCTTACCGTGCCTAAGGACGCGGTGCTCGGGAACCACGATATCGCCGACAGGCAAATCGCAATACGAACCGATCTCCAACATGGTTAGTTCTCCTCTGAGTGTTCGCGGCAAGTCCGCCGCTGGTTGAAAAGTCAATGCGCGGACCGCTCTTGCGCCAAAATCCAGCGCCGCAGCGCTTCGCGCCGGTAGTAGACCTGCCGCCCAAGTCTGATGAAGTCCGGCCCGATACCGTCACGCCGCCAGCGATCCAGGGTGCGGCGACAGCGCTGCATTTCCCTGGCCGCGTCCGGCACCGGCAACAGATCAGCTAACAAATTCTCTTGCGTCGTCATCGTGACCTCCAAACGGACGTAGGATCGTTCTCAGTCGAAGGTACGCGATAGTCATTGACAAATGCAACACGTTTGACATAATTGTAATGCAATAATGGTAAGGCAACAAATCGGAGTGCCGATCATGGTCACGAAACGCAAGCGCCCTGGACGGCCGCCCAGGGGAAGCCCAGGCGGCAAGACGAGCGCATTCAGTACGAGGATTACGCCGGAGCTACGAAAGCGGCTGGAGCAAGGGCGCGATGCCAGCGGTCACAGTCTGTCGGATGAGATCGAGCGGCGGCTATGGAGGACGTTTGAGATTGACGATGGGACCGCGCAACTCCGTGCTGATCTCGATGCGGAGCGCAGGCAACTTCATGCAGAATTCGACGGAGAGCGCGCCAAGTTCGAGGGTGCGTTCGGCACTGGACTGAATTACTCCGCTCTCCGCGTCATCGCCGAGATGATGAAAAACTTAGAGACTGCTACCGGAAAATCGTGGGCGGATGATCCGTGGTGTTTCGATCAGCTCGTCCTCGGCATTCAGCGGCTAATGCGCGAATGGCGTCCTTCGGGGACGGCCGAAAAACCCGTTCCCATGCTGCCATGGCGGAAGCTGCCGGATGAGTTTGGCGAATGGCTTGCGGAGCATCAGCTCGCCGTCTTGGATCTCACGTCCGAGCACGAAACTGGGGCGCATTATTCCAGCGTCCGGATCAAGCAAGACCTCGGCGCCCTGGGCACGAGGCGGACCTTCTCTGACGAGCACCGGATTCCCGACGTGGCTATCCCCGATGATGGGCACGAAGCGGACCCTTTCTTTGAAGAGCACCGCATTCCCCCCGTGGCTATCCCCGAGGATTAGACACAATGCAGACAGGGCCGCAACTTATATGAGCTAACAGCTTGTGTTTATTTATATTTATCGACTTTCAGCGGTTCTGAAGATGAACCGCGTCATGGGCTTCCACTATAGAAGGATGCCGCCGAGCGGCACAACCGAAAGCGCGAGCGCCGCGATTTTATTTCGCTAGCGGCGCGCTGGGCGCCGCGGGTTGGACGGGCGGCGCGGCAGGCGCGGTCGGATTCGGCAGCGGCTGCTCTTGCGGCGCCGATGCCGGCACGTCGATGATCGAGCGCGGCGCGCGCTGGCTCGCCGCGAGATAGGCCAAGAGAATGCTGGTGACGAAGAACAGCGCCGCCAGGATCGCCGTGGTCCGCGTCAAAAGATTGGCGGTGGAGCGGCCGGACATGAAGCCGGACATGCCGCCGCCGCCCATGCCAAGCGCGCCGCCCTCGCTTTTTTGCAGCAGCACGACGCAGACGAGCGTAATGGCGAGAATAAGATGGATGGTGAGAACGACGGTGATCATGGAGGGCTCGCGAATCGGCGGCCAGTATTTAGCGCGCCGCCTGCGCGAATGCCAGCCCTAGCGGCAAGCCTCGGCGATCGCCCAGAAATCGGCGGCGATGAGGCTGGCGCCGCCAATGAGCGCGCCATCGACATCGCCCGCCGCCATCAGCGCCGTGGCGTTCTCGGGCTTGACCGAGCCGCCATAGAGAATCCGCACATTGCCCGGCTCCGCGATCCGCGCGGCGAGCGCCTGGCGGATGTGGCCGTGCACCGCCGCTACTTCGGCAATTGTCGGGGTGCGCCCGGTGCCGATTGCCCAGACCGGCTCGTAGGCGATGCACAGAGTCGTGGCATCGAGACCCTCCGGCAGCGATCCCGCGAGCTGCCGCGACACGATGGCAAGGGTCTGGCCCGATTGGCGCTCGGCGAGTGTCTCGCCGATGCAGACGATCGTCGTGAGCCCGGCCGCGTGCGCGGCCTTGGCCTTCTCGCGCACCAGCGCGTCGCTCTCGTGGTGATCGGTGCGGCGCTCGGAATGGCCGAGGATGACGTAGCCGCAGCCTGCGTCCTTGAGCATCGCCGCGCTGATGTCGCCGGTGTGCGCGCCCTTGTCGCTTGCGTGACAGTCCTGGCCGCCCAATTGGATGGAGCTGCCGGCAATTGCCTCTGCCACCGCCATGAGCAGCGTTGCCGGCGGACAGATCAGCAGCTCGCAGGGCGGCGGCGCGGCGGCGGCACGAGTCGCGAGCGCGCGCGCCAGCGCCACGCCATCGGCCCTGAGCCCGTTCATCTTCCAATTGCCCGCCGCGAGCTTGCGCAGAGCCGCCTCCATCCTCGGCCGCCGCTCTAGCACAGAGGCCGCCGCCGGCGCCAGCGCGGCACGAGCCGAGGCCGCGTTCCGCATTTGCCGTTGCCGGGCCAGAGTGGCCCTCCTATCATCCGCGCCGCCGCCTCCCTGCCCTCTTTCCGGCCCGATCATGCTGCAAGCGATCCGCTCCAAGGCCACTTCCTTCGTCGTTAAAATTCTCTTTGCGCTCCTCATCGTCACCTTCGGCGTCTGGGGGATCGGCGACATCTTCCGCAGCCGCTCCACCGACACCACGGTGGCCACGGTCGGGGACCGCGCCATCACCATCGACCAAGTGGCGACGGCGGTGCGCAGCGACATGCAGCGCCTGCAATCGGCCTTCGGCGGCACCATCGACGCGGCGCAAGCAAAGCAGCTCGGCGTCGTCGACAACGCGCTGCAGCGCATCGTCGGCGGCGAGCTCGTCGACCTCGAGATCGACCGCCTCCATCTTGCCGTCGGCGACGAGGCGGTGCGCCAGGCGATCCTCGCCAATCCCGCTTTCCGCAACCAGCAGGGCGTCTTCGACCGCAGCCTCTATCAAGCCGTGCTCGCCAACAGCCACCTGAGCGAGCCGCAATTCGAGGCGCAGCTGCGCGAGGACATGCTGCGCGGCGAGCTGACCAGCGCGATCACCGAGGGCTGGACGCCGCCCAAGGAGTTGACCGACGCGCTCTACCGTACTCGCTTCGAGCGCCGCACCGCCGACACGGTGACCTTGCCGCCAGCGGCCGCCGGCGCCATTCCGGCTCCGACCGAGGACCAACTCGACGCCTTCTACAAATCGCATCAGGACGACTTCCGTACGCCCGAGCTCAGGAGTTTCAAATTGGCGACTCTGACGCTCGACGATCTGGCGGCGGGCATCACCGTTCCCGAGGACAAGCTCAAGCAGGAATACGAGGCGCGGAAGAACGAGCTCGGCACGGCCGAGGAGCGGCAGCTTCAGCAGATGCTGCTGCCGGACGAGACCAAGGCCAAGGACGCCGAGGCCCAGCTCGCCGCCGGCAAGGACTTCGCCGAAGTCGCCAAATCCGTCGCCGGCGAGGAGGCGGGCGCGCTCGACCTCGGCTGGGTAAAGCGCGCCGATCTGCCGGAGGAGCTTGGCAATGCCGCTTTCGCTGTCAAGACCGGCGAGACGACGCAGCCGCTCCAGACTTCCTTCGGCTGGCACATCCTGCGCCTCGTCGCGATCAAGCCGGCAGAGCAGCAGAGCTTCGACCAAGCAAAGGCGAAGCTCGCCCAGGACCTCGCCCGCGACGAGGCCGGCGACAAGCTGGCGGACGCCGCGAACCACATCGACGACGCGCTCGCCGGCGGCGCCTCGCTGACCGAGACGGCGCAGAAATTCGGCATGAAGACCATCGACGTGGCGGATGTCGACAACGGCGGCCATGACGCGGCCGGCAAGACCGCCGAACTCCCGAAGGCCGCCGCCGACATCCTGCGCGCCGCCTTCGCCACCGCGAGCGGGCAGACGAGCGAGCTCACGCAGATGGGCGAAGACGGCTATTTCATCGTCGCCGTCGACAAGGTAACGCCGGCCGCGGTCAAGCCCCTGGCCCAAGTGCACGACGACGCCGTCAAGCTGTGGCAGGCCGATGAGCGCAGCGCCGCCCTCGCCAAGGCCGCCGACGCGATCGCCGCCGAGGTCAATTCCGGGCGGAGCCTCAAGGATATCGCGGCCGAGCGCAAGCTCGCGCTCGCCACCACCAAGCCCGTTCTGCGCACCGGCGGCGACCACGACGCGCCGCCCGCGCTCGTCGCCAAGCTGTTCGAGGCGAAGCCGGGCCAGGCGGTGACCGCGCCTGCCGGCGACAGCGTGATGATCGCGCAGGTCACCGCGATCGAGCCTGCCGATCCGACAAAGGACGCGGCGGCGGTGCTGCAGCTCGCGCACCAGCTCGGCCAGACCATGCAGAACGATTTGTTGAGCGAGTTCGATCAGGCGCTCCGCCGCCAATTCCCAGTTGAGGTGAACCAGACCAATCTCGACCGCGTGCTCTGACCGCCCATGCAGGTCGCGCCGGGTTTCGCGGAATTCGCCGAGCGCTACGAGGCAGGCCGCGCGGTCCTGGTCTCGACCTCGCTGGTTTCCGACCTCGAAACGCCGGTCTCGGCCATGCTGAAGCTCGCGGATGGCCGGCCGATGAGCTTCCTCTTCGAATCGGTCGAAGGCGGCGAGCGGATCGGCCGCTACTCGATGATCGGCCTCAAGCCCGATCTGATCTGGCGCTGTCATGGCGACTGCGCCGAGCTCAACCGCCATTCCCGCACTGCGCCTGACGCCTTCGAGCCGCAGCCGGGTTCGGCGCTCGCCTCGCTGCGCGCGCTCATCGCGGAGTGCCGGGTCGAGACGCCGCCGCATTTGCCGCCGATGGCTTCGGGGCTCTTCGGCTATATGGGCTATGGCATGGTCGGGCTGATGGAGCGCATCCCCGACACCAAGCCCGACCGCCTCGGCATTCCCGACGGCTGCTTGCTGCGGCCGAGCGTCGTCTGCATCTTCGACAACATCGCCGACAGCGTCACATTGGTGACGCCGGCCTGGCCGAACCAGGATCTCTCGGCGCGCGCGGCTTATGATCTCGCGCGCGAGCGGCTCGCCGACGTGCTCGCCGATTTCGAGCGCAACCTGCCCTACCGGCGCGAGGCGCCCGAGGCCATGCAAGAGCTGCCGCCGCCCAGCGCCAACATGACGCGCGCGGAATGCATGCGCATGGTCGAGACCGCCAAGGAATACATCCGCGCCGGCGAGATCTTCCAAGTCGTGCCGTCGATGCGCTTCTCGGTGCCGTTCCGCCTGCCGCCTTTCGCGCTCTATCGCGCGCTGCGCCGGCTCAACCCCTCGCCCTTCCTCTTCTTCCTCGATTTCGGCGGCTTCTCGGTGGTGGGCTCGAGCCCGGAGATACTCGTGCGTCTCCGGGACGGCAGGGTGAGCATCCGTCCCTTGGCGGGAACGCGCCGGCGCGGCGCCACGCCGGAAGAGGATGCGCTTCTCGCCGCCGAGCTCTTGGCCGATCCCAAGGAGCGCGCCGAGCATCTGATGCTCTTGGATCTCGCGCGCAACGACGTGGGCCGCGTCGCCGAAGTGGGCACGGTGCGCGTCACCGAGCAGATGGCGATCGAGCGCTACAGCCACGTCATGCACATCTGCTCGCATGTCGAGGGCAGGCTCGCGCCCGGCCATCTGGCCTTGGACGCGCTCTGCGCCGGCTTTCCCGCCGGCACGCTGTCGGGCGCGCCCAAGGTTCGGGCGATGGAGATCATCGACGAGCTCGAGCCCGAGCGGCGCAATCTCTATGGCGGCGCCATCGGCTATTTCGCCGGCGACGGCAGCATGGACACCTGCATCGTGCTGCGCACCGCCATCGTCAAGGACGGCGAGATGCTGGTGCAAGCCGGCTGCGGCGTCGTCGCCGACAGCAATCCCGCCGCCGAGCACCAAGAGATCCTCGACAAATCCCGCGCCCTCTTCCGCGCCGCCGAGGAAGCGGTGAAGTTCGCGCGGGGATAGTGCGGTCGCTGACTGCATTGATGCCGTGCGTGCTTCGAGACGGCCGCTTTGCGGCCTCCTCAGCATGATGAAAATCTTTGGTGGCACAAAGAGAAGAGCCTTATCCTGAGGAGCCGGCGGAGCCGGCGTCTCGAAGGACGCACCAATTCCCATCCAGTCAGCTTTTTGTAAGGTCGCGGCGCAGCGCGCTTGACGATCGTTGCGCCGCTCCGCCACCCTCGACCGCGCGAACAGGGAGGAGCCGCCATGTTCAAAGCCTCAGCCAAAATCGTCCTGCCGACCTCGATCATCGGATCCTTGCCGCGGCCGGCCTGGTACAACGCGGTGTTGGGCCGGCGCAGCTTCCTCGAGGCGATGGTGAATGCGCGCTACCGCGAGCAATACGAGGACGCGGTCTCCGTCCATCTCCGCGCGCAGGAGACCGCGGGCCTCGACATCGTCACCGACGGCGACGCGCATTACGACGAGGAAGTCGGCGGCATTAGTTGGCAAAGCTACGCGCCGGCGCACATGACCGGCTTCGACAAAGCGCCGCAGCCGACGATCTACAACGTGGCCGCGGCGGGATTTCCCCGCGGCCATATCCTGCACGATTTCCTCGAGGCGCGCGTGCTGCCCAAGATCGTCGGCCCCGTGGGCCGCGGCGATCTGCAATATGCCGCCATGTGGAAGGCGGCGCAGCGCTTGACCAAGCGCCCGGTCAAGTTCGGCACCATTCTGCCGGAATTGCTCGCCGCCTCCGTCGCCGATGATTATTACAAAGACCCGGTCGAGCGCACCATGGCGCTGAGCCAGGCGCTCAATCAGGAGCTCAACGAGCTGGCCGATGCCGGCTGCCCCGTCATCCAGCTGGAAGAGCCCCAGATCCACATGGTGCCGGTGCGCGGCAAGACCTTCGGCAAGCTCGGCACCAGCGAGCTGGTCGATGTCTTCAACGCCACGGTGAAGGGGCTCCGCGCCAAGACCGAAGTGTGGTGCCACACCTGCTGGGGCAACCCCTCGCAGCAGCGCATCTTCCGGGAGATCCAGAGCTATCGGCCGACGCTCGACGCGCTCAACCGGGTCGATGCCGACGCGCTGACCTTCGAGACCTGCTCCTCCGGCACCGGCGATTTGCCGGCGATCGGCGCGGCGATCACGGACAAGAAGATCGTCATCGGCGTCATCGACCATCACACCCTGCAGGTCGAGCGGCCGGACGAAGTCGCCGCCCTCATCCGCGAAGCGCTCAAATACATTCCGCCGGAACGGCTGATCGTTTCCTCCGATTGCGGCATGGGCCGCGAGGGCATGAGCCGGCGCCACGCGACCTACAAGATGGTGGCGATGGTGCTGGGCACCAACATCGTGCGCCACGAGCTGGGCCTGCCCGAGGCCGAATGCCTCGCCGCCGATCCCCGCTATTCCCTCACTTTGTCGAAGTAGCCCATCGCCTTACCGCTCACTCCGGCTTCGGCGTCTCGACCACTGCGCTGAGCGGCGCGAGCGCGAGGCCCTTTTCCGCCAGGGTCGGCAGCCATTGCGCCAGCGCCGCCAAGGTCGCGTCCTGGGGATGGCCGATGGCGATCGCCACGCCGCGGCGGCGCGCCAATTCCTCGAGCGCGTGCAGATTGGCGGCGATTGACGCGGCGTCGAGCTTGTCGTCGAGGAAGAGGTCGCGCGCGGCATGCGGCACCCCCAGGCGCTGCGCGATCTGGGCGATAGCGCTCCGCGCCGCCATGCGCGATTCGACGACCAGCAGACCCTGCGCCTTCAGCTCATCGATCAGCGTCGCGCTCGCGCCGCCGGAATCCGCGAAGGTCAGATCCATGTGGTCATAGACGCCGACATATCCCGAAAAGCGGGTCAGGTCCCAACGCAGCCGGCGCAGCAGCTCATCGCGCGGCACCGCGACGGCGACGCTCCCCGCATCGGTTCGCTGGCTCAGCGCCGCGATCGGCACATGCACCAGAAGCTCGTGGCCGGCGCGCCGCGCCGCTTCGGTCTCGCGCGCGAGATCGTCGGCATAGGCGACGAAGCTGAGCTCGAGCGGCGCATTGAGCGCGATCGCCCGTTCGGTCCGAGCCCGGTCGATGCCGAGCCCATCGAGCACGACGACAACGCGCGGTCTTCCGTCCGCTGGCGGCGACGGAGCGGCGAAGCGCTGCCACGCCGCAAGCGGCGCCGGCGCTGCGGCCACCGTCGGCTGCGGCTCTGCCGGCGCGGCTTCGGCTTGCGGTGGCGCGGGTTCGGCAGGCGTCGCCGCGTCGCGCGTCGGCGCCAGCTCTTCGGGCGCGGGCGGAGAGGGCGCGGCAGGTTCCACATTTAGGCTCGGCGGCGGCTCGGCCGCTTCCGGCGCTGGCGGCGGGAGTGGCGGGGGAATCGGCGCGACCGCCATGGGCGGCGGGGGCGGCGGCTCGAGCGGCGCGCTCATCACCAGCGCCAGCAGCAGCAAGATGAAGGCCAGGGCCACCCAAAGGGCCGTACGCAGACCTGGCTGCGTCATCGCTGCTGCGCTCCGCTCCGCGAGGCCGTGCCGTGATGCGTCATGAGATCCGCTCGGCCGGAGTGTAGCATCGAATTGGGTCAAGCGGGTTGCCGCCATCGAGGATGGCCGCAGTTCTCGCCTCGGCTGGCGGCGCCCCGGCTATCGCCGCCGCCCGGCGACCTGTTATAACCTCGCGGGAGGCGGCGTTCCCGTGACCAGATAGCGACACGATGTTCCTGCTCATCGATAATTACGACAGCTTCACCTACAACCTCTGGCACTATCTCTCCGAACTCGGGGCCGAGGTCGTCGTGCGCAGGAACGATGCCCTCGGCGTCGATGAAGCGCTGGCAATGCGGCCGCAAGGCATCGTGCTCTCGCCGGGTCCGAGCGATCCCGACCGCGCCGGCATTTGCCTCGATCTCGTCCGGCGCGCCTCCGTGCCGCTTCTCGGCGTCTGTCTCGGCCATCAGGCGATCGGCCAGGCCTTCGGCGGCAAGGTGGTGCGTGCGCCCGCGCCGATGCACGGCAAGCTCAGCGCCATTCATCACGATGGCAGCGGCGTCTTCTCGGGCCTCCAGAATCCCTTCGCCGCGACGCGCTACCACTCTCTCGTCGTCGAGCGCGCGAGCCTCCCGGCTGCCTTGCGCGTCACGGCCGAGACCGCGGACGGGATCGTCATGGGCCTCGCGCATCGCGAGCGGGCGGTTCATGGCGTGCAATTCCATCCCGAAAGCATCGCCTCGGAAGCGGGCCATGCGCTGCTCAAAAACTTTCTCGCGCTCGCCGCCGAGACCGTCGCGGCATGACGGACGTCGCGGAATTCAAGACATTGTTGGGGCGCATCGCCGCGGGCGAGCGGCTCGGCGAAGCGGATGCCGCCGCCGCTTTCGACACGATGATGTCGGGCAACGCCACGCCCTCGCAGATGGGCGGATTCCTCATGGCGCTCAGGGTGCGCGGCGAGACCGTCGAGGAGATCACCGGCGCGGTGACGGCGATGCGCGC
>Ga0181536_10006889_pt1 | contig 11298 bp, 8 predicted proteins | sample PEATcosm2014_Bin_41_FD_121105 | JGI IMG/M metagenome (GOLD analysis project Ga0181536, IMG submission 121105) | Peatland microbial communities from MTU Mesocosm Facility, Houghton, MI, USA - PEATcosm2014_Bin17_60_metaG | ecosystem: Environmental > Terrestrial > Soil > Wetlands > Peat | place...
AACGGCGACCACGCAGCAGGCGCAGGACGCGCACGCCTTCATTCGTTCGCTGCTGGTGAAGATTTTTGACGAAGCCGTCGCCAAAAAAGTCCGCCTCCAGTACGGCGGCAGTGTGAAACCGGCGAACGCGCGCGAGTTGATGGGCCAGCCGGACGTGGACGGCGCGCTGGTCGGTGGCGCGTCGCTCGAAGCGCGAAGTTTTACTGACATCATTAAAAATTCAATATAGAAATTGATTATGAGTTTCATCGTTGGAATTTTGACTTTTTTTCTGGTTATCAATTGCGCATTGTTGATTCTGCTGATTTTGATTCAACTGCCAAAGAAGGACGCCGGTGCCGGCATGGCGTTTGGCGGGGCGGCGGCGGACGCGCTGTTTGGCGCGGGTTCGGGCAACGTGCTGACCAAGGTCACGAAATACTCGACCATCATTTTCTTCGGGTTGGCCCTGGTTCTCGGCTATTTGCAAAACCGGGTGCACGACCAGGGCAATGTGTTGGAGTTTGAAAAGCAGGTGCAACAAAAACAACAAACGCAAGTGCCGGTTTCCGCGCCCCAGCCGGTGACGCCGCCCGCTTCCCAACCATCGGCTGCGACCACGAACGATTTGCTGTCATTGCCCCTGTCTGCGCCGACCAATGCCCCGGAGGCGCCGACGCAATCGAAATAACGCAATGGCAAATTCCCAACGCGCCCGGCGGATTTTTTCGCGGGCGCGTTTTTGTTTTGGAACCGGCGCTATTTTTTTGCTTTGCGGCGTCATTTTGCTTGCCGGCTGCGCCCGCCGGGAACCGCCAGCCGACATCACCATCATCAACAACGCCGAACCGGAGACGCTTGATCCGGCCATCCTCACCGGCCAGCCGGAATTTCGCATCGCCATTGGTTTGTTCGAAGGATTGACGCGGCTCGACCCCAAAACGGCGCGCCCGATTCCCGGTCTGGCCGAAAGCTGGGAGGTTTCATCCAATGCCTGCATTTACACCTTCCATTTGCGCACGAACCTGGTCTGGTCCACCGGTGAACCGATTCGGGCGGATGACGTGGTGTATTCCTGGATCCGGGCCTTGAACCCATTGACGGCGGCGGATTACGCCGGGCAATTGTATCCTTTGAAAAATGCCGAGGCCCTTAATACCGGCAAAATCAAGGATCCGTCGCTCGTCGGCGTTCACGCTCCGGACCAATTCATCGTGCGTGTCGAATTGAATCATCCCACCGCATTTTTTCCCGATATTTGCACGATGCCGGTGGCCGCGGTGGTACCACGCCAGACCATTGAGAAATACGGCGACCGGTGGCTGATGGTCCGGCCGTTGCCGTCCAGCGGTCCGTTTGAGCTCGTTGCCTGGCGGATCAACGACAAGGTGCGGTTGCGCAAAAATCCGCGGTATTGGGACGCCGCGAACACCCGGTCGGAAATTATAGACCTGCTGCCCGTCGGCTCGCCGTCCGCAGCGTTGAATCTTTACGAAGGCGGGCAGGCGGACGTGGTCTGGGACAAGGAACTGGTGCCGGTCGAGCTGCTGGATGTGCTGCTGAAACGACCGGATTTTCACACGTTCAATTATCTGGCGACCTATTTCGTCCGTTTCAACGTGACGCGCAAACCGTTCGACGACCCGCGAGTGCGGCGGGCACTGGCGCTGGCGGTGGACAAGGAACGCATCGTCAAAAAAATCACCCGGGCGGGCGAGCAGCCCGCGTCACACCTGGTTCCCAATGGCACGGCTCATTACACTTCACCCGAAGGACTCGGTTACGACCCGGAACTGGCCAAAAAACTCCTGGCGGAAGCGGGTTATCCCGGCGGCCAGGGGTTTCCGCGGTTCGATTATATCTTCAACGCGGCGGCGGGCGGCTCAGCAAAAATTCACGAAGAGGTTGCGATCGAATTGCAACAAATGTGGCACGACACACTTGGCATTGACATGGAATTGCGGCAACTGGAGTGGAAGGTGTATCTCAGCGCGCAGGACCGGCTCGATTACAGTTTGTCGCGTTCAAGCTGGGTGGGCGATTACAACGATGCCAACACGTTCCTTGGCATGTTCACCAGTAATGACGGCAACAACCGCACCGGTTGGAAAAACGCACAATACGATGCGCTGGTCCAGGAAGCCAACGAACAAACCGACTCGAAAGCGCGCGAAAAACTGCTGCAACAAGCCGAAACGATGCTGGTGCGTGACGAAGTGCCCATCATTCCGCTGTATTTCTACGTGGGTATCAATTACTTCGATACGAACCGGATTCAGGGCATTTACGAGAACATCCTCGACGACCATCCGCTGCAGTGGATACGGAAAGTGAAATCAAAATGAATCCATTGGCAATCAAAAGGCACGGAGAATGGTAATCGAATCAACAAAAGCTGTAGGTAGCACCCGCCTCCGGCGGGTTCAATTCGGCGTCCCGCCGAATTGCATCGGTGCACGAACGGTTTGGGGGGGATGGATGGACGACGGTAACGCGCGCTGGCAGCAGGTTTCGGGCGCGACGCCCGAAACGACCCGCGAGACGCGGGTGCTACCTCATTTTTCTCCGCATTTCCGCACTTCCACGATTAAATAGAACGACCATGTACTTTTTACGACGCCTCATCTTCGCCATTCCGCTGCTGCTGGTCATCAGCGCGCTGGCGTTTGCCCTGGTGCATCTAGCCCCGGGTGGGCCGTTCGACCGCGAACGCGCGCCGGCGTCGCCGGAAATCGAGCGCGCCCTGAAAGCGAAATACCATCTGGATGAACCGATCTGGAAACAGTACGCCCGCTATCTGGGCGACCTGGCGCACGGTGATTTCGGTGTCTCGCTCAAATACCGCAACCATACGGTCAACGACATCATCGCGCAGGGATTGCCGGTCTCGATGCTGCTCGGTGCGCTGGCGTTCGGCTTTGCGATGGGCGTCGGTTTGCCGGTCGGTTTTTTCACCGCCGCCCGGCGCGGACGCTGGCCGGATTATGCCGGCAGTTTTCTGGCCACGCTGGCCGTGTGCGTGCCCGGTTTTGTTGTCGCACCGCTGCTGATCCTGTTTTTTTCCATCAAATGGAGACTTCTGCCCGTCGGCTTGTGGGAATCACCGTGGCACATGATTTTGCCACCCATCGCTCTCGGCCTGTTTTTCGCCGGTAAGATCGCGCGGTTAATGCGCGAGGGAATGTTAAATGCGATGCAATCCGAATTTATCACTGCGGCGCGCGCCAAGGGCTTGGGCGAAACGCGGCTTCTGCTCCGGCACGCCTTCCGCATCGCCGTGCTGCCGGTCGTTTCCTATTCCGGCCCGATGCTGGCCGACCTGTTGACCGGTTCGTTTGTCATCGAGAACATCTTCCAGATTCCCGGTATTGGCGTCTTTCTCGTCAACAGCTCGTTGAACCGCGATTACACCCTCGTCGTGGGCCTTTCGCTGCTCTACGCGGCGCTGCTCATCGGGCTGAATCTGGTGGTGGATTTCGCCTACACCCTGCTCGACCCGCGCGTGAAATATGAGTGACGTCAACTCCGAACTCCAAACTCCAAACTCCGAAGTGCAAGCCACGCCCGGCCGGCGCGCGTGGCAGCGCTTCCGGCGGAACCGCGCCGCCGTCATCAGCGCGTGGTACCTGGTTTTCTTGCTGTTCGCCATCAGCGCGTGGCCGATCATCCTTAAAATATCCGGCGGGACCTTTGCCCAGGTCCATAGTCCCAACCAGCTTTCCGATGCGCAATTTGTGCCGCCGGGCGCGCAACACTGGTTCGGCACGGACGTGCATGGGCGCGACGTTTTTTCCCGCATTTTGTTTGGCGCGCAAATTTCACTGCTTGTCGGTATTGTCGGCGCCGGGGTGAGCCTCGTCATCGGCGTGCTATGGGGTGCCATCGCCGGTTACGTGGGCGGGCGCGTGGACAATGTGCTGATGCGCATCGTGGATGTGCTTTATTCACTGCCGACGGTCATTTTCGTGATTGTACTCATCACCACGTTCGGTGAAATGCTCAAACAATCACATTTCGTTGGCAACTCGCCGGCGTTGGCTGGCGCCCTTCGGGTGACGCTATTGTTCGTCGGTCTGGGCGCCGTGTCGTGGCTGACCATGGCGCGAATCGTGCGCGGACAGGTTTTGTCGCTGCGGACACGGGCGTTCGTGGAAGCGAGCCGCGCGCTGGGCGGCGGGCCGGTGCGGATTCTGGCTCGGCACATCATCCCGAACGTTTTTGGCGTCGTCATCACCTACCTGGCGCTCACCGTGCCGGCCATCGTGCTTTACGAATCCTTCCTGAGCTACCTTGGTTTGGGCGTGCAACCGCCGATGGCGAGCTGGGGCACGCTCATCGCGGAGGGTGTCGGCCAGATCAATCCCATCCGGATTTACTGGTGGCTGATTGCGTTTCCCGGCGGCGTGCTGGTAACGACGCTGCTGGCGCTGAACTTTCTCGGCGACGGCCTGCGCGACGCGTGGGATGTAAAAAGCAAATAGGGTAGGGCGCGTTACTTCGTGCGCGCCGGGTTATTTTGTTTTGGCGGCGGGCAGAAGACTGTCCGCCCTGCCAGACAAATAATCTTGGATTCGCCATTTCAAAAACGCCGAGCAATGCTGTGGCGTGGCCTTGTTTCGTGTGGGCCAAAAAGCGTTGAAGTCCTTCTCCAATTTTTGCAATTCGCGGATGCCCATCCGGGCCAGGCGCTCGGCCTTGGACAGTTGACCTGCCTCCTGGGCCTGCTGCCACAGCATAAACCGGCATGATTCCACGGCCATGCGCGCGGCCAAATGCAGTTCATACACCAAAACATTTCCAGCTTTGCTTGAAGGTTTCGCCCGACGAAGCACAGCACGCTGCTTTTCAATTTCCTTCAAGGCGGCGCGAATGTTTTTGCCGGCAACCCACGCGTGATGTTTCCATCCGTACCGGCAAAACAATTCGTGCTGTTCTTGCGGCGGTGCGGCGATGACGGTTCCCAGCGGCGTTTCGTTGGGGACATTGAATTTTAACTTTCGATGCGCCAGGCCGAGCGCCAATGCCGCTTTGGCCGCGTTGCCGGTCGAATCCTTGAAAACGTCGCGGCTTAAAACTGGAATCAATTTTGCCTCATCAAAGGTTTCGGCACACCAACCCAGCGACGCGCCGGCAAGGTAGGGGAGATAACTGACGGCGAGCGGCTGCGGATGGCCGCCGTCGCCCCAATCGGTGATGAGATAACCCATGGCACCGTGCCTGCGCCCGGCTTGAGCGGCGGCGCGCAGATTGGCCAGTGCGTTGTCATGCCGGCCAATCAGTGTCTGCCAGGTCGAAGTGCCGGGGCAGACGTAAAACGGGATTTTTGCCCTGGCGAACAACGCCATTTCGCGGTCGAACGGATGGTCCGCTTCATAACCCCAGTTCAGGGCAATAATGGCAGAGCTGACCTGCCGGTCAGCCTGGACGCGCGGTAGCGCGTCCCTACCGAGCTTGGCCAATTCTTTGATAAGTTTCGGATATCTCAAGATGATATCGCCCCAGAACATCATCCGTTTGCCGCGCGCGGAAACCTCCCGATGAATCTGCTTGAGGAAATCCAGATAAATGCGGCCCCGGCCTTTTGCCACGCAAAGTTTTTTGCTCCGACCCCGGCCCAGGTCCCAGGTCTCGTCACAACCGACGTTAAAAAACCGGCTCGAAAAGTTCGGCAACAATTCATCGTAAAGCCCGCGCAGGAAGGGCAGGGTGCCGGGATGATCCGGCGCGAGCGTCGAAGGGCGGCGGACAAATTCGCCGCTGTAGTCGGGATAAGGTCCGGGGACCTCGGCCAGTTTTTTAAGCCGGGGATGCTCCAAAAAATACCGCAAGTGGCCGAAGGAATTCTGGTTGGGCACGAGGTCAATGCCAAGCTGCTGGCAGCGCGCGTCGAGCTTGCGAATTTCCTCGCCGGTCAGCGCACCCCAGCTTTGCCAGACTGATGGGTAGTGGCGGTACGCGAACGTATGCTCGGTATAGAGTTGAAATTCGTTGATTTTGAAATCGGCAAGGTGCTCGACCAGTTCGAGCAGAGTTTCGAGTTTGGGCACGCGACCGCGCGAAATGTCCAGCATCACGCCACGCCGGGAGAAATCCGGCCAGTCGCGGATTTTCAAGCAGGGCAGACGGCGACCGTATTGGCGCAGCAATTGTCGCATTGTCGCCATGGCAACCCCCAGGCCGCTGGCTTCACGGAATTCAATCCTTACGCCTTTGCGGTCAATCGTGATCGCATAGCCTTCGGGATGGTTGGGCGCGGAGTTGCTGCAGACAACGGTGAAAGTCGGGAGCGCTTGTTCCCGGCGCAGCGTGAGCGTGCCTGGAAGCAGCTTTACGAAGCGAGGGCAGGGGAGTAGATTCAATGTTTTCACCGGTTTTTTTACCTCGCCCTCACCCTGACCCTCTCCCCCGGGGAGAGGGAACAGCTCTTGATCATCTCTTAATTTTCTGTGTCGCAGATGTTATCTCTGACTGGCGATAATTCCCCCTCTCCTTGGGGAGAGGGCCGGGGTGAGGGAGAATTAAACGTTTACTTCGCAATCATGCCGCTTTTCCGCGCGTAATTGAACAAGCCGCCGGCGTCCACGACCGGGCGAACGTCGCCGAGGGGTTTGAATTTAAAAACCTTGCCGGTCGCCTTGACAGTGACCGTGGCCGCATCGAGATCAACGGTCACGATGTCGCCATTTTTCAGTGTGTCGCAAAGGCGCCCGGTGATTTCGCAGGGATAAAGCTCACCGGTCGCGACGCTGTTGCGGAAAAAAATGCGCGCGAAACTCTCGGCCAAAACGATTTTGCACCCTGCCGAACCCAAGGCAATCGGCGCGTGCTCGCGCGAACTGCCGCAGCCAAAATTTTTCCCGGCAAGGACAATCGGATATTCGCTGTCGAGCTTGCCGCTTTTGACGAACCGCTCCGGATAGAGCGACTCGGGCAGGCCGCAAAGCGCGAGACTGCCGAGTTTCTTGTATTCGTCAGGGATCGTCGGCACGAGCGTCAAATACTGCGCGGGAATGATTTGGTCGGTGTCAATGTTGTCGCGCACCACATAAACCGGCCCGGTAAAAACGGATTGCATGACGGGAATGTGCGCTGAAGGAATGGAATTTTCAATCAGATTTCGACGGTCGGCTTGGGCGGGGCGCATCTTGACACTACGATAAACAAAGTTGCATCGTTTCGGAAGGAACGCCGGATTTATCCGGCAGGGTATTCCATCACGCGGGTCGCAGCCGCATGAATGCGGCGTTCCGTTGCGGTGTCCAGTTGCGCCCCTTGGGCGGCAGAATGGCGTGTTGTTCCCGCTTGCGTAACGCAACCAGCGCAAACGCAGCTATCGTTTGAATTTGATTATGATTATAACGAGGATAAGCAGAATCAAAAGAATGATGGCAACGGGCAGCCACGTTTTTTTTCTGTTTTCTCCATGCCGTGAATGTTTTTTCCGCCGGTGCTTCACCGGTTGATTGGACGGCTGATTTCGTCCAATCATGTCCCTGCCATTTGCTGTTTGGATGCTTGCCGGAAGAACAGGCATCGGGTTTTGTTGAGGTTCGGCAATATACGCCGTCAGGTTGCGCGGGGCAGGCGGAAGAGAGCCAAAATCCTTTCTTTTGACGGGATGCGGGTACCCGACAGGCAAAGTTATCTCCCATAAAGAACGTTGCCAGATATCTTCAACGGTGGCCCTATGCTCATCTATGCGATCTGGCGGGACGGCATCAACCAAAGTCGAGAGGGTAAGCGTCATGGACCAGAATCGATGCAAACATTTGTGACTGCGATTAAACTTAACAAATGGGCTTTCTACATTGTGCCGCCGGATTCCCATGGGTTGCAAGGTGGACGCTTCGACCACAACGGTATGAACGATGTTACACGGATAAGGCAGTGAAAAAGGCGTTCGTCGGGCGCTCTTTTCAGGCATTTGCAAAGTATGTACCACCAGGTTGTTGGGGAAACGGAACCGGCACATCCCTTGTTTTTGGTGTGCGGACAGGAAACCGTTGATTTCGAAAACCTCTGCCAGAACAAATTCGTTTGCCGCGCGGTCATCACGGTATTCAAGGGTGTCGATCCTCTTTGCGCTCGTGAACCTGTTGGTGCAGAGTTGCAGCCTTTCCCCGGCCACCCCCTCCACTCCCGATTTTTCAAATTGTTGTCGCAGGACTTCGGCATGACTGCCCTTGGTGTGCAACACGACTGATATAAACGACGGAGCTCCCGTTGTATCCAGCAGGATGGTCTCCTTCAATTCATACCGGCTGGCCTGAACCGGAGCGCGTGGGGATTCAATCAACCGGGTGGACGTCAAGTCCACCGGCAGGCCGACACCATAATCAGGGATGAATCGGTTTAATACGCCGCCACCCTGTTGTTTCATCGTTGCATCCACCCAGCGGGTTTGACCCTGCACTTCGTATTCGACAACAGCGTGGTTGAACAAACCATCCATGGGCAGCATGGTCGCCAAGGATTTTCGCAATTGGGTGTTCACCAATATCGGACGCGCAGATATTCCCAACCGTTTGAGCAGATGAACCAGCAGGAAGGAAAGGTCTTTGCAATCGCCATATCGCTTGCGGGCCACAATTCCCGGGGCTGTGGGCACCTGGCCGCCCAGCTCGATGTTGACGCTCAAATAGCGGTATTCGTCCTGGACCAGTTGAATCGCCTTTTCGACCCGAGGCAAAAAATCCGGTTCCTGGTCGGCGATTTCTTTCGCGATTTCTGCAAGGACCGTGTCATCACTTTCTGTTTTCCATGCTTTGGCAATCGCCACCGCAACGGTTCCCCAATCCGGACAATCTGATATCTGAATCCAGGGACAGGATATGTACCAATCCGGAGTATTTGGCTCCGGCCCGGGTTCTTCATAATTCTCACCGGTCCAGACCCACACGACATTGCCGTTTTCGCGCTGCTCGGTTGGCTGCAAATCCGCGGAAGCAGATTTCCATTTCATCGGACGGGACTCATTGAACCGCAGGGAAAAGTGAAATTTCCCGACCGGAATTCCCTGCGGCAAAGTAAAGAATGCGGCAAAATTCCCGGGGAGCAGCCGGGGCTGGGTTTCAATGGTATAGCAGGATTCGATGATGTCATCGGGACGAACATCCTCCAGCAATAACAACAATGTGCACCAGCCGTGGATGACAAATCTTTCCAGACCTTCTTCCCTCTGAAGCAAACGGATTTTCCCCAGATCGGTATGATCAAACTCCTGCTCTCCCCGGCGAATTTTTATCCAATGCAATGTGACCAATTGGGTGCGCGGTTCAAATTGAAGCTGCCATTGAGATTGGTGTTGCACCGCCTGCCTGGTCTCCAACCGCATCGCCAGGTGATAATGAGTCTGACGGTTTTCTGCATGGATTTGCCGGCTAACGAACAGATGGGTGACCTGACTTGCTCCTTTCGCCTTGAAATCGGCATCAAAAGGGCATGAAACCACCCAGGCGGGAACTGGTCCAACGCTTATGCGCTCCCTGGCGTCAACCAATACATCCGCACTCATGAAAGAAGGATTGATGTCGTCGGACATTACCATTTTTTACGGATAACTGACCGTGATTTCAAACTAAAAATACCTCGCCGGGAGCATCCGCACACTGCCCCTGACTTTGATGGCAACAGCGGAGCGCCGATTTCCGATCCGGCGCGTTTCTGCTGGAATCTCAATACCAGCCGGGCCGGAGGCCGGCGTTCCGGGGGGCAATGCGCGGATGTTCCCAACCCCGCCCGCATTCTGACCGGGCATGAGGACGGGTTTGTCCGCCGCGGGCAACGTCCGGGCTTCCGCCTTGCCGCCGACGGTTTAATTTCTATAATTGCACCAGTGCTCGATATTAAATTAATTCGCGACCAGCCGGATTTTGCGCGCGTGCGCCTTGCCACGCGCGGGGCAGGGGATGAAGCATGCATTGACGAGTTGCTCAGGCTCGATGAGCAACGGCGGAAGTTGCTCGCGGAGGTCGAGACGCTCAAAGCCCGGCGAAATCGGGCGTCGAAGGAAATCGGCGCATTGATGGGACAGAAGAAAACCGCCGAGGCGGAGGCGAAAAAGGCGGAGATGCGCGAGTTGGGCGACCGTATCGCCGCGCTGGACAAGCAGGCATTGGAAGTCGGGGCGGCGCGGGATCAGTTGATGCTGCGGCTGCCGAATTTGCCGCATGAATCGGTGAAAATCGGCAAAACGGCGGAAGACAATCCGGTGGTTCGGGTTCATGGTGAGAAGGCGACTTTCGCCTTCAAACCGAAGTCGCACGTCGAACTTTGCGAAAGTTTGAGACTGGTGGATTTTGCGCGGGCGACAAAACTTTCCGGCAGCGGTTTTCTGCTTTATACAAACTGGGGCGCACGGCTGGAGCGGGCGCTGATTCAAATGCTGCTCGATTTGCACACGGGCGAACACGGTTACACGGAGGTTTCGCCGCCGTTCGTGGTCGGGCCGCAATGTCTCGAAGGCGTCGGGCAATTTCCAAAATTCAAGGACCAGTATTACGGCGTGGTTGAGGGCGACAAGACGGCGGAGCTGGGGAAATTATATCTGGTTCCGACCGCCGAGACACCCGTGGCGAACATTCATCGCGAGGAAATTCTGAAGGAAAGCCAGTTGCCAATTTATTATTGCGCTTACACGCCGTGTTTTCGCGGCGAGGCGGGCGCGGCGGGCGTTGGCACGCGCGGCATGATCCGCGTGCATCAGTTCGACAAGGTTGAATTGATCAAGATTGTGAAACCGGAGCACGGCTACGAAGAGCACGAAAAAATGGTCGCCAACGCGGAGCGTGTGCTCCAATTGCTTGGCCTGCATTACCGCGTGGTGTTGTTGTGCACGGGCGACATGGGCTTTGCGAGCGCGAAGACCTACGACATCGAGGTGTGGGCGCCGGGGCAGGGGAGTTATCTCGAAGTGTCGAGCTGCTCGAATTGCGAGGATTTCCAGGCGCGCCGGATGAATCTGCGGTTTAAAACGGAAGCGGGCGAAAATAAATTCCCGCACATCCTCAACGGCAGCGGCACAGCGCTGGCGCGATTGTTTGTCGCGCTCATTGAAACGCACCAGCAGGTGGACGGCAGCGTCCAGATTCCCAAAGCGCTGCAACCATACTTCAAAGCCGACCGGATTAGCGCGTGATGATCTCTTTTTTTATTTACGATTTACGATTGACGCGATGTATGGCGCGCGATGCGTAAATCGTAAATCGTGAATCGTAAATAAATGAGAATTCTCCTAGCCAGCAGCGAAGTCCATCCGTATTCCAAAACCGGCGGGCTGGCGGACATGGTTGGCGCGCTGGGCAAGGCGCTGGCGCGCGC
>Ga0181536_10006896_pt1 | contig 11289 bp, 8 predicted proteins | sample PEATcosm2014_Bin_41_FD_121105 | JGI IMG/M metagenome (GOLD analysis project Ga0181536, IMG submission 121105) | Peatland microbial communities from MTU Mesocosm Facility, Houghton, MI, USA - PEATcosm2014_Bin17_60_metaG | ecosystem: Environmental > Terrestrial > Soil > Wetlands > Peat | place...
CTCGGCGGCGAGCAGAGCGGACACATCGAAGCCGTCGGCTTCGAACTTTACACGCAGATGCTCGAGCGCGCCGTCCGCGAAATGAAGGGCGAAGCCGCGCCGGAAGAAGCGGAGACCCAGCTCAATCTCGGTCTGAACATTCGCATCCCGGCGGATTACATCCCCGAAGAAAATCAGCGCCTGCGAATGTACAAGCGCGTCGCCGGCGTAGAGACCGAATCGCAACTCGGTGACGTGGGCGCGGAGTTGCAAGATCGATATGGACCGCCTCCGCCTGCCGTGCGCAACCTGCTCGACTACGCCTCGCTCAAGCTGCTGTGCCTGCGCGTCGGCGTGAATGCGATCGAGCGCAAGCGCGATTCCGTAACTTTCAAGTTCCGGCAGAACGCCGCCGTCGACCCCGAGCAACTGGCCCGCTTTGTCTCCGCCCAGCGCGGGGCGCAGTTCACCCCGGATGGAATGCTGAAGTTCGTTTTGAAAGCAACTGCTGCGGAAGAAGTGCTGCGCGCCCTGCGCACGGTTTTAGAGCAACTGGCGAGCGAGGAAGCGGCATCAGAAGTGGGCTCGAATGCGGGCGGGAAGACGCCTCAATAGCATCTGATCGCCAGCGCCAACGCAACCAGTTACAATTGTCCCGCGCCGATTTGAGCTGACGACCAACGACCAACGACGAACGACCGCCATGACGAAACTCCGCAAAGCCGTTTTCCCCGCCGCCGGACTGGGCACGCGCTTTCTGCCCGCCACCAAAGCTCAGCCCAAAGAAATGCTTCCGCTGGTGGACAAGCCCCTCATCCAATACGGCGTCGAAGAGGCCATGGCTTCGGGCTGCGACCAGATCATCATCATCACCGGCCGCGGCAAGCAGGCGATCGAAGACCATTTCGACGTCAGCTACGAGCTGGAAAAAATGCTGGAGGAGCGCAAGAAGTACGAACTGCTCAAGATCGTCCGCAACATTTCCGACATGATCCACCTGGCGTACGTCCGCCAGAAAGAAGCGCTCGGGCTGGGCCATGCCGTGCTCATGGCGCGCGAACTTGTGGGCAACGAGCCTTTCGCCGTGCTGCTCGCCGACGACGTGATTGACAATCCCGTCCCCGCCCTCAAGCAGATGGCCGCTGTCTTCGAGCAGAAACAGTGCTCGGTCATTGCCGCTCAGGTCGTCGAAGGCAAGATGATCTCCTCCTACGGCGTCTTCGATGCCGCGCCCGCCGACGGGTTCAACGGCCGGTTGTTCGAAGTCCGCAACATGGTGGAGAAGCCCAAGCCCGAGGAAGCCCCATCAAACCTGGCGATCATCGGCCGATACATTCTCACTCCCGCCGTCTTCGACTGCCTTGCCAAGACCGGAACCGGCGCGGGCGGCGAGCTGCAGCTCACCGACGGCATGCGCATGCTGCTGAAACAGGAAAAGATGTATGCCTACGTTTACGAGGGCCGCCGCTACGACACCGGCGACAAGCTGGGATTCCTGAAGGCGACGGTGGAATTCGCTCTGAAGCGCAGCGACCTCGGTGGAGAGTTCCGGGAATATCTGAAGGGGCTGAAACTCTAAGGCCGCGATCGAGCCGGATCTTCGCCGTGCCGGGTCGCCGGTTACCTGTTCTGATAACTCTGTTATGTTGATGAAGTGAACGCATTCGCAATAACGTCTTGTTGTGAGGGTTTTCGACGCTGAACGCCCTCCTTTACTTCGAACGCAAGGAAAGATCGTAGGATGGGAAGGCGCAGCGAGCCCCGAAAAGATGCTCGCGTCCCGGTGCGGATCTTCGGGACCGACAGCACAGGCGCGGTATTTTCCCAGAAAGCGATCACCGTCAATGTGAGCCGCAATGGCTTAGAACTGGCCGGCGTGCAGTCGCATCTTGCTCTCGACGAAATCATCGGCTTAACTTACGGCAACAACAAAGTTCACTTCCGGGTTAAATGGGTGGGCGCACCGGGCACCGCAAAAGCCGGCCATGTGGGATTGCTGAACATCTCGCCGGAAAAACCGCTATGGGATTTTCCCCTGGACCCAGCCTCTCCCGATTACTATGAACCCGGCTCTTTTGAGCACCGGAAGACTCCCCGCTATCGCTGCCAGAATTCCATCGAGATTCACGTTCAAAACGGCGCTTCCTTTTGGGGAACGCTCGCCGATCTCAGTGTCGGCGGATGCTATGTGGAGATGCCCATCCCGATAGAACCCGGGACAAAAGTGAGTCTGGCGATCTGGTTCGGGCAAGACAAGGCCCGGGCCGAAGGCGAAGTGGCCCACCGAACGCCGGGCTTTGGACTCGGCATCCGCTTCACCCAGATCTCTGACCAGGACCTCGATCTGATCCGCGTATTTCTGGGGAAGCTCACGCCCTTCGCTAAAAAGACGCTGGCGGGAACTGCCAAGCGAGGCGGGCTCTAACTCGGTGGAGAACTTCTGAGTTTCTTGGACTTCTCCTCGACTCCCCGGACCAGTTTTTCCTTGTGTTTCTCCAGCTTTTTAGCAACGGAAGCATCGGCCAAGCCGATCATCTGCGCCGCCAGGATTCCGGCATTCGTTGCTCCCGGTTTTCCAATCGCCACTGTAGCCACAGGAATCCCGGCCGGCATCTGCACCGTGGACAAGAGCGAGTCCATCCCGTTCAGCGACGTCGACGGAATCGGCACTCCAATGACCGGCAACGTGGTATGTGCCGCGATGACACCAGCCAGATGCGCCGCTCCGCCTGCTCCCGCGATGATTACGCGAATCCCTCGTCCCGCAGCCCTCCGGGCAAACTCCGCCGTCCGTTCCGGCGACCGGTGCGCCGAAGTCACATCAATCTCGTAAGCGATCCCGAAATCATCGAGCGCCTTGCCCGCCTCGCGCATGATCTCCAGGTCGGAGTCGCTACCCATCACAATCGAAACCAGTGGCTTGGTCATGTCCTCATCTCTTGTACAGCGAGCTGGGAAGGGCCGGACTTTAAGTCGTGCCCTTCCCAAAACCGATCTGCAAAACACACACCTATTTCAGCGCCTTCCCCGCAATATCCTTCCGGTAATGCGCCCCATCAAACCTGATCTTCGCGCAGGCTTCATACGCCCGCTCGACTGCTGTCTCCAGATCCCGAGCCCGCGCCGTCACGCCCAATACACGCCCGCCCGCGGTGTAGTAATCGCCATCGCGCTTCGATGTTCCCGCGTGAAACACTTTCACGCCTTTCACCGCGCCCGCCTCATCGAGCCCGTCGATTCGCTTGCCCATGGCGAACGTCCCCGGATACCCGCCCGACGCCATCACCACGCACACCGACGCGTCCTCCGACCACTTGAAATCCCCGTCGCTAACGCGGCCCTGAATCGACGCCTCCAGCGCATCCACCAGATCGCTCTCCAACCGCATCAGAATCGGCTGCGTCTCGGGATCACCGAAACGGCAGTTGAACTCCAGCACCATCGGCCCGCGCGCCGTCATCATCAGCCCACAATAGAGCACGCCCTTGAATTCCGTGCCCTCGGCTTTCATCCCGGCAACCACTGGGCGAGCAACGTGATTCACCAGCCAGTCGCGCATCTGGTCGTCGACGATATCGCTAGTCGAGTACGCACCCATGCCGCCTGTGTTCGGCCCGGTGTCGCCATCGCCCACGCGCTTGTGGTCCTGCGCCGCCACCAGCGGCGCCGCGCGTTCGCCATCGCTGAACACCAGAAACGACAGTTCGTCGCCCTTCAAACACTCCTCCAGCACCACCCGCGCTCCGGCTTCGCCCAGCATTTTGCCGCTGAGCATTTCCGCCGCGACACTGGCCGCCTCTTCTTTACTCTTGGCGATCACCACACCTTTGCCCGCCGCCAACCCGTCGGCCTTGACTACCACCGGCGCGTGGAAATGCCCCAGCGCCGAGCGCACCTGCTCAATCGAATCACAAATGGCAAACGAAGCGGTGGGGATGCGGTGACGCTGCAGGAATTCCTTGGCAAAGCTCTTGCTCGCTTCCAGCCGCGCCGCGGCTTGAGTGGGTCCAAACACAGGCCACCCGCGCCGCGTAAACTCATCCACTACACCCAGGCTGAGAGGCAGTTCCGGTCCAACCACCGTCAGATCCGGCTGCAGACGCGCGCCCAGCGCTGTAATGGAATCGAGGGTCCTCAAATCCACCGGCAAGCACTCGGCTTCTTCCGCGATGCCGCCGTTTCCCGGCGCGCAGTAGAGTTGCTGAAGGCGTGGCGATTGGCGCAATTTCCAGATCAACGCGTGCTCGCGCCCACCGCTTCCTAAAACCAGGACTTTCATAGGCCGGAGAGAATCAGGTTAGGAGCAAGGACGGGAGGCTGTCAAACGGGACAAAGGCATTGTTGATTCTGTGATTGTTGATTGTCGATTGAAAACCCCGACGCCAGCACCCCCAAGCGGCCTCCGCGCGCAGGTTTTCAATCAACAATCAAAAATCAACAATCACCAATTAACCATGCTTAATCACTCGCCGTATAATGCTCCTCAGTGATTACCGTCTCCAAGGAAGACTACCTGAAGTCGATCCTCGAAGCTGAAAGCGAGGGGGAAACGGTCATTTCCGCCCGCCTCGCGGACTTCCACAAAGTGTCGCCGCCTGCCGTAACCATGGCGCTGCGCCGCCTGAAAAAAGACGGCCTGGTGCGTGTCGATGGCGAAGGCGAAGTGCGGCTGACCGCAACCGGCCGCAAGATCGCCCGCAAGCTGACCCTGCGCCACCATCTGATTGAACGCATGCTGTCGGAGATTTTCGGCATGGAGTGGTGGAAGGTGCACGATGAAGCCGAGCGCCTCGAGCATGCTGTATCCCCGGATTTTGAGGCTAAGCTCTTGGTGAAGTTAGGGTCGGGTGGGGCGTGTCCGCACGGCAATTTGAGTGAAGTCGAGAGTTCGGCGAGCCGGCGCAAGCGGGGCCTGGTCTTGCTGGCCGACGCCGAACTCGAAACCACGTACACCGTGAGCGGCATCTATGAGCGCGACCGCCAGTTGCTCGAGTTTCTCGAGACTCGGGGCATTCGTCCCGGATCTCGGTTGCGCCTGCTGGAGCGCAACTACGACCAGACCCTGACGCTCTCCACCCCGGCAGGAACCTTTTCCCTGGGCCCTGCCGCTTCCAGGCGAGTTTGGCTTGCCTCCGCCACGCGCGCCAGGCGCTGAGGCCAGCTTCTTCCCCCTGCCTCCTCCCCAAATCAGCCGAGGCCAGTTTTTGTCGGAACTCAAAAATAGTTAACTATAGTTTATAATCTGTTATATACTTACGCTAACCATTTTGGCGGGCTGCACGTGCGGGCTCGCCATTGTTTTGGTCTCAACAGAATGAATGGTCGAAGTTCAAGCCGCCGGGGGACTCCTGTTTAACTTTCTCAATCATCGGATGACCACTCCCTCAGCGGTCGTAATTACACACGAGGACATTGACCGTGCCCATGACCGCGAGCGCGTCCTCGAGACCCGCGGCCGGCACGGCTTGTCGGCGCGAGCAAGGCTACTCTGGCTCCTGATCGGTCCTGGCATCCTCGTCATGCTGGGCGAGAACGATGGTCCCAGCATGGTCTCGTATGCCGCTACCGGAGCGCGTTTCGGCATTGGCTTTTTTCTTCCGTTCGTGGTGCTCACGTTCCTGATGGCCTGCGTGGTGCAGGAAATGACCGTGCGCCTGGGGGCGGCTACTCACCGCGGCCACGCCGAGCTGATTTTCGACCGATTCGGCCCCTTCTGGGGATGGTTCTCTATGGCCGACCTGATGCTCGGTAACTTCCTCACGCTGATCACCGAGTTCATCGCCATCCGTGCCGGCCTGGGTTTCTTCGGCGTCCCACCGGCGGTCGCGGTGCTGGTGGCATGGCTGGTCCTGTCCGCAGCGCTGATGACGCACCGTTACTGGACTTGGGAGCGCGTCACGCTCTTCCTCGCCATGTTCAATCTGATATTCGTACCTGTGGCGCTGCTGACCCACCCGCATTGGAGGGACGTCACGGGCGCGCTCCTCACCTGGAAACCGCTTCCTGGCGGCCTTACACAAGAGACTGTGCTGATCCTGCTCGCCGATATTGGGGCAACGGTCACGCCATGGATGCTGTTCTTCCAGCAGAGCGCGATCGCCGACAAAGGCCTGACTACCCACGACATCCGCTTCGGCCGCGTGGATACGCTATTGGGAGGGGCTTTGGCCGCGCTGGCTGCGCTGGCTACGATTGTGGCCACCGCTCCACTGTTCGCGCACGGCATGTCCGCCGGCAACTTTGAAGCTGCCGAGTTTGCCCAGGCATTGCAGCCCTTTGTCGGCCGTTGGGGCTCCACTCTTTTCGCGCTCGGCATGTTTGAGGCCGGGATGGTTGCTGCCATCACCATCTCTACCTCGTCGGCTTACGCCTTCGGAGAAGTTGCCCGCCGCCCCCACAGCCTGAATCTCCCCTTCCGGCAGGGTAAGTCGTTCTATTTGGTTCTGCTTCTGGAAGCTGCGGCTGCCGGGGGCTTGGTGCTGATTCCGGGCATTCCGCTCGTCTACGTCGTGTTGCTGGTGAATGTAATCGCGGTTCTGGCGATGCCTCCCGCGCTGCTTTTCCTGTACATGCTGGTCAACGACCGTGAAATCATGGGCAAACTGGTCAGCCCCTGGTGGGCTAACGTGCTTGCCCTGGGGGTAGTGGTTGTCCTGATCGCGGCTGGCGTGCTGTTCGGAGTGAGCGTCGTCGCTCCTCACGCCCTGGCGGTTTTCGGAGGCAAGTGAAATGGACCCGAAATTCAACTCTGCCCCTGCCCCCCAAGTGAGCCGCGAAGATCTCGCCTCAGTGGTCGCGGCTCTCGAGCCGGACCAACTGATCTCCGACAAGCAACTTCACCACTGCCCGCGTCGCCAGCTTACCGCGACCGAAAAATTTCTCTTCTGGTTCCTCAGGATTTATCTCGTCTTCATGTTCGGCGTGGTGATCTACCAGATCTGGACGGGAGCGCGTTAGCCGGGATTGACTACTACCGCGGCAGTCCCAGCCGCTGCATCAGGTCGGCGTAGCGCGGATCGGTACGCAGCGGGTCCAGCGCCGGATAGCGAATGGCCCAGAGCAGTTCGTCGTCTCCATCCGCATAAGCTTTTTCCAGGTAGTGGAATGCCTGGTCGCGGTCTCCGCTGATCGCCAAAGCCACTGCCACGGCCGCTGAGCGGTCCGTGCCTTCGATCTCGACCATCGTGAGCTCGGTGTAACCCTTCGCGTCTGGGCTCGCTGAGATCGGTTTCGGAAGTCCCTTCTGCAGTTCATGCACTGCCTCGGGGAGGCGGCCCATCGTCCCATACAACTGCGACATCTTGTAATGCGCGGGAGGAAAGTTGGGATCCCGTTCCAGCACCTTCTGGAACTGTGCCAGCGCCTCCACATAGCGACGATCCTCCATCAGGGCGCAGGCGTAATTGGTGTTGACAATCGCGGAGAGGGGATCGAGCGACAACGCGGTCTGAAACTCTTCCAGCGCGTGGCTGACTTGCCCTTGAGGCATGAGGAAGGCAATCGCATAAAAATAATGGGCGGCGGCATTGTTGGCGTTCAGTTCGATGGCACGGCGGAATTCCGGCCCGGCCTCATTCCATCGGCGCGCAACGGCCAGCGCCATGGCCCGCGCCGCATGCGCTTCAGAAAGCGAATCGTCCAGTTGCACCGCTTTGCGCGCCGCTTCGTCCGCCAGCAGATTGCCCTGCCGTGACGTGAGGCCGACCCCATAGCTCGGTGCGACATTGTACGTGTCGGCCAGACCGGCGTAAGCCAGCGCGTAGTTCGGATCAGCCGCAATCGCCTGCTGGAACAACTCAATGCTCTTCTTCAGTCCCTCCGGCGTTCGCCCGTACCAAAGCTGGCGCCCTTCCAGATATAGCCGGTAGGCCTCGGGATTCGCCGTGCCTGCCCCCATCCGCCGTTGTTCGTTGCCGGTCAGCTGAATGCGGAGGCGACTGGAGATGTCGCGGGTAATGTCGGCCTGCACCTCGGTGATATCGGCCATGGTGCGGTCGTAGTGAGAGCCCCACAGTTCCGTGCCGTCAGCGGTGTTCACCAGATCGGCTTCCACGGCCACATGGTCGCCATGCTGCAAAACCCGACCGGTGAGCACAGCGTTCACCTGCAGCGTCTGGCCAATTTTCTGCGGGTCGTCCTCTTTTCCCTTAAAGCGGAAGACCGTGCTGCGCGCCAGGACTTTGATGTCGGGCAGTTGCGAGAGCGAGCTGATCAGGCTCTCGGTCAGGCCATCGCTCAGGTATTCATTGTTCGCGTCGGACGTGGCATTGACAAAAGGCAACACTGCGATCGAGCTGATCTTCTTGGAGTCAGGCCTTCCGCGAAGGAAATATACGCCACCCAGAACCGCAAGAATCACGATCGCTGTGGCCACACCCGCAAACAGGTATTTGCGCCGGGCCGTCGGCACCGGAACTGAGGCGGAGCTTGCGGAGACAGCCGCTACGCTTCCGGACGCAACCGCGCCCGCCGATCCCGAGGTACTTAAAGCACGCCCCGAGTCGAGATCGCGCTTCAGCCGCTTCAGATCCGCGCCCAACTCCGCTGCCGTCTGGCAGCGAATGCCGGGATCTTTTTCCAATGCCTTATTGATGATCTCTTCGAGCTTGGGCGGCATCTCCGGATTCAGCCGCATCGCTGATGCCGGTGCCCGATTGAGAATGGAATCGAACGTTGATCCCGACGTCTCCCCCCGAAACGGCAGCGTCCCGGTCGCCATTTCGTACAGCACCACGCCAAAGGAAAACAGGTCGGTGCGGGCGTCCAACTCCTTGCCTCGTACCTGCTCCGGCGACATGTACGCGATCGTTCCCACGGCCGTGCCCGGGCTAGTGAGGTGTTTTTCGTCCACCGTCGCCATGCTGGCGGTCCCACCCGCCTGACTGGAAGAAGTGCTGACGGGCATCACCTTGGCTAGCCCGAAATCCAGAATCTTGGCGTGCCCACGCTTGGTGGCGAAGATATTGGCGGGCTTGATGTCGCGGTGAATAATCCCCTGGCTGTGCGCCGCCTCCAGGCCCTCTGCGATTTCGATTCCCAGCGCCAGCACCGTCTCCACGTCCAGAGGACGGCCCGCGATGCGGTGTTTCAGCGTTATGCCGTCCAGAAACTCCATGGCAATGAACGCCTGGCCATTTTCTTCGCCAATGTCGTAGATCGTACAGATGTTCGGATGATTCAGCGCCGAAGCCGCCTTAGCTTCGCGCCGGAAACGTTCCAACGCCTGCGCGTCGCGCGCCAGTTCCTCAGGCAGAAACTTCAATGCCACGAAGCGATCAAGCCGCGTGTCCTTGGCCTTGTACACGACGCCCATGCCGCCGCCGCCAAGCTTCTCCAGGATGAGGTAGTGGGAAACCGTCTGCCCGATCATTGGTCCCGAAATCTTACGTGGCCAAAACCGGACAAGTCAATGCGGGACACGCTTTCACAACGGTTCCACACTCCTACGCAATTCGCACCCAAACCCATTACACTGTTAGTTAGTGATCTGCGAACGCTGCACGCCCGTGCGCGAGATTTCCAAGGAAGGCCATCATGTCTGTGAACAGTTTCAATAGCCGTTCTACCCTGAAGGCCGGCAACAAGGAATACGAAATCTACCGTCTCGAGGCGCTAGACGAACAGGGCATCTCCACCAAACACCTGCCCTTCTCCTTACGCATTCTGCTGGAGAATCTTCTGCGTACCGAAGATGGCCGCAACGTGACCAAGGAAGAAATCCGCGCGCTCGCGGCCTGGAATGGAAAATCAAAGCCAGACAAAGAAATCGCCTTCACGCCCAGCCGCGTCCTGCTGCAGGATTTCACCGGCGTGCCCTGCGTGGTCGACCTTGCCGCCATGCGCGACGCCATGAAGCGGCTCGGCGGCGATCCGGCCCTGATCAACCCGCTGCAACCGGTCGAGTTGGTGATTGATCACTCGGTTCAGGTGGACGAATTCGGCACTCCCAACGCTCTCGACATGAACGCGCTGCTCGAGTTCCAGCGCAACAAAGAGCGCTATTCCTTCCTCCGCTGGGGCCAGACTGGCTTCCGTAATCTGGCCATCGTCCCTCCTGACACCGGCATCGTGCACCAGGTCAACCTCGAATATCTCGCCCGCGTCGTCTTCGTTCAGCCAACCAACGGCACGCCTGTCGCGCACCCCGATACCCTTGTCGGCACCGACAGTCACACGGTCATGATCAACGGACTGGGAGTGCTCGGATGGGGCGTGGGCGGAATTGAGGCAGAGGCGGCTATGCTCGGGCAGCCCGTGTCGATGCTGATTCCGCTGGTGGTGGGCGTGAAACTGACCGGCCGGCTGCGCGAAGGCGCGACCGCAACCGATCTTGTGCTGACCGTCACCGAGATGCTGCGTAAGCACGGCGTAGTTGGAAAATTCGTCGAGTATTTCGGCCCCGGCCTGCGTGACTTGTCGCTGGCCGATCGCGCCACCATCGCCAACATGGCGCCCGAATATGGCGCGACTTGCGGCATCTTCCCTATCGACAAAGAAAGTCTGCGCTATCTGCGGCTGACCGGCCGCAGCGAAGAACAGATCGCCCTAGTCGAGGCTTACGCGCGCGAGCAGGGGTTGTTTCATGACGAGAAGACGCCGGAAGCGGAGTACTCCGAACTGCTCACGCTCGATCTGGATACGGTCGAGCCCAGTCTGGCGGGGCCAAAGCGTCCCCAGGATCGCGTAGTGCTCTCGCAGGCCGGAGAGTCGTTTCAGAAAGCGCTGCCTTCGCTGATCAAGCCGAAATCCGGGGCGAAGACTGCTGCACCTACGGTAGCGAATGGCCCACGCTGGGAGCAGGAAGGAGGAAGTCCTGCTGCCATTGGTGTGGAAGATCCAAACATCCACGAGCATGTGCCGCAATCGGTAAAGGGTTCTCTGAAGCACGGCAGCGTGGTCATTGCAGCCATCACTTCCTGCACCAACACCTCGAATCCGTTCGTGCTGATCGGCGCTGGCCTGCTGGCGAAAAAGGCGGTAGAAAAAGGACTGACAGTCCCACCCTGGGTGAAAACGTCGTTGGCGCCAGGCTCGAAAGTGGTGCGCGACTATCTGGAAAAAGCCGGGCTCATGCCGTATCTCGAGAAACTGAAGTTCCATCTCGTCGGGTACGGGTGCACCACCTGCATCGGCAATTCGGGGCCGTTGCCGGCGGAAGTCTCGCAGGCGATCGACGAAAAAGATCTCGTGGTTGCCTCCGTGCTCTCGGGGAACCGCAATTTCGAAGGCCGCATTAATTCTGAGGTTCGCGCCAACTACCTGATGTCGCCGCCGCTGGTGGTGGCCTTCGCGCTGGCCGGAAGGATTGAC
>Ga0181536_10006897_pt1 | contig 11287 bp, 12 predicted proteins | sample PEATcosm2014_Bin_41_FD_121105 | JGI IMG/M metagenome (GOLD analysis project Ga0181536, IMG submission 121105) | Peatland microbial communities from MTU Mesocosm Facility, Houghton, MI, USA - PEATcosm2014_Bin17_60_metaG | ecosystem: Environmental > Terrestrial > Soil > Wetlands > Peat | place...
AGGAATGTGACGGACGCAATAATTGATCTATACATCACCCGTGAGGCAGACGAAAGTTATCAGACGCATCTTCTACTGGCGACATGATTTTTCCGGCGGAGGTGGAATTCGCGTACAGCATGTTGCCAATACGCCAGACCAAGTGCTACGGCGTCGAACATGGTCATCCGGAGGCGCTCCGATTGCCAAACTTGACGCTTTGGTGGCAATCCCCAAATAGACTCGGGAAAATGCGGGCGAGAACAGTGCTCGACGGCAATCCAGAACATTTCCAGATGCAATACACAGCGGTTTCGGCGGATACGCTGAATTTGCGCGGCTAGTTGGACCTGTGTCCCCTGTACAGCTATGCCGGACGCGGGAATATCCTGCATCGCGCACAATTTTATCTACCTTCTGCTCTTCATTCGAGCTGTTAAACTTATGAAAAGAGTCGATAAACACATTGATCTTTGACAACATGAACCAACCACATCTCGCGAGCTATCTTCGGTCTCATCGAAAACACTCCGGCTTGAGTCAGCGGGAGTTAGCCCATCTGCTCGGATACCCTGACGAAGGACAGGTCTCCCGTCACGAGCGGTCATATTGCATTCCGTCGTGCCTGATCGCGCTTAGTTACCAAGCGATCTTCCGAGTACCTGTATCGGACATCTTTCCGGTGGCCTACGAAGCGGTAAGACAGACAATCGAAGAACGCCTGGCAAAGATGGAGCACGATCTCCACCAGTCGAGCACCAAAGGTCGCAATGCCGCCATGATTGCCCGCAAGCTCGAATGGATGTGGGAACGGCAGAATCCGGAACAACCCGACTCAACACATGGATCAGAAATCGCATGACGGGAGAATACTCGCCATCTCTCTTCGCTCGGGTCGATTCGGCTTCGCGGTGTTTGAAGGACCGGACAGGCTGCTGGACTGGGGAATGGTGTTCTACCCATTGAATAACGGCGTGCAGCGCGCGTCGGCTAACAAGAGAGTAGCGTCTTTGCTCACGCTATTTACCCCGTCGCTAGTCGTCGCAGGAAGGACACGGTTGCTAAATGTCGGCAATGGCTCTGGCGTGCGCCCGATTCTCAGATCGATCAGGCGCGAGGCATCAGCAAGGATGATTCCCGTTCGTCTTATGAAGAGCGCGGAGATGAGAGCGGTTTTTCGTCCGCTTCGCGCCACATCCAAGCACGAGATTGCATCGGGGCTTACCGAGGTGTTCCCGGAGCTTCTTTGTAAGCTGCCACCGAAGCGCAAGATATGGGAGACCGAGCACTTCCGTATGGTCCTGTTTGACGCTGTTGCGCTGGGCTTCGCGTATTGGCAGCGCTACGGCGAGCGCGATCAAACAGCGGAATGATGGTTGCGTCAAAACAAAATCAGGTTGGGCTCCTTCGCCGGCCTCTCGGTGACGTATAGACGAATGATTCGTCCGTCACGCCGTGAGAGGCCGACGAAGGGGCTGCCAACCAATTGCATTGGGGGTTGTGCGTCCCGTTACAGTTCAACTGATTCTCTGATAATCATGGCTAACGCCTTTATCTCTTCCGCCAACTGGTTCCAACTCTCACCTATGGGGGGCACCAAGTTTGTATATGTAGCGTCAGGTGACTCAATAAACGAGAGAATGCGGCCCTTCTGAGCGGTTCCAACTCTTCCGAAGATATAGCCTCCTGGAAGTGTGATGTGTTGGAACCGCCGCTTGAAGTTGGTCGGAACATCTTTCCAGGCATCCGCCAGATTCATGAGCGGCGCACAGATTGTATCAAGATCGTTCAGGACAGATTCCGGCTTTGCCTCGCTTTCGGGCGTGTCGCCTTCGAGTTCTACCATTCGTCCTGCGAGTAGAAGTCGCTGCGCTCGAAACTCATCGTCCGTGATGAGCTGTTCCATCTTCATGCGGATCAATTGCTGAAGTTGCTCATGCGTGCGTTTTGCTTCCACTACTCGCTTTTCCTGCAAGGCCTGGCTTGTTCCCACCCAGGACTCGCAAACCTTACGAACATACTCCCTGAGGTGCGCGAACGAGTGAGAGTCAGCACTGGCTGCATTGAGAAAGCGCGCAAACTCACGATGCACATCGGCCAGCGGATAGTTACCGTGATTGTCGCAGCTGCGACGATAGCAATGGTAATACGGATACACGTTTGACCGACCACGCGAGAATGACCCGGTGAGCGTGTATTCACAATTTGCGCAGCGTACAAAGGTGCGCAGAGGGAACTCCGGGCGTATCTCTTGGTGCGGAACCGCGTGACTGCGACGGGCGATAATCTGTTGCACTATATTGAACGTTTCGCGGCTTACCATCTGCAGGTGCCGACCGGTGTGTTCTTCGCCACTCCACGGATCACGGATGATGCCAGCATAAAAGGCATTGCTGAGTATATGGTCTATGGCTTGGTTGGTGAGTGGTGCATCGTTGCGTGTCCGAAGTCCCCGGCTCGTCAACAGGCGCAGAATCTGCGCTTTGGTATAGGCACCAGTACCGAACTCGTTCCACCCTTGCTGCAAGATGCCGAATGCGGGTTGGTCGGGCTGATCGGGCTCGGTCTTCTTACTGCCCGGTTGAACACTTCCTTTGTAGCCGAGCGGCGGCTTCCATGGAAACAGCCCTTCCTGAATTCTGTGCCGCATTCCTTGCAGCGTACGCGCTGCACGGATGTCATTGTCGAATTGGGCGAAGCCTGCCAGAATCGTTTCCAGAAGTTTTCCCTCCGGCTTTGTGTCGATGGGTTCCGTGACGGAAACTACGCGCACATCCTGCTTCAGTAGACTAGCTTTGATGTTGAAGTGATCGCCGACATTGCGCGCCAAGCGGTCCACCTTCCAGACAAGCAACTGCTGAATACTCTGCTCCCGTTTACCGCAGAACGCGAGCATTTCGAGCAGTTGCGTGCGGTCGGCATATTTTGCCGATTCGCCGCGCTCCACAAACACGCGCACGACGTTCAAGTTATTTCGCGTCGCATATTCCTTGCAGGCAAGTTCCTGCGACTCAAGGCTGGTCCCTTCGACCTGCTCCTTCGAGGAGACGCGGCAATAAACGACTGCATTCATTTTGTTTGATTGATAAAGTTTGATTGACCTTTAACTTAACAGCGTAGACAATCAGGAGATGTTGTCAATGCCCGCGCCCGGGCCTGATTCCTGCGTCTTTTCACACTTTGCAAGATAGATATCGAAGAGCAACTGCGCGAACGCCTGAAGCTCGCGTTCAAGCTCGGGATCGCTGTGCTCGCAGGCCGGACAGCCCTTCCGATATTCCACGCTTTCGCTTTTCGCCTCCACGCGGCCGTTCATCTCGCTTTGCATGAACCTGAGTATCGGCCGGAACGCCGCAGATGGATAGGTGCATAAAATTGTATGGATGCCCAGTCGGGGTTGCATTGGTGCGTGCTACCTATCATGGAACACAAGAAACTCTGCCTATCGTTGGGAATTATCCGGCGTATTGTAAAGCTGGACCGCTCGACGGGTGTCAGCTATTCGAGGAGCGAAGGTGGCTGATACGCAATCTCTCTCCTTTGGTTGCGGATGGTAACCCCGTGCTCGGAAAGGACGAGCGGCCCACCTTTCCTTCGAGGCCTGTTCTGGTTTTTGCTCGCTGCGGATTTGCTTGCGGATGCTTCCGCCTAACGGCGACCTCAATCAGGGCATAGCTCGCACTTGGAACCACTCCTAGCGAAGATCGTAAAGATACTCGAGCGTGAGGTGAAGCTTAAGTCTTATGTGCTTCCCGAATTCTAAAAGATTACGCCACTCTAACAAGGTGGCGTAATCCCTACGGGTGAGAGGAACTATAAGAAATGTTATACAAGCTGAAGCTGAGTGTCCTCATCCCTCTGTAATTCTAGCTCTCGCCGTTCAGAGACAAAAACGTGCCGCGCTATATATTGCAATCGCAGCATCTGACTCGGTTCCACTCCTGGTACTGAATCAAATTCCATTGCTTGGCGCACCCGCATATTTCGGACTCCAGCCAGCAGCCTTTTCGCGCTCTCGCGTACTAATGCGTCACGGCATCTCTGCCTAAGCCAGTCTTCGGTATCGATGTGTTGCTTCAGGTACCATGGGCGGCCCTGAGCCATTAACCATCCTGACTCTTCCAGCGTAGCTGAAAGCGTCCTCTCGGTGAAAAAACTCTGCTTGAGCCGGCCTACATCGACGATCTGAAAGAGACGTTTTATTAATTCATTTGAATCGGCGTTCGGTGACACTGTTTCAACAATAATAAGGCTTGTCCAATCACGGGAGAAACGCCGCAAGTCTCTGAGTTTATCGCCAATATTTTCTAGTAGGTGCAGCGCATTTTTCACAATGATAACGTCGAACGTATTATTCCAATCCGACGGTAGTCCGTAAATCCAGTCCTGATTCAATACCAGGACGTTACTGGAACCTCGCAGGCGTTCCCTTGCCCGCTCCACCATGATCGGACTGATATCGATCCCTACGAACTCAGTATCTGGAAATACCTTACTAAGAGACTCTAACATAAGGCCCGTGCCGCAACACAGCTCCAATACTTTCGCTGGGCGACCTAGTATCAGAAACCGGACTACATCAATCACGCTATCGTCTTGATACCATGATCTACTATCAAGCCAATCAGCGATCCGAGAGTAATGCGAAATTAGCCTCGACTTGAGACTTCGGTCTGTCCATTCACTCAGAGCGGTGTCTCTCATCTCCTTATGATATGTCTGAATACGCGAAGAAGCCATCACGCGTCCCGCAGTACAAACGTGGGAAAATGGGTGCCATGTGTGGAAACCGTGAGGAAAACTCGCCCTCTCACTCATGTTTCGGACCATTTCATGAAGATTCTGTCAACGATTTCAAGCGACGTGCAATCTGCTTCGGAACGAATGCCGCAAATTCAGCCATGAGGCTCTTCGCCTCTTCAGCCTCGGATTTCGATAAGCTATCCTCACGCGATATAATGCCCTTGGTAGAGAAACGACATGCCACATCTTCGGCGCGCTGCCAAGCTGTTCTCAACATAGTGCCTTTTTGCCCCGACAGATCAGAGAAGACGCTTTGCATTGAATCGGCCATCTGCTGAGCAGTGGGCCGCTGGTTCTCGCTCTCAAAACAATTTCGCAATTGGTCGGCAAGAATCGGAGGCAGGTCATCCTCCACAGATTCCCTATGCTGCCGTACGAGGTTATCGAGGTTTTCTTTGATATTACTCTCGCGTCCTGCTCGATCTTTTGAATCGTGGTGAGGGGCGTCGAAAGACATGAACGGGTATCTATTGAGACACAGAGCATAGATCGTCGCGGCCATCGCCCATACATCCGACTTGGTGGATATAGATCGACCAGATATCACCTCCGGAGCACGCGTTCTGAGCGTACCAAGAAGTCGTGGGTCGGTAGGTAACCTATCCGGGGTTGAACTGAGGCATCCGAAGTCGCCCAAGACGTAGCGCCTTCGTCCCAACACTCCTGCCATGATTCCACAGTTCTCTGGCTTGATATCAGTATGCCTCAACTTATGTGCGTGCAACGACGCGAGTCCTGCGAACAATTGATGAGCAATCTCAAATATTTCCATGATGTCGCGTCGGGGACCGTGCTTCTGAACCAGATCCTCAAGTGAACCAACCCATAGCGGTTCTACTATCCATGTCTCACCCCCGCTGTGCCGCAAAAGACGCGGGCTAGAAAGATTCGGGTGTGGCTCTGTCAATAGGTTGAATGCGTGTACGTCGCGATCTATACTCTCTGCTTCTCCCTCTGCGGTCTTATATCGTTTCAGAGCAACAATTTTCTCCGGATCGCTTCCTGGATTGATATGTGTGCCGACCCATACCTCCTTCCAAGTGCCCTCGGCTCCTAAAGGTGCTATGACCCGGTAGGGGGAAGGTGCCTTTGGAATTGCCTTCATCATTTCTGCCGACTTGGTCGGAAAACTCAGCCGTTCCACGATGCTCGTAAGATCTTGGACGACATCGCGATGTACCACAAGCAAATACTGGGTGGCACTCTCAGCCGAATGGACCTCGCTACGCCAGTAGTCCCGTAGCGTCCTAAACTCAAACCCTAAGGCCCCAGACTGCATAATCCACACATCGAGCCACGGTTGTTCTTGCGGCCGCCCTATAACATCGAATTTAGTGGAATCAAAAGCATAATAGTACTCGGCCTCTTCGATTGTGCAATCCAGACGTGCCTTGACGATGGCTCTAATCGTACGGCCTGCATCCTCTGAATCGATTTCTTTTAATCGCATAAATGCTTGCTCGTTGAGCAAGAACACCTTAAACAAGTCACGCGACAGCAGCCGTTGCGCCAAGTCTTTGAGAATCGCATCGCTCGGTTCGTCCTCCGCCCACCCTTTAATGCTTGCCCAAATATCAGAATCATCTAGTCGAAGCAGGCACGTCGGAGGGATTTGCTCGGGCTGCTCCATTGCGAGCACATTACATAATGCTGTGGATCGACACGGCAGTTTGTGGTTCCGCGCAAGAGTGCGGGCACGCTTGAACAGCAATATCAACATCTGTGTGGCGGCCCGCGTTGTTTTGTGGTGATACACGAGCCGATACATGTTCTCTCTGGCATGGAGAAATTGGATCAGGGTGCTGAGGCCCTTGCGCCCATCGATTGCTATAACCCATCGAGGTTCTGCACCACCCAGATATCGTGAGGGAAGCCTAGCAAAGCGAAAGGATCTGATAATCCACTCGAGTTCATGAAAGCCATATGTTACTCCCGCACTGCGGGTGTCGCGTGAGATGAAGTCCAGACGATCTACGTCCAGGTTTCCCTCAAGGAGTGGGAGAAGATACGCAAGATGATGTTTACCCTGAATAAATTGCAAGACATCGTTGCCGATGTTGTGGTAAAGGGGATGTGTCGTCTCACCTGTGAGTATCTTTCCAATCGCCGTAGAGGGATCGGCGAGAATTGTAGTTCCCATTTTTTCGTGAGAGTACTCTGGAAACAACTCCTCCCATACGTGTGATAGTGGACCGTGTCCAATATCATGCAGCAGTCCCGCAAGCGAAAACGCAAAACAGTCGCGCTCGGTTAGGCGAAGACTGTTGGGAAATCCATCTTCTTTGTTCGGTTGCCTTGTGAAGAGAGAAGTGGCTATCCGCCGAGCGATGTGAAAGCTACCAAGGGCGTGGGGAAAGCGGGTCGTTTCAAGACTGGAATAGACAAGTGAGCCTAAACCATTCTGTCGTATTCGGCGCATGCGCTGCGCTTCTGGCGTACGAAGAAGGTCTCGAACATAGATGCCATCGTCTGCGTCCTCAATCTCAATAAGGTTGTGAACTACATCGCGAAAGACATAATATTCCCCACCAACCGGGGGCCGATGGAGAGGAGAGAACTCACCAAGCATAGTCTTATCCACCCCCTTAGGTATACGGCGAAAGTCTATTGGCCAGACATACTGCACCGATTGTTCTCGGAAGTGGCTACAGTTTCCCCGGTCATTGCCTTCGCTGCATGTGAGGCTTTATCTTGCGCGTCCCCCATTATATGCTGCCCTTCGGTATTGTCAACGGGCGTAACAATATGAAACTATGAGCATTTGTCAGCGGAACCCAGTTCGGCCATTTCAATCATCTCCGATCATCCGAGCAACAAGCACTATCTTGCAAGTGGAATGGTTCATCGCATTGTGAAACCGAGCCGCTCGACGGGTGTTAGCCATTCGAGGAGCGAAGGTGGCTGATGGCAATCCTTGCGAGGATTGCAAAACATACCCCGTGCTCGGAACGGACGAGCGGCCCACCTTTCCTTCGAGGCATGTACCGGCTATGCTCGCTGCGGATTTACGTGCGGATGCTTCCCGCAAACGGTTGCCAAGAGACCCGACTCAAAACGCAATTTTCTCTACCTATTATTTTCCTGCCAGTCGCTTAGGATGAGACCACGCTTCAATACCATAAAGGTCGAATCGAAGCGTTAAGCAACCCTCCTCACCGCTAGCACATGATTGGACCGCTTTCCTACATCGGCGGAAAACGCGCTATTGCGAATCAGATCATTGAAATGTTTCCGGAGCACACGACATACGTGGAGGCATTTGCCGGAGGAGCCCAGGTGTTCTTCCGCAAGGAGCCGTCCAAAGTCGAGGTCCTGAACGATCTCGACGGTGAAGTCGTGAACTTCTTCCGCATCTGCCAGCAGCACTACGAAGAGTTGATTCGATACTTTCGGTTCTCGCTCGTAAGCCGCAAATGGTTTGATTTGCTCAAAGCGACCGATCCGGCAACGCTCACCGACATTCAGCGAGCCGCCCGGTTCTTTTATCTCCAGAAGAACTCATTTGCCGCCCTGGTGCGACAGCACAACTTTGGCAGGAAAGTGGTCGAGGCACCCGGCTTCAACCCAGAGCGGATTCCGCAATGTATTGAGAACGCCCACCACCGGCTGGCGCGGGTGCAGATCGAGTCGCTGCCGTATGAGCAGATCCTCAAGCACTATGACCGGCCAACCACTCTGTTCTATCTCGACCCGCCGTACTACGCCCGCAAACTCTACAACTACAACCTCGATCCTGACGACTTCCGCAAGATGGCGGAGTTGCTCGGAAAATTGCGCGGCAAATTCGTCCTGTCGTTGAACGATGTCCCCGAGGTACGCGCGATCTTCAAGGCGTTCCACATCAAGGGAATCGACCTCTCATACACCGCGCAAAAGATCGCTGGCCGCCGCTACCGCGAAGTGTTCATCACAAACTTCTGAAACCTGCCTAAAAACCCTGTCAAACATATTCTTCCCAGCGGTTCTGTCGAGCAACTTATTGAAATATATGACTCTCGATGTATCTCGTGCAGGAGTTTGTTACCGATTCTGACGTGCCCTTCCAAATACTCACTCCATGATTCAGTTCCTCGAACAACTCGTGAGCACACTTTGGAACCGCTGGCAGGGAAGGCGTCGGCGCGGTCGAAAAGAATGCACCGGCATGACTGCCCTCGGACTCCGTGTCACGGAAGAACAGGTGACTACGCGGCGCGTGGGACTGAGCCAGACACGACGCACGATGCATCAGGCCCTGCTTGGAAAGACGGGGACCGGCAAAAGTTCGCTCCTCAAATATCTCTGTCTGCAAGACATCGAAGCCGGACGGGGATTCTTGTTTTATGACCTGCACGGCGATGCAACGCCGTTCCTGCTGCGTGCCATCGCCGCGCAGGAGTGGAAGCTGCAAGAAGACTTGAGCGACCGGCTCGTTGTGATCTCACCCGGCGACCGGGAGATGTCCGTCGGCCTCAACCCACTCGGAGAGGGAGAACCCGATTTTGTCTCCATCGCGGAGATCGCGGAACTCCTCAAGATGTACTGGGGCCTCGACCGGTTCGGTGCCCGGACGGACGAACTGCTGCGCAATTCACTGTATGTGCTTGCGGCCAACGGCCAGACGCTTCTTGAACTGGCACCGCTTCTCACACACGCCGGATTTCGCGCTTCGTGCCTCAAGCAGGTTCCGAACGCCGAGGTGCGGCAGTACTTCGATCTCCGGTATGGACCGGTGAGCGAACCAATGAAGGCGGTCATGCGGGAGCCAATCTTGAACAAGATATCGGCCTTCACCGGTGACCCACGCTTTCGCCATATCGTCGGCCAGGCAACGTCTACGTTCTCCCTGCGAGAGGCGATGGACGAAGGGTATTGGATCATCGTGAACCTCGAAAAGGGGAAGTTGGGCGCGCACGCCCTCACGCTGGGCGGCCTGCTCTTCACCATGACCAAGAATGCCCTCTTCACGCGTAACAAGCGATCGCTCTTCACCCTCTATTGCGACGAGATCCAGAATCTCATAGCACACTCAACCGACGTGGAAACGGTGCTCTCAGAATCGCGAAAATTCGGGGTCGGCGTCTGCTCTGCAAATCAATTCCTCGACCAATATCCTGCCCCGATGCGTGCGGCCATTCTCTCCATCGGAACCCATTGCTTCTTCCAGTTGTCGAGCACCGACGCGACGACCGTCGCCCAGATGCTCGATGGCGGCAAGTCGCTCGCCGAGCGGTTGAAGAACCTGCCGCAACGCCACTTCATTTTGAAGAGCGGAGCCGACCACTGGGTGGAAGGCTGTGTGCCCAAGGTCGAGGATTCGAAGACCAGCTACGCCGATCTTCTGAACCGTTCCCGCGCACATAGCGCCCGCCCGCGCGTAGAGATCGAACGCGAGATTGCGAAGCGGCACGCGGCGCTCACTCGCACAACCGACGAGGTGCTCCATGACTGGAACTAAGACAGGCACCGGAAAGCAGCGCGGCCTCATCGTGCAGCCGAGAGACCTCAAACTCTTGCGCGAGTTGGCCGTCATGCGCGTTGCTGACCGGGAGCAGGTGAAGATAGCCGCCGGATTCGGATCGACGACGCGGGTGAACACGCGGTTGCTCGCACTCACCCGTGCGGGACTCTTGAGGAGATTTTTCCTCGGTTCCGGCGGAGGATGCAAGGCGCTCTATGCGTTGTCCGTGAAGGGTGCGCAGGTGATCCAGGTTCCCTGCCGTGGCCCGCGTCGGCGGCAGAATGAGATGCTCATCGCCGACTTCTTTGTCCAGCACCAGCTCTCGATCAACGCCGTCTATTGCGGCTTGAAGTTCGGAACCATCCCCGTCCCTCGGGTGAGCTTCGTCAACTGGCTGGCCTTCCATGAGCCTCTGGTTGCCGGACTCAGCCTCATCCCGGATGGCTATGTCGAGTTCGCGACGCCCACAGGCATCGACGCCTCGTTCCTCGAGGTGGACCTCGGCCATGAGGGACTCACGGTCTGGAAGGAAAAGACGCGGCACTATCTCCAGCTTGCGCTCTCGGGGGAGTACGTGCGGCAGTTCCGGCAACCCCGCTTCCGGGTGCTCGTGCTCGCAAACTCCGTGCGCCGGTTGCAATCGATCCGCGCAGCCGTTGCGGGAATCACGCAAAAGATTTTCTGGTTTGCCACGCAGGACGCCGTTCGCAATGAAAAGTTCTTCGGCCCCGTGTGGCTTCGGCCCATAGGGGAACACCATCAACCATTTTTCAAGGAAACACGATGAAGTACTGCTACCAATGCGGAAAGATGACGGCAGGCGAACCGCTCTTCTGCGGAACCTGCGGCCGATCCTACGACGCAAAGCTCTGCCCGCGCTTGCATGTAAATCCGCGCGGCGTGGACGTCTGCTCGAAGTGCGGCAGCCGTGAACTCTCGACGCCTCAGCCCAAGATTCCGATGAGTTGGCAATTGCTTGCCATCCTAGCGCGCCTGGGCCTTGGCCTCTTGCTCTTCTATGTGTCTCTGAGTTTTCTCATCGCAGTTTTCCGTACACGGGAAGCC
>Ga0181536_10006898_pt1 | contig 11287 bp, 10 predicted proteins | sample PEATcosm2014_Bin_41_FD_121105 | JGI IMG/M metagenome (GOLD analysis project Ga0181536, IMG submission 121105) | Peatland microbial communities from MTU Mesocosm Facility, Houghton, MI, USA - PEATcosm2014_Bin17_60_metaG | ecosystem: Environmental > Terrestrial > Soil > Wetlands > Peat | place...
CCGAGATCGGATGTCACCACCATTTGCCATTGTTGCCCGGAATGACGACCCCGGAAGGACTTGAACCCCCGACCCTCAGATTCCGATGTCTGATGCTCTTCGGGGCCAAGCTCGGCAACTTAACCCTTCTTTGCCGCCCTTCTCCGTGCGGCCCACCGTTTCTTCATCATCATCGAGATGCGTTTCCGGGCTGCGGGGCTCATCTTGCGCCGGCCAGGTTTATTTGCACCTGCAGTCCGCTTGGTCTGGGAGCCCGTGCTGTCGCTGCTCAATGCCTCAAGCGCGGTAATCGCCCGTTCAATTCGTCCCTTTTCACCCCGCAGATCTCTTACCAGTCTTGTTGTATCCATCTTTCGTATCCTTTCTTCACTGCGAAAACAAGATACATTGCCGGCAACATGGAAAACTAGCCTGAAAATGCGCAGGATGGCGGTAATTTTGCTATGAAATAATTTGGCAGGCCGGCGGATGATCCAGGTGTCAGCTCAGACATGTTGGTTCAAGTTGCACTGATGCCATTATCAGCTTCGTTCCTCTTCATCACCGATCTCTCTACCCCCGGGTCCGAAAGTTGAACCACTGCTGCAACAAGCAGATGCGCAGCATCCGCTCCAGACCCACCGGGGGCCACCCATTGCCGGGCTTTGGGTAATAGGGCTCGATCAGCTCGCACAACTCGCCCCACGGCACCACCGGCTCCATCTCCTCCAGAAACAACGCCCGCCGCGTCTTCTTGCCGCATAGAGGGTACTGACGCGTAGATTTCCGTTGCTTCACCAAAGTATGGGTAGCACAATGCTGCCAACGGGAGATGTTGTGAGTTCCAAGTTGCAATAACCAATAGTCATTCTATTGCTGGCCGGCGGCGTATTCATCAATGGAAGCGACCGGGGCAGCATTTCATCGGCGGCGCCGATGATCATCAAGGTGTTCCGATTAGACCAGGTGCTAATGGGCATTATCTTATCCGCATTCTTCTGGCCCTACACCTTGCTTCAATTTCCCGCCGGGCGTTTAGCAGGCATGTTCGGCGCCAAAAAAGTGTTGGGGTGGGTCGGCCGCTCAGCAGCATCGGCAGCTATCGGTTTGGCGTCGAACCTCTTCACCATGGTCCTGTGCCGGGTGGGTGTCGGCGCCGGTGAAGCGGCGGCTATTCCGACGTGCAACAAGGTGGTGGTCGATAACTTCGACTCCAAGGAAAGGGCATGGCAGTGGGCTGGTACGTCACCCAGCGATATGAATTCACCGCGAAGTGCGGATTGACTTCGCGGCAGCAGGCGATTGTGTTGAGCGGCGGCCTGCTAAACCACACCAAGTCCGCTCAACAATCCGGGGAATGTCGTTCGACCCCTAGGTGAGATGGCGCTTAGCTCTCGCTTGTTTCAAAGGAGCAATCAAAATGACAGGATCCAGCCGGCGGCAATTTCTTAAGGGAATGGGTGTAACTGGGGGCGTGTTGACGATGGGTGGTTTTTCACCTGCCGAGGCATCCCCAGTGCGTCAGGACGCGGATAGTCGTTCCGCGCAGCCCAATTCCAAGGGGACGGGAAAGACACATGAAGCCAGACAAGAGTGGCCGGCCGGCAATCCTTATACTCGCGGCATAGCCGAATTTGTCTCGGGATTAACTGTTTCGGCGATCCCCTCTGATGTCCGACATCGCATCAAGTTATTGATGCTTGACTCCGTGGGATGCGCAATCTATGGGGCTAATCTTCCCTGGAGTCAAATCCTTCAAAGGACGCTGAATCAGCTGGACGTAACCCGGTCCTGTACGGTCTGGGGAACAAGGTATCGGCTTTCCGCGCCGCATGCTGCACTGGTGAACGGCACCGAGGTTCAAGGGTTCGAACTCGACGACGTCCATCGCCAAGCCGTTCTTCATGTCGGCGCCGTGGCTCTGCCTGCCGTGTTTGCCGTGGCGGAAACCCGCAAGGACTTGACGGGTAAGGATCTCATTACAGCCGCAGTTGCCGGTTATGAGATCGGCCCGCGGGTTGGCATTTGCATGGGCCCCGAACATATCAGCCAGGGCTGGCACTCGGGCGCCACCCTCGGCGTTTTTTCGGCCGGGGCCGGCGCCGCCCGTGCCCTTCAGCTCGATGCAGAAAAGACGGTGCATGCCCTCGGAATTGCCGGTACCCAGGCGGCAGGACTCATGGCCGCGCAATACGGGTCCATGGTGAAACGCATGCACGCCGGTCGGGCCGCGCAGAGCGGACTGTATGGCGCTCTCTTCGCGGAGGCTGGCTTCACCGGCATTACCAATGTTCTGGAAAGTGAATATGGCGGCTTTTGCACCACGTTTTCCCGCTCCAAGGATCGCTTCAATTTGAGCGAGTTGACAGCCGGACTCGGTCAGGTTTGGCAGACCATGGAAATTTCGCTCAAGTTCTACTCCTGCGTCGCCAGCAATCACACCACGCTGGACGCGATTCGGAGTCTTCAGGCGGATCACCATTTCACGCGCGACGATGTCCGCCGGATCGTGGTGCACGCATCGCAGGCAACGGTGGATCATGTCGGCTGGAAATACGTTCCCCAGGGACTTACCTCGGCACAACTCAACCTGTCCTATTGCGTCGCTACCTTCTTGATCGAAGGCGACTGCTTTGTTGACCAATTCACCGAAGAGAAAGTCGCCGATCCCGAGCGCATGGCTTTGGCCGAAAAGGTAGAAGTGAAGCACGACCCCGAGATCACGAAAAAGGGCTCCAAGTTTCGGCATATGGTGCGTGTACAAGTGGAACTCAAGGATGGCCGGATACTCGAGAAAACGGTTCAGGCGCCGCGTGGCAGCGAAAGCAATTTCGCTACGGACGAGGACGTTGTCGCGAAGTTCCAGAACCTTGCCGGGCACGTACTACCTCGCCCCAAGGTGGAGCAAATTCGGGACAAGATACTAGATCTCGAGTCTCTTGAGAAAGTTACGGGCCTCGTTCGCTCCCTGGGAATTGCCTGAAGAGACAGCAATCTAGCGGCTGCAAAGCTCGCGCTCGGCTGGGGAAGGAAGCCGAAACGGATGACCTCGTCCAAACCAATAGCAGGAATGTGAGTCCGACCCCTCAGCAAGTTGACCTACTGTTCACCCGCATTCGCGAATTAGTCAGTAGCCGGAGGATGTGGCGTCGGTTCGGTCGCTGCTCGCGCCGATGTGCCGGGACGCCAAACCAAGCCAGTAGAGCCATGCTAGAGCACTACCGTCTCTGCAGGACTCGGCTGATTGGCACTCACGGAACACAAGCCAATCGGCAAGAATGTATAGTCTAATAACCGCGATCCCAATCGACGACATTCCGCATCGGCCGGCCATCGAGCCAGGCGCGCAGATTCTCGCAAAAAAGAACGATCCCGCCGTGCCGATCCTGGTCGCTGGCGCTAGAAATGTGTGGCGTGAGCAGCACTCTGGGATCGGACCAGAGCCGTCCCATCGGGGTATGCTCGAACTCGCCGACATAGACATCAAGCACGGCGCCGCGCAAGTGGTCGCGAGCCAGCGCGTCAGCCAGAGCGTCCTCATCGACGATCTCGCCCCGAGCGACGTTGACGAGGATGCTGTTCGGCTTCATCGCGGCAAAACGGTCTTGGTTGAACAGGCGGTCCGTTTCCGGCGTCCATTGGCAACAGATGGCCACGATATCGCTGTCCGGTAGGAAACGATTCAGGTCTGCTGGACCGGCGATTTCGGCGAACCCAAGGGGCAAGCGTTGGTCTGGGACCGGATGGCGGCGGATGCCGACGACCCGCATGCCCAGGGCGGCGCAGAGGCGGCCGACCTGGCTGCCAATCCCGCCGGCGCCAACGATACAGGCTGTCTTGCCGTCCAACATAATCGGCCTATACTTCCGGGAACTGAACGTGCCCGCGTTCCGATCGACGGCGGCTCGGTGGAGGCCCTTGGCAAGGTGCAGGATACCAGCCACCGCGTATTCCGCGATCGCCAGTGCATTAGCCGATCCGCGCGAGGTCGTTACGGTCACGTCGCTTCCCCACAGGTCGCCGCGGAGCAGATTGCTCGCACCCGCAGGGCGCTGGTGAAACCATTTCAGGCGGGGTGCGCGGGCACGCAGATCGACCGGGAATGGCCAGCTGCCAAGGATGATATCGGCATCGGCGAGAAGGCGGTCGCGTTCCTCGCGGGTTCCCTGGCCGGTGGCGTCTGGTGCGAGGTATCGTTCCACGGTAAAGGAGGGCCAGGTTTCGCGATACTCGCCATCGAACCAGCCTCCGGCATCGGTCAGTTGAACCGCCGGATCGACGGCCTCTATCTTCACTCGGTCTTCGGCGCTGAGGCGCATGAGGGAAAGGATCTTAACTGGAATCTCCTTTTTTAGGACAGATTTGCCCAAATTGTACCGTTCGAGGCCGGGTTTGCAAGACCGAAGCTGCATCGGCCCGGAAAACTCGCGGTGGGGTCTCTGCTTCTCCCGGCGCTAGCGGTAGTAAATAGCTCCCGAAAAGCCTCGCGCCTGTCTAACCTAGTTGCGCTTTGGAAAGGTCCGGCGACTTAAGCCTTCTTTGCCGCCCTTCTTCGTGCCGCCCAACGTTTCTTCATCATCATCGAGATGCGCTTCCGGGCTGCGGGGCTCATTGTGCGCCGGATGCCGGCTCTGGTCCGCGTCTTGCAGTTGCAGTAAGCGTAAACTGGGGGCTCGTACTGTCGCTGAACGATAACATGGTAAGCTGCTGTCGTTACCAACAAGTTCAAAGCATGGCAGAGCGCGCTGCTCAGCCTGACGCTTTCTGAGAAAACGCCTTAACCTGAGAGCGGAGGAACTCGTTGTAAACTTTTTCCGCGTTCAGGGGCAGCGCAAAAAAGCGCACACCGATGGCATCGAACACAGCATTGTTAACTGCCGCTGCCGTGGGCACCAGGCCAGGCTCACCGACTCCCTTGGCGCCAAACGGCCCGCGAGGATCTTCGCTCTCGACCAGAATGACATCCATTTCCGGAACATCGGCTGCACTCATCGTTTTATAGTCCAGGAAGCACGGGTTCTTTATTCTGCCTTCAACTTCAACCGCCTCTTCGGTAAGGGCATAGCCCACGCCCTGCGCTAAGGCCCCTTCAATCTGGCCTTCGGCCATCAAAGGATTGATGGTCTGGCCGAGGTCGTGGGCGGCAACTATCCTGAGCGCCCTGACTCTACCGGTCTTAGTATCGACCTCGACTTCGGCGATCTGGCAGGCGAAAACGAACGCAATATTGGTAGTGCCGTGTCCTTTGGTTATTGTCGAAGCCTCCAGATCTTCATAGCGCCCTATGCCAGAGAGGAGTACACCCAGCTTGCTCACGGCAAAATGGGCAATGTCGCCAAAGGTTGCTGATTTCATGCTGTCGCCCGCGACCCGGGCTACTCCGTTTTCAATTTCGATCTGTTCCGGTTCGGCCCCCAACATCGTCGCCGCCGCTTTTACAAGCTCTTTGCGTGCGGCCTCTGCCGCCGCTTTTGCCGCGTTTCCGCAGACTAACGTAGTACGGCTGCCCCAGGCGCCTAAGTCGTAAGAAGTAATGTCCGTGTCGCCGATGACTATCTTAATCGAGGCTACGTCGGCTCCCAACGCTTCGGCAGCGATCATCGCCATTGCCGTCACAGCGCCTTGGCCGACCTCCGCGGCCGGAGAGACTAGCGTTATCTGCCCGTCCTCGGATATCTTCAGGAAACTCTCGGCGGAGGAGTACCCATAGCCGCGTCCGCCATCTCCCATGTGCGACATTACAGCCATGCCGATGCCCCGGTACTTGCCGTCGCCGAGGTGGCGCGGTGCTCTCTTCTTCTCTTGCCAGCCGACGGCGTCGGCTGCTTTCCGCATGCACTCGACGAGCGCGCAATCGGCCAGCCTTGCCCCGGAGGGGGCAACCTCGCCGGCTTGGTTAGCATTTTTCAGGCGCAACTCCATGGGGTCCATCTGCAAAGCGGCGGCGATGGCGTCCAGTTGGCTCTCACAGGCAAAAATCAATTGTGGATTACCGAAGCCGCGAAATGCTGTGCTGTATTGTTTGTTGGTGTATACGGCAAAGGCATCGTATTTCAGGTTCGGCACATTGTATAAGAGACCGGCCATGAGCCAGCATACAGCCAATGTGCCGGGCCCCTTGTCGTTGTATGCGCCGTTGTCCGCGATGATCTTGATCTGCCTGGCTATGATGCGTCCGTCGCTGTTGACGCCGGTTTTCACGTAGAGAACGTAGGAATACCTGGTTTTGGCCGTACTAAACTCTTCTTCGCGGGTATTTACGATTTTTACGGGACGACCTGTCTGCCTGGACAGGATTGCCGCCACCGGCATCGTCATGTCGCTCACCAGCCGACTGCCAAAACCCCCGCCGGCCGGAGTGCTAATGATCCGCACCTTGGACCTCGGGACGTTCAAAATGCGCGCAATCTCCTGGCGAACAGTATGGGGCGCCTGGCTCGGAGCCCACAGCGTCAGGTTGCCGGTCGCGTCCCAATGTGCGATGGTGCCTCGAGTTTCCATGCAGCAGTGGCTGACCTTTTGCGTCACGTAGCGGTCTTCAAATACGTGGTCGGCGGCTTTAAAGGCTTCTTCCACATCACCAATTGTCCGGTGTAGTTCAAATCCGATATTTCGCGGAGACTCTTCATGCACAAGCGGCGCACCGGGCTCCATGGCCTTCTCGGGATCATAGGCGCCGGGCAGGGGCTCATATTCCACTTCGATCAAACGTATTGCCCGCTCGGCTGTCTCCAGGTCGTCCGCGGCTACCGCTGCTACCTCGTCTCCTATAAAGCGCACCTTATCCGTGCACAAAGGGTACTTATCCGCCAGAGCCTGAATAAAGCTGAATTTGATCTGCGGTGTGTCCGCGGCGGTGATCACCGCGCGCACTCCCGGCAGAAAACGCGCACGCTCCGTATTGATCGAGACAATCCGGGCGTGTGAATGAGGGCTTCGTAGAACCTTGCCGTACAACATTCCCGGAAACGTCAGGTCGTTGAGGTATTTTGTCTCACCGGTTACCTTGCCCGGGCTATCCAGCCGCGGCAGCGGTTTTCCCAGCACGTTCGCCATTGTTACTCCCTCGCATCTTTCGGCCAGCGGATTGGACGGCAGTGATGATTTTCACGTACCCGGTGCAGCGGCAAAGATTCCCGGCGAGAGCCTGTTTGATTTCCTCGATGGTGGGGTCAGAGTTGCGATCCAACAGGGCCTTGGCTGCCATTAGCATCCCGGGGGTACAAAAACCGCATTGAACGGCGCCGACGTTAATAAACTCCTCTTGCAGGGGATGCATCTGACCGCCTTTGCTCAGGCCCTCAACCGTGGTGACCCGGCAACCGTCCGCCTCGACCGCCAAAACGAGGCAAGAATTAATAGCTTGGCCGTTCATGATCACAGTACAGGCGCCGCAGTCACCTGTTCCGCAGCTTTCTTTCGTACCGGTAAGGTGCAGGCGGTCTCGCAACAATTCTGTCAGGGTCATTTTCGCTCTAACCTCAATGCTGTACTTCTCCCCATTGACCTCGATAGTAATTGCCTGCATCATTTACCCGCATCCTCCCGCTCCTGGCGTTTGCAATGGAGCAGCGCTTTCTTCAAAGCGTCTCTTGTCAGTTCCCTGATCATATCTCTCCGGTAAGTGGCGCTCGCCCTGACGTCGTCGATCGGGCTGGCCTCGGAAGCTGCGGTTGCTGCCGCACGGGCAAGTAGTTCGTCATCTAGCTGCCGCCCCTGAAGTAACTCTTCCGCCCGGAGAGCTCTGATCGGCGTGGGTGCCACCGCGCCCAGCGCGATGCGAACGTCAGTGCAGACGCCCTGCGCGGAAACCCGCACGAGAGCGGCAACGCCGACGATCGCGATGTCCTTTTCCGTCCTGCTCAACTTAACGTACGCAGAACCGGAGCCGGGCTTTGGCAGAGGCAGGCGTACTTCCTTGAGAATTTCCGCCGGCAACAGAACAGTTCTGCCAGGTCCGATGATGAAGTTTTCAACTGAAATCTTCCTGGTGATCTGCTTCTCAACCTCTTCTGACGTTTGTGTATCTCCCGGCCCGGTAATCACCGCCGTCGCATCGTAAATGATGAGCGGCGGAGCCGTGTCAGCGGAGGGAGCGGCATTACATAGGTTGCCGCCGATAGTGGCGCGATTTCGAATCTGATGCGAGGCTATGCTGATTGCCGCTTGGTGCAGAGCGGGATAGAAGAGCCTGACATCAGTATGGGCGCAAACTTCGTTCAACGGTGCGGCCGCGCCAATCGTCAGGCCGTTAGCGGAATCGAAGACTAGCTCGCCGAGGCCGAGCTCCTTAATGTCCACCAAAAGCTCGGGGCACGGCTCACCTTGTTTCAAACGGACGAGCAGATCGGTACCACCCGCCAGAAGCGCGATTCTTCCGGATCGGGAACTTAACTGGGCCCAAGCTTCGGCCATAGTACGAGGCTTAAAATAAGTAAAATCATCCAGAATCATTTGCCTCACCTCCAGTGAAACGATCACTGTGAGTCTGGAACACTATTCTTAGACCAAGAGCTCCCAGCATTTTTAGTCTGGCCGAACGCTCGGACGATCTTTCGCTGATGAAAGGCACAATCGAATAACCTGCTAGTAGCCGTGGTCCAACTGCATTGCCCAAAGAGCCTCACAAACTTACTTAGCGCTCTGGGACATGGCTTTTACCTTTTCACCCGATGCTATTTCCAAGGATAATTTGGCTGTCTCCGGACAAAAAGTCCACATTGCGATAACGCCGACCAGGAAAGCTACCGCGAAGACTCCGAAAGAGTAGACAAAACCGCTGCGATTCCCGAAGGTTGTCAGCAGAATGCCCACAACCATTGGCGCCACCACGCCACCGACGCGGCCAAACGCCGACCCGAAACCGTAGCCGGTAGCCCTCATCTGGGTTGGATACTGCTCGGTGGTGAAGATATGCATCATGCAGAATGCTCCCTCCAGGAAGAACATCAGGCAAAAGCCCACCGCGGCAAATTGAATTGCGGTCGAACAAAATGAAAATACAATGGCGAAGAATGCAGACAACACCATGAATATCCCGATCGTCCGCCTTCTGCCAATACGATCCACGAAATAGGAAGCAAACCAAATACCGGGAATCTGAGCAATATTCATGGCCATGACAGTAGCAAAACCCTTAGCCATTCCTAAGCCCTGCCGGACCATAAAGGAAGGTAGCCACGTATACAAGCCGTAAAAACTGAATACCATCGCAAACCAGAGTATCCAAACTCCCAGGCTACGACGCCAGTATTCCTTCGACCACAGCGCTAGAAACTGTTCAGCCGCAGTCATTCGTTTTTCCGCAACCGAAGAAGTAGATCCACTTGAGACCTTTACGTCTCGGGCCGAACGAACACCAGACTCTTTTTCCGCAGCTTCGACAATCGCCCGGGCTTCCTGAGATCGGCCGACCTTCACAAGCCAGCGCACCGATTCCGGCAGATTACGCCAGAGGTAAAAGACGAAGAACGCCGGCAATGCCCCGATTAAAAACCCGCCCTTCCACCCAAAAGACGGGATGACATAGATTGCCACAAGAGAAGCCACCACGGATCCGACGCCAAAGCCGGTTAACTGCATACCGAGTAATCGGCCGCGATATTCCGGAGGAGTCATCTCACTGGTAATCGTGTTGGCGACCGGCTGCTCGGCGCCGAGACCAAAGCCACATATGACACGAAGTGCGAGCAGCATCGTCAAGCTCGTGGAAAAAATTGCCACGCCGCTTGACAAGCTGAAAATTAACAAGGTCAGGATAAAGACTTTCTTTCTCCCAATTCGATCAGCCAGCCAGCCGCAGAACATCGCTCCCAGCATCATTCCCATCAGGCCCATGCTGCCTATGGACGCCATTTGAACGCTGCTAAGTTTCCAGTCCAACGCAATAGATGGAAGAATAAAACTGATCAACAACAGGTCAAAACTGTCAAGCAAAACGCCCATACCGCCTGCGAAAACAAGCTTGTAATGCCAGCGGCTCAGTGGCAACGCATCCAGTCTGGCTATCAATTCTTCTTTTCTGCTTTCGGCAACGCTCATAGGTAAATCTCTCTTTTGTGGATCGTATCCGGGGCTGTGTTACGTTTGAATCGGTTTTGCCCAGGCATGGGGACTCAGTGCGGAGTCAACGACCCCCATGCAGCGCTTCTATGGAAAGAAAGTTCTCTTGCTATTTCTCGCCGGTATATCTTATCGATATAAGGAATTTGCCGTTCAGCTTCAACGATCGCGGACCGTAATCGCGGTTTCAGCATTTCATATCGTTCCTGCGCTCTAGCCAAAACCTCGGGTTCGTTAACAGTTGTAATGTTCTTGTTTTCCATAACGACGTTTCCATCAATTATCACGGTATCTACCGATTGGCCGGTCTCGCTGTAAACCAGTTGATGGACTAGGTTCATGCGCGGCGTAAGAAAGGTATTCTGCCCATCGAGCAAAATAATGTCTGCTCTTTTGCCGACACTTAAAGTTCCTATGCGATCGGTCATGCGAATCGCTTTGGCTCCGCCAACGGTGGCCATGGCAAGTACTTCCGGTGAGCTACGCCAGTCTTCATGGTCGGGGGTAGTAATCTTCGACAGCATCGCCGCCAGCGCCATCGACCTGAATAAGCTCAAGTTCCCGCCGCAGTTACTGCCATCTGTTCCGAGGGCAACATTCACTCCGCTCCTTATGAGTTTATTGATCGGAGCAATACCGCTGCCTAGCATGAGGTTACTTGCCGGATTGTGGACGACGGATACTTGATTCGCGCCCATCAGCCTAATGTCTTCATCGGAAAGCCAAACGGAATGAGCAAACGACCATCTCTCATTGAGAACCCCCAAGCGCTTTAGGAATTCAATCATCGAGCAACCGTACTGGTCATGGGCTGTAACCGCCTGGTTCTTCGTCTCAACGAGGTGCGTATGAAGTCCAAGGTCGTGCCGCTTTGCTAATTCAGTCAAACCTAAAAGTAACTCATCCGAACAGCGCTGCGGCCCGGAGGGCCCGAGCAGAATTTCAATGACTCCGCCGTGTTTTTTGTGCCATTTCAGAATAAGTCTTTGACATGATTCCAGGATGGAGTTAGCCGACTTCGGTGGAAGTTTCCTAAACTCGGCAATCATCTCAGAAGGCAGATCACCGTCTTTCAACGGCAAGGTCTCATAATAGAATCGGTCGCTCACCATCGGCGACATTACCGCCCGCATACCACTTGAAACATAGGCCTCCAAGGCTGCCTCAATACCTTCACTGCCTGTGTTGAAATTCAAGTGGTCGAGAACGGTAGTAATCCCGCTCCGAATCATTTCGATGCAGCCTA
>Ga0181536_10006899_pt1 | contig 11287 bp, 11 predicted proteins | sample PEATcosm2014_Bin_41_FD_121105 | JGI IMG/M metagenome (GOLD analysis project Ga0181536, IMG submission 121105) | Peatland microbial communities from MTU Mesocosm Facility, Houghton, MI, USA - PEATcosm2014_Bin17_60_metaG | ecosystem: Environmental > Terrestrial > Soil > Wetlands > Peat | place...
CCTGGGCGGCGCTCGGCGAGCGGCTGGGCGCGGGCGAGGTGCTGTTGACTTCCATGGACACGGATGGAGTGCAGGAGGGATTCGATTGCGCGCTGACCGCCGCCGTGTCGCGCGCCACGCACCTGCCGGTGATCGCGAGCGGCGGGGCGGGGAAGCCGGAGCATTTCGTGCGCGTGCTGACGGAAGGATGCGCGGATGCGGCGCTGGCGGCGTCGATTTTCCATTACGGGACGTATACCGTGAACCAGTTGAAGGAAGAGCTGGACAAGCGCGGCATCGCGGTGCGGGTGGCGGCGTGATCATTCCGTGCATCGACCTGATGGCCGGCAGGGTAGTGCAACTGGTGCAGGGGCGCGAGAAGGCGCTGGACGGCGGCACGGTGGAGGAGATGCTGCGGAAGTTCGCGGCCTTCCCGGAAATTCAGGCGATCGACCTGGATGCGGCCATGGGCCGGGGGTCGAACGACGAATTGATACGCCAGGTGGCCTCGGGTGCGACAGCGCGCGTGGGCGGCGGCGTGCGCACAGTGGAACGGGCACGGGCTCTCGTGGAACAGGGAGCGCATCGCGTGATTGTGGGGACGGCGGCGTTTGCGACCACCGGCGTAAACGCCGGGTTCCTGCACGCGCTGCGGGATGGAGTGGGACGGGAAAGGGTGGTAGTGGCGCTCGATTCCAAGGGCGGGCGGATCGTGGTGAGGGGCTGGCGCGAATCGACGGAACTGGCGGCCGAAGAGGTGCTGGGCGCGCTCGCGCCGTATTGTTCGGGGTTCCTGTGCACGTACGTGGATAAGGAGGGGATGATGCAGGGCACGGACCTGGAGTGGTTCCGGCGTCTGCGCGCATCCACGGATCTGGAACTGACGGCGGCCGGCGGCATCACGACCATGGAGGAAGTGCGGGCGCTCGCGGAGATGGGAGTGAACGCCGCATTGGGGATGGCGATTTATACCGGAAGGCTGCGCCTGCAGGAGCTGGCCGGACTGGGATGAGTCAGAGGCCCAGGGCGGCGGCCACTGTTTTGTTCCACTCCGTGAACACGATTTTGCGGCCCTCGCGGACGCGCCACCAGGAACCCGGGAGAAAGAACTCGGCGGGCGCCGCGACGGTGCGGAACGCGATGCCTCCGGCAGACTCGCTGGCGAGCGAACGATAAGTGCGGCCGGCGCGGGCCGTGTGGTAGGAGCTGGTGACCAGCAGAAAGCTGTGGACATTGCGGCGGCGCAGTTCGGCGAGGATGTCGATGGCTTCCTCGCGCGTGGAGAGTGAGGAGTTGGGGAAGGGAATGAACCACCCGGCGGGATAGCCGTGGCGGACCGCGAACGGGATGGCGAGATCGGATTCGTACTGGCCGTATATGCCGGCCGGACCGCTCACCAGGACGGCCGGCACGTAGCCTTGTTTGACCAGCTCGGCGGCTTTGAGAATGCGATGGCCATAAAAATCGCCGGCGGGGACCACGGCAAGATCGGCTTTGGCGGGTCCGTCGTCGTGGATGAGTGCGTAGCCGAAGACCGGCAGCCAGAGGCCGCGCGTCACAAAAAGTACGGCGAGAAAAAATAAGAAGCCGAGCAGGAAGCGGACGCGGAATGAGCGCAGCGCCACGGACTATTCGTCCGCGGAGCTCTTCTGGTCCAGGTTGCCGACCGTTTTGAGCCGCTGGTAGAGGCGCTCCACCTCGGCCTCGTCTTCGGGGCGGAGAATGCGGTAGCGGTTGGGCGACTGGGTCTTCCGTTCCGCGCCGCCGGTGAGAACCTCGCCCCAATACTGGCGGTAAGGGATGCCATCGATGAGGGCGTCGCGCGACAGGCGCCGCAGGTTGCGGAGCAGGCTGTTGCAGGAATCCAGATCGCCGGGATAAACAAGACGAAGGCGCGAATCGTCAAACAGGGTGATGCGCACAATCAGCGGAGCGTTCCAGCCCGTGCGGTCGATCCGGCGGATATCCATCCAGGGGATGATGCGTTTGCCGATGGAAAGATAGCTTTCGTGGATTTCGACGGCCGGCCGGGAAGCGGCCCCGAGGAACAGCACGGCGACCAGCGCGCAGAGTCCGGCTGGGACGTAAGCCAGAGTGAACCTGATGTGAAATGCGAAGCCCGCGCAGGCGGCCGCCAACACCCCGGCGGTGACGCCGGACCAAAGATAGTGTCGCGCTGGCCGATAGCGAGTCATGGACAACCCTGTAATTTTAGACTACTCCCACGGACCCAGCCCGTCAATGCTTCCGGAGGATAAGGAAGCCCGTCCAGGTGTAATGAAGCCCGCTCCAGAGGGTGATGGCGGCGGCGGGCCAGAGCATGGCGGAGGCCAGGGAACGGAGCCAGGGCGTGGGGGCGGCCTCCCGCGTCATCCAGACCACGGCGGTCGAAATCTGAACAAAAGTGGAGGCTTTGCCCCAAATGCTGGGCGGGAAGGCGCGGGCCGTGGTAAATCGCATGACAAGCGATGCTCCGGCCAGGATGTAGAGATCTCGGCCCAGAACCAGCGCCACGAACCACCAGGGAACCAGGCGGGCGGCGGCCAAAGCCAGGTAGACGCCGCTCAGCAGGCACTTGTCGGCGATGGGGTCCAGGTAAGCGCCGGCAGGGCTAGCCTGTCCCCAGCGGCGGGCGGCGGCGCCATCGGCGATATCGGTGAAGGCTGCCAGGAGGAATAGCGCCAGGGCCAGCCGGTACTGGCCAGTCAGGATGGCGTGGAGGATGAATGGGACCAGCAGCAGGCGCAGGACGGTGAGCGAATTGGCGAAGTTGAGCCAGCGCGGCATGGGCGCTAGCGGCCGGCCGGTTCTTCGCCCGCGCCGGCGGATGGATGGCAGGGATAGAGCTGTGGGGTCACCTGGAAGCGGGACTCGTAGGCGCTCACAATCTGCTGCTGAAAGTGCGGCAAAGCGTCGGAACGGAGCATGGTGACGGTGCAGCCGCCGAAGCCGCCGCCAGTCATGCGGGAACCGTAGACGCCATCGATGGAAAGCGCGGTGTCGACCAGGAAATCGAGCTCCGGGCAGCTCACCTCGTAGTCGTTCTGCAGGCTGCGGTGGGATTCCACCATGAGGCGGCCCATGCGGGCAAGGTCGCCGCGGATGCTGCAATCGACGAAATCGGCGACGCGCGCGTTTTCGGTAACCACGTGGCGGGCGCGGCGCGCGACCACGGAGGGAAGGTCGTGGGCCCGCGATTCGAACTGGGCGGGCGAAAGATCGCGGAGGGGCTGCCCGAGCGATTCGGCGGCGGCGGCGCATTCGGCCACGCGGTGCTTGTAGGCCGAGCCGGCCAGAGCGTGCTTGACCATGCTGTTGGCGGCCATGAACGTGACGTTTTCGGGGAGCGGGACGAAGCGGTGGCCAAGGCTGCGGCAATCGATTTCGACGGCGCAGTTGCGGCGGCCGAAGATGGAGATGTACTGATCCATGATGCCGCACGGCATGCCTACGAAATTGCGCTCGGCGCGCTGGCAGAGGCGGGCCAGCTCGAGCGGATCGATGGCGCGGCCGCTCAAAAAGGCCAGCGCCGAGGCGACTTCCAGCGCGGCCGAAGAGCTGAGCCCGGAGCCCTCCGGCACGCTGCTGCAGATCAGCAGGTTGGCGGGCGCGATGGGGAATCCGGCGCGAGCCAGCTCGACGGCGACGCCGATCGGGTAATCGGTCCAATGGTGGGACGGTTGGCTCTGCGCGATTCCGGCGGCGGTGAACTCGCGCAGCTCGCGGCGCTGTTGCGAGTAGATGCGCAGCATGCCGTCGGGAGACGGAGCGGCGGCCACGTGAGTGGCCAGATCGAGGGCCACCGGCAGGACAAAGCCCAGGGTGTAATCGGTATGCTCACCGATCAGGTTGACGCGGCCGGGGGCCCGGTAGATTCGGGCGCCTTCGGCGGAGCCGTAGAGTTGGCGGAAGGTTTCCAGCATGGGAGTTAACGAAAACTGAGTCTAACATTTTTGAACCGGCGGGCCTTTGCGTGGGACAGGCCATCGTCTTTCGTGGCCTGTCCTGCGTTGCTGAAACGCCGCTTGGCGGACGCCACAAGCCGATCGCCTATTCCCCTCAATTCCCTGAACCGGCTGGAATCGTGGCGACTTGAATGGTGACCGGAGAGCCTTCGCGCACGGAGACGGGTGAGCCCGTGCTCTCGACTGGCTTGAGGAAATCGGGATCGAACCAGGCGCCGTTTTCAACCTCGTCCCAGGCGTAGACTTTGTACTCGCCCGGATTCACGCGGCTGATGGTGAAATTGCCGTTCTGGTCGGTTGAGGCGGTGCGGTAGAACAGGCTGACTCCACGGCGTTCTTTTTCCTGCGGGATGAGCACGACGGTGACGGCGATGGCGGGTTGTTGGGTAGTGGGGTTCTGAACGGTGCCGGTAATCTGCGGAGCGTTGACGCCGATGACGACGTCGAGCGACGCGCCGCCGCCGCTGGTGAGGTCCAGGCCGTTGGCCAACACATCGGTGTCGCCGGCGCGAATGGACTTGAGGTAGAAGGTGCCGGGCAACGGTGAGACGTTAACCTCGAAGTGCTCGGGGTTGACGTCGTCGAAGCTGAAATTGTTGGACGCGTCGGCCTTGGCAGGCTGCGGCGGGCCGGCGTTGAAGCCCGGCGTCCAGGGGCTGAGCCGGACCTGGAAGCTGGGAATTGGGTCGGCGGTTTCGCCATCCACGCGGATGTGGCCGGAAACGGTGACGCCAGGGTTGATGGTCAGGCCGAGGCCCTCGACATTGGCGTTGCCGACGTCGATGGGCAGCATCGCGAAGTGACGGAGACTGCCGTTGTTGGTGATGGCGACGAGATTGTAGGAGCCCGGCGCGACGCTGGGGAATTCGAAGGTACCATTCTGGCGCACGGCGGAACCTTGATTCATAACTAATGAAGTCATGGAGTTACGCGGTTCAAGTTGAACGGATACATTCATACGCGGACTGTTGATTCCGGGCAACTGTTCCGTCACTGCCGGAACGGCCGTAGCGTTCATCACCGTGCCCTTGACGCTTACCGTGTGGATTTTGGCGAGCTTGAGGTTGATGCCCTGGAGCTGTTGGCCGGGTTTCATGTCCATGGGCACGGCGGCGGCGATGTCGGTGACACCGGGATAGAAAGTGGGTGCGTAATCTTCCTGCTGCTGCGCCGGGCCGTCGGCAACGCTAAAGCCTCCATCCATCATGATCATGCCGCCGGGCCGGCCGCGGTAGATGGCGCAGAGGTAATACTTGCCAGGTTGAACCCCGGAGATCCGGTACTCCCCGAGGTCGTTGCTATTGCCGCCATTGGATTGCTGGAGCTGTTTGCGGCCGCGGTTGTAGGTCGTGCGCAGGAGCATGATCTGAACGCTCTGCAGCGGATCGCCGTCTTCGTCGAGCATGCGGCCGGCGATGACGCCGTGAGGCGTAAGGCGGAAGTCCACGCCGGTCATCTTCTGGCCGCGGCCGAGCTCGAGCTGTGTGCCGGGGCCGTCGGGCCGCCGGGCGTTGAATTGCAAACTGAGGAAGCCGGTGTGCGAGGCGTTGAGGCGGTATTGGCCGGGCTCGATGCCGGAGACCGAGAACCTGCCGGCGGCATCGGTGGTGGCGCCATAGGAATGAACGCCGTTTATGGAGATGGTGGCTTTGCGCAGAGGCTGGCCGGTGGAGGCGTCAAAGACCTGGCCTTCGATGGTGCAGAGATCCTGCGGCGGCGATGGCGGGGGCGCGGGGCGGCCTGCCTGCCCGGTTCCAACCCGGGGAATCTGCGCAATAAGCCCCAACGGAATCGCCAGGAGCACGGCTAGACGGCGCATATTCGATCTCCAGTTACACATGAGACGCCGCACAGGGGTTAGACGTAACCGGGGGTGGCAAAGTTTGCAAGCGGCTGGTCAGGCCCCCAATCGGAGCCGCGACCGTTAGGGAGCGCTTGCCGCAACGCTCCCTAACGGTCGCGGCTCTGCCTGAAGGGTTTATCCTGGATCCGGCCTTTCCAGCTTCCGCCGGAGCCGAGCCAGTACGAAATGGCGGAATGGATGGTAGCGCCGAGATAAAACAGTGCCGCCAGGGGCAGCAGCGGCGCGGCGAACCAGCCACGGTTGTAGTAACGCAGGGCGGGGAAGTACGAGATGGACATCAGCAGCCATGCGGTAGCGGCCATTCCGGCGGCAGGCTGCGGTGCGGCCACGGCGATAGCCGGCGGCAGAAGATAGGTGATCGTGAGGCCGGTCACGGTGGCGAACAGCAGTAGCGGGGAATGGCGGAGTTGCGTGAATGCGGTACGGGAGATCGTGCGGCCGATTGCGCCGAACGTGCCGTAGGACCGGATGCTGATGGTGGCGGGGCTTAGTCCGAGCCAGATGCGGCCGCCGCTGCGCTTGATGGCGCGAGCCAGTGCGCAATCGTCGATGAGCGAGCCGCGGATGGGTTCGATGCCGCCGATCTTGTCGAGTGCCGCCTGGCGAACCAGCATGCAGCCGCCGGCGGCCCCGGCGGTGGCGCGGCGCGGGTTGCGAATCCACGCGGGTGGATAAAGCAGGAAAAAGAAAAAAACGAAAGCCGGCACCAGGGCGCGCTCGGCGGGAGAGTGACACCGCAGCTTGGCCATGAAAGAGACCAGGTCGTAGGGGCCGGCCGCGGCGCGCGCCGCCAGATCCTCCAGGGCGCCGGACGGATGGACGATATCGGCATCGGTGAGCAGCAGGTAGTCGGGATGAAAACGGGTAGAGCGTCGCACGCCTTCTGAGATCGCCCAGAGCTTGCCGGTCCAGCCGGAGGCGAGCGGGGCGGCGTGCACCACCGTGAGCACATCGGGAGTGGCGGCGGCCCGCGCGGCGGCGGCGGTGCCATCGCTGCTGTCATCGTCGACCACCATGATGTGGAAAACTCCGGGATAGTCTTGCGCCGCGAGCGAGGCGACGGTGCGGCCGATGGTTGCGGCCTCGTTGCGCGCCGGGATAACTGCCACGATGCGCGGCGCGGGCTCCGGCTGGCCTTCCATTGGGGTGGAGCGGTTCAGGAATTCCCGCCAGAATGCGCCGCGGAAAAAGATCAGGTAGAGCCAGAGGGCCAAGGCTACCGCCGCGGCCAGTTCGAGTGGCATTCACAAGCATTATCGCGCGCTAGAATCGAGCCTGTGAGACTATTCGGGCCTGTGCACCTGGCGCTGCTGGCGGGAATCGCCATAGCGGCGCTGGCGCTGGTGAAACTATGCCGCGCGCGGCCGCCGGCCAGACGCCCCATCCGGCTGGCGCTGGGTTGGGGCCTGGCGCTGAACGAGATGGTCTGGTGGGGATTCCGCTACGGGCATGAAGGCATCCATCTGCGCAATCTGCCGCTGCAATTGTGCGACGTCACCTTGTGGGCGACGGTGCTGGGGTGCCTGACGTTGTATGCCCCGTTCGTGGAATTCGCGTATTTCGCCGGCGTGGCCGGGTCGGCCATGGCGCTGCTGACACCGGATTTGTGGACTCCGTGGCCGTCGTACCCGGCCCTCTACTTTTTTGCGGTGCACGGCGGGATTGTGGCGGGAGCGGCCGTGCTGGTGTTCGGCGGGGAAGCCGGACTGCGTGCGGGCGCCATGTGGCGGGCTTACGGAATGCTGCTGGGCTATGCGGCGGCGGTTGGCGCGGTAAACGCGGTGTGCGGCACCAATTTCATGTATCTGTGCCGCAAACCGGCGAATGCGTCGCCACTCGACGTCCTGGGTCCGTGGCCGGTTTACCTGCTGCCGGCAGCGGTCTTGGGGCTGGCGCTATTCTGGCTGTTGGGTCTCGCGGCGCGGCCGCGCACTCAGGCTTCGAGCTGACCGAGCGCCCTCATCATGGTGCCGTGGGCCAGGACGGCAGCCGGATCGCGCTGCATGGCTTCGTAGTATCGGCGGTGGAAGCCGCCGCCGTCTTCGGAGGGCGAGAGCAATGCCCGGGCCTCCCCGATCAGGCGATCCGCGTCCGCCGTGGTGAGGGGGACATCGTCGGCGTCGCGGGCTTCGTCCACCAGCACGATGAATTGGGAGATCTCGCGCAGCCAGGCGAACCACGGGTCGCCGAGCACAAGCTGCAGATATTGGCCGGCGGAGGTGATACGGGCGACGTCGCGTTCGTAAGCGGCGCGTTCGGCGTCGAGCAGCGACTTATGGAGATGCAGCAGTGCTGCGCTGAGGGTGGCGAGGCGATCGTGGGGGGAACCGGACACTTCGCCATGGTACCGCGAATCTTTGCGGCATCTCGTAAGATCGGATACATATGCAAGAAGGCCAAAATCCCCAATGTTTTTGCATCCGAATGGATTATATTTGGACGCCGCCGCGAGTCCAGCGCTGGGAAGTAGGCTACTCACGGTTGAGGACGTGGCAGCCCAGCTTGGCGTTTCGGAGGCATCGGTACCGGCGCCCGCCGGTCACTGGATTGCGACGGAGCCGTTCAGCGCCGACATCTGATGCCCTTCGCTGTCTCTCACTACCAGCCGGAGCATGTAACTTCCCGGCGCCACCGGGAAGTTCGTCCGAAACATCAGCGTACCGGTATTCATCAGTTTGGCCATCGTCTCGTCTTTCATCTTGATGTCCACGGTCTTTTCAATCGCCGAAATGAAGTTTCCATTGTGGTCGAATAACCCGGCCAGGATAGTCAGGATGTTATTGTTCCGGCCATCGGCTTTCTTGAATTGGAGCTGCCTCGCATCCAGGCGGCAGACTACCGCGATGGTAGCTTCCTTGTCGTTGGCCTTGAAAAACTGGGTGTGCAGTTCCACCGGTAAATCTCTGAGTTCGTCGATGGAAAACAGAGCCTCTTCCATCTCTCCTCTGGCCGTCTCTTCTGGGTCGGACGCCTTCTTGGGGGCGTAATACCTCCTGCGGGCCTGAAGGTTCACACTGATGGGCGGCACAGTTTTCACCACCACTTTCAAGGTATGAAAACTGCCGTCGAGCTTCAGATTCTGCGGCCCGAAGCCCAGCACGTAGTGGGCCTCCGGCGTGTTCGCCAACTGGCGTACGCCCTCGGTCAGATCGTTGTTGTTTGCATAGAGAGATCCTCCCGTGCCGTAAGCGATTTCACCCAAGACGTCGCCTTGTCCCTGCGCGCTCAAGCGGTCGTAATCCTGCTTCAACATCAGGAAGCCTTGGTTCGCGGCGCCGCTCGGCCGGCTCGCGTCGAGCCGCGGATCGTTCCACAAGCCCCGGGCATCCAGGCTGTTGACGATCACGCTCGCCCGGATGGCGGAGTCCAAGATGTCGCTTTTTTCCTGCTGAAACTCTTCCGCCGAAAAGAACCCCGGGGAAATCAGGACGACGATGCGCTGGCCCGGCATCGCGCCCATGCGGCGGACCACGTCTTTCAGGACCCTTAGGCTGAGGTGTGTATCGTGCTCTCCCGCGCTGAGCACCTGCCGGGCAACCGACAGCGCCTGGGCCGCCGCCACCGCCCTTCCTGCGGCGTTGTTCGGAAAGTCGAAGCAGGCCCACGTCTCCTGGTTGGCATAGTCGGTGGCGGTAGGGTCGTTCTTGTTGATGATCATGTCCGCCATGTAATAGCTGATCTCTGGACACGTCGCCATGCCGCCGGTGCCGGTAATGGACCGGTTGCGGAGAAGCTGGAGAGCCGCCTGCAGTTTGTCGATATCGTCGGTGAATTCAACCTGGTTCTGGCCGGACGTGGTGAAGATAGCCGCGCGATCGGTCTTCGCCTGGCTCAGCAGTTGCTTGTTAACGGCGTCCCGCGACTGTGCCAATTCTCCCAATGACGCGTGTACGTCATCGAATAAGTAAGCGATAAATCGCTCCGGAATGTCGATTCTCGCCGCCGGTAGGCCTTCGGTAGGAGCGGTGTCGACGGTCTTGGCCGCCTTGGCTGCCAGGTCGCCGGTTTTCTCCAGCGAGAACCGGATGATCTCCTGGAGTTTTCCGTTGTCGAAGATCTGGAAATTCTCTTTGGCCAAGGTGTCCACGATGCGGCCCTTGGAATCGCGCACCACTACCGGCACCAACACCAGGTCCACTCGCGTCTTGAATATTGCGGGAGCTTCCTTGGTCGCCATTTCAGGCGCGTTCTTGTCAATCGGCCTCGCTGTTTGTGCGGGAGCGGCGGGAGTTGCGGGCGCCGGCGGCGTGAGCATGCCTCCGGGCTGTGGCTGGGTCTGGGACTGAGCGCCGGCAGCCGTCATCCACACGATCAGGACAGCGTGGGAGAACGCCACTCTTAGTATGTTGGTCACTGGCGGATCAACTAAGCATATCGCAACCAATGGTCCAGGACATCCGGGTCACCGGATCGACGTGCGCCGTCTATTGGCGACTGGGGAGCATTCTGGGCGGCGGTGCCAGCGGCGGGGTCCGATTGGACTAAATTTGGACGATTCGCGCTAAAACCGCACCAAACAACCCCTTTAGAACCAAGCCCTGTATAGTTAAGTCAATCAGATACCACTCTAGGAGTGATCGGATAAATATGCAGAATGCCAGTTTCGACCCGGGGCTGACCACCCAGGTGATTGCGCCCCTGCGGCGCATCATCAATAAGGACGGCCAGTTCAACGTACACCGTCGCGGCACCACGTGGCGCGATTTTCACCCGTACCTGCACCTCATCAACCTGAGCTGGCCGCGTTTTCTGGGCGTGCTGTTCCTGGGATACCTGGTGAGCAATTGCCTGTTCGCCATGGTTTATTACGCGATCGGGCCGCTTCAGCTCTCGGGCGCCGATGCGTCGACGGCCTGGGGCCGCTTTCTGAACGACTTCTTCTTCAGCGCCCACACGCTGAGCACGGTGGGGTACGGCAACATCGCGCCACGCGGGTTGGCGGGGAACGTGGTGGCGGCGTTCGAGGCGCTGGTGGGCGTGCTCAGTTTCGCCGTGGCCACGGGGCTCCTTTTCGGGCGCGTGTCGCGGCCGTCGGCCAAGATCGGCTACAGCGAGAACATGGTGGTGGCGCCCTACCAGGACGGCTCGAGCTTGCAATTCCGCGTGGTGAACCGGCGCGCCAACTCGCTGATGGAGCTTGAGGCCAAGGTCATGATGATGACGGTGGACACGGCCGGCGGCCAGTCCCAACGCGCCTACAAACTGCTTACGCTGGAACGCGAGAAGGTGCTATTTCTGCCGCTGACGTGGACGGTGGTGCACCCTATCGATCGCGAGAGCCCGCTGTGGGGCAAAACGCCGCAAGACCTGGAGCGCATGCAGGTGGAAGTGCTCATCCTGATGAAGGGGTACGACGACACCTTCAACCAGACGGTGCTCTCGCGCCATTCCTACAGGCACGAGGAAATTGTATGGGGCCGGAAGTTCGACCCGGCCTTCTCGGTGGACGAGGAAGGCGACCTGGTTTTAGAGTTGAAAA
>Ga0181536_10006901_pt1 | contig 11285 bp, 9 predicted proteins | sample PEATcosm2014_Bin_41_FD_121105 | JGI IMG/M metagenome (GOLD analysis project Ga0181536, IMG submission 121105) | Peatland microbial communities from MTU Mesocosm Facility, Houghton, MI, USA - PEATcosm2014_Bin17_60_metaG | ecosystem: Environmental > Terrestrial > Soil > Wetlands > Peat | place...
ACCTCCGGTTCTTTGTTCCAGGCTCAGAGCTTCGACTGCGCAGCGATGGAATTGGCATTCATCCGGAGATTCGTCGGCACAAATCTAATGAACTGGGTCAAGCCTTCTGTCGAGTCTTTCTTCACGACTACCTGGACATCATCTACTTCGCGCACATGGCCCATGTGTTGGACAGACTCGCGCAACGTCCCTTCATACGGGTGCGAGTGCAGCGAATACAGGACGGAGACGCCCCAGATTACCTGTGTGCTTCAACGAGTACGGGGAGTGTGTTCCTCGCGGAGGCAAAGGGGCGATACGCGTCTGTGAGTTTTAACAATCGCGAGTTCGACAAATGGCGAAAGCAGTTCTGTCGGGTAGTCGTAAAGAACACAAACGGCAGGCCGCGCAAGGTCAAGGGATTCATCGTGGCGACTCGCTTCGGGACAGAGGCGCAACCGCGAGTGTCTTCACGTCTCTTCGCAGAAGATCCTGAGAGTCCGGGAGAAGAGCCGTTGGACATCGAGTTATCCGCGAACTTGCGGGAGCATGTCGTGGCTCTTCACTATGGCACTATCGCCTCGAGGCTAAATCAACCAATCCTCGCGGCCGCACTCCAAACCGGCTTCACCGTTCCGGAAGAAATCTTCTTCCCGGCGACGGTGTGGCAGCTGCTTATGGGCCCACTTCAAGGCAAGCGATTTGTAGGCGGGTATATTTCGGCTCACGGCACCTTACCCGTTCGGCAGCATCAAGGACACGTAATGTTCGCACCGCCTGACCCGTTCCGTTTGGATGTGGGATACGGAACTTTTGTTGGGCTAGAAGAATCAATTTTTCAGCAGATCGCTGCGATGGTGCGTGGTCGAACCATCGCGGCCGAATTGAATGCATTAGAGCCACCACCGTTCTTTTACAGCGCTGTAAGCATCATGCGGGACGGGACCATCCTTGCCCCTGTCAACTTTCTCTCGCCTGTTGAAGAGCGCGTGTTCTAAAGGGCGTGCCAGGCGCCGGCTGACCGGAATACGTCGAGCGTAAGATCAAGGTAGCCGAGTGACGACATCGTGTGGTTCCGCCGACCTCTCACGAACCGTGAGGTTCGATACTATGTACCTTTCGGGGTCAACCTGAAATGGACGGTTCCGATATGGTTCCCGTGTCCGAGACGCCGGTCACGACATTCAGCAGCGACAAAGAGGCGCTTGTCGACCTCCTGCTCAGTATCCACCGCGGCAAGACTCAACTACCCGATTTTCAGCGTGGCTGGGTCTGGGATGACGAGCACATCCGCAGTCTGCTGGCCAGTATCACCCTTTCCTTTCCGATCGGCGCGGTCATGATGCTTGAGACCGGGGGCAAGAGCGTTCGTTTCAAACCCAGAGCCGTGGAGGGTGTCACCCTCGCGCAACCGGTTGAGCCGGAACGGCTCATTCTCGACGGTCAGCAGCGCCTTACCAGCTTGTATCGCGCGCTTCATGCCAACAAAGCCGTGGACACGGTGGATCAGCGCAAGAATCGTATCAAGCGCTGGTATTACCTCGATATCCGCAAGGCTCTCGACCCCAATTCGGATCGTGAAGACGCGATCGTCGGACTGCCCGACGATAAAATAGTCCGCAACTTCCGCGGACAAATCGAGCGAGATTTTTCCAGCCTAGAGTTGGAGTGTAAGCAGGAGCTGTTTCCGTTCTCAATCGTCTTCAGTCAAGTTGAACTCACGACTTGGCAACTGAAATACCTCCAGGTCGAGCCCGAGCAGATGGTTGAACGCCTTTCGCGCTGGAATGAGCTGCAAACACGAGTCCTAAACCGTACCCTGCAATACCAGATCCCGCTTATCGAACTCAAGCGCGAAACACCAAAAGAGGCGGTCTGCCAGGTTTTCGAAAAGGTCAACACAGGTGGGGTCTCCCTAAACGTCTTCGAATTGTTGACCGCTACATTCGCGGCGGATGAATACAACTTGCGCGATGACTGGGCTTCGCGCGAAAAGCGGTTCTGCAAGATCAGAGTCCTCTCCGATACGACCAGTTCCGACTTTCTCCAGTCCATTTCGCTCCTGGCGACACGGCAGCACCGCCTCGATTCCATTTCGCGGGGCGCCACGGACGAGAACGCTCCCGGCATCAGCTGCAAGCGAAAGGAGATCCTCGATCTTTCACTGGATGATTACAAGCGCTGGGCCGAGCCTGTTACACAAGGTTTCGAGCGCGCAGCGCGGCTTCTCCACGCGCTGAAGATCTTCGACGGGCGTGACCTCCCTTACCGTACGCAAGTCGTGCCGCTGGCCGCGACTATTGCGATGTTAGGCGACCGCGCGGACCATGACGGGATCAGAGCCAAATTGTCTCGCTGGTATTGGTGCGGCGTATTTGGAGAACTTTACGGGGGCGCTGTCGAAAGCCGATTCGCCCGCGACGTTCCGGAATTACTCGCCTGGACCTCCGGTGGGCCTGATCCGACCACGGTGACCGAAGCGAACTTCAACCCTGGTCGGATGCTTACGCTTAAGACCCGGAACAGCGCCGCTTACAAAGGACTGGCCGCGGTCCTGATGAGAGAAGGTGGACTCGATTTCCGTTCCGGCGACCCCGTGGATCTCCAGCTTTATTTCGACGACAAGATTGATATCCATCACGTGTTTCCGCAGGAGTGGTGCGCCACGAACAATATTGACCGTTCCCAATGTGATTGCGTCGTAAACAAAACGCCGCTTTCCGCCAAGACCAACCGGCAGATCGGAGGTCACGCGCCGAGCCAATATCTCGGCAAACTCGAGAAAGCGTCCGGGATACCGCCGGAGCGCATGGATGAGATTCTACGGTCGCACCTGATCGATCCCGTTGCGATCCGGAGCGATGTGTTCGCCTCATTCTTCAAGTCCCGCGCCGATGCGATCCTCGATCGGATCGAGGCGGCCATGGGCAAGCCCGTGATGGGCCGCGATCTCGGTGCGCACTTGCCACCGGAGGCCCAGAACGGCGACGATGACGAACCCGACGTACCGGAGACCTGAAGACCGGTCAGCATTGAATCGGCGTCACGTTACTTATCGTCCTGGCTGGGCGTTCCGAAAGTACTCCCCATCGGACGCATCTGGCGGCAGTGATCTAGCGGAACTTGCGTCTCGCTATTCGACCGTTCCGAAAGTTTGAACTTTGGGAACACGTCGTGGGATTACACACGGAGCGGCAGTTCGATTCCCTGGAAGGCTTTGGGCGGCATTACACGACGTCACTTCCGATGGCGGGCATCCTCCCCAACCCGAGGCTGGACCAAGTTCAACACCTGCTTTGAAAGGAAATCATTTGGGCTAGGTCCTTGCACTTTGAGTCCAATTGGTCCAATACCGGGCAGATCCGTCCAGTCAATGATTGGACACGGTACAATGCTCAGACTGTGTCAGAAGAGATTCCGCGTCCGGTGATCGATGCGGTACTCGATTATGTCAATGCAGGTCAGTCGGTCGACATCCGCGAAGTGGTGCGCGCACAGCAGAAGAATCTGCTCACGGCAGCGGCTGACCGTTTCCTGGAGCGACTGATCGCGCAACATCGGGATGATCCGGAGTCGGTGAGGTATCTCCGGTCGAGACGGCACCTCCTGTCGCGGTGCCGAGAACGTGGGATTGACGAAGCCTTCTCCGACGAGACGGACGATAGAATTTCACAAGTTGTCCTGGAATTCGTCAACACGCGGGACATGGCGGAACTGCTGAAATACGTAGAGGCGCATTCGAAGGAACTGCTTTCGGATAACACGGAAGCGGTTCTGCATACGATGGCTGAGCAATACCGCGATGATGAAGCGATCGGGGGGTTTCTGAAGGAGCGCATCGAACTGCTGCGGGAATGCCGGCGCAAGTCCGGATTTCGCCGGCTGTCCTATGAGATTGCCTTCAGCGAATACGCGATGGCCCTCGGTTATGAGTTGCTCAAGCAGGACCTCAACATGCCCGCTGATGACTTGCTCTATGAGGTGAGGTCGAGCCTGAATCGAGTAGCGGCCTCGGCTGCCCCGCTGTATCGGTAGGGCGAACGCTGAAACGCTGAAACGATCACGCTATTTCCCGGTATTCTTCCGTGTAGACTGCTACTCTCAGCTTGATTCCGTCGTTGGGTGCATTCACCAGGTCTTGCTTGGTGCCCAGGTATCGCTCAGTAGTTTGAACCGATGCGTGACCCAAGAGCAACTGGATCTGCTCCAACTCCCCACCCGCCGTCCGGCAGAGCTTCGCGCACGACCGGCGACAATCATGAGGCGCGATGCCGGGGACGCCAGCATCGGTCGCATACTGCTGGAGCATCTGCCAGACTACCTTCTCGGACATGGCCACGCCCTGTACTTTGTCGCCTCGATTCACGGGGCGGAATACGCGACCCTCGGCCAGGCCGGCGGTAGCCGTCCAGGCATCGATCGCGACCTTCACCCACGTCGGCATCGGCACGGTGCGTACTCGACTGTGCTTGCCGACCAGGTCCACGATGCACCAGCGGCCATCGCGCTGCTGGACATGTGAAAACGTGAGCGCCGCCACTTCGGATCGTCGGAGACCGCAGCCGAGGAGGACGGCGAGGATCGCACGATCACGCAGCCCTTTCATCATCGTCGTGTCTGGTGCGCTCAGAAGCGCCTGCGCTTGCCGTAGCGACAGCCAGTTACCAACGCGGATGCCGACGGATTTTGCGCTCTTCACGCGAGCGATGCCGGCAGCCAGTTCCGGCGCCAGCAGCCCGTTGTCCGCTGCCTCGGCCGCAAGCTTCCGAACCGCGGACATCCGGATGATGATCGACGACGAGCCGAGGCCGCGGGCCTCCAGGGATACTCGCCAGGCGCCGACGGTCGCCTTACTGAAGCCGGGCCGCGGTTCCTGCCGGAACCACGCCATGAATTCATCGAGCGCCATGTTGTACACCCGTTTGGTAATCGGCGAGGAGACGCTGTCGAGTACCAACGCCTTCAACCGCTGCCATTCCGCCAACTTTTCTACCACAATCAAATCGGTCATTTTAGGTCCTGTTGTTGGGCCATATCGGAAGCCAGTTGGACATTACCTCCGTGTAACGAAAACATCAAGGAAGGAAGTTCTGAGAACTCGCGCTCCGTTTCACAATGCGAACCCTTCCCGACATGTCGGGATTGATCGCGTGACCGGCTTCAAGTAAGCCGCTCACGCTGCAGATGCGGCCCGTACCTTGCAGATGATTGTCGTAGCGATTGACTCTCACACAAGACCAGTTTCCGCAAGCACTGATACCTCACAAAACGCCGCTTGCGACCATTTGATTCCACCGCTTACTACGCGAACTATAAACGCGGGTCGATCGAGCGATTACCGCGCCATCGTGCCAGTCACGAGCCGACAACTGCGACACTTGTGGAGCGGTGCAGGACCTATAATTACCATCGGCCCGTTCTGACGGGTGTAGGATACCTAAAGGAAGAAAACTGTGAAAGATCGAATCATCGAATCTTATCTGAAAGATTTCATCGAGCAGTACGACCTCCGGAGCGAAGCGGAATCGACAGCCTTTGAACACTTTATCAATTATTGCATAGTCTCCAGAGAGCACCCGGAAAATTTCGACTTCGAGACAGTCCACGTGGGCGGCCCCGGAGATTATGCTATAGATGGAATCGCAATCCTGGTCAATGATCACCTTGTGTCATCGAAAGAAGATATCGATTTCTTCAGACGCACACTCAGAAGGCTTGACGCACGATTTCTATTTATCCAGTCGAAGAGCGGTGACAAATTTGAGATGGGAGCAATTGGCAATTTCCTCTTCGGGGTCAGGGCTTTCTTTGCCAAAGGTGTCGGCGCACCATCCAATGCCGCGCTCACTAGGCTCAGAGAGCTCAAGGAATACTTGTACGACTGTAGCATTGACTTTGACTCCAATCCAGTCTGCGAACTCTATTATGCGACGACTGGCAAGTGGTCCGACGATCCAACCTTGCGTGAGCGGATCGATATAGAAGTCAACCTTCTTCGCCAAACCGATCTCTTTAGTGAAGTGCGAGTCACGCCACTAGACGCCGACGCAATCAAACTACTGTATCGGGAGTTGAAACGTAAAGTCGTCCGCGAAGTCACATTCGACAAACACACTATTTTGCCGGGCATGGCTGACGTTGAAGAAGCCTACATCGGCATATTACCAGGCTCAGAATACATTAAGCTGATTTCAGATAGCGATGGGAAGTTGCAGCGTGCGCTGTTCTATGACAACGTTAGAGACTTTCAGGGCCAAAATGCGGTAAATAAAGAAATTCAAGACTCCCTTAATTCCAAACACCAGAAGGACAAGTTCGTTCTACTAAACAACGGGATCACCATCGTGGCGCAGTCTGTGAACAAAGTAGGCTCCACTTTCCGACTGAAAGATTTTCAAATAGTTAATGGCTGCCAAACAAGTCACGTATTGTTTCGTAATCAGGCTCTACTTCAAAATGTCTTTGTTCCCATAAAGCTTATCGTGACCGCCGATATCGACGTGACTAATCTGATCACTAAGGGCACGAATCGACAAACCGAAGTGAAGCCAGAAGCGTTTGAGTCCTTGCAGCCGTTTCAAAAGGAACTGGAGGAGTTTTACGCAACATTCGGGAAAGATAAAGCCATTCGTTTGTATTATGAGCGTCGCTCCAAGCAATATGACAGTTTACCGATACTGCAGGACCAAATCATCTCTTTGCCATCTCAGGTGAAGTGCTTTGTAGGTATGTTCTTAAATGAACCACATAGCACACATCGATATTACGGCGAGCTATTAGAGGCAAACCGGAGCAGGATCTTTTTGCAAAGCCATTCACCGTATCCCTACTACTTGAGTGGGTATGCCTCTTATGTTGTTAATGAGTTGTTTGCCAAAGGGACGTTGCGCTTTCCACTTAAACGTTTTCGATATCATTTGCTAATGCTGTTTAGAATGATGTGCGAAACTTCAGATATGCCACTCGTCAGCGATAAGAAGAAAATGGATGCGTACTGCACGCAGCTTTTTGGTGTGCTGGCGGATCACGATAGGGCAGCAGCCGTATTCCAAAAGGGCGCAGCAACTATCCAAGCTTCACTCAAGGTCGAGACGTATCCCACGCGCGAAGCCGACAGACTCCGTTTGTTCACTGCCGAGCTAATGTCCCAGGCGCAGGCTGGCAGGCAGCCCCAAGCTGCCACGGTGCGGCGTAAGCGAGGAACGGTCGTCAAAGTAAGTGTAAGGGGCTTTGGTTTCATTACGCCCGATAGCGGGGCGGCGAACTACTTTGTTCACTGCTCCCAGGTAAGGGGAGGGTACGAGGCATTGGAGTGGGCGGGGATTGTGGCATTTGACATCGTTGAGACGGATAAAGGGATGCAGGCTGTAGATGTAGAGGTGATCACGCGAGTGGAGCCGGAAGGTGGTAGTTTTCGTTAAGTTTGTGTCGGAAGGGTTTAGGGTCCAGATTGCCCCGCGTCATCACGTTGCTAATAAGGCAACAATGTCCGCCATTATCGGAATGTAATTCGAACGCGTTCTCGCCCCACAAGAAAACGACCTGAACGATGTCTTCTTGACCTGCCAAAAATCACCGCGTGCACGATACTATGACAACAGTGGGAAAAGAACTCTCGTCGCATTACATCCTACATTACCGCCCATGCTGCCTTGCCGTGTTCCAAGGCCGTCGCCCGATTCCGGTTCCGCATAGCAGTGAGCATGGCCCTAATGTGGGGGATTGCCCGGTTCAGTCTTTCAGCGTATGGGTTGCGCTCCGGTCCTTGAGCACTGCGGCTTCCCGTCTTGTCCCGCCTGTACATAGGCCGAGCCATCCGCTCCATGTCAGACCGGCATTCCTCGCCCAATTCGATCCGGTCCTCCCATCCACCGTCATCCGTACCTTCCAGCCACTCCAAAATGCTCTTCAGCGAATCCTTTGAACCGGCGTACATAATGAAAATTGTACGCCTTCCGTTCGTGGCACCGATTAGGCGCTTTTGTCTATTGGTGAATTCCTAGTGGGTGCCGACTGGGTCCGGGGGGCGTGGCGTGGCAAAGCGAACTTGATGGAGCCAAAGACCCTATCCGAGATATCGTTCTCGGTAATTCCGCTTTCGCTCCTCAGGAGTATCGCCCGGTATGCCCGGGCAACCGTGTGCTGCGTGCCCATCCCAGCCCCACGGCCAGCGCACGAATCTTTTCCGCTGACACGCCGGGCACAATCGATCGCGAACCAGTTCATGTTGAGTCTTGGCAGGCGTTGTTTCTCGCGGGAACACCTTCGTCCCTTGGCCTGCCAGGCACACTACCTCGCGGCGTGCTGGATGTTGACGGATACTTGCGGGATCGGTTCCCAAAGTCCAACCCTCGATATTTCGCACGGCTGGGTCTTGCGGGGCTACGCATCGAGCTGGATCGCAAACCGCCTCGATCATCCCCAGCAGCCCAATAAACGTGTCGAAAGTATCTTCGCCCGTTTTTGCGTCGCCAAAACCATGCTCGACATCGGCCACCATGTTCGGCTGAAGCACAACGCCATTGCGTTCACACCAGAAAAGGATCGCCCTTGCTTGGCTCCGGCGTCCCTCGCAAGTGCGTTTCCCGAAACTGCGAGAGAGACCGAGGTGGCCGTAGGTCTCAGCGGGGTAAGCCTCGAGGACTATGATTCCAGCAGACGCTAGAAGTGTCGCAAGCTCCCCATCAAATGGCCAGATCGAGATAGACCCGTTTCGAACCGCCGGCGCTAGCAACTCGCTCCAACCATGGATCGCCGCCCGGCCAACCTGATTTGCTCCGAGCGTCCAAAAAATCTCGCAGGCGTTGCCGCGCGTGGAGGTTGGCTGGTCACACAAACGCAGGAGGTCTTCGGCGGATCGCATTCCCAGACCATCCAGCAGCTGTTTCTTGTTGGTGCCGCCGGGCGCCCGCGGGTAGAACGGCCGATTCAATGAGATTTCGTCTGGTCTTGCGGCGGGTTTGTAGAAGTCAGCCCAGAGTCCCGTCCCGAGACATAGCAACATTTCGGGAAAGCGCGCAAACCCGGCTCTCTCGGCGTAGGCTCGCGGCACTCCGATTGGGAAATCGAAGCCGGCCATTATTGCGCCAACTGGTAGTTTCTCGCGCAATCGAGAGAAAAACGAGTCTGTGCTCCCGACCGGTATCGGTACGGTCGCCTCATAGAATCCTGTAGGCAACAAACGCGCCGCGGCAATCCATCGCTTGCTGGCACTCGTGCTCCAATCGCAATGGACGATCAACCCCGGCTTCACACTGAGCCCATGTATCGCATTACTCAGAAGTAGGGTACCGATTTCCGTCATTATCTAGCGTTTCGGGCAATTTTACGCCCTTAGTGCTTAGGGTATCCTGGCCGGAGGAGGGCTGGTTGTGCAGATTGGAACCTTGGTGCCAGTGGATCTGAGGGAGTTGTGGAAGCACGAAGAAAGGGGTTTCTCCGCTTGGCTGGAGCAAAACCTAGATCGATTGTCCCAGGCGATAGGCGTGTCGCTTGCTGACCCCCAGCGGGAATCGCGCGCGGGGACGTTCCAGGTGGACTTGGTCGCCGAGGATGAAGAAGGTGAGCGTGTAATTGTGGAGAACCAGCTGGAGGCTACGGACCACGATCACTTGGGTAAGCTTATCACCTATCTCACGAATCTCGATGCGAAAACAGCGGTGTGGATCAGTAGCGCGCCACGGCCAGAACACATTCGAGCAATGCAGTGGCTTAATGAGACCACTCCAGACAATGTCGCGTTCTTTCTGGTGAGTCTGGCTGCATACCGAATCGGTGCTTCAGAACCAGCCCCGCTATTCACAAAGATCGTTGGCCCCAGTGTCGAGCTAAAGCGGATTGGGACCGATAAAAAGGAACTGGCTGAGCGGCACGTCCTTCGTTTACGTTTTTGGGAGCAGTTGCTCTCCCGAGCAAAGATCAAGGGCGTCCTTTTGCACGCGCAACGTACACCTTCGAAAGATTCGTGGATCTCTGGAGGTGCGGGCGTTCGGTCTGGGATAAGCTACAACTACGTAGCGTGGCTGAAGGATGAAACGGCGGTTGAATTGTGGATTGATACCGGCGACCGTGATGAGAACAAGCGAATCTTTGACCAGCTCATCGTGCACGAGGCGGAAATAGAAAGAACCTTTGGTGGCGCATTCTCCTGGGAGCGTCTTGATGAGAAGCGAGCATCCAGGATACGCTACATCTTGCAAGAAGGGGGCCTTGCTGACGACGAGAGCAAATGGCCAACAATTCAAGACGCAATGATCGACGCGATGGACCGGCTCTCCAAAGCACTCAAACCATACCTCGGGATCGCTGCAGCTGCGTCGGCATAGGCTTAACCCTCACTTAGCGTTCTTGGGATCGCCGGTAATACGAGCCCGATATGGAGCAATATCGGAAGGTATTCGACGCGGTCCGTTGGACGGTGAAAGCGGACCTGAGTCCAGCCATTCGGTTGGCGCCGCTAAAACTCTTCAGGAGACAGGTGGTTCTAGCCCCCTGAATTGGTGAGGTGCTACCCATAGAAGGGGGCTCATCAGTACTGATCCTCAAATCTGATTGCAACGCTTGGAAATCTACGCAGGCTGCCTTCAACCGTCATTGGCTAATGACGGAAGGTTCCATTCAGCTACTTATTAGCCAAACCATGTCCCATTTTTTCCTTTTTTGCCGCTTTACTTGGGTGTAAACTCAACTGGCTAATCTAAGAAAAGGGGGCAGCTAATCGCTTTCGCATCAGAACGCCTGAAGATCCGCTGAATCGAAACGCGCCCCGTATTCACTATCTTTAAGATCTGATGTCCCGGAGTGTCCGATGAATCAAAGAAACCTTGGCTTTCTCGGTCTCGTTGTGGTGGCCACGGCCCTGATGCGGACTGGGGCTTCTGATGTTCCGCAGGGGGGCGCGGGCGCGCCAGCGAAACACGACGGCGTGGCACGAGGGTTAGTGACCGTCTCCGGCTGTCCGGTCGATCCCGATCCCGATGGCCCTTGGAAAGCGGCTCAGGCTTATTTCCAACTGCGTAATCCGGTTACCAGGGAGACGTGCAAGCCGGACGCTCAACACCGCTTTCCCTGCGTTCCCCGTGACCGGAATACGCGTTTGAACTAAGCCTCAGGGCAGACGCTACGCGTAAGCAGGAAACGGGCACTCGTTCGTGATTCGCGATATGGTCGCGTCACAAGGAGCTACTTGTGACCCCATTACGCCAGAAGATGACCGATGAACTGGTGCGCCGGAACTATTCCGAAGGAACCGCGCGCGCCTACCTGCGGAGCGTGAAGGAATTTGCACGATACTTCAACCGTCCGCC
>Ga0181536_10006902_pt1 | contig 11285 bp, 8 predicted proteins | sample PEATcosm2014_Bin_41_FD_121105 | JGI IMG/M metagenome (GOLD analysis project Ga0181536, IMG submission 121105) | Peatland microbial communities from MTU Mesocosm Facility, Houghton, MI, USA - PEATcosm2014_Bin17_60_metaG | ecosystem: Environmental > Terrestrial > Soil > Wetlands > Peat | place...
ACCAATGACCATTTTTCAATCCTCAATTCTCAATTCACCTCAAAGGATCGCTGGCCCAGTCCATTGATGCAACCGCAGCAAAACTTGACCTGCTTACAACGTCTTTTGGTGTTCAAGGACTCTCCGCTATCCCCTCCAGGACTTGGTCCGGCGTCGCCGCGGCTGTCAAGCCCTCCAAGCGTCCTTCGGTTTCCGGCGTCAGTTCCCGGCCGAGCCTCTCGAAGAAGTCGTTTTTGGAGGCGGCACTTTCAAATGTCTTTCCTGCCCACGGGCTCAAGTAACCCAGCCCCGCCCGGCCCTGCAGGACGCAATGGGCATAGACAATGTGCGCGCCCCGCAGGAAAATCGGCAGCAGCGGCGCCAGTTCGGCGGTTTGGAAGGAATCTACGAACTTGTTCCCCGGCGCGTTCATCTCTGTGCCGACGATAATCGGGAACTGGCGGTCTTGCGCCATCCCGACGACCTGGTAGAGATTCTCCACTTTCTGGTCTTTGACGCCGGGCGTGTAGTTGCGGTCGGGGATGATGTTGAGGGCGGCAGCGCCGCCGGCGCGGGCCACCGCGAACAGTTCCTCCATGCACTTCTCGCCCTCGCTGGTCCCATCCAGCCATGTCAGCGTTGGAATCGCGCCCGCTTCCAGGACGAACCGATTCATGTCGTTCATCCTTGGGAACGACCCCTCGCCCGGCTGCACGTAGCCTGCCCCGCCTTTCTTCATGGTCCTGGCGCGGATCAGGTTCTGGAGCCTGGCCCCGGGCGGCGGGGCGTCGCCGAGCTTCTCTTTCCAGAAGGCGGCGCGTTGGGCGGGCTGGGGAAACACGCGCGCGGCCTTGCGCTCGAAGGCCTCGCACAGGTGCCTTTCGGTGGCATTGCCACTGGGCGTCAATGGCAGCACGTCCTCTTGGTAGTTCAATTCCAGCGGGCGCATAAATCCATTGACCCGAATCAGCAGGTCGCGTGTCCGCTGCTCGGCCGCCGCCCGCATCTGAGCCAGGAACGGGTGCCGCGCCACGCGCGTAAAGCCCACTCCCATGTGATAGGAAATGCCCGGCTCGCCCGGCGAGTTGATCACCCGGGTCGCGAACTCCGGCACATAGACCCGCGACTCCAGGCTCACACAGGTCTTGAGTCCAACCAACCGCCCCGCCTCGACATACTCCTCCAGCCCGTCCAGCACGTCGAAATCGACCACACCCGCCGCCGCCAACCCCGCCTTCCTTGCCAGCCATGCAAATTTCGAGGGGGAATAGCCGTAGGCGTTGTATGAGAAAAACGTATGCGCGTGCAGGTTCACCTCGCGGCCGGGCGGAGGCAGCCGGACGCCCCCTTGCTGGACCCGCCGGCATAAGGCCGCCAGGGCCTGCCGCCGCAGCCCCGCGTCAAAACTGTCGAGTTGTTTTTCCAATGTCTCAATCATATCGCAGGCTCGCCTGGAATCCTGCGATTCTGCCGGCGTTGCCCCCCCATGCGCCAGCCCAAAGTTCTCTCTGAACCCCCTCGACACTCGCCCCTTGGCACTCGTAAAAAGTCCGTGCCATCCCGGTTGTCCAGGGTTAAGAATCCTGTGTGTTCAGGATTCCAGCAACCATGCGCGCCGTCGTTTATCGCGGCCCGAACGACCTCCGGGTCGAGCGCGTGCCGGTGCCCCGCATCGGCCCGCGCGAACTTCTCGTCAAGGTCGCCCTCTGCGGCGTCTGCCCGACCGACATCAAGAAGATTCAGTACGGCACCGTGCCGCCCCCGCGCATTTTCGGCCACGAAACCGCCGGCACGATTGTCCGCGCGGGCTCCAGCGCCGGGCGATTCAAGGTTGGGGACCGCGTGGCGCTGCACCATCACGTGCCGTGCCTGGATTGCCATGCCTGCCGCCACCGCGCCTTCGCCCAGTGCGCCCAGTATAAGCGCGCGGGCATTACCGCCGGATTCGAGCCCGCCGGGGGCGGCTACGCCGAGTATGTCCGGGTCATGCCCTTTGTGCTGCCCGGGGTGGTGAGCATCCCCGGAGGCAACTCCTTTCTGGAAGGCGCCATGCTCGAGCCGGTCAACACCGTCCTCAAGGCCGTCAAACGCCTGGCGCTCCTGCCTGGCGACACGGTGCTGGTAGCCGGCCAGGGACCGATAGGGCTGATCTTCACCCGGCTGCTGGCGCTCCGGGGCATCACCGTCCTGGCAACCGACCTGCTCGAATCCCGCCTGGACCTGGCCCGCCAATTCGGCGCCCGCTACACCTTCACTGTCCCTGCCCGGCGGGGCCGGCCGGCGGCGGGAGGGAGCACGGACCCAGGTGTCGCGCGCCGCGCCTCTCGTCCCCGCTCGCTCGCCGAGTTGGTCCGGCGGGCCACCGCTGGCCGCGGGCTGGACGCTGCCGCCATCGCCGTGCCTTTGGACGCGGCAGTGCGCGAGGCCCAGGCGCTGGTCCGCGGCGGCGGCCAGGTGTTGGTCTTTTCCCACACCCGTCGCGGCGAAGCGGCCAGCGTGGACCTGGCCGTCGTCTGCGTCGATGAGAAGGACCTGCTCGGCAGTTACTCCTCCGATTTCCTGCTCCAGGCCGAAGTGGCGCGCCTTGTCTTTTCCCGCCGGCTCGACGCCCGCCGGCTGGTCACCCACCAATTCCCTCTCGACCAAACCGCCGCTGCCATCGCCCTGGCATCCCATCCCAGCGCCGATTCGCTGAAAACCGTTGTCAACCAGGAACTGAACTCCGGGACATCGTAGCGGTCCGTTCAGATTCGGTTTGCGCTGCGGCGCCCTTCCTTGTAAAAGGCTGGGCGTTATGCGCATCAGAATTGTCGTGCTCGGATTACTGGCAGCGGCCGCCGCCGGTGTCAGTTGCGACGGCCAGCCCTCTGAGACGGCGCCCCCGCTCTCCAAGCCTCCCGCGCCCTCAGCCCAGACCATCGTCCGCCTTCACTGGCTCGGCAAGAAGGGCCTCGACGCCCAGGCCAACGCGGCCGGCCTGATGACGCTCTGGAAGCTGCCCGAGAGCGCCAGACTCGAGGGCCAGACGCTCGACAAGCTCGCCCGTGCCCTCGCCCATTCGCCAGGCACAAATCGAACCCCGGCCCTCAACCCTCGACTCTCGGCCTCTCTGATCCGGCCTTTGCTCGAGGACCTCCTTTACCGGGAGTCGTTTCTGGAAGTCCGCCAGGCCGGCGCACAATCGTGCGAGTTGGCCATGGCCATCCGCCTTGACCCCCAACGCGCCGCCCTCTGGGAGACCAATCTCGGCGCGGCACTCGAGGCCCTGCCCGGCGCCCCTCCCGCTTCCGCCCAGGACGGCCGGCGCACCTGGCAATTGCGCCTCAACCATCAGTCATCACGCGCCCCGATTCACCTCTCCCTCACTCGAGCCGGCGACTGGACCCTCCTGGGCCTGGCCTCAGACTCAGACCCTGCCCCCCTGTTGGGCGAGTTCGCTGGCCGTATCCGGCGCGACCACGCCCCGTTCCATGCCTCCGCAACCAATGGTTGGCTCGAAACCCAATTCAACCCCCGGCCCCTTGCAGCCGCCCTCGCCCTCGACTGGCCCCTGCCCGAGGACCTCGCCCGAGTCTCCTTTTCAGCCGGCGGCGACGGGGCCACCGTCCTGGAACACGCCCAGTTGAACTTCGCCAAACCCCTCGACCTCAAGATCGAGCCGTGGACGCTCCCGGCCCGGCTCATCGTCGGCGAGGTGACCAGTTTCACCGCCGTCCGGGGCTTCGAGCCGTGGCTGGCCTCGCTCAAGGCCTGGAACGGCCTCCACATCGGCAGTCCGCCAAACCAGGCCTATTTCTGGGCGCTCCGGGGCCTGCCGGTGCTGAGCTTCTTTGCCGCCCCCCATCCCGAGGCCGGCAACCAGGTCTCCCGGCTTGCGGACCTGGTGCTGCAGAAATGCAGCCTGTGGTTTGCCACCAACCCCTCTGCGAGCTTCCAGAAGTCCAAAGACTTCAACGGGCTCCAATGGAGAGGGCTTCCCTTTATCTACCCTTTCCTGAAGTCCATCGAGGCCGGGAACAACTCCTTTGTTTTCGCCGGCCTGTTTCCTCCTCCCGGAGACACCAATGCAAGCCGCCCCCTGCCTGCGGACCTGGTCAAGCACCTCGAAACCCAACAGGGCCTGGTCGCCTACAGTTGGGAACTCACCGCCCCGCGGGTCAAAGACTGGACTGTCATCGGCCAGAGCCTCCGCCTGGTGGCGCAAAAAGCCCAATTGCCCCCGCGCAGCGCCGCCCTGGCCTGGTTCACCGCCGCCGGCCCCAAGCTCTGGCCTTCCGTGACGGAGGTAACCCAAACCGGCCCCGGCCAGCTCTCTTTTGAGCGCAGGTCCAGCCTCGGCTTGACCGCCGTCGAGTTGCACCTGCTGGCGGACTGGCTCGAATCGCCGGAATTCCCGCATGGGCTCCATACGCTCGTCGCCCCGCCCGGCGAAGCGCCAGTCCCTGCCCCGCTGCCCCGCCCCGTCAAGAAGCGCTGATTTCCGGTCCACAGGCCGCTGGGCGGGGCTTCCTCAGGGGTGAATTCCAGTGCCCAAACGGGTTGGCGCCCCCCTCTTTCGGCAGAATCCGAGGACACTGCCAACAGCATAAGTCCATTCCCATAAACCACTTATGACTAAAACCAGCCAGCCCCGCTTCTCCATGGGGGCAGGGCAAAAAAACGTTCAAAAAAAATGCAAAAAACTGTTGACACCCCCCTTGCGCTCTGAGATACTTTAGGCACACACGGTAAAACACAAACTACAAACAGTATGAGAACAAAAGTACTAATCTGTGCTGCGGCTCTCGCCGCGGCCAGTGCATTCACAACGATGGCGCAAAACGTTTACTCGTTAAACGTCGTCGGATACATCAACATCAACCTCGTCGAAGGGTTCAACCTCGTGGCCAACCAGCTCGACTTCGATGGCACGGGTCTGAATAATACGCCTGCCAACGTGCTCTCGACGAACCTCCCCCTCAACAGTGCGGTCTATGGGTGGGCTAACGATAACTGGAACATCGCCCATCTGACCCAACCCAGAGGGGCAACCACACCTAGCTGGAGCATCGTCAGTGGCAGCATGCCCTCCATGAATCCCGGTCAAGGCGTCTGGCTGTCTATTCCTTCCGGCGGTCTTTCTGGAACGACCTCGAACGTCACCGTGGTCGGCCAGGTCAATCAGGGGCCGGGTTTGGCCGTCAACACGAACCTGGCTGCGGCAGGCGGCTTCAGCCTCCTTTCCTCGATTGTCCCCGTCGCAGGCGGCCTTACAACTGTCATGAACTACGCGGCAGCCATCAATGACGAGGTTTATCAATGGAACCCAGGCACACCCTCCGGCTCATGGACCATCAACCACTGGACTCAACCCAGGGGTGCGACCTCACCTAGCTGGAGTCTGGTGTCCGGGCCCAGCGGTGCGCCTGCCGAGCCCACGATTGCTGTCGGCCAAGGTTTCTGGCTGAGCAGTTCGCCCAGTTCCGTCTGGAGCAATTACTTCATCGTTCAGTAAACCATCAAAAAAGACACGCCAAAAACAAACGACTAACGACTAAACACCACAGGTAAACCCAAGACAATAAACCGAACTATGAAAAGACTAGCATTGACGGGCATTGCGACCCTCGCGTTGGCGCTCGGTGCTTTCGCCCAAACCTTTATTTTGGACAATAGCAGCGCCAATAATGGCGTGGCGGACCTCACCGCTGGCAATTACTACGGTACCACCGCCTCCCCTCAGCCCTACGGCCTCGAACTGTATCAACTCAACCCCCTGCCGACGGGCTCGGCTCTAACGACCCTTCTGAGCAGCATCAACGGCGCCTCCACGGGCTCGGCGGGCTTGGCTGCCATGACAGCCGCCGGGTTTGTCTTGGAGAACACTTGGACCGCCCAGATGATGGCGAATGGGTACATCACGGGCTTGCAAGGTTCCACGTACACCATGGCAGGTGTCCCCGTAGGCGCCAATGTTGTCCTCGGGCTTGCCGTTTGGAATACATCCGGCGCCCTTACCACGGCCACCCACCTTGGTGTGATTGCCTTTCCGCAGGAAACCGTTTCCATCACGAGTAGCCCGCCTGGCCTACCTTTTGACATATCTGGGAATCTCCAGCCAGCGGGTTTCGGTTGGAACAGCGTTGGTCAGGACTTGGTTATGACCACCTTAGTTCCCGAGCCCGGCACCCTTGCCCTGGCCGGCCTGGGCGTTGCTGCCCTGTTGATCTTCCGCCGCCGGAAGTAATATAGGTCCTGCAGCCTTTTCTCTTCAAAAAGCCGCCCGCAAGGGCGGCTTTCTTTTTTGCATCTTGTCCTCCGTGGGGCATTGACAATCCCGGCGCAACAGCTAGCATGGATGCAGTTGCGGGACGGCGCGTTCGTCTATCGGTTTAGGACACGGCCCTCTCAAGGCTGAAAGACGGGTTCGATTCCCGTACGCGCTACCACCCCGCAAAATACAGGCCCTGGTCCAGATTGTACTTGCGAGGCTTCGGAACCTGCAACAGGCTGCCGCCTTATGAAATGGTCCCTACTGCTCGTCCCTGCGGCCGCAGCGTTAAATCTCCTGATATACCAGGTCGCCTCGGCTCGGGCCGAAATTCGGTCGGTCGAAGTTGGGCAGCCCGTGCCCTTGGCGGACAACGCCGGTGACACTTGGGTATCGGCTTGGGCGAAGAATGGGGCCGTTTACACCCCCTCGGACGACACTGACGGCTTCAGAAAGATCGGTTCCTGCAATCTGGCCTTCAACCGCATCGATGGAGAGGATCCGCTCAAGCTCTCCGGCGTCACCATCAATCCCATGGGAGATTATGGCGCCGGCTCGGAAGAGTTGTCGGATGGCTGCACCTGGAAATCCAGCGGGTGCTATGCCGTCGATGGCGTGCTGTACTGGGTAGTGGCACGACATAAATATGGCGAAAAGAGCGGTGACCCGAACAAACGCCAGACGGCGGCCAACGCGAGCATCATCAAATCGACCAACCTTGGCCGGAGCTGGGTCCGTTCGGCCAAGGAGAATTATGAGAGCCCGATGTTTCCCGGCCGCCGTTTTGCCGCGCCCTATTTCGTGGAATACGGCCAGGACGGAAGAGCCGCAGTTGATAACGGGGACAAGTTCATCTACGCGGTTTCCAACAACGGCTTCTGGGATAACGGCGACAATTTGATCCTGGGTCGGGTCAGGCGGGACCAAATTGGTAATCTCAACGGGGCGGACTGGGAGTATTATTCCGGCGGGGACGCTTCGAGCGACAAAGCCTGGGCTCACGACTGCAGCCGTGCCGTCCTGATCCTGGATAGCCCCGGGGAGCTTGGAATGAATGGCATGGTCTATCTGCCGGAGTTGCAGCATTACTTCATGATCGGCTGGCACTACCCGGCTGGAGGCGGGAAAATCAAAGATGCCTGTCGCGAAACAGTCTGGGACTTCTACCGGGCGCCGAAACCTTGGGGCCCCTGGACAAAGATCTCCAGTCACCGCTTTTCTCCCCAGGGCTTCTATTCGCCTCAGGTCTGTCCCAAGTTCAATCGAGATGGCGGCAAGAGCCTGTTTGTGTTTACCGCCGGCGACTGGAACAACCCCGAAGTATATCGCCTCACGGTCGTCCCCATCTTCCTCCGGAATTAATCCGGATCACGAAAGCGAGGCCGATATTCCGCAGGTTGTTTTCGCACACGGCAGTCTGGCCTTGTGCCTTGGCTCGTGATGGTACCGGGATGCACCTGACCCAAGAACGAGCGGTGATTGCCCTTTGGCCTGCCCATCATTGAATCAGAACATGTCGTCCCAAAAGTCTCACTTTTCACCGTGTGGCTGATGGTCTCGGTTCCAGCGCGCCAGGGCCGCATCACTGGTGTCTTCGAACAGGAACTTCAATCTCGGCGATTCCACATGACCATCGCAAAAGACCACGTTGGCCTTGCCTCGGTGGCGCGTAAGGACATTTCCCCATTCCTCAAAAGCAGAAATCGGCCACCGCATGAACAGCGCGTTGGCTTCAAAGCAGTCTCCGATCGCCATCATTTCGGCAGGAGCAACCACTTCGGATTCGATAATCGGCTTGAACGAGACCGATGGAAGGTCCCTGGCTGGAACATAGTGACCTTCCAGCCCCCATTTGTTGGCCGCATCGCTTGGCCCCTTACCGCTAAACTTGTCGTCGTTGTAGCCGTAGTCCGTTAGCTGAGTGAGATCGGCTCTCAGCATCGCATCACTCCAGCGGGCGGAAGGGCAAATCCACACCCCTCGTTGATGAAAATTGGTCGTCGGCTGGAAAATGCCAAGCCCCTCACGCACTAGTCTGCCAAGCCATAACCTGTCAGAGTTGGGCGGACTGGGGGGTTTGGTTTGAAACGGATTTACAGGATAGGAGTGATTTTCCGAGAGAAACACCTGCAAACTGATCCCGAGTTGCCGCAGATTGTGCTGGCAGACCGCGGATTGAGCCCTGGCTTTCGCCCGATTCAACGCGGATAGCAGCAGGGCAGCCAGAACGCCGATTATCGCGATGACGACCAGGAGTTCGACCAGGGTAAAGCTGCTGGAACGACGTGGGCCTGAAACCGATCTTCGATTGTGCCCTATCGCGCTCATCACCGGTTTAGACATGGCCGCCAGGAGAACGTCACGGCCCAGATCGACAAATATCCAGGTCCACCGATTTCCAGGCTGCGAGTCCTGGGCTTTAACCCAATCCACAAAACCCTCAACAGAGAGGAGAAAATCCTCATCAACATGAACACGTTCGAATTCCAGTTCAAGTGGGGCGGCAAACGTTCGGCCTTCGGCATCGACGTAAACGCCTCCACCATCGAGGAAGCGGTCACCAAAGCCAACCGTTTCTTCAACAGCGACGCCACAATCTCTCCCGTCAACCATCCTGACGCCGAGAGGGTCTGGGTCAACGTGGCGACGCCCAGGAACATTACCTCGATTTACGAGCCTCTGGGTGATCCTCGATGCCGGGACTACGCCGTGGCCCAATGGCGGAAGGCTTACGAAGTTCGTGACTACTCAGGCAGTGGCGCAAGGAAGGGAACGATTCGCAGGCGGAGGGCATCGGGAAAGCCAATCGGGCCGCACGAATTTCATGAGGTTCAACCATTGGGTCTGAGGTTGACCAAGCCGTTGGTGCCTTTGATCGCTTCGACGTGCCAGTCGAAGAAGGCAACGTTGCGAAGGTCGTGGCCGTGAACCGCCCGGGCAGAAATGCGCGCGTGCCACCAGGGAGGATTAACGGGGGTATCCACCTCCTGATCCACGTCGCGAAAGGCAAAGGTGCCGCTGAAGCTGTTGGTGACGGAGGCAAGCGCACTCAGACTCATCGGTTTGAAGGGTGCGCCGGGCTGAGGCGGCATGGTGTTGCCAGGATAGCCAAAGGGCCGGGAGCGATTATCGATCGTGGTTGAGCCCGGAAGGAACCAGAAGGCCTGGCGCGAGGCGAAGTTGACCTGGTCGCCCTCGGCAACATCCTTGGCTCGCAGTCGCATTTGCGCCGGACATGTCAGGACCGGGGCGGCGGCCAGGTTTGTCGTCAGTAATCTGGCCGGGTCAGGCAGGCCGAGGTCCGACCAAAGAAAATTGCCCAGCCGGGGCCAGAGGGAATCGCCCCCGGTGCTGCGATTATAGCCGGACTGAATTCCGGTGAGCAGGGGTCCGGGCAGGGAGTCTTCGTTGTCCCCGGCATACAAATTAATGCCGAGAGCGAATTGCTTGAGATTGTTCCCGCAGACGACTCGCACCGAGCTGGCTTTGGCGCGGCCCAGGGTCGGAAGCAACAGGGCGGCGAGGATGGCGATAATGGCGATCACCACCAATAGTTCGATCAGAGTGAAGCCGGTTTTGGCGTTACCATTCATCTGCATGTAGTATGGACAGCGCCAGGCGCGGTGGCTCACGACGCCACATTCTTCGCGCAACACAGCGTTAGATTCCACGACAAGAGACACCGCGAGGGGTGCTTTTGTATATTCAGGGTTCCTTCTGCGTATTCCGCGCTCCTATGCGACGGCGTTTTTTCACAGCGACCTGAGTAGTTCGACAATGTTAGATTCCCTCGGAACCCCCAAAGACAGAAAGTGCATGTGCTAATCAAGAATCCAGCAGGCCGGTCGCAGGCCCGGTGTGTTGTGTGTTCAAGCCGACTTTGAAGGGGATGGAAGGTCGGTTTTCCGATCATCGCTGCCGACATCATTTCAGTCCCTCGGCCACGAACAAGTCGCACAACCAGCGGGGCGTGGAAAAAATGTAGGTTAAGCCATCGGGTGTGACTTGGAGAATCGGCGAGCCGATGACGCCAGCCATGTCCGGCTGGGTGATGGTCAGCACCGGCTGCGCCTCGCGCTGACCGGTGCCAGTGTCCACCCGGCGAACTTCGACGGGCCAGACACCGTTGGCGCGGATGACAAACACGGAGTGGTTGTCGCCGCACCATCCGACGATGAGGTCCTTGGAGGTCAACCCTGGGACGGGCTTGGGTTCGGACCCGTCGGAGAAACAGACCAGGGGCGCGTGCCTTTTGTCCACGGCCATAAACTTGTCGCCCTTGGGAGACACCTGGATCCGGCCCACAGTCCCTGTCCCTCGGACCACGCCGGCCGGGGTGACCGCCCGGGGTGAGCCACCCGAAAGAGACTGGACGTACGTCCGTGGAGCATCCTGGCCTGCTTCATGGCCTGAGACCAGGATGTGCTTGCCATCCGGAAGCCAGGCTGCTCCCAATGGTTCAATGCCCTTCAAGTCCACATCCGCCGGTTGTCCGACCCCGGTCGGCAGCAGGACCAGCTTCGATGGATTGAAGCGCAACGCTAGAACCCACTGTCCGTCGGGTGAGATTGCCAGGGGGCAGCCAGGCCCCAGGTGCAGAGCCGGCGAGCCGTCGCTCAGGCCGAGATAGGCCTCGTAGCTGGCTCCTGCCTCGGACCCTTGGTAGTTGAAGAGATAGCGGCTGCCGTCGCGCGAGAGATCGTTCACCCACCCTTCTGTCACCGTGTAGAGGTTGGTCGATAGGTTCCCGTGCCCGAGAGCATAGTCCATCGTGAAGCTGAAGCGATTGAGCAGCACCCGGCCGTCGGCAGTCACATCACTCGGAATGCAGGGGATCGGCAGCCCGGTTAATGGCCGTTCCTTTGCCGAAACGCTCAAAGCGCGCAACTGCCAGCGGTCAAACCAGTTAGTCGAAGTCCCGAACCACACCTCGCGACCGGAGGGTTCCCAAGCCAGACCCTCTTCGCCCGTCGATTCACCCGAGACGGCATTGGTCCGGCCCGAGAGGTCCGCAATGACCACCCAGCCCCTGTTGTCGTTCCTAAACTGATGAACC
>Ga0181536_10006903_pt1 | contig 11285 bp, 21 predicted proteins | sample PEATcosm2014_Bin_41_FD_121105 | JGI IMG/M metagenome (GOLD analysis project Ga0181536, IMG submission 121105) | Peatland microbial communities from MTU Mesocosm Facility, Houghton, MI, USA - PEATcosm2014_Bin17_60_metaG | ecosystem: Environmental > Terrestrial > Soil > Wetlands > Peat | place...
ATTGCCGGCCTGATGCAGTTGTCGATGGTGGCCACGGCAGAGCGGCACCGTGAATTCATCGCTGACTTTAAGTCCCAGAGCGCGGGGTTGAGCAAAGCGGAGATGATGCGGATCAGAAGGCTGCCGGAGAGATCCTCGGGCTCGGTCCCGCCGCGCTTTTCCCGCCAGAGGCGGAGCAGGGCGGCCTCGTCGTCGCCCATGATGATCCGGGCGTCGGAGCCGCCGATGAAGGGACGGCGACTGGTCGAGTTCGCAGAAGGAAAAAGTGACATCGGATGGCCCCTGTTTTGTGCAAGGCGATGCCTGGAGTATCGTCTATAGCGATACCATTGTCAATACCTGAGGCATCAATATCGATACCTGGAGGTCTATATTGGGACCAGAAATCACTAGCGAGTTAATTCGCGCAGCTCGAGCGCTCCTGCGATGGGAACAACGGCATCTTTCCGAAGCTTCTTCGGTATCATTGCCCACCATAAAACGCCTGGAAACAAAACCAGGAGTTTTGGCAGCGCATCATTCCACGGTAACTGCGCTTAAACGTGCTTTCGAAACGGCTGGTGTCGAGTTTACAAACGGTGCCTCGCCCGGCGTCAGGCTCAGACCCGCGCATAAAGATAGCGTGTCCAAAACGCCCCGTGGCCGCGGCAGGCGGTGATGGATCGGTGTGAGTGGCGCAACTTAACGAGGCGCAAATTCGCGATTTGTGCCTTTGATGCAGGCGCATCGGTACAAGGTCGAGTTTTATTGATATTGATTAGGATTCATAGATCGGGATTCCAAGCGCCCGGGCCCCAGCAAGCATTTTCTTGTCATAGGTTGCCAGCTTGACCATCTGGCGGCGCGAACGCAGAAACTCAATCGCCGACAGATGCAGAGCGTCGAGCGTGCGTACGGCTATCGGGAAAGGTTCGAGAGCGCGCGCGAGGACCGGAGGCGCCAGTTCAATCAGTGCCACCCGGCCAATCAGGGCTCGCACTTCGTCACCATGCGAGTGCGCGAGCCCGTGAGCGTGTATCCGGTTCCAGATCTCGTATTCAAGCAGCCGGCTGGAAACTAGCTGTTCCTGCCATATAGAATCGGGCAGCGTCCGATCCTCTGTTAGCAGATAGGCTAAAGCGACCGAGGTATCGAGATAGATCACCGGTTTTCTCGATCGTGCTCAATTTCATCAATGACATCACGAAAGGCCATAACTGGCTTACGAGGGGGCGGACTATTCGCAACGAGCGCCGGAGGCATAACCCACCCCTCGCGAACGGCTTCAGCCAGCAGAGAATCAGAGAGGAGCAGACTGCGACTGGGTTGCGGCGGTCCTATTTCGGCAACCACGCGGTCTCGGTCGGTAACAAGCACCGTTTCGCCGCCTGCGGCAAGGCGAACGTATTCGCTGAGCCTGTTCTTGAGCACTTTGAGACCGACAGACCGCATTTGTGTAATAGTAGCTACCAGAAGCTACATTTGTCAACGCCTATGAAATTCGCGATGATGAACAGGCTTGGGCCCGGGCGCTCTTGGGGCTATATCCCGCGCGGATGGCCGCCCGCGCACCATTCAGGCAGACCATGTACTCTTTGAAAAACCGCAGCTGGCACTCCGTGAGTATGGTGATAGACTTTATCTAACTAAGCCATTGATTAACAAAGAAAATCATCTTCTTCAGACTTTTGAAAATGTCAGGTTTTGTCAAGCCGGAATTATTGATTGTTTTTCAAATTTTTCAAACGCGATAACTACTTTTATCGGTCCTCGATACTTGGCGCGGATGCCATGGCCGAAGGCTTCCTTGGCATCCTCCGGCATCAGGATTTTGAGTTCCGTTTTGGCCCGTTCATGCTCCAGGAAGGCCGAGCGGGTTTCGCAGAACACCCCCGCCAATTCGGCCCAGGAGTTGGATGCGCTCATATCGACGATGCGGACCGCTGCAATCCGCGGCCGTGGTGGTTCGGCCCCATAGAGGCGAGGGGGCTCACCACTTTCCACACAGCGCCAGAACTTCTTTTCCGCCGTCAGCAGGAGATGTTGGTAGAGGCAGTCGGCGGGGATTGAGATTTCGACCCATTTGCCGCCGCCGGTGATGATGGAGAGCACGGCTCCCTTGGCGCCAGTCACCGACATATTGTGTTGCAGCTGGGCCGTGTGTTTTTCGGCCGCCGCCTCTTCCGAGAACGACCAGGGCAGCATGAACTTGGCCTCGAATACGGCCCCAGTACCCTCGACCATGCCGTCCAGGGTGGCCGCCATCCAGCTGTTCACCGGGTGAAGGACCCGCCGTTGCACGTCTTTGACGGCCTGGCCGGTATTGCGCTCGTACCAGAGCCTATTGAGATCCTCAGTGGCTTGGCCGAGCCGGACGATTAGGTTGCCGGACAGGTCCTCGGGCTCGACTTCGCCGCGCTTCTCGCGCCAGAGGCGGAGCAGGGCGGTCTCGTCGTCGCCCATGATGATCCGGGCGTCGGAGCCGCCTATAAAGGAACGTCGTGAAACATGATTCGTCATAGTCTGAAGTCCTTCATCTGGTGCTCGATGGAAGCCGTCCCGAAGATCTACTGGGAGCCGAGCGAGCCCCGTCTCAGGCCGGTTACGATTTTGTGCAGGTCGGTGAGCCCCTCAACGGTATCGGCCAGGGTTTGCTCGTCGATCTGGGGGTCCTGCGCCCGAATGCGGTCGCGGATCGCCCGGTAGGTGGTGGTGGCGAATGTCAGTTGATCCATCGGGTTACTCCACTAGGCCGAACCTTTTGTGGTTTGCCGGTCTCAACGCGTTGGTACATTGTACGTATAAATTAGGACAATAACGGTACCATGTCAACTTTAATTTGGACAATGTACCAATGAAGGCTGTTCAGCTTCGGATGGCCCGCGCCGCCGTCGGGTGGGGTGTGCGGGAGCTCGCCGAAAGAGCCGGCATTACTGCCAATACCGTGACCCGTATCGAAAACGGGGCGGATGCGAAACAATCGACAATGGACAGGCTGCAGGGTGCACTTGAGGCAGCAGGCGTCGAGTTCACCAATGGCGATCAGCCGGGCGTCCGCCTCGGCAAGGCCGCTGCCGCTAGCTCCGAAAAGCCGCCGCGGCGGCCAAATCGATGATTGCCGCAAATGAAGTCCGCCGCCGAACTGCCAATCTGCCCAAGAAAAAGCGATAGGATGCCAGCTTCGCATGTGGCCCAAAAGGCGAGCGCTATGTGAGACGAGCATTTGAATTGAGGGCATCGAGTTCATCGACGAGAACGGCGGTGGCCCCGGATTACGCCTCCGCAAACGCCAGCAGGCAAAGCAGCCCAAATAGTTGAGCCTCGTCGTCGGCCTTCGAGCAGGCGGGGATCTGCTTTCTCGACAATGATACTGGCAGCGGCATCGGGGTTCGACTTATGGTGCCGGATGGCTGTCCTTGATGTGGGGCAAATTTTGCCCTATATTATACCAATCTGTGGAGGGCTGATGCCGGAAATCGCACGCCTCGGCGGGTTCAAACTGTTGATGTTCTTCCAAGACGAGAACCCACCTCATGTTCACCTTAAAGGCGCTGATTTCGCCCTGCAAAAATCCGCATCTCGAACGGTGAAATTCTAGCCGGCGATGCCCCCAAGCGTGTTCTAAAGTTGGCTCGACAATGGATTGAGGAGCATCGAGCCTCACTCGTTGAACAATGGAACGAATTTCAGAGGTGAGCGAAATGACTGAAGAGGTGGCAAAGGTGAGAAAACTACGCGCGAGCGGCGGTCGCACTCTGCGGGTTCGCTTCGCTAGAGATCGGCGCGAGTACGAACTTGATTTAACCGGACTGTTTGCCCGTAGCAGGCATTTTGCGCCGCTGATCGGTGATGCCGAGAGCTTCGCCAAAGCGGCGATCATAGAAAGTGGGCTCGGGGTAGCTTGGCCCGTCCTAACAAAATGGGGTCCGCTGGACGTCTCGGCCACGACATTACGGCGGATTGCAGAAGAGCAGCAGCCCATGACGGGCGCAGATTTTGCTAAGTGGCGCAAGTCACTTGGGCTTTCTCTCTCGGAAGCGGCCAATCTCCTAAGTCTCAGTCGACGGACTATCATGGGTTATCTCAAGAAGGACGAGTTGCCGCCCGTTGTTGCGATTGCATGCCGCGCGCTTGCCCGCGATAAAAATCTTTTGGCTGCACATTACGTTCCGACACGAACCGTTCGTCCAGCCGCTTGAGCCACGTTTTATGTTGAGCGCCTAGGCAAGCCGCCGGAGACCGTGTGATGGATGCGACCCTCATTCTGATCGATAGCGATGGCGAGCTTGTACGCGCCCGCGCGCTCGTCGATCAGCTTTGGAATTCGAATGATCCAGCCGAGCGTTGCCGATCTGATCCGCCACCTCATGGATCAGCACAGTCTCACGCGAGCGGACCAATCAGTACGCTGCGCGAATGGCGAATGCCGGAGCGGTCCATACCCAGACCAGGAACAGATCAGGTGAGGGCGGGACGAATCGTCTGATGGCTACAGTTTCGGTTCGCGTGGATAGTCTTGAGATTATTGTGCCGCAAGCGGGCGCATGCGGATGCGCCCCGGTTCAATGACCGTGAAGTGTCCAGCCCAATCAGTTCGTTCACCAATCCTGGCGGCGAGAACAGCGCCGACTTCAGCTGCCGCTGGCATCGGTAAACGGAATAGCACGACGCCAGATGATGCGGGCAATCCAACATGCCAGGCGAGCTCACCAAAATCTTTGTCAAAGGTAAGAAGCACCCGAGCTTCTCGCTCGGCCCATGCCAATATGTCCTTGTCCGTACTTCCGGGTGCCGCGGTGCGAACCCAAACTATGTCGTGTTCGGCCGCCTTAGGTGCGGTGACGGCATCACCGGGAAAATTCTCATTCGCAAGAAATCGCATCTCACGCAGCGCTCGGATAGATCTTCTCCGATCTCAGCACATCGCGAGCGTACGCAAGGCAAGCCGCAAGGTCGTCGTGAGAGAGCCCCGGATAATTGTGTAAAATATCGACCTCGCTCCAGCCGTCGGCCATGAGACCAATGACAAAATCGACGGAAAGGCGGGTACCTCGGATCACCGGCTTGCCAACCAATACCGCTGGATCAAGAACGATGCGTAAAGGATCGGGCATGGATTTCTCCTCGAGTTCATTTTACCGCAGTTTTATTAGAATGCCTATCTGGGTGATGGGAAAACTGGCCAGCAGTACCGGCCGGAGCCGATCGTTCATCGCCGCCGAGGCCATCTTCGTCTACGGCTTCGCCAAGAGCGACCAGGACAACATTCGGCTGGACGAATTAAAGGCCTTCCGGAAATTGGCCGGCGAAATGCTCATGCTCGACGATAACGCATTAGCGGCAGCAGTGAAGAATGCAACGATCATGGAGATCGAATACCATGGGTAAGAAGTATCGCAGCGATGCGCTGGCAGTCGTGCATTAGACCGCGTTCGGCCTTACCGAGGCGGGCGTCATGGGTAAGCGCACGATGAAGGTGTTCGACGAAATGTGCCTGACGCCGATCGAGGAATTAATGGCCAAGCAGATCCGGCAGATCCGCATGGGCGAGAAGGCAAGCCAGGCTGTCTTTGCTCGCTACCTAAACGTCACAACCGGGCTCGTCAGCCAGTGGGAGCGCGGCGAGAAACACTCGCGCGGCGCCTCGCTCAAACTACTCACGCTTGTGGCAAAGAAGGGGCTGCAGTCCGTTGCATAACAGAACATACTGCCGTCCTTGCTGATGCGCACGCTGCGAAAAGTTCCGGCCCACGGATAAACATCCTGAAAGAGGTGCCGGTGAACTGCCTGATAATGCTGTACGCTGAGGCGTCCAATAGGTAAAGGTTCATCGGCGCGCTGAGCCGACATCGCGGTCTCAAATTGGGTCAGTGCTCGCTGAGTGTGGTGACCTGCTCGATTTTTGAGAACGGTCGTCCCCGGATAGCAGTATGGATCCTCAATAGCGTCGTACATCGGCTCGTTAGGACGATCTGCCGTATTTCATGGCGATGGCTTGTCGGCGCTCGGCTGGCGAAGCACCCTTCTTATCCAGCGTCCGAAAGGTTTTTATCATATCAGCTGAATAGCTGATGCCTTCAACCGCACTAATTTTCTCAAAGCTGGCGCGGCCAAGCGTGAAAGGCTCAGATCGGCGCGGCAATTCCTTACGGCTAATTTTTCTCATAATTGTATTCTAGCACATTGTTCACTGGCTCGACCAGCGACTCAATGGTTCTACATCGCGTCGCCCTAGCCGGCACGCCACCTCCGTGCTCGGATGAAGAGCTCAGCAAGCAGAGCCGCCGCGAACGCTCCGCCTGCGCCGCACAATGCTGGCTCGCAATCATGGTCCGCTATGAGCGGACAGCGCTCTCACGTTGCAAATTGCAATCTGAGAATTTTATTGCATGCGCAATCAGCCCACCATTGGAGTAAAGGCAACGCAGAAAGCCCGCCCCGAACTGGAAATCGAGATCACGCCCGCGATGATCGCAGCGGGATTCTCGGAATTTGATAGCCGCTAATTAAATCAACGCCGGATTCTGCTCGGGGCCGGCACAGTCGATCGAGCGACCACGACCAGCGGTGTCAAGTTTGTGCTGCATGGTTTGACCTTGACGCCAGCGCCAAGCGGAGGCTCAAGATGGCGGACGGCGGAGAGGTGTGCTATACTAATATTATGGTAGCAAAAGTACTGAAAGACATCCTCACCCGCGTGGAGTCCTGGCCGGAACGGGCGCAGGAGGAAGCAGCTGCTTCGTTGCAGGCAATCGAAAAAGAGTTGCGGGAGCCCTACGAGCTGACTGAGGACGACAAGAAAGCCATTAACTGCGGCCTCGAAGCTGTCCGCAAGGGCGAAATTGCCACCGATCAGGAAGTCGAGGCGGTCTTCGCCAAATACCGTCAAGCATGAAGGTCAGGTTCACCAAGCCCGCGCTGGCGGAGCTTGATGCTATTTTTGCGTATATCCATCAACACAATCCAGTAGCGGCCGGCCAGGTTGTCGCTCGCATTCGCGAGATCACCTCGCAGCTCGGCCGCTTTCCCGACATGGGTCATCAGAAGTATAAGCCCGGCGTTCGGATGATCACGGTTCGGCGCTATCCTTATTTGATTTTTTACACCGTTGAGAAAGACGAAGTTCTGATCTTGAGTGTACGACATGGCGCAAGACAACTATTTGATGAGGAATCCGCCGTAGGCGTCGCCACCATTCGCCGCGCCGAGCTAGCCGGCGGCGAGACGTCCATGACGGCGGCCAACGATTTGGCGATCCGGCGCGCCTTGGAGTTGGCCGGCGTCGAGTTCATTGACGAGAACGGCGGTGGTGCTGGGGTGCGCCTTCGAAAGGGCGCAAAAGAAAAACCTCGAAAATGATTGCATGCGATCGCATGAGCAACGCCGTTGACATCTATACGGCATTGCCGTATAGATGACCATGCATACGGTCATCGAAACCCCGGATTACCTGCAAGACGCCAAGGACGCGGGTCTATCCGGCGACGAGATGGCGGCCATCATTCAGGCCATCGCGTTCGACCCCAAGGCGGGCGACTTGATGGTAGGGACCGGTGGCGCACGGAAGCTTCGGTTTGCCGCCAGCGGCAGGGGCAAACGCGGCGGCGTTCGCACGGTGCACTACTTTGGAGGCGACGACGTTCCCGTCTTCATGCTCGCGGTCATTAAAAAAGGCGATCGCGACAATCTATCGAAGGCGGAATGCAACGCCTTGAGGAAGGAACTCCGGGGAATCGCGGATGCCTACAGAAATTCGGTCAAAGCCAGGGCACTTAAGCGGCGAGTGAAATTATGATGAGGATGAAGACAGATGGGCAAGCTCGGCAAGCGGCTGATTAAGGCGGCCAAGTCGGCACAAGCGATCGCCAGAGGCGACGCCGATCCGACAACCTACAGGGTTCACGTACCGGTCAAAGTTGACGTGCGGGCAATTCGGACAAAACTAAAAATGAGTCAGAACACATTCGCCGCCCGCTTTGGCATCTTGCCATCCACATTACGCGATTGGGAACAGAACCGACGCCATCCCGATGGAGCAGCGCGCGTCCTGTTGATGGTCATAGACAAGGAGCCGGACGCTGTCACCCGCGCGCTCGCGTCTGCCTGACGTCGCTGGCCGCTCGCCGTCATGCCCAGTAAATTTAATCCGTGGCAAACTTGATGAAAGTCAGTCGGCGTTGGATTCATCGAAGAGAACGGCGGTGGCCCGGGATTACGCCTGCGCAATCGCCCGCGGTCGAAGCCCTCTAAGCGCTAGATGGCGGGCCGAGCAATCAGTCGGCGTCATCGTGTTCTTGATCGGCACGGTGCGTTGCGCCCAATCGACTAGTTCTGCCGAATGAAGGTGTACGATTGCTCACCAGCCGGTCTCGGGATTGTTGCAAAACCGCGGCATCGCGAATTGGCTTTGTTTTGCAAAAGACGTTGTGTTCGTTCGACGCAAATTCACGACAGCCTTGAACTGATTACCCTTATAGGGTAATGTTGGGCCGTGGAAAAACGCACACCCCATTACGACCTTGCGCATGTCCAGGCGGACGTCGCGCGGTTGGGGGCGGCGGCTTTCACCAAGACCGCCTTAGACGGCAGCCGAACCATGGGACTAACGACGGCGGAGATGCTGGCGGTGATCGCCTCGCTGTCGCGTCGCGAGTTCTACAAGTCGATGACGAGCTATGCAGATCATCGTGTGTGGCAGGACGTGTATCACGCGACGACGCCCGTGCGGAAGGATGCTTACATCAAGATCACCTTGCGCGACGCCGCGCCGGTGATCCAGTTCAAGGAGAAGTGACCATGGCGCGGAAATGTCTGAACTGCGAATCCCGCAAGGGCATGACTCGCTTCGACGGTGAGACCTTCACCATCAATCATGCCGGTATGATCGCAAGGGTGAAAGGACTGTCGGGCTGGCGCTGCGGAGGCTGTGGCGAAGTAGAGTTTGATGCCGGCAGTGCGCGGCGTTATGCGGCGGCGGGAGATGAACTCGTGCTGCGCGATCGTGAGCGCCAAAGCAAAGAGATTCGACGAATCCGCCGCAAGCTCGGCTTGAGTCAGATTGCAGCTGGGCGTCTCACCGGCGGTGGCCACAACGCGTTCTCTCGGTATGAGCGTGGGAAAGCGGCCCCGTTGCCAGCAGTCATCAATCTTTTCCGGCTCTTGGACAAACACCCGGAGCTGTTGAAAGATCTTGTTTGAGGATGCTTGGGCTCAGGCTGCGCCACGGTCGATGGCCAACCGGATGCGATAGTGACGTTTAATCACCGAGACTTTCTGCCGGCGACAGAACGGTTCGGGATTGAAGTCTTGTCGCCCGGTGCGGCGATCGAACGATTGGGAGGAATATCATGAGGAAGAGTAATTTTGCGCTGCGGCTTCAACCTTCGCTTTTGGAAGAAGCGCGTAAGCTCGCGGAAGCCGAAGGGGTAGCGCTTAACCAGCTGATCAACGTGGCGGTGGCGGAGAAACTCTCGGCACTTCGGACTGCGGACTACTTCAAGGCGCGAGCCGCGCGTGCGGATATCCCGAAGGCGCTGAGAGTCCTCAAGCGGGCCGGTGTTGGCAAGCCGGCGATAAAGGGCGACGAATTGCAACCTAGGAAGCGGAGAGCATAAAGCCAACCGGCATGATGATGCAGGCCCGACGTCCGTCTTCGCAAAGGCCTGCAAAAAAAAGCGCTAGAAGCCCTGCTTCGGATTACCTTCCCGGTGCGATGCTCATAGAAGATGTGCGCCACCACTACGGCCACGACCACAACGACGAAGGCCCCGATTTCGCGACCGGGGCCTTGTTTGCGACATGAAAGCTGACTTGCTAATCGACGCGCGGGTCAACCCACAGGTTCAAGTATCGGTTGGCGCCCGTCGCAGACTCAACGTGTGTTCTGCGTTACGACAGTGAAGCGGGCAAAGGTAACCATCGTTCGGTTGCCGTTTGATAAAGGGACGCCGAATTACCGGCCAAGAGCAACGGCAATAAAGTGACCCGCGTTGAATTCATCGACGAGAACGGCGGCGGTCCGGGTGTCCGACTGCGCAAAAGTCAGCGGCTAAAGCAGCTCAAATAGGCGCCTCCGTGGGCTGGGGCTGCTGAGCGAAAAGCTTCCTTACATATTTGACCTGCGGCAACTATGTGATATCATGATATCAAATTTGTTGTTGGGAGCTGCCTATGGCCCAGTTCATCGTGCGCAATTTGGAGGACGACGTGAAAGCGCGCCTGAAACGCCGTGCCGCGCATCATGGGCGCAGCATGGAAGAGGAGGTCCGCCACATTTTGCGTGACGCGGTGAAAGGACAAAATCAACGTGTAGCCAAGCTGGGGTCACGTATTGCGGCCCATTTCGCGAAAGTGGGGCTGACCACGGACCTGCCGGAATTGCACGGTCAGGTTCCGAAGTCGGCAGAATTCGATAAATGATTATTCTCGAGACCAATGTAATTGCGGCGTTAATGCGCACGGTACCTGAGGCTCCCGTGGTGGCGTGGCTGGACCGCCAGCCCGCCGAGTCCGTCTGGATCACCAGCATCACGCTGTTCGAGGCGCGTCTTGGCTTGGCGCTGCTGCCATCAGGCCGGCGGCGCACAGCGCTGGAAACGGCATTTGCCCGCCTGCTGAAAGAGGACTTAGAGAACCGGGTATTGGATTTCGACAGCGCGGCAGCGACTGAAGCAGCATCGCTGGCGGCCGCGCGGCAAAAAAATGGGCGGCCAGTGGACATGCGTGACACACAAATCGCGGGTATCGCACTCGCCCGGCGCGCCACGCTTGCTACCCGCAACGTGCGGCATTTTGCCGATTTAAAGATTTCGATAGTCGATCCTTGGGCGGCTCAGAACGTGTAACGTGGAAGTTTGACCGCAAGGCAATCCTGAGGGTAGGCGCGCTGGCTAGAATCACATTTGTATCAACTAAATACCGCGTCACAACTCGGTGTCGCGCAGCGGCGCGCGGTTGCGCTCCGGTTAACCCCGCGGCTCAATGGGTGCCGACATCAGAAGTCGGCCAAAGGAAGGTACGCTGGATAACCGCTCCCAATCGGCAAACTCAAGGACAGGCCAGTGGCACTGCACGAAGGTTCTCCAGTGAAATATTTCTCGGTAATGCTTGACCCTCCGAGCCAAGATCGCCATTTTTCTCCACATTGTCGAGCTCTACGAATTTGTCGAGTCATACTCTAAAATATTAGGGCCTGTGTTCAGTTGAGCAGGATTATAGCGGCAGCCATCTGCACTCCGGCGAGAAAATTTCTGGCGAGTTTGTCATAACGTGTGGCGATGGCACGGAAGTGTTTGAGCTGATTGAAG
>Ga0181536_10006905_pt1 | contig 11283 bp, 9 predicted proteins | sample PEATcosm2014_Bin_41_FD_121105 | JGI IMG/M metagenome (GOLD analysis project Ga0181536, IMG submission 121105) | Peatland microbial communities from MTU Mesocosm Facility, Houghton, MI, USA - PEATcosm2014_Bin17_60_metaG | ecosystem: Environmental > Terrestrial > Soil > Wetlands > Peat | place...
CCGGTTCGAGTGTATATCCTAGCCAAGAACCCCGCACCAGCCTCTATGGTACGGGAGAGAAATTTAGGGGCGGCGGTGCCTACTCTCCCTGGTGCACCAATTTGAAGGTAGGCGTTCTACTAGACGGACCCAAGGTTCTCTGCCTGCCGCGTTCACTAGTCAAGGGTCGCCGATCCTTCGGTGAGCGGTTGAATTTTCCTAATTGAAGCCGGAGGAAAACGGCCTGATTTAGTTAAATGAATTAGGAATTGCATCTCCCTCCGAGCCTGTCTTGCCAAAGAACTTGAAATGACATGTTTCACGAGGGCCCTTTCTAATTCATCTTTGTCAAGCACCACGTACCTCCCGTCAGGCGTAATCCATAGATCGAGGAAAAGATCCGTGATGATCGAAGTCTTCGTGGCGTTGGACAACAGTCTCGCTACAGGCCTGATTATGTCGCAGTAGTAGCCTGTGAGCCTGCGTTTGCTATCGTAGAATTTGCCGACATCGTACCACCTTCCTCTGAAAATGACCCATTCCGCAAGGTAGCCTTTGCCAACCGCTACCCTGCCGAATTGACGGCGCGGTTTTCTAACTCGCAACTGGTGTTCGATTACCAACCGATTCGAAGTTTCCTCCCGCAATACTCCCTGGAACTGTCTTACTCCGCCGGGCAAGCGTCTGTATTGAATGGTGACGGGGCGAGGAATCTGGCCTAGTGGCATGGCTAATAATCTCTATTCGATTTGTTCCGACCTGAGATTAACGGGTTTCGAAGACGCCATCCCCGGATTTGTTGCAGACCTTGAATATTCTATTCAAGAGACGAACTCGTGTTTGCTTCATGAGGACAGTAACGGTCCGACGTTGCTGAAGCGTTACGTGCCTACCCTTCTGCCTATAAGTTTCTCAATGCCTTAAGCGCTCAATCGGCCTGAGATTAATTGTGTTTCTTTCGTTTGAGATGAGTGATACTTAGGTTGGAATGAGGGGTATGGTGTCTTCGTTTAGGAACGTAGCAATTGGTTGCTCGTTTCTACTTGCTACGCTTGTTGGGATCTTGATGCTGACCTATGATGACTTGCTCAGGATCACGCCTAACTATCATTGGGTAGTTGTTGTAGCTTTCTGTGTTGTCGACGCGATACTCGGAATGCAAGTGCTCTTAACTGCAGCGCTTGGGGAGTGGGAGAAGTTTATGATTCGTGCAGCTGCCGTATGGTCTCTCGTGGTCGTCATCGCCGTGTTGGGCGATGTCTTGTTGAAGCTTCAACTCCCACCCGATTACCCGACCGTTACTATGTGGCAATCATTCCAGTACCTTTTCTTGGGGGTGAACGGGAATCCGATTCCGTTGGCGGTTCCCGCTCTCTTCACGCTCCACGCGATGGCTGCTCTACTTGGGCTGCTTCCTGCCAAGAGTGGATGGTTTCATTTGGATTGGTGGCCGACGCGGCGAACCATCGTGGCAATGGCGCTTATCGCGTTGGTTGTCATGGGGATGGGGCCCATGTACATGTTCCTTAACTCAAAGGGGCTTTTGCCTGCGTCGTTACCCCCTTCGTCAAACGCTACAGAGATCGTACCGCCTCCGCTGAAGGAGTCTCCGCTACCTTACGACTTAGCGAACAAAACAGTATTCGTTACTTTAGTAGCCGTCGTTAATCCCATGCTGCCGTACAATTTCAACGATACCCGGTTTGGCCATTTGGTGATTTATGTTCCCGCAAATTGGACTATACACTTGACCTTCATCAACGAAGAGGGATTTCCGCACAGCGCGGTACTGATGAAAGCTATTACTCCGTCGCCCACGATAATTGAACCCTCAACTAGCGTTCTCGCCCAAATCCCGACGGATGCCACAAGCGGAGGCTTTCTGCTGAACGGCGGGTCGGGTTCGGCGGTGGTGAATGATTTGGGGCCGGGGAAATATTGGGTAATGTGCGCGTTCAACTATCCAGTTCCTCACGTTGAGGAAGGAATGTGGGTTGTCGTAGAAGTTTCGAGTCAAGTTACTACACCTTACTTCGCTATTCTTCCCTAATTTGCCGCCACCGAAGAAGAGGCGGAGTCATGGAATCGTAGTTCCATCCCTTCCCACAGAACCCTCTGCAGACCACAGTTACCTTGTTCGTCGTTGTTGACCGAATCTGCGCATTCCTTGGCCAGAGAAGAGGTGCTGTTATTGCCGAGTTAATGAGAATTTTCCTAGCCGCAATAGCCGTACAAGATGTGCGCACAGGTATACAATTCTATTATCCAATCACACTGAGAGGAACGCGGTAGATTCACCAACAGGATTTGAAATTTCGGAATGGAAAAGGGAAGGCGAGATTCATACTACGTCTACATTCTTCTCTGCGCGGATGGGAGTTATTATACAGGTTACTCAAACAACCCTACCAACAGATTCATCGCGCATTCTAAGGGACGGGGAGCCCGCTATACAAAGATGCACAAACCAAACGGCATCGCCTATCTCCAAAGTCTCAAGACCCGAAGCGAAGCAATGAGACGAGAAAGGCAAATCAAAACATTCACTCATGAACAGAAACGAAACCTCATAGAAAGCACGGCCCGCGTAGAAATGCCAGACAAAAAATGTTAAGCTCAAGTTAACGGTTGACGCGCACATTTTCTCAATGTCAAAAATCGGTTGATTTGAACAGTTATCGTCGTGAGAGAAGTTTGGAAAATGAAATCTCATCCAATACTTTTTGCGAACGAATATGAAAGGGGTGCCCGATGCTGACAGCGTTATGTAGTCCCCATAGCCATCGCATTTGGTGTGGCATAAGTGCTTCATTTAAGTAGACATCCCCCGACAGACCTTCCTTGATCGCGTCTTTTGTTCTCTGAGCATAATCGAACCGCGTCCAAAACGTACGTTTCACATGCACTTTCAACCACTGCGATACCCGAATTACTTCAACTACAGGCTCATGATTAGCGTTATCAATCGTTCGCACCGCCAAATCTCTGGCAAATTCGGGAGCATCATGCGGTATATCGAATTGGCAGGCGTTTAGGCTTAGGAAAAACGATGTTGCCATCAGTGCAGTTCTTTTGTTTCCGTCCGAAAACGGGTGAAAGCACACGTATGCGTACATCAATGCAACCGCTTTGAGAAGAGGACTTGGAAAAGGTACGAAATTGTAAACGTCCGTCATCGCCCACTCAAGCGCACCTTTGACAAGCCCTTGGCTGACATAACCCCGCTCTCCTCGTTGCATAATGACTATGTTGTGAAAAATCTCTATGTCTCGAACAGTAGGGAAAAAGGTGGGACCGTATTTCACAAACGTCTACATCTTCGATAAACGATCAAAGATGGTTTTGTATCGCTGTAGCAACCAACGCCCATATCGTTCAGCGTATTTTGCTTCAGGCGAAGTATCTTCGCTGCCGTCTTTCGTTCCCGAAACCTGTCGAACTACCATCGCTTTCAACTAACCGTGTCCCGATTGGACACTGGAGGTATTGTATGTTTTATGCACATATATGTCATACGCTCTTTTCTTCTTCACTTTTTGATCCTTGAAGTGGTCTGCTTTGCGTTCTGAATAATGGCTAACCACTTATTTTCACCCTCAATGATGATTCCGGCCTGTTCTGCTAACGTTTTGCCATTAAGTGCCATTTGTGGTCGTATGTAGTTGTGGAATAGCCGATAGCCTGCGAGTATTGGGATATCCGTCTTTTCGAGGGTACGCATAACCCGTTCTCGGTCACGGATTTCCCCATTCATCCTTTCCATCTTGTTATTGTGAACCGTCCCATCCATAAACCGATTTTTGACAGCCCGAAGATTTCGAGGCATAAGCCGACAAGTTGACGTACCCAAATAATGCTCATTAGGGACGCACGCTAGACCTCACGGATAGGCTCCCGATATCTCGGGTATTGTTGAATTATTTGACGATCGTTACGATATCGCGGTCTTTGACTACGTGATCCATTCCTACACGCTGGGGGCTGAACCTTACGCTTGTCCCTGAAACCAGAGCGTATTTGGCTTCACCGGCGAATGTTCTGTGGATTTTTTCGCACACGTCATAGATGGTTGATCCTGCTGTGATAATGAGAGGTTCTTCGAAGTCGGGTGAGCCGTTGCGTGGTTTCAAGTAGACTTTGATCAATTTGAGGCGATCAAAGATTGCCTGCTTCAATTCATCTAGGTTCACACTATGATCTGCAGATATTGGAACTAGGTCCTGACCAATCCGCGCTCTCGCCTCGACTACATACTTCGGGCTGACTAGGTCGATTTTGTTGAGTATGGTTATTGAGGGGATGTATTTGCGGTTTCCAACGATTAGGTCGATGAGTTGGTCGTCGGTGATGTCTTCTCGGATGATGATGCTGCCGTGGTTGATTTTGTAGATGTTCATTATTGCGCGGACGGTCGCTTCGGTTAGGTGAGTTAGTTTGCAGGCTGCGGTTATGCCCAACCCGCCTTGAGTGGCTCGGTTTATCGTAACATTAGGAGGTTGAGTGTTGAGCCTAATTCCAATCTCATAGAGTTCCTTGACCAAGACGCTGACCTGGTCTGGTTGAAAAACATCTAGAACCAAGAGGATTAGGTCGGCGTTCTTCGCAACCGATAGCACCCTCTTCCCTCTGCCCGTCCCCGTTGCGGCGCCCGAGATGATACCCGGTAGGTCCAGAATCTGTATCCTGGCTCCTTGGTACTCGAGTAGGCCTGGAACGACGGTCAGGGTTGTGAATGCGTATGAGGCCACCCGAGATTTGGCGTTGGTAAGGTGATTAAGGATAGTTGACTTTCCTACGCTTGGCAGGCCGATTAGTACAGCGGTGCAATCACCGCCTTTCTTGAGCTCGAACCCTGCGCCGCTCTGTTTGGAGGATTGCGCATGCTCCTGTTCAGCTTTGAGCTTAGCAAGCTTGGCCTTCAGCAAGCCTATGTGATGTTCTGTGTGCTTATGGATCTGAGTCCGACTCATCTCCTCCTCTATAGCCCGAATCTTCTCAGGTACCCCCAAACTCGCCCGCCCCACTTACGAAGTAGCATACGATTGGCAATAAACCGAACGTCAGAGGCTTCCTTCACTTGTGATTCTCACAAGCTGGAGAAGCCGAATAGTGGTTTTTCTTCGCTTCTTGGAACGCCTTATCATCGAACCCTTTATCGGCCCTGTAGATTACCATGTGGCAGCTTCCACATTCGATGCCGCTAGGGTCTTGAATCGGTGCCTGCTTTCCCGCGCCAGCTAGGAGTAGACCTTTCGGCGCTATCCGTTTGATCGGGCCACCAAGTTCAATCAAGTCTTTTTTAGGTGCAGGCTTCCAGACCGCACCACCGCACCTAGGGCATTTCTGCCGATTGGTTTTAGCTGCCAAACCGCATAATGCGCAGATCCAATTCATTTCCACGCCATCGCTTAAGAGATTATTTTGACCCCACTAATGTTTCTATTCAATTTGCCTTGTGGGTTGTGAAGGCTCTACGATGATGCAGAAAATTACGCCGTGATATTTGAATAACTTACGGTTATGGGGATTTCACGTTTAGGTTCACGTTGGGCGTCATCCCCGACCCCGATTCAACTTTTAGTTGTTTTGGATCACGAGGTAAGAGTAGTGTTTGAGTGGAAGATAAACAGCACGGGTGATTCTAAGCCACAACTTTACTCCGGAGGTTCACCATCGTTTGTAGTATTTCCGGTGTGTTCCGCAGCGGGTGCAGGTGGCGTCGCGGTATGGTTTGCCTATTGAGGGCTTCTTCCGTTCCCAGGCCAGATCATGTTTAGTTTCGGCACGGCACTTTTCACAGTAGAGGGTTACCCATTCGACCAAGTCCAAACATCCCCTTCGAATGCCCTAACTGGCTCCCCCGCTTACCATCTCGTCCATAACTGTCTAGCTCCCAGAGACTAGAGTACTCCGGTGGGAGTTTCTTCAGCTTCCTTATGGAATGGTTTTGGATAGTCGCTTGCGCTAACGGACCGCTTTTGACAGAGAACATGTAGGTGGAGGAAGCTTCCCCGCGACTACGAATTTCGATCTGCAGGCCCTTACAGTGAGCCTTACCTCGACGCCCAGCAACCAGCAAGGAATCATGGAACCCATTAAGGGACAGGTTATGCTTTCTCGCAAGTTGAAGCAAGTAAATCAGATCCCTATCCCGACCCCGAGCCGTCGGTATGTTCCCTAGCGCTGGAATGATATTTCAACTCCGCAGGCAGGTACTAGACGCCATTCGTAATTAAAAGCAACGGGAATTATCGGTCAAAATCTTGCCCGCAGACCCCAAGAAACATACTCGACCTACCTGGTTGACCCGATGGGAGCCTTCAAAGCTATTATTGGCCGCCTCTCGCAACAGGGAAAACAAGGTAGGGTGCCGGTCCTGCGTCGGGTGTTTTGAGTGGTTGAGTTCTGCACCGAATGTGGCGCATACATCTCCCCTAAGCAGGGGGGCTGTTCTCACTGCAAACACCTTCAGGTCGAGGAATTTCAACCGCTCAACCTGCCAATCGCAAAGCTCACGATTGAGGATGCTCTAAATTGCTTTCCAAGCCCTACGATGAGAAAATACCAGAAAGAGATCATCACCCAAACTGTTCAAGCCTATCAGTCTGGAAAGAAATGCGTTATCGTAATAGCGCCTACGGGTTTTGGAAAATCACTCGTCAATGCCGCGTTTACCTCGGTCACCAAATCGTTCTACGTCACACCACAACTTGCCCTTATTGACCAGTTGCTCGCGGACCCTAATTTGAGAGGTCGCTTTGTTGAGATTAAGGGCCGCCAAAACTATCAATGCTACTATAGCCCACGTCGGGGAGTACATGTTGGTAAGTGTGTGACGGAAGGATATCCTTGCAACGAACGTTTGGACGTATGTCCATACTGGATGCAGAAGCACCTAGCCCTCCAAGCCCCGAGCGCCCTCATGAGCTTAGCATACCTAATCTTTGAGGGTACGACGGAAGGAAGCGAAACCTACCTTGGAACACGACCCCTACTCGTCCTAGATGAGGCCCATAATCTCGAAGAACAATGCCTCAATCACGTCTCCCTCAAATTCACCCCCTTCTCAGTCCCATACGAAATCTACCACGAACTTCTCCCCAACTTGAAGAAGGTGGCCAACAGGATCGACCTAGATGTCTTCCTCGCCGACGTCGCCGGCTACCTGAAATTGATACTGGGGCGGTTGGAGACGAAAGGTGAACAGAGCGCGATCTCACTGATCGAAGCTGAGAATAAGCAACTCATGGAGAGATTCATTGAGAATTACAACCTCTTCATGTTCTCCAACTCCGAATGGGTCTGGGAGATTCGCAACGACCAACTCCTCCTCCAACCCGTCTTCGCGAGAGAGTTCATGAAGAACTTGGTGTGGAAGAGAGGGGAAAATTACCTAATCTCATCCGCTACCATCCTCGACCCAGAAGAATACTTGAAGCTCAACGGCCTAACCGACGTCCTAAAGGAGGATGAGATTGAAATTCTCGAAGCGCCCAGCACATTCCCGCCAGAAAACCGACCGATAATTGACGCAACCGTCGGCCCACTAACCATGCAACAATGGGACAACAACATGCCCTTGGCAGTGGCCGCCGTCGAAGAGATACTCCAGAAAGAGGAAGGTAACGTCGCGATTCACTGCCATTCGTACAGACATCAACGCGCCTTAGTCGCGAACCTTTCCCTCAAATTCAAACGTAGGCTTATCGTACATACCGGAGAAGACAGAGAAGAGAAGTTGCAGGAATGGATGAGATCACGCGGCAAAGTGTTCGTCTCAGTAGCTTTCAACGAGGGACAAGATTGGAAATATGATATTTGCTCGGCTCAGATTTTGCTTAAGGTACCTTTCGCGGACATCGGTGATAGGAGGGTCAAGAGACGGTTGGAGCTAGGGCATCGCCAGTGGTATCTGAACCAGGCGATGTTAGAGGTGATTCAAGCGTACGGCCGCGCGGTCAGGGCGGAGGACGATGCTGCGAGATTCTATGTGGTGGATGGAAGCTGCACGGAACTGATCAGGAACACGTGGCGGTTCATACCAGACTGGGTCAAAGCAGCCCTCCCCTCAACCTTCAAGCATGATCCGACGAACTAGTCAACTCAATCGACCCGTTGCTCATTTCCAAAGCTGTTTGAGGCATCGGGTGTACTTCAAACCGAAAACGTGCGTTGGTTTTGATTGCCGGGTAGTTTACTCCGAGCGCAGTGATCTCTACTTCACTGGTTTACACGACCGCCAAACCCCACATCCCCCCAGATCCAATACTGGTCCGATTAGGACAACGATCTATCTGCCAACCGCCTCCACTACTTACCGTGCACCTTCAACAGCTCCGCTTCCGCGTCGGTAATGTCTTGAGCGAACGTCGGTCAAGACGCCATGAGCCTACACACGAAGTACTCCACGCCTCACACACCTAACTTCATACTGTCGCAATTAATCCAGAATAATAGAGGTCTCTCTATCCACTGGAATAGTAGCCCGATCAATTTGCTACCCCACAAACGCAAAGAACTAAAAGACTTAAAGCTTGACTGGGCTATGTAAAATAGTAGCTGCTAGACTAGTTAGGTTCATCTAAATTTGCGGATCCGGCGATTCGTTAGCAAGTATCGCGGACTTTTCATCTTCGCGGGTCCGGCGTTGATCGTGAGCATGGCATACATGGATCCGGGGAATTATGGGACGGACATTCAGGCGGGGGCGTCGTTCAACTACGGTTTGCTTTGGGTTGTCTGGATGGCGAACTTCATGGCGATGCTCCTCCAGTATCTCTCAGGAAAGCTAGGAATAGCAACAGGCAAGGATTTGGCGGGGCTCGTCCGTGAGTCTCTTCATTCTAAATTTGACGTTTATCTGAACTGGATTGGCGCGGAAGCAGCAGCCGCAGCCACCGACCTCGCAGAGTACCTTGGGACGGTTATCGCGTCCTACCGCTCGCTTGACCCGCTCTACTGGACATTTTCTTCCGTTTCTTCTGCCATTCAGGTCTCGTCAAATCAAGACCCCTTCTGTCACATTCAGTAACATGCCGCGAACTGAAGAATCTTTCCTGTAAACATTTGGCTTGAATTGCAAAGCGCGACGTTCTGTGGCATTATATCTTCGGGGACAATTCTCGCCGTCGATAGTTTGTTGTCTGGGATTCTTCGCCTTTAGCATGCTTTGAGTCGTCTGGCTAGCCGAACGCTAATCCAAAACGTTTGTAGAAGACGCTTAATATCTAGGTAATGGAGCCAGAAATCGCAAACGGTGTGGAGAGAGTTGACGACAGGGGCGAACGAAACTCACAAGTATTGTGCAAATTGCGGTAAGAAAATTGACAAACCTGTTCTACACGAGGGGTACGCATTTTGCTCGGACCAATGCCGAGAATCCTTCATACTTCCGCGACGTGTTCCGAAAGCCTAACCACTTGTGCTTCTGGAACTGAACAGGAGATGTTCTATTCGCGCGGCTGCTTCAATTCCGTGAGACCTCGATCTGACGAAAGGGGTTATCAGCAGTAGCTAGTGTGGGACCGGCTGTGAAAGGAAAGGAGAGACGTAGAGTCAGAAGAATGCGAAGGACCATCCGCAGAAAGGAAGAGAGGAACAAGAAAAGAACAGAACGAGGGCTACCAAATCCTATGACAAAAGGAATTGCGAAAGAGAATCGCAAATTCCTAGCTGCGTGACATAAATTGCCTCAAACTCAAGAGAATAAAACGAGACGAAGAAAGAGAAGGAAAACAGCGAGGGCTCACAACTAAACCAAGGGTTCCGTCGAGCGCTGCGAAAGCGCGTGGTTATCGGATTGGGGTTCGAAAGAGAGAGCTTAGTGTGTGGTTAATATAGCGCGGACGACATATGTGTTACTAGAGGTAACAGCCAGAAACCATGTGGCGCAGGCCACAAAAACCTTGAGGCTCTCTAAGAACAGGCCTCTGAGTCTAGGCCAAGGCCGTTACCTCACACATAGAAATTACAATTTGATGATCTGATATGTCCACACAAGGAATGCAAGTAATGATCCTGAGAGAGGGATCTCAACGTTCTACGGGAAAGGATGCGCAGCGTAACAACATACTCGCCGCGAAAGTAATCACTGAAACCATCAAGACCACACTCGGGCCGGAAGGGATGGATAAGATGTTGGTAACTGGCATGGGTGATGTTGTCATAACAAACGACGGAGCTACCATAATGAAGGAACTGGACGTTCAACATCCCGCCGCTAAGATGCTTGTTGAGGTAGCGAAAAGCCAAGACAGTGAAGTAGGCGATGGCACGACCACCGTCGTCGTTCTCGCAGGCGAACTCTTAGCGAAGGCGGAAAAACTTCTTGACCAAGAAGTCCACCCGACCGTCATCGTTGAAGGCTACAAGAAAGCTTCCCAGAAAGCTTTGGAGATCCTCCAAAAACTATCCATCGACATACAACCTGACGACGATAAAACGCTTAAGCTCGTCGCAATGACCTCGATGGCAACAAAAGCAACCGTAGGAACAAGTGAACACCTCGCAACACTAGCCACGAAAGCCATCCGTCAGATCATGGAGGAGAGAGAGGGCAAGACTACCGCCGACATAGACCGAATCAAAGTCCTGAAGAAAAAGGGCGAAAGCATGGAGCAAAGCGAACTCGTCAAAGGCATTGTTGTCGATAAAGAGATCGCACACCCTCAAATGCCGAAACAAGTGAAAAACGCGAAGATCGCCCTACTCAATGCGAAACTTGAGATTGAGAAGACCGAGTTCGATGCTAAGATTAACATCAATTCACCAGATCAAATGAAGGGCTTCCTCGACGAAGAAGAATCAATGCTCCGCGAAATGACGGAAAAGGTAGCGAAGAGCGGGGCCAACGTGATCTTCTGTGAAAAGGGGATTGACGACATGGCACTGCACTTCCTCGCGAAGAAGAACATAATGGCTGTAAAGAACGTCAGTAGCGGCGACATGGAGAAACTCTCCAAAGCCACAGGCGGAACCGTACAAGCCAGCACAAAAGACTTACCCTCCGAAGGGCTCGGCGAAGCAAAACTCGTTGAAGAAGTCAAAATTGGAGACGACAAACTCATCTACGTTCGCGACTGCAAAGACCCTCACTCAGTCACCGTGATGATCAGGGGTGGCTCCGACCATGTGGTCGACGAAGCCGAACGATCATTCCACGACGCACTATGCGTAGTCAGGAACGCCGTCGAGGATCGCAAGATTGTTGCCGGTGGAGGAGCCCCCGAAGCTGAAACAGCCAAGCAACTTCGCGACTACGCTCTAAAAGTGGGAGGCCGCGAACAACTTGCTATCGAAGCCTAC
>Ga0181536_10006907_pt1 | contig 11282 bp, 9 predicted proteins | sample PEATcosm2014_Bin_41_FD_121105 | JGI IMG/M metagenome (GOLD analysis project Ga0181536, IMG submission 121105) | Peatland microbial communities from MTU Mesocosm Facility, Houghton, MI, USA - PEATcosm2014_Bin17_60_metaG | ecosystem: Environmental > Terrestrial > Soil > Wetlands > Peat | place...
GCCCTCGACGTCTCGAGCCAACGGGCCGTCGGGGAAATGCTCATCGAATTCAAGAACCGTGGCTTTGTGACGAGCGTCATCGTGATCACCCACGACCTCAGCATCCTCGCCGAGATCTCCGACACGATCCTCGTGATGTATGCGGGCAAACTCGCAGAAAAGGCACCGGCAGATACCATCGTCAACGCCGCGCTGCACCCCTACACCCAGATGCTCTTGTCCTCGCTGCCCGAGGTCGGCGTGCGCTACGAGAACCGAGTGCTCGCCGGCATCGCCGGGACGCCTCCATCCCTGCTCGATCCGCCGACCGGCTGCCGCTTCCACGACCGCTGTCCGTTCGCCTTCGAGCGCTGCCTCGAGGAGCCGCCGTTTGAGGAAGTGGCTCCGGGGCACTTCGTGTCCTGCTGGTTGCACACCAAGTCCTCGGCATCCGACGGCGCCGCAGCTGCCGCCCCGGTGTCGGTCGGCGGAGCGAGCTGAGCCATGCTGAAGCTCGACAAGGTCACCAAGCTCTTCCACACCGGCGCGTTCGGGGGCGAGGTCTTTCCTGCTGTCCGAGACGTGAGCTTCGAGATCCTGCCTGGCCAGGTGACGGCCCTGATCGGCGAGAGCGGAAGCGGCAAGACGACGCTCGGCAAGATGATCCTGAGGCTCGAGAGCGTTTCGTCGGGCTCGATCGTCTTCGAAGGGCGCGATGTCTCCCAGCTGAAGGGCGCGGAGTTGAAGGAGTACTACCGCAAGGTGCAAGGCGTGTTCCAGGACCCCTTCAGCTCCTATAACCCCGTCTTCCGGGCTGACCGGGTGTTCCAGATGATCAAGGAGGCCTACTTTCCTTCGACAAACACCTCGGAGTGGCAAAAGAAGGTCGAAGACTCCGTCGAGGCGGTAGGTCTCAACCCGGCCGACGTGCTCAACAAGTTCACCCACCAGCTCTCGGGTGGGCAACTCCAGCGCCTGTTGATCGCGCGCGCCTTGCTTCTTGACATCAAGCTGCTCGTTGCCGACGAGATCATCTCCATGCTCGACGCCTCCACGCGTGCTGATGTGCTCAACCTGCTCGCCAAGCTGAAGAGCCAAGGACTTGGGATCCTCTTCATCACCCACGACTTGTCGCTCGGCAACTACATCTCCGAACGAGCCATTATTTTGCGCCGCGGGGTCGTGCTCGAGATGGGCGCCACTGAGAAGGTCTTCAGCAATCCTCAGCATCCCTATACGAAAATGCTCCTTGCCTCCGTGCCGAACTTGCACAAGAAGTGGACGACGCCCGAAGAGGACCCGGCCAACGCAATGCATCCCTTCTTGGTGAACGGCGCAGGTGAACCTCCAGAGGTTGTGAGTGACGAGCGCGAAAAGCGGTATTCGCGGCTCGCGCTTCACCCGCTTCACCGACGGCCCGGCGAAGACGTGAAAGGGGGACCGGCTGGCACCCGCGCGCAGCGCGCACGCCTCTTGCAAGAAGCAGTTGAGCGCCAAGCCGAGGCGATAACCCCCCTCGTCGAGGTCGAGGAGGACCACTTCGCGGCTTCGTCTGAGCCCGTTGTTCGAGCCCCTTGGATCGCGTCGCGAAAACCCAGTTCACGCGCGACGGATTCGCCGGCTGAGCATCACGAATGAAGAGGATGAGGCCAAGGACGCGCTCCTTCTCAGGATTGTTCGCTCGTCGAGGTTTGCATCGCGCCGTCAAGGTCGCTGCGCACGGTGATCGACATCACCATCGTGGATGGCTGGCGCTCGTCGCAATTTCCTTGATCGTCATTTCGAGCGGTTCCTCGGCGACGGCGTTCGGGTCGTCTTCGGGCAACGGTGCGGCTGAGAAAGTGCGCGCCACGGAACATAGCCACGTCGGCGCGACGTTTTCTTGCACCGACCCTCAGCGCAACGCCACCGTCGAGGGCGCGCCGCAACTGAACGACGTGCCCTTGCTTGCGGCGGTGACACTTTCTCCGAATGACGGGGCGCTCAGCATTTCCTTTTCCTTTCGTCACCGGCTCGTCTACGCGCCAGCAGGCGTACTGCTCGCATGGCGCGTTTTCGTGTACACCAACCGCCAACACGCCACGTCAGCGGACGCGGACCTGACGTTCACCGTCGAGGACAGGGGCGCCGGCTGGGAACCCACGGGGTGGACGATTGTGGTCGCTTCGGGCTCGAGCTCCCGGCAGGTGGACGGCAACGTCGCCATCAACAGCGCCGGCAACGAGTTGTCTGTGCTCTATCCTCGCGGCTTCGGCGATTTGAGCACGCCTTTTTATTGGTACGCGAACCAGTGGGCCGTCAGGTCGTTCATGCCGACGGACAACCCCAAGTCTCCGGACTACTCGATCAACGGCTCCGTCTCGACTGACTGCCCAGCCGTCCTGGATGCAAGCGGGCTGCCGAGCCCCGAGCGGCTCTTGCGGGCGGGCAGCTGAACAACAAGACATCGGACAAGAACACCGGGGTTTGTTGGGCTGCACCACGACCGCATTCTTCCCGGCCGATGTGCCTCGGGGTGTGGAGACCGCAAGCGATGAGATCGAAACGGCAGGGCCTAAGGCGCTCCCGAGGCAGATCGGAAGGGAACACGTTCTTACTTTCCGGCCTGACCGCCGTCTGGATTGCCGAGGGAGTCTTTCGCCTCTAGTTCGTCCGTCCAAAGCCTCGCGACACTTAAAGGGTGACAGGCGAGGGAACACACAAAGTGCTGGCGGTCGTCGTGTTCCCAGTGGTCCGGGGCCATGTACGCGCACCGTCCGGTGTTCTCGAGGGGATCGATCGTGATCACCTCTGAATCACTTACCGGGTCGTCGAATACCTCGACAAATGAGGAGCCTGCGATCGTTGTCGAGGACCTCACGAAGCGCTACGGGGATCTCGAGGCTGTTCGGGGCGTGAGCTTCACCGTTGCCGCGGGGCAGACCTTCGGATTCCTTGGTCCGAACGGTGCCGGCAAGTCCACGACGATCTCGATGCTGTGCACGCTGCTCCGTCCGACTGAAGGCCATGCGCGCGTCGCCGGCGCAGACGTCGTCAGCGAGAAGGGAAAGGTGCGGAGCCGCATTGGGCTCGTCTTCCAAGATCCGACGGTGGACGAATATCTCACCGCGGAGGAGAACCTCCGCTTCCACGCCGAGCTCTACGGCGTGCCGGATGCGACGCTCAAGACGCGTCTTCGCCAGGTGCTCGAGATGGTCGAGCTCTGGGAGCGGCGAGGAGAGATCGTTCGAAACTTCTCAGGCGGCATGCGCCGCAGGCTCGAGATCGCGCGAGGACTGCTCCATTCACCGCGCGTGCTATTCCTCGACGAGCCGACGGTCGGGCTCGACCCTCAGACCCGGGCGCACATTTGGACCTACATCGAGACGCTTCGTCGTGTCGAGCAGATCACGATCTTTCTCACGACGCACTATATGGATGAGGCGGAACACTGCGACCGCATCGCGATCATCGACAACGGCAAGATCGTCGCGCTCGACACGCCGGAGGTTTTGAAAGCGCGCGTTGGCCAGGATCGAATCGAGATCTCGGTAGATGATTCTGAAAACGCGATCAGCCTTTTGAAGGCGCGCTTTGGTGTTGATGCGATGGTCTCTGAGGGTATGGTCGCTTTTTACGTCGCGAACGGCGAAGAGTTCGTCCCACAACTCTTTGCGAAGAGCGGAATCGAGATCCGCTCTGTGCGTGTCGCCCGACCGACTCTCGACGATGTTTTCATGACCTACACCGGTCGTACGATCCGCGATGCGGAGACCTCTGGTGCCGATCAGATGCGCGCGAACCCAAGATTTCGCGTACGAGGGAGGTAGCGATGACCTTGGTCCTGCCGGAGGTGGCCTCTGTGCGCGAAGCGGGAGACACCTTCGCGGGTGACCTACGAGGCGTACGCGTCGTGTGGCGTCGCGAACTGATCCGTTTCGGTCGTGACCGAACCCGCATGGTCACCTCGCTCATCCAGCCGGTTCTGTTTCTGTTTATCTTGGGGACCGGCCTCTCTGCGATTGCCCGATCGACTCCTGGGGTGAGCTTCAAGACCTTCATGTTTCCCGGGATCATTGGCATGACCGTGCTGTTCACCTCCGTGTTCTCGGCGATGTCCATCGTCTGGGATCGTGAGTTCGGGTTCCTTCGCGAGATGCTCGTCGCCCCGATAAGGCGCTGGTCGATCGTGCTCGGCAAGTGCTTGGGAGGCATGACCGTCGCGACGATCCAAGGGGTGATTTTCCTCTGCCTCGCAGGGGCGGTAGGGGTTCCCTACGCGCCGGTCATGCTCATCGAGCTCGTCGGCGAGATGGCGCTCATGTCCTTTGCGCTCACTGCTTTCGGCGTCTTGCTCGCGTCCCGGATTCAACAGATGCAGTCCTTCCAAGTAGTCGTGAACTTCTTCGTCATGCCGATGTTCTTCCTCTCTGGCGCGATGTTCCCCCTTTCGGGACTTCCGACGTGGCTGACTGCGCTGACGAAGATCGACCCGCTCTCCTATGCGGTCGATCCGCTAAGGCGCGCGGTCTTCGACCAACTGCACGTGTCACCCTTGGCTTTACGGGCGCTCGATCCGGGAATCAGCTGGAACGGATGGCGCTTGCCTGTTCCCTTCGAGCTTGGGATCGTCGCGGTCTTTGCGGTGCTGTTGCTTGGAGCTGCGATGGTTGCCTTCTCGAGGACGGACTGAGTGGCGCGAGGCCGAGCGCTGAATGTCCGTGCTCGCGTCTCCTTGGCCCACCCGAAGCCGCCAGAAGCGCGGTGGAGAGAAGCTGACCGGCAAAGGGCCGCACGTGCTCGGGTACGTTGGCGACCCTTCGCGCCGCCAACACGTACTTCGCCGTCGCCTTACGATGGATACGAGCCGAGTGAGCAGGAACCGCATCGGCTCCCGGCAGAGGTTTGATCTCACGAGAAGGCCGTCGGGCGCTTACGCGCGGCCCTAGTAGAGAGCGTAAATAGAGCGAAAAGAGAGCCGCGATGGGGATCGGTTCGCGCCGTGACGCAGCGGCGCTCCGCACTTTGGAATGCTTTGTGCTCAGTTGTCGAGGACTTCTCGAACCTTGGCGAGCAGGTCCGCCTCGGTGAACGGTTTCTCAAGGAGTGTCGAGTCGGGGTCGAGGGTGCCGCGAGAGGCGAGGAAGCTCTGCGCGTAACCCGACATGAAGAGCACTCGCAGTGAGGGATGCGCCGCACGAAGTTGCTCGGCGACCGCCTTGCCAAGCATCCTCGGCATGATGACGTCTGTGACGAGGAGATCGATCGGTTTGGTTTGCTTCGAGGCGAGTTCGATGGCCTCGTGACCGCTTGTGGCAGTGAGGAGCTGGTAGCCATTGCGCGCGAGCATTCTTCGCGTCAGCTCGCGATTTAGCTCTTCGTCTTCAACGACGAGAATTGTCTCGCCTCTAGATGAGTTGTCCATCCTGTCGGCCTTGGCGGCGAGAACGATCGCTTCATCTGTTACGGGAAGCAACGCGGCGAACGTCGTTCCAACACCGAGTTCAGAGTTCACTTCCGCGTAGCCCCCGGCTTGGGTGATGATCCCGTTTACCGTCGCGAGTCCGAGTCCCATTCCTTCGCCTTTCGGTTTCGTCGTGAAGAAGGGCTCGAAGACGTGTGCTCGGACCTCCTCGGTCATCCCCGTGCCGGTGTCTGCGACCCGGACGCGGGCGAACTTGCCAGGCCGGGACCCGACGTGGCGAGCAACGAACTCGTCGTCTGTGATGACGTTCTGTGTATCGATGGACAACGTCCCGCCCGACGGCATCGCGTCTCGAGCGTTCACGATGAGATTGACGAGCACCTGCTCGATTTGTCCCGGATCGGCGCGCACCGGCCATAGCTCGGTTGCGAGGGACGTCTTGAGCTCGATGTCCTCGCCGAGTGTTCGCCGAAGGAGCTGTTCGATACCCTTGATGACGGAGTTGATGTCGACAACCTGAGGTCGGATGATCTCCCGATGGGAAAACGCGAGGAGCTGGTGCGTGAGGTCCGCCGCCCTCTTGCTTGCGAGCGTGATCTGGTCAAGGTCTTCGAGGACTGGCTTCCAGTATTCGCCTGCGACACCATCTGGAGCATTCGTGATCGCTTCATGGACAAATGACGAATAGTTCATCATTACTGACAAGAGGTTGTTGAAATCATGGGCGATGCCACCTGCGAGCTGGCCCAAGCTCTCGAGGCGTTGTGACTGATGAAGCCGGACTTCCATGCGCTCGTGCTCTTCTTCGACCTGTAGGTATTCGCTTTCGGCTTGGATCCTGAGGCGCGAGGAAATATCGCGCACCGCGGAGATAATGAGGACCCCTCCTTCGGTCTTTGTCGCTGAGAGCGACATTTCAGCGGGAAATTCGCTTCCGTCTTTACGAAGCCCGACGAACTCGATGCCAGAATCCATGGGGTGCGATTGCGGTTCGGAGATGTAACGGATGCGATGGGAAAGACCTACTCCACGCATACGTTCGGGAACGAGTACATCGATGAGCTCTCCGACGAGCTCACCTCGCTCATAGCCGAAAAGCCGCTCGGTTTGCATGTTGACGAGCGCGATACGAGCATCTTCTCGGACGCAGAACATCGCATCCGGAGCCGCTTCGAGTAGAGCCTCGAATCGATTTTCTCGGTCGTTGTCCAACGCGACCTACCGCCACGGACGAGAAGGGATCCACGACTTGTCGCAGTCGTCAGTAGTTGGAGAAAAAGGCTAGGCACGTTAAGTGTTCTCGTCAACGATTGCCCGGGTGCTCGCCGAGCGATACGCCCACTACGTAGGGTCTTATCGATACCTGCACCCCTCGAGGAAAGCCGTCTCCTGGTGCAGGAACGCCGAGGCCCCTCGAGTGCGATTGTGGCCCGTTCGCTTCCCGCGGGCGCTTTTGTCCTTGGGCGTGATGTTCTTGTAGAACACCTGTAGCCGGTCGTTCTAGACGCGCGCGCACAGCGCACGCCATGTTCGTCAGCGCGGTGGCGCTATCCGATCTCGTCGAGCGGGATGATTCCGTCGCGCGCGGCGATCGCGACTCCCTCGAGCTTGGAGTGCGCGCCGAGTTTCGACAAGATATTGCTCACGTGGTTTCGCACCGTGTTGGCCGAGAGGAAGAGCTCCTTCGCGATGTCCTCGGTGGAGTGTGCCTTGGCGAGGAGCCGCAAGACTTCGAGTTCTCGAGGCGACAGCCATGGAGCTTCTTCACGCACCGGATTCCGCAACCGTCCGAGCAAGCTCGCGAGCTCGTCTGTGCGCAGCACTGGCTCGCCTCTCGAGGCCGCACGTACCGCTGAGACAACGCCACTGCCCGGGCGATTCTTCGCGAGGAGACCCGAGCAACCGGCCTCTATCGCGCGAACGAGCAGATCATTTCCTCCGCTGCCCGACAACATCACGACCTTTGTTTCCGGAGAGTGCTCGAGGATCTTCTTTGTGGCCTCGATGCCGTCGCCGTCGGGTAGGCGATAGTCCATGAGTATGACCTGGGGAGCTTCGCGTGCAACGAGCGTCAGTGCATCTGCTGCGGTCATGGCGATGCCAGCGAGCTCAAAGTCGTTCTCCGCGGAGATGATGCGAGCGAGGCCCTCGGCGACCATTGCGTGATCGTCGACGATCGCCACCCTGATCCGCTCTGTGGGCCGAAGCGCGGCGTCGTTCGTTTCAGGCATCGGACATTACGTTAATGGTCTCATCTGAGAAGTTGATCGCACTCAAAACAATGAACGAGGTCAGCGCGGTGCGATCGATTACCACGACTACTTGGGGGAGGTGATCTTGCACTTTGCTCGTGGCCGCGTCCCGAGTTGTGCGTTCGTCGTTGGTACAAGACAAGTGCACGACGTGCAATCTCGATGTACGCCTTTCCTTGGGTCGTCCTCGAGCCCAACCTCAGTTGCTCGACTGGCGAAGCCAGTTGGACAGATAGGCCGTTGACAAGCTCGTTATCGGACCGTGTCCCGCTGATACGAAGGACTCCGGGATGACCCCGTACTCAGCGACACCGTTCTTCAGCCACCACGCCCAGGAGACCTCGACGACATGTCCAAAGGTGACGGCGGTGAGGTATTGAGCGTTGTATCCGATGAAGATGAGCGCGTGTGCGAGAGATGCTGAGCCGGGGGCGGTGCTTGTCACCGTTTGTCCGTTGGTCAACTCGAGCTCCGTATCTGGCGTGAGGTACGCCTCGGCAACGACACCACCAAGGAGGTAGATCGCAAGCTCGGTCGTCGAGACGCTCGTGTTGTTCAATGGCGCGGCACTTGCGATCACGCTGCCGAACAGACCAGTCGTCTGCCATTTCCCGAGAATCGATCCGATAGATACGCCCCGCGTGTTAGTTCCACCCATCGAGTGAAACAGGCTGACGGCTTGCGCGTCGGAAAGCGTCGAAGTCGATTGGCCAAGTTCGACGTCCCACGCCTCGATGAGGTCTCCAGCTGACGCGACCGTGCAATCGATGTAGACGTTGTTTTCGAACATCGGCCACGAAGGGACATTCGACGCGTACGCAACGACGGGAGAGGCAACGAGAGCCGAACTCGCCGAGGCGGGCCCTGCGAGGGCACCGACATCGAAACCGGCCGCCAAGACGAAGGCCGCGACGAGGACCGTGAAGAACGCCACCATCCGGTGGGCCACGTGCGCCGGCGAGGTGACGGAAAGTCGCCCTGAGCTGCCATGCAAGCTCAACGTGTGCACGTTCGCCGAGGAGAACTCCATACCACTTACCGTGGTCGAATTGCCTCGCTAAGTCATGAGCTATCCGGACCTATATGGATGGCAAAAAACACCATTTCTGGTAGTCAAAATGTGCCAGTGACAAGGCGTGATAGGGCGAGAACTGGCGGGTCTCACGACGAGGCGGTCAGGCCAATTCCCCACAACAAAGACAAGAGGACGACATCGGGCGACGTTGGCGAGCGGGCTTCTGGCACCTGCATCGTGCTCACTTGGGCGAGTGTGGGCACCTAGGGCCGCGGGATTTGACGTCCAGGGGCATCTAGAGAAAGCGGAGTGCGTTCTGTGCGCTCATCGGTCAACACTTAGGGAACCATGAGCACGGGATGTCGCGAATCTTCCAAGAGACGTTTTGGGACCGAACCGACGTGGAGCACCGGGTGTTTCGGACGACCCACGGCGATGAGGTTGGCAGAGACCTCGTCAGCGAGGCGTATGAGTTCATGGGCGATATCGCCCTCCCGATGGAAGAACGACCCAACGACATCGGCCCTCTTGAGTTCTTCGTACACGACTTGCTCGAGCTGTTTCGCGTAATCCTCGTCGTCGACTGCAGAGACGAGCCCGAAGTTGACACCTTGGTGGGTGACGAAACAGGCACTCACGCGTGCGCTTTCTCGATTGGCGAGTCCGACGGAAAAGGAGAGTGCGCGAAGGCTCTCCTCCGAGCCGTCGATGCCAACCACGATGCTCACGATGCTCATGACATTGCACTTTCCTTCGAGCTCGAGTTCGTCACGAACACAGACGCGCGTGCGTTGTGATGCGCTAGCGCCCAGGATACGGCGCCCACCTTCTCATAATCGCGAAAGCGTGGTCGCGGTGCAAGAGTCTCGCGAAGCCTTCGTCCTTTCTTCGTCGCCCATGGTGTCAATCTATGCACCTCCATTGCGATGCTCATTGCGCGATGTTCGATGCGTCGACGACCGCGACGGTCTTTTTGGCATCGAAGCGCCGGTGCGCTCTCCTCATGGTGACCGGAGCTCTTCGTGTGTCGTGACGATGGCGCCGTTTGAAGCCCGGTTCTCGGTGCCAGCCTCGACACCACCTCCCACATGAGACGTCGCATGTTCATGGCCAAAGGGCGTATCGCTCGTTGACATCGGGTGGTGATACTTCGTTCCTCGAAGCCACGACGCGAGCGCCGCGACGAGACAGGCGATGACGGCGAAACTGAACGCTTCGCCAAGACCCGATTCAAACGGCGCAGCGATGAGGTGCGGGAAGAACGATCGGCCGGTGAGGAAAGCAACACGGCTCGCAGACAGATGTGCGAGCGAGGTCCCAAGAATCGTGCGGATCGGGTTGAAGCCGAGAAACGCCGCAAACAGGCTCGCCACGGGGGGAAGCGCCGCGGCCCTGTGCGCCGCAGCGCTCGGCACGCCCTGAGCGACGAGCCCGGCATAGAGCGCATGGGGGAGTGTGCGCGAGAGACCGAGGATAATCAAGGTGAAGAACACCCCGATCGAGAGGACTTGCGCGGAGTTCTGGAACGTATTGACCATGCCCGCGCCCGCCCCGCGTTGTTCTGGAGGCAAGCTGTTCATGATTCCGGCAAGGTTCGGCGAAGCGAAGCATCCCATGGAGAGGCCCATCAACAAGAGCAGTAGGGCGAAAAAGACATAGGAGAAATCAACCGGGAGCACCTCGAGCAGCCCGAAGCTGAGTGCTGCGAGCACCATGCCGCCCGTCGCGAACGGACGGGCACCGTAACGATCCGAGAGAATCCCGGAGATCGGTCCGGCGATCAGGAATCCGACGGTCAGCGGCACCATGTAGATGCCAGCCCAAAGTGGAGTCACCGCAAAGCTATAGCCGTGTTGGGGCAGCCAGATGCCTTGCAGCCAGATGATGAGGATGAACATCAGGCCACCGCGGCCGATCGCCGCGAGAAGCGTGGCGATGTTGCCCGCGGAAAAGGCGCGGATGCGAAAGAGCTGCATATTGAACATGGGATGCTTCACGTGCCGCTCGATCACGACAAAGGAGACGAGCAAGACGACTCCCGCGACGAGACCGATCAACACTTTTGGGTTTGTCCATCCCATCGTGTCGCTCCGATAAGGCTCGATGCCGTAGGTGATCCCGACCAAAAGTGCGATGAGACCGATCGCGAAGGTGAAGTTTCCCCACCAGTCGATCGTCGTTGCGTGCCGTTCGCCTTGCTCGCGCAGCTTCAGCCGTGACCAGATCGTGCCGAAGATACCGAAGGGCACCGAGACGAGGAAGACGAGGTGCCACTCGACGGGAGCGAGCAGGCCACCGAGTATGAGCCCGATGAACGAGCCTGCAATCGCAGCGACGCCGTTTATCCCAAGCGCGAGACCCCGTTGATTCTGCGGGAAGGCATCGGTGAGGACCGGAGCGGAATTCGCGAAGAGGAACGCCCCGCCGACGCCTTGCCCGACGCGCATGAAAATGAGCCAGAGCGCACCAGCAGGTCCGGAAAGCCACGTAACGGACAAGAGAACGGAAAAAAACGAAAAGATCGCGAATCCAATCGTGAACATCCGGACTCGACCGTACATATCTCCGATACGGCCAAAGCTCACGAGCAGCACTGCCGTGCAGACCATGAAGCCCATCAAGAGCCAGAGCA
>Ga0181536_10006911_pt1 | contig 11280 bp, 12 predicted proteins | sample PEATcosm2014_Bin_41_FD_121105 | JGI IMG/M metagenome (GOLD analysis project Ga0181536, IMG submission 121105) | Peatland microbial communities from MTU Mesocosm Facility, Houghton, MI, USA - PEATcosm2014_Bin17_60_metaG | ecosystem: Environmental > Terrestrial > Soil > Wetlands > Peat | place...
TACGGTCGAGGCGGCGGATTCGACGAGAGCCGTTGAGGCTGCGCCGGCCCGGTAGACGGCTTGCGCCGAGACGATTTTGAGCGGCAAGCCCTTATCGCGCGCCTGCAGAAACGACAGGCTGTTGGAGCCTCCGATGTCGATCGAGCCGCCCAGCATCGCCGCGACCGTGGCCGCACCGTTGGGGATGATCTGGAGGTCGACCGCAATTCCGGCGCGGTCGAGATAGCCGAGCGATTGCGCGACCAGAACGAGAATTCCGGAGTCGGTCAGGCCCGTTCCCATGCGGATCGTTGCCGTGGCCGCGCGAGCGCGCGCGGGGAAGAACCCGCCGGCCGCTCCCGCACCGGCGATTGCCAGGGCCTGTGCTCGCTTCATGCCAGTGCCTTTTCGACCGCTGCGATGAGTCGCTCGGTGGCGACGGGCTTGTTGAGGTACGCCTCGACCCCGAGCCCTGCGGCACCCGCGACGAACGACTGATCCGACGTTGCCGAGCACACGATGATCTTCGCTTTGTGATCGAGCTGGCGCAGTGCCCGAATTGCCGCGATCCCGTTGTGCCGGTCCATCAGCATATCCATGGTCACCAGGTCCGGCCACTCCTCCGCGTACACGCGGATTGCGTCCTCAGCCGAATCTGCCTCGATCACGTGATAACCATGCCCTTCCAGGGTGCGGCGCAACGTCTGGCGCGCGAGCGGCGTGTCGTCAACGATCAGGATGAGCGGTCTCATCGAGGCTCCTCTCCACCCAACACCCGGATGTGGCTAAGATCCTGCATACGGTTCCTCTGTACGCAGTATACACCGGCGGGCCGGGTTGGAGGTGCCCGGAGCCTTGGACTCGGACCATCCGGCTGCAGTGGACGTGGAAAAAACGGAGGTCGATGGATGAAACGCCGGACGTTCGTGTCGACGGCCCTGGCTGTGGCGGTGACGGCGCCGGTCATCGCGCAGACGGCGCCGCAGCCGGTGCACGTCTCGGGGACCGGGGCCGACGACGTAGCACCGCTGCTGTACGGGCAGAAAGCGGGGCTGTTTCGGGCGGCGGGGCTCGATCCGGCGTTCGAGCGCTCCAATAGCGGGTCGGCGACGATCGCCGCCGTCGTCGGCGGATCGGTCGACATCGGAAAGTCCAGCATGGGGTCGATCATCACGGCCCGGGCGAAGAACATCGGCGACATCAAGATCCATGCCGGCGGGGCGACGTTCCGCAGCGTGAAGGGCGACGTGATGCTCGTCGTGTCGCCCGACTCGCCGGTCCATACGGCGAAGGACCTCAACGGGAAAACCATCTCGGTTCCCTCGCTCGGCGATCAGAACACGCTGGCGGTGCGCGCCTGGTCCGATGCGAACGGCGGCGATTCGCGTAGCATCTCGTTCCTCGAGCTCCCGTCCAGCGCGGCGGCGGCGGCGGTCCAACAAGGCCGCGTGGCGGCCGCGGCGCTCGTTCCGCCGTTCGTCGCGCATGCGGTCGGCGCCGGACAAGTGCGTGTCGTTGCCAACGTCTTCGCCGCGATCGCGCCGCGATTCTTGGAGACGGGCTGGTTCACCACCGGCGACTACGCGGCCAAACACCGGGACGTCGTGTTGCCGTTCGGGAAGATCATGTCGACCGCGTCGGCCTACGTCAACACGCACACCGTCGAGACCGCCGATGCGTTGTCGGCATTCAGCGGCGTCCCGGCCGCTTCGATCATCGATACCGGAATCAGTTTCTTTGCTACCTCAGTCGATCCACGCGATATCCAGCCGCTGATCGACGCAATGGCCAAGTACGGCCTGATCGACCACCGCTTTGATGCAACAGACTTCATCTTCAAATAGCACGTCGCCGCGCTTTCTCTCGCTCGCCGAACGCGACCGGCGGCATGCCGCGATTCAGGAACGCATGGCCGCCAACGGCCTCGACGTCCTGATCTTACCGGCCAGCGCGAACCGCTGGGAGCAGTCGATGGCCGACTCGCGCTACGCCACGGGCATCGGCGGCTTCGGCACCGAGACGCTCACGATCGTGCCGCGCGGTCAGGCGCCGACGGCATATCTGTTCAATCGCTCGGCGTGGTGGAAGTCGCATCCCAACCGGTGGGTCGACGACGTGCGCGACGGCCGCAACGCTTGGGGCCGCAACATCATCGAACGCCTTACCGAGGCGGGGTTCACGCGCGGCCGCATCGGTTGGTCGGGTTTCCTGGGGGGAACGCGCACGCCGGATGGGACCGCGCCACAGTTCACGGTGAAGGCCGTGCAGGCGAAGTTCCCGCAAGCGGAGATCGTCGACGGCAGCGCCGTCATCCAAGACCTGCGCTCGATCAAGAGCGCGGAAGAAGTGGCCGTGCTGGAAGAATCGGCGGCGGTTACCGACGCGATGGTGGCGGCGATGGTCGCGACGGCCCGCCCCGGCGTCACCGAACGCGCGGTGTATGCGGCCCTGGTGCACGCGATGCTGCTCGGCGGCGCCGATCTGCCGTCGCTGTTGATCTTTGCCTCCGGACGCGGGCTCGAGATCGGTCACGGATCGTTCGTGCCGACCGATCGCGTGCTGCAGGACGGCGATCTGCTGGTCAACGAACTCGAAGCGCGCATCGCCGGCTACGGCGCGCAAACCGTCGCGCCGGTCTGGCTCGGGCGCCCCGATCCCGGTTACCGCGCGGTTGCGGATACGGCCGAAGCGGTGTTCGCGGCCGTGCTCGAGCGTCTGCGCCCCGGCGAGACGATGCGCAGCGTGACTGAGTTCTACAACGCGACGATCGAGCGCGAGAGCAAGGGCACGATGAAGGGTTCGTTCCCGCTCATGCACGCGCGCGGCTTGGGCGACGAAGTTCCGGCGGTGATCGATGCGGCCGATCTCGAAAAGAGCGGCGGCGCGACGCTGGTCGAGAACATGGTGTTCGTTCTCAAACCGCGCGTGCGCACCGCCGACGGCAAGATTTCGGCCCAAGTCGGCGACACGGTCGTCGTCACGCCGTCGGGCGGCCGCCGCCTCGGGCGCCGGAAATTCGGCTTGTCGGTGGTGCCCTAGGAGCTCGGCAGCGGCGTTCCGCCCGGCGCCGACACCGGATAGAAGTTCTGGTGGGCGGGGTCGTAGCGCAAGATGACCGACGCGTTGTCGCCCAAGCCGTGCTGGTCGCCCGAGCGGAAGTCGTACTCGCCCGAGATGCCCCAGAAGCCGTGGAGGCCGTTGATGTACCGCCGGACTTGCTCGGCCGTCGCGGCGGTACCCAGCTTTTGGAACGCCGAAAGTACGATCTTCGTCGAATCCCAACCGTAGAATTCATCGGGCGTGACCGGCGTGCCGGCGACCTTGTGCGCATCGAGGAATTCGGTCAGCGCCGGACGCAACGGTCCGGCGCGATCGATATCCATGCCCCAGTAGACGGGACCGTTGAAGAGTACTTTCTGCGGCAGCCCGTCGCCGTACGGACTCAGGAATTCGGCGTGCATGTTGGCCGCCGACGTCGTGACCGGCATCGTCATGCCGGCATCGCGTAGCCCGCGAATCACCGTTTGGAACGGCGTGCCCGCCGCCGATAGGTAGATGTAGTCGGCATTCGCCGCTTTGATGCGCGCCAGCTGCGCGTTGATGTCGAGCGCGCTGTCGTCGAAGTGCTCGTGCGCGACGACCTGGATGACGCGGTTCTCGGGTTGGGCCAACACGGCAGCGAGGATTTCATCGGTGCTCTGGCCGGTCGCGTCGTTGGCGATCAGCAGCGCCATGCGGCGCGCGCCGCTCAAACGCGCGTACTTCACCGCGATCGGAACCGTGCGCGTGATCGGAACGCCGGCGGAAAATACGAAGCCGTCCTTGGGCGGCCGGATCCCCGGCGACTGGCAGTACATCACCGGGCCGGCGGCGGCGACCAGCGCGCCGACCGCGTTGCACGTCGCTTGAATCGTCGGCCCGAGGATCGCCGCCGGATGTTTGGCCATGATCTCGTTCGCGAGTTGTACGGCAACGCGCGGGTTCGACTGATCGTCCACGATCTGGATCGCGACCGGCTGCCCGTTTATTCCGCCGGCCTTGTTGACCACGTCGACGTACATGCGCTCGTCGGCGGCCATCGTCTTGCCTTGAAACGCGCCGGTCCCGGTCACCGCGTCGATGGCGTAGATGGTGAACGGCTCGGTTGCCGCCTGTGCACCCGAAGCCAGCGTGAAGACGAAGAGCGCGAGTACGATCCGCAATGCAAGCATGGTGCTAGTATACAGGAGAAAGAACGGGGCGCGAAGGATTTTCTCTCGCGATGTACGCGGAACTGCTCGTGGACCGGCCGGTCGCGGACGTGCTCGGCGACTGGGATATCTTGGACGATCTCGTGAGCAAGAAGTTCTCGCGCTTCAAGCGTGTGGGCGACGGCATCTTGGGCGTGCGCCGCCGGCTGCTCGACGGCAACGAGGTCGTCGATCCGGTCAAGGGCGTGCTGCCCGCGTCACTCGAGATGGGCCCCAACGGCATCTTCGCGGTGCACCACGAGGTGCTGACGCTGCGCATGACCGCCGGCGGAACGCCGCACCGCGTGCCGCACAACTTCGGCTTCTGGCACATCAACGACATGGACGAGCTGTACCTCACGCTGCCGCCGGCGGCGCCCGGGCAGCCGGCCTACATGCTCGTGATCATGCAGCACCCCGAGGGTGCCGAAGGCGAGAGCTTCGCCGAGTACTGCGAGGAGTGCCTCACGCTGATCTTCGAGCGCCACTACAACACCGGACGGCTCGGCTTCGAGGGCTTCTTCAAAGCCAACGATGAGGCGATCATCGAGTACAATTCCGACGTGCGATTTCGCACGTGCCCCGAATGCGGCCACGTCAACCCGTTGGGCTATACGTGGAACCCGGGGCGCGATACGCCCGCAACCGCAGCCGCGCGCCTGCAGTGGTAGGCGCGAAGCTCGCGCGCGCAGCAGCCGGCGCGTTGCTGTGCGTGCTTGCCGCGTCCGCCGCCGCCCTGCCGGCGCCGGAACCGTTCACGATCGACGTGATCGCGTCGGAAACGGGCCCCGGGGCCTATTTCGGGCAGCAGACGATCGACGGCCTCAAGGCCTATGAGAACGCGGCCAACGCGAGCGGCGGCATCCACGGCGTGCCGGTGCACTTCGAAGTTCACGACGACGAATCGCAACCCCGCGTCGCCGTCGAGCTCGGGAACGAAGTCCTGGCGAAGCATCCGGCGATTTTCTTCGGCGGAACCGTGCAGGCGACGTGCAACGCGCTGGCGCCCCTCGCGGCGCACTCGACCGTGATGTATTGCCTCTCGCCGGGCCTGGTCCCGGAACCGCGCGGCTACGTCTTCGCCACCTCGACATCGCTGTATCATCTCGTCCCGGCGCTGTTCCGCTTCGTGCGCACCAGCGGGCACCAGCGCGTCGGTCTGCTCGTGACGACCGACGCGACCGGCCAGCGCTCCGATCAGCTCATCGACTACACGCTGAAGCTGCCCGAGAACAAATCGCTCGTCGTGGCCGGCTACGAGCACTTCAGCGACAGCGACATCAGCGTGGCCGCGCAAATCGCGCGCATCAAAGCCGCCGATCCGCAGTTCTTGTACGTCTCGGCGGCCGGTTCGCCGTTCCAGATGGTGTTGCACGGCATCATGGACGGCGGCTTGGCCAACATTCCGATCATCACGTCGGCGTCGAACATGACCGACCGGTTGCTGGCGCCGTGGGCCAAGAACCCGCCCGCGCAGCTGCTGTTCAACGGGCCGCCGTTCTGGGGCTCGGGCACCGGGCCCGATCCGCGGCTGCGCGCGGCGATCGCCGAATATCGCGCCACCTACCAGCGCATGGGCGCCGAGCAGACGCCCAACGACGACTACGGCTGGGATCCGGCGAAGATCGTCGTCGATGCGTTGCGGCACCTCGGTACCTCCGCAACCGCCACGCAGATCCACGACTACATCGAGAACCTCCACGATTTCCCGGGTATCGGCGGCATGTACGATTTCCGCAGCGGCGACAACCACGGCCTCGGCGATGACGCGACGATCATCTTGCAGTGGGATCCGGCGAAGTCGATCTTCTTTCCGGTCAGCGCGCCGGCCGGGATAGCCTTCCGCAAATGAGCACGCAGTCCGACCCGGTCACGAACTATCGCATTCCACTCGTCGGTGCGGAAGCACCGGCGCGCGCGTGGCAAGAAGCGAGCCGCAACTACATCTGGTCGGCGCGGCATGCGCGCGACACGTCCCGGTACGGCATCGTCGAGTTGCTGCCCGAGGGCGTGGTGCGTCTGCCCGAGCGCGACCGCGTGTTCCACGTCGTGCCGGCCGGCCGGCCGCACCGTATCGAGCACGCCTTCGGGTTCTGGCGCACCTGCGGCGCCGATGCCCTCTACATCGCGAGCAATTACGAAGACGGCGTCGTCTACATGATGGTGATCAGCACCGCGCCGTCGACGTACGAGACCGACACGCTGCATTGGACGTGTCTGGGCTGCGGTGAGACCTTGCAGTCGGTCGAGATCCCGACGCGCCGGGTGCATCTGCGCGGGCTGCTCGAGCGCTCGCTGGCCGCGGTGCGCGCCTTCAACGCCGATCCGGCCGCGCGCACGTGCGCGGCCTGCGGCGCCGTCCACCCGCTCGCCTACGGCTTCGAGCCCGAAGACGACAACGATGAAGAGCGCGCCGCGCGCGCGAAGTGGTAGCCATGTACTATGCCGAGATCAACGTCCCCGAGCGCCTGGACGCGCTGCTCGACGATTGGGATCTGCTCGACGACCGGGTGATCAAGAAGCTCACGACGTTCAAGGAGCTGGGGGAAAACGTCGTCGGGGTGCGGCGGCGAATGGTTCGGGGCAATCAGGTTCTCGATCCGGCCAAAGGCGTGTTGCCCGAATCGGTCGAGATCGGACCGCACGGCCTCGTGCAGCAAACGCACGAGATCCTCTCGCTGCGGATCACGGTCGGCGGCGCGCCGCACCGCGTGCCGCACAGCATGGGCTTCTGGCACATCAACGACGTCGACGAGCTCTACGTGACGCTGCCGCCGCCGAAGCCGGGCGAGCCGGCGTACTTTCTCGTGATCATGGGCAACCCGAAGCCGTCGAGCAACGAGGGCGAGAGCTGGGCGCAGTACTGTCAGGTGTGCTTGACGATGCTGCACGAGCACTACTACAAGACCGCGCAATTCGGCATGGACGGCCATTGGCGCGCGAACCTCGCGGCGATTCGCGAATACAACAGCGATGTGAAGTTCCGCACGTGCCCGGAGTGCGGGCACGTGAACCCGTTGGCCTACGTGTGGAACACCGCCAAAGACACGCCCGACGAGGCGCTCGCGCGCAAAGAGTGGTAGCCGGCGGCTCGGACCCCGGGAAACACTCCGCTGCGAAAATCGTGCGGGTCCGAACGCGAAGGATTCGCTTGAAGCGAATCCACTAACGCGGTGCGGCGACCATCGAGCCGAACTGCGGGATCACGGCTTCGCCGAACAGGCGCATCGAGCGGCGGCTGATGTCATCCGGCATGCTCGTGATCCGGTGCTGCGCGAGGAAGATGTCGTGCCCGCAGAGCGCTTGCTGCTCGCGGATGCGCCGCGCCACGGTGTCCGGCGAGCCGACCAGCGCCAGCCCTTCGTCGATCCAGAAGTCGTACGACTTCGACGTCTCGAGATACAGGCGCGCCATCTCGAGCATTTCGGGCGTTTTCTCCTCATCTTTCAACGAGAGCGCGCGCGCCACACCCTGCTGGCCGAGCAGCCCCTCCAGCATGTACGGCTCGGCCGCCTTGCGCGCCGCTGCGTCGGTCTCGGCGACGTGCACGTGGCGCACGAGCATCGTTCGCGGCAGCGGGCCGCCGTTGCCGCGTTCGCTCCATTGGTCGCGGAACATCTTGAACTTCGCCGCGATCGTCTTCTCGGCGTCGAGGTTCTGCGCGAAGTTGAAGCCCTTGTCCACGGCATACGCGATCGAGGTCGGGCTGTGCCCGCCGACCCAGATCGGCGGATGCGGTTTCTGGTAGGGATGCGGCTGCACGATCGCACCGTCGTACGTAAAGTACCGGCCGTGATAGGTGACTTCCTCACCGCTCCACGCCGCCTGCACGACGTCCATTATTTCGAGGCCGATCTCGCGCCGGTGTTCGTAGTCGAGGTGCCAAGGTGTGAACTCGGGCAAGCGCGTTCCGTAGCCGAGCGCAAACTCGATGCGTCCGCGCGAGAAATGGTCGACCATCGCGACGTCTTGCGCGAGCCGGATCGGATGGTGCATCGGCAACTGAAAGACCATCGCGCCGAGCCGTATCGTCGAGGTCGCCGCCGCGAGCGCACCGAGGTAGACGCAGGGCGAGGTGATGACCGGAAAACGCGCGTTCTGGTGCTCGATGAAGAAGTAGTACTTGTAGCCCAGCCGCTCGCCCAGCGCCGCGGCCGCAACGTGCCCTTCGTAGGCCGCCGTGAGGTCGTCCCGCGAGGTCTCCGGGAACGTGTCGAACAGGCCGAATTCCAATTCCATGAAAGAGCCCTTCGGGCCGCCCGGGAAATGAACTTGCCGCAGCGTTGCCAATTCTGGCAGATTCTTGCGGCAGTGAATACCGAACGTGCTAAAGTAAAGGGTACTATATGAAGAAGGTCTTCGCGGTGCTGGCCCTGGCTGCGCTCGCCGGTAGCGGGATGCCGGCCGGGGCGCAGAGCGCGCCCTACACGTTCCAAGTGATCCTGCCGCTGACCGGGCAGGCGGCCTTTTCGGGCCAGGCCGAAAGCCAGTCGCTCGCCGCCTACGAGAAGTACCTCAACGCCAACGGCGGCGTGCGCGGTGTCCCGATTCACTTCGACATCCACGACGACCAAACGAGTCCGCAGGTTGCCCTGCAACTCGCCAACGCCGCCATCGCGCAGCACGTCCCGGTGCTGTTCGGTTCGGCCGTCGTGGCAACGTGCGCTTCCATCGGCGCGGCGGTCGCCGCCACGGGTCCGGTGCAATTCTGCTTGTCGCCGGGCTACTCGCCGGCCAAGGATTCGTACGCGTTTGCGACCGGGACGACGATTCTTGCGCTGACGCGCACGATTCTGATGTACGCGAAGCTGCGCGGTTTCCATCGCGTCGCGTTCATCGGATCGACCGATGCGACGGGGATCGCCTCGGCGGACGTCAACGCCCAACTGTTCAAAGAGCCCGGCCTGCGCGGGCTCGAACAAGTCGCCGACGAGCGTGTCAGCACCGGTGACGTAACGGCCGACGCGCAAATGGCCAAGATCAAGGCCGCCCGGCCGGACGTCCTGTGGACGTCGACCAGCGGCACGGTTTTCGCGACCGTGATGCACTCGATGTCCAACGTCGGCCTCGACATACCGGTGCTGACGACGACGGCCAACGCCAGCGCAGCGCAACTCAAGCCGTTGAACGCGTTCCTGCCGCACGAGCTGTACTTCAACGGCGTCCCCTTCCAGCTCGGGGATCAGTTGCGCGACGCCGAATTGCGGCGCCAAGCGAAGATATTCGCCGACGCGTTCAAAGGCATCGGCGTCGAACCAACGCCGTTGCACGCGCTGGCCTGGGATCCGCTCTTGATCACGGTGGCGGCGCTGCAAAAGCTCGGGCCGGGGATGACGGCCGATCAGCTCAAAACCTACGTCCTCGGTCTACGCCACTTCACCGGTCTCAACGGCAACTATGATTTCTCGGCCGGCGACCAGCACGGACTGGATTCCAACGCCGTCGTCATCGTCGGCTGGGACCGTGACAAACAAGAATTCTATCCGGCCAGCCAAACGGGTGGCGTCCCGATCAAACACTGAGGAGAAGACCGCGTCCATGAGCAGCATGAGCAAGATCACGACGATCGAGATCGACGATTCGCTCGATAAACTCGGCGACTGGGACTTTTTCGATGAAAAGGTGATCGGTAAATTCTCCGGCTTCAAGGCGGCGTCCGGAAACGTGCTCGGCCTGCGTCGGCGGATCATCGATCGCGAGTCGATCTACGATGAGAAGAAGGGCCCGTACGGCGACATGCACGAGCTGGGGCCGGGCGGCATCCATCTCGTCAACATGGTGCCGATGAAGTTTCACGTGACGCGCGCCGGCACGTCGCACCGCGTGCCGCACAGTTTCGGCTATTGGCACATCAACGACCTCGACGAAGTCTACGTCGCGATTCCCGCGCCGGAAGGCGAAACGCGCGGCCACTTCGTGGTGGTGATGCAGAAGCCGGTCGGCAAAGAAGGTGAAAGCTTTGCCTGGTACTGCGAAAACTGTCTGTTGCTGATCGACGAGTACCGCTTCGATCACGGGCGATTGGGTCTCTCCGAGTTCTGGCGCGCCGAGATGGAGGCGGTCACCAGGCACAACGCCACCGATCGCCGCTGCCCCGAGTGCGGCCACGTCAATCCGCTCGCGTATCCCTGGAACACCGTGAAGGACACGCCCGCGCTGACCGCTGCGCGCCGGCATTGGTGAGCGCCGGGTTGAAGGAGCCGGTTCTCGGCTACGACGTCCCGCTCGAGGGTCCCAACGGCTGGCACGAAGCCAACCGGTATCTGTTGTGGACGGGACACTTCGCACTTGATGCGCCGCCCGTTGCGCTGCAAGAACGGATCGACGGGCGCACGGAGACGCTGCCGCTGCGCAAGCGCTCGTTGAGCTTGGTGCCGGCCGGCACGCCGCACCGCCTCACGCATCTGGCGGGCTTCTGGCGCACGTCGGATGCGGACTTCCTCGTGTTGCGCGCGGAGTTGCCGGAGGCGGTCTACGTCAGCCTCTACGTTTCGTCGGGACCGCTGCACCATACCGACCGGCTCTTCTGGATTTGCCCCGCGTGCGGCACGGAGTTGGCGCCGTGGGTGTACGACGTCGGCCGCTACGGCGCGCTGGCGTTTTGGGAACGGCTGCGCGAACCGGTGCGGGCATTCAACGCCGATCCCGTCGCCCGGACGTGTCCCGGCTGCGGCGCCGTGCACCCCACCGCGTACGCTTGGGATGCGGAAGAAGACACGCCGGAAGAACGGTTGGCCCGGGCCGCGTGGTGACGGCCCGGCTTACGCTACACCTAGTGTAGCGTCTCCACGTAGCTCGCAACCGCGGCTACGTCGCCGTCGCTCAACAGGCCGGGGTAGAGCTTGGGCATCCCGGCGCCCGGGCTCTTGACGACCGCGGCGACGGCACCGGCGTCTTTGCGTCCGCTTTCACCGCGAAGCGCGGGACCGATTCCGCCCTGTCCGGCGGAGCCGTGGCACGCCGCGCAGTTCGCCGAGTAGAGCACCGCGCCGAATGGGGTGTTGGTCGCCGTACCGACGGTCACCGAGGCCAAGAGCGGGATGCTCTTCGCGTCCTTGACCGGCGGTTGTGA
>Ga0181536_10006912_pt1 | contig 11279 bp, 13 predicted proteins | sample PEATcosm2014_Bin_41_FD_121105 | JGI IMG/M metagenome (GOLD analysis project Ga0181536, IMG submission 121105) | Peatland microbial communities from MTU Mesocosm Facility, Houghton, MI, USA - PEATcosm2014_Bin17_60_metaG | ecosystem: Environmental > Terrestrial > Soil > Wetlands > Peat | place...
ACATTTGGATCTTCAGTCATTGCGAGGCCACGCGGAGAAAGTCCAGCGGCGATTTCCAAAACTTGTGTAATATGGTAACGTGCAATAATCTGGTCAGTAGTTTTGTAGCGTGCCTCCCAATTGAAAGCGAACTGTTCTGTCATGAGTTCCGCGCTCTTGCCTGCTAGTGTTTGAAAGTCTTTCTCTGCTCCGCTTGCTGCAGCTATCTCCTTAGTGAACGGAATATCGGTAAAGCTCCTTATGTGCGCTACTAGCTTAGCAGTGGTACTAATTTTTTCATAGGCTTCTTCTTGTACCATAATCGATTATCACTCTCCTGCTCCCATCAACCCTAGACGATTTTGCAAATGCGCATGATTGTCTCGCAATATAAATAGAACTGATACTGATGCCCAGAGGCAGCGCGTTCCGTATTGTGAAGAATACCGTCGTCCGCGCTATATCAGAGACTATCCGCCGTCACTGCGAAAAGCACAACGGGGTAGGGCAACTGCTATAACGTACGAAAGTTGTAATAAAGCTTCAAATAGATTTTAGTTATACCTATAAAATGTCTCGGTTTCGTAGTTCTAAGGCTGTGACCGCCCCTGTTGTATGGGGTCGATGCTTGGCCGAAATACGTCTTCCTTATTAGAATGGGGGGGCGGTCAACAGCCTTAGTAGCGACACACTTCACCCCGCTTCTAGCGGAGTGACCGTGCTTATCTCTCGCTTTGAGAAGATGCAATTCCTCCCTCGGCACGATGACGCATTAATCTGTCTTGGGCTAAACCAGTTGGAAACTAGTTTCACACGCATCAAAGATAAGCTAGGTCATTAATTATAGAATGCCTCGGTTTAGTAGTTCTAAGGCTGTGACCGCCCGTTGCTTGGGTCGATGCTTGGTCCAAAAGTCTTCCTTACGACTTTTTTATAAGCATGCGGGGCGGTTAACAGCCTTAGTTGCTATACTTTCGCTCCATTTTTCGCTAACAAATTACCCGATATACCCGCCATCTTCCTCCGTGAACAACGATTTCGTAGAGGTCGATGAACTCATCCTTGAAATCGCGGACTACAAGAACGACTATGCCGATGTGGCCGCCGAAAAACTTTTTAGGAAGTGCTCGACCAGTTGGGGAGCTTATCAATACTTGCAAGATCGCGTCCACGATGGCTGGCTACCCGACAGAGCACGTCAGCAGTTGCGACGGATTATCAAGAAGATACAAGTGCAGATACATCAAAGTCGGGAATATGGGTGGGCGTATGAGTATTCATAAGCGCATTAAAACTCGGCTAACACTCGCCGCCTAGAAAAAAGGTCATTATGCCTCTAATATCGCCATTAGAAAAAACCGAACATGCATTACGCCCTGCAGCCCATGTGATTAGCACCGAGTAGAAGGGAGAAAATGCTCACCAAGGCGTTAGTTTTGACGGACGGCGAAGCTGACTTGCTAAGTCGTGTGCTTGAAGAGGTGAAAACCAAAACCTTTGAAGAGTCCCAGGTTAGCCTAGACGATGTGGGAGCTCTCAACGCTCTTGTTTCACATTTCAGGGACGCAGAGAAGGTAGAAGCGGATAAGGAAGCACGTCAAATATCTGTTAACCCATTGAGCAAACGCCTTTTCCTGGGGCATATTATCGGTAGAGAAGGCAGCACGGACACAGCGAGCGGCTTGCGGCAGAGCTGACCTCTCCGACTGTCAGAGCTACCCCTCCGCACGACACTTTTCATGCCGTTACTCCATGTGGTTTTGCGTCATGTTTCGAACTGGCCCCAAAATCAAAGGAAATCACCCAAAGGCGATATCTCCTGTGCGTTGTCGGTGCCTCAAAAGTGGCACGCTGCCCCCTCTATTTGCATCCCTTTTTACACGTTAGGATCACGACAAGTGAGCCGTAATCGTAACTGGCGCACTTTGGCTGGCCGCGTACTGAGCATTGCCGCTATATACTGCCGTAAGTGTGATTGTTGCCTGCGAGAAAGAGCTCGAAGACGGCACGGTCATAGTCTCGCCGAAGTTGCCTGAAGCATCAGTCGTTATATCCTTCTGTCCACTGAATGTTTTGCTCGGTGCGGTTACTTGGTACTGGATGTGAATCACTTGATTTGGAATGCCGTTTCCGTTAGCATCTACGAGCTTTCCGCTTCCCGTCACCGAATCTCCGGCATAGACGTCGGTTTTTGATACCGACACTGTAAGCGTGGTAGCCGTCGCTGCCGCCGTCGCGCCTAGTGAGGCCGTCGTGCACGCTATGGCAAGGACAGCAGATACCGCGACAACGGTCATTGCTACTGTCAGAAAATGCTTATTCATTCTTTCATCTCCCTGCAGGTTCTCCAAAACTGCGTCGTTTTGAGGTACTTGACGGCTGTGTGACATCTTGTTCATATAGCCTTCGCGCACGAACTTCACTCGCTGTTGCAGTTTCAAAAAAAAATCGATTCCTAGGTTAGAGTCAGACCCGACCCATGCACCACCGGCCACGCTTCGTTCGACTCATCCTAAGGGCTTGGCTGAGCTTTTGAGTCTCTAATACTCGTCCGTTCTGGTAAAACATCGCCAAATTTCTTCTTTTTGCGTTTCGTGGTCTTCAACCAGTCTTCAGTCATAAACCGTAGCGGGCGAGGCTGTACAATCACTGCCTAAGCGAGCGCTGATTGCCTTATAGGCTTCATTACACGCTCTATATTCTCCCATACGTCGCCGGCGTCAGTCGCACGGTGCACAATCACTGAGCTTGTTAAGTGAGCCATCAAAAGCTCAACTGCTTGAAGCGAAAGACTGCTTGGAACGATTATTGAAGATTGACCCAACAAACGCGTGGGCATTGGCCACAAAAGGATTTGTGCTATCTTTCCTGAAAGATCCGGAAGCACTCAGCTTTTGTAATAAAGCCGTGAAGATAGACCCTCTATTACGATATGCATACGCTTATAAAGGCATGGCGTTGCAGAATCTCGGCAAACATCGAGAAGCATCAGCTTCGTTCAACAAAGTATTGAAGATAGATCCGAGCGACACAGACTATCATGCTCTCACTGACAAAGCATATTCACTACGTCAACTTGACGATTTCAATGGAGCGATAGCTTGTTGTGACAAAGCATTGGCCATAGATCCTAACGATACAGTTGCGCTGCGCCACATGGCGTCCGCGCTGATCTCATTGAAAGATTTCAATGGAGCGATAGCTTGTTGTGACAAAGCGTTGGCCATAGATCCTAAAGACTTGGTATCTCTAAGAAACAAAGGGACAGCACTAGAACAACTAGGCGACTATGACGGAGCGATTGCTATTTGCGACGATATGTTGGCGATAGATCCAAACGATGCAGCTACGGTGATAACAAAAGCCGAGTTAAAACAGAAAAAGCAAGATGCAAATCTAGTCGCGCATGTCAGTGATAAAGTCGGGACGGCTGGTTGTTAAGGGTTCATTTTGATCTATATGTTGCAACTTGCAACGTGCGACTAGCGCATCGCTCTAATATCTCATATATACATCATATACGTGTTCCGGCAGCGGATGCTTGTAGTGCTTCCAATCGATACCGCTAACTCCGTGCGTCAAGATATATGCCCTATTAGACTGATCCCACTCAACAGCGTCACCGTGCTATTCAGCTCACTTATTTAAAAGGAAAACACCCCGAAATTGTGCTTGAGAGCAGACTGACTTCGTTACTCTCAAAAAAGGCTGCTTACGTGTATAAGACTGTATCCTGTATATTCGAGTGACGCTTAAGTATATACTCGTGACGCGCTATAAAAAAGCGGTGAAACGCATGGTAAAAATACCAGATGTAGTCGTTACTGCAATCAACAACCAGAACAACCCGAAGATTTTAGCGACGGTAGATGCACAAGGCGCTCCGCACGCAATTCAAGCGGGGAGCATCACCGCACCTTCTAACGAGATAATTATCGCCGCTTCTATTTTAATGAAGCGGACGGGGAACAACCTGGAGTCGATGAAGCAACATAACACATTAGCGTCTTTCCTCGTGCTCGACGGCATGAACGCCTATGAGGTCAGATGCACAGTCGGCGAGTTCCTCACTGTAGGCCCCATGTTTGACGCGGTCGAAGCGAAGGTCAAAGAAATGGGCATGAGCCTAAAAGGCGTGTGGACCTTTACGCCTGTTGAGGTCTACAATGAGAGCGCATCGCCCGAAGCCGGCACAAAAATGGTGTAGACGCGGCTGTAGTAGGTTAGCGCTTGTAGGGTACGCTGGAACGAACCGTAATGCTTTAAGACGAGATGGTCTATAGCAGAACAAGCCCCCTAGTGAGGGTCAGGTGCGATATAGTTGTGTAGCTTAAACTGAACGTCCTTCCACGCTCGAATATAAGCGTCATACACGTTTTCAGGCAGGGGATGCTTGTAAAACCGCCAATCGACTCCTGAAACACTGTGTGTGAGAATGTACGCTCGGTTGGATTCATCCCACTGAATGACGCCGCCATACTTTCAGCGCCTTCAGTTCAAGCTGCAGATCTTCTGAGCCGTTACTCCAGTGTAATCAAGGGAGCCCATTAGTTACAGAGTGGGGAAAGAAAGAAGTGTAGGAGCTACCAATTTACACTTTTGTTATGGCAGAACAGGAAGACAAGGCGCGTTACTGCAAAGAATGTGGAAAGAAACTAAAAGCCTTTAATCTAACGGCTTATAGCAAATATTTATGTCCAGATTGCGAGCCTGAGCACGAATGCTTTACAGGGGAAGGTGCTGGCACAAAATAGCCCCCGCTATATAGGCCCTGCGCGACTGTTGCTGGATCGTATGATATATGCATCATCCATAACTAGCTTTTTGATAAGGCTTTAAGCGTTTTATTTCGAGAAAAGAAAGCCTCAGGTATAAGCTATATGGCTGTGATGGTTGAGGGACGGGTATTTTCTGCCCTTGTAGTTTGTCTATTCAAGGGTTATCCAAATGTGAAAGGTTGACATCTTTCCAATACTGCATATACACATCATAAACGTGCTCAGGCAGCGGATGCTTGTAGAATCGCCAATCGACCCCCGAAACGCCGTATGTGAGTATGTAGTTCTTGTTTGATTGATCCCACTGCAGTATGTCGCCTATTTGTTCACAAAATTTTCTTAGATCTCCGGAACGAAATGTCCATCACGAAAAGGGCGCACAACTCAAATAAAACGCTTAAGCCATATCCTTGCTGTCTTGCGCTTTTGATTCATTTTTCCGTCAAGGGGGGAATGAATAAGGCCGTATCCGGCTCTGTATAAAAAAGGATAGATAACGATGGACGACAAGAAAAAGATCTTATTCCTTTGCACACACAACGCAACACGATCACAGATGGCTGAAGGCCTCGTCAACGCCCTGTACAGTGATCGGTACGAAGCATTCAGTGCCGGAAACTGGCCGACAGCAGTGCATCCATGCGCAATTGCGGTTATGGCCGAGGTCGGCATCGACATCTCGGCACATCGAGCAAAGTCGCTGGACGAGTTTGATGGCCAGACCTTCGATTACGTCGTCACGCTGTGTGCCGAAGCGCAAGAGAGCTGTCTCATTTTTCCTGGAGGGGCCGAATACGTCCATCGCGCCTTTGTGAATCCTGGGTCAGTTCCAGCACCAAGAAACGATCAGTGCGCCTCTGGTCGACAGGTGCGCGACCAGATTAAGGAGTGGCTTGACGAGACATTCGGAGAGAAATCAATATAGCGTAACTAGCGGAGCTTACGTCCCCATTTGTGCTCACTCGATAGCCTGGGAGTTTTCATTCTTGATTGATGCTTCGGCGATATAGTTAAGACCTTCTCTACGTGATTACTGTGTATGACAAAGGCAGAAGACGCAGTTGCGCTTTTTCAGCACGGTTTCAGCTGTTCACAGGCTGTGCTTTCGGTCTTTGCCCAGGACTTCGGGCTAGACCGTGAAATAGCCCTGAGAATTTCACAGGGATTTGGAGCTGGAATAGGCTACACAGATGACATCTGCGGGGCTGTCTCAGGTGCGATTATGGTCATCGGGCTACGATACGGCAGGATAACAGCGGAAGACAAAGCTGCAAAAGAAAAAACCTATGCGGTAGTCGGCGAATTTCTCAAACAATTTAAGCAGCGCAATGGCTCAGTAAAATGCACAGGACTGCTTGGATATAACCTGGCAGACCCGCAACAGGTTGCTGAGGTAAAAAAGAACAAAGTCGTCATGGCACGATGTCCGGCTTTTTTGCGGGATGCAGTCGAACTCGTTGAGACACTGGTCTAGATAAACTCACCGACAAAGGCATTTTCGACAATGAGTTTTATATGGTTAGCTTATGGCAGATCAAACATCAAGAACTGTCGTTTTGGGCCATCTCGCACTTCTTTGCTCATAAGGCCTGTTAAAGACATGTGGCTTCGGTATGGTAATCAGCAATATAAAAGCGTTCAACTGTCCAATATTGCATATACATATCATACACGTTTTTAGGCAGCTGGGCGTGAAGTCGTGAAAAGAGCATGCGCCAGCCCAATAAAAAAGCAGTTGCTCCTTCTGAGATGCGTGTTGCTGTTACGTATAATCGAAGCGTTAAGGAGTGGCTCCGTTTATACATACCCCTTTTTTCGCCCTTAAATAACTCTTTTGAATCACGCTTGTATTGCCTCTTAGCAAGACGGGGTAGAGGCTGAAGTGCTTCGCACATCTGTCAAGGTTTGCGTCAAAATCTGGCTCATAGGAAAGACCGATATCCACTTTGGCGATCTTCTTAAATCGCGCATGCTTCATCAACGTGAAGTCCTCGCTTAGATCTTGCCACTGAGCAGCAACCATGGGCGTCAAAAACAGCATGATGTTGTCGTTGGTGAGTACGTTTGCATATGCCTGATTCCCACCAAGCGCAAGGGCGATGCAGTCATCAACCGTTGCCCCATTGTCGTCAGCGAGGAAGAAAAGTTGACATGTACTGCCGTTGAAATCGTGCTCAAGAGTCCTAAGGGCATCACAAATCCCATAGAGCACAAAGATCCCGTCTGAAAAGGCTGACATGCGCTCAATCTGGTGGTATACCTCTTGCTTAAGGAGCTTGCTATCGATATGAAGCCTCAACGGAAGAACGTGGACAACAACAGCAAGATCGTCTACGCTTCGACGGCGAAGCAGCTTCTGAAGAACGTGATGTCTTTTTGTCAAATGTCCGCCAGAATGCGCCCGTCGCCGATGCTTCTTAACGAGATTAAAGGCCCCTTCAAAATCCTTAATGAGAAATGGGCGGTTCTGTGATCGTAGCTTTCGTGCTAGCTCCTGCTGTTCTGTGCTGTCAACGATAACAAGCTGCTTGACGTCGTCGTCATCGGCAAGAATAGAGGTGAGCTCATCTTCGAGCATTCTGCATGAAATGATACTTAAGATGGGAATGAGGAGTTACCTTGTGAGCACTACTTTTTTCCAATACTTCATATATGCATCATACACCTGCTCAGGCAGCGTTTTATATCTATTACACATCTCTATAAGGAGGAATGAATGCGATGAGCGACAGCCCCATTCTCGTGATCTCCGATATGCACTTGGGATTCGAAGACGAGTCTGCAGACAGGTTTCAAAATTTCATCACGCGATGCCTCACCAGTTGGGTGCACAGAGGACAAACGACTATAGAGAGAACGGGCGAGACGCTTGACGCGCCACGAAAGATCATCCTTCTCGGCGACTTTATCGACCTTTGGGTGAGCCGAGACGACAACACCGTACGCCCATACAAAGAGAGCTTCGGAGTCGTCAACTCACTCAATGCGCTGAACCGAGAGATCGTGTATGTCGCAGGTAATCATGATTGCATCGCGGGGACTTTTTACGCGAAAAAAAATTCGCTCCCTGACTGGGGGTACGTGTTTCACCGATATCCAGAGCCGCCGGTGGATGGGAGATGGAAAGGAGAGAAAATCGGAGAGATGACGTATTTTTTCCTCCACGGCCACCAGTTCGACGTTTTTAGATATAAAAGCGTGCTTCGACTCTCCAACTTCGTGGGTTCTGCTGCCGCCGCTGCTGAAGGGTTCTGGAAGTTCAAGTGGCTTGGCGCATTGGTTTTTCTGTGTACCCTCGGTGTCGTCGCCTCCGCGTTGTTTCCCAACCCACTTTTTACGGTGCTCTCCGGTTTGACCGCCTCGCTGAATACGTGGTTAGGGGCGGGGTTGATGCTCATCATCGGGGTGGTCTTGGGATTGTTGGTGTCTCTAGGCGTTCTGTGGCTCTTCGGCAGGTTCTTTTGGGTATATTATGACCTGTACCGTCATCCGGGGCACACCCCGAAAAATCGCTTTAACCTGAAAATGCCGCTGGAGACCCTACAGCAAGTCATTAAATCCACTGGCTTCAAGCGGGAGCAACAAAGAATTGATGCTAATGTTATCGTTTTTGGTCACACGCATAACCCAGGTATGTGCAGGTTTCAAAGTGGGCCGAACAAGTTCCTCGTCAACAGTGGTTCGTGGATCTTACAAAGCGGCAACGAAGACGACCCACACACAGACACATTTGTCTATATTGACGACAGCGGGCCGCGTCTTCTGAAATGGCACGACAAACGCTGTTGTGTGTCACAGTTAATAAGCTGGACCGATTGCGACAAGTGTTAACGTTCGCTTCTCCTCACTGTGAAAGCAACGCCGTGCCAGCCCTCACTTAACAGTCATATATGTGCTCAGGCAGCGGATGCCGATAATTTGTCCATTCAACACCCGAAACGCCGTGCGTCAGTATGTAGTTCTTGTTCAACTGATCCCGCTGCAATGTGTAGCCCTACTGCTAACAGAGGTTCTAATATCCCTGAAGTACATAGGCAGCAAGATCAAGTTCGGCGACAGAGTTAGACTGCGAAGTCGACGTTCTCCCAGTACTTCATGTAGATATCGTATACGTTCTCTGGCAACGGATTTCGATAATGGCTCCACGAAACGCCTGAAACGCCGTGCGTTAGAATATACGCTCGGTTCGATTGATCCCACTGAATGACATCGCCGTACTGCTCGGCAAATTTTCGCATGTCTCCGAGCTGGAAATGCCCATCAAACTGCGACATGGGGATTTTTTGCCTTTTTGCCCACATCCAGAACGATGAGTACCGAAACATCAGCTCGTCGTCCTGCCGCCCGCCGAGAAGTGGCCCGACAGCTTTAACCACCTGCGGTGCAATCGGAACCCAGTGGGTCATGCGAATTTTATCTTGTGATGATTCGACGAGAAGCACTGGCTTTTCCAGTTTCAGTGCTTCGCGGAATTGTCCGACAGTGAGCTTCGCAACCGTCGCCATACTTCGCTGACCTGTATACGCACCGAACGTGACGAATGCTGCGTAATTCTGTGCCCTGCGGCTGCTTATCTTCCCATTCTTCTCAGCGTTGCGGATGTATGCTAGAACGTTCGCAATATCCTCTTTCGTGACGATGCGGCCAGTAACGCGCTTCTTTTCTTTTACCGCCCGCGAGCGTTCGAGATAAATCGCAAAGGAAGTGTATCTCGGCTCGAGTTTGGTTCGAGCGAGGAACCGCAGGAAGGCGGTTGCGAAACCGAGCAGCTTCGAGTGTGAGTCTGCCGATTTGTAATTGTCAAGGACGCTTTCCCGCAGCGACACCATGGTGCGTTGGGAAATCTCGCCGTTTGTCGACTCCCAAAGCGTCTTTGAGCTCCGCTCGACCCAGTATAATGATTTGGGAGCAAGTCCTTCCTTGCGGTGCTCGGTGAAGCTTTCGAGGTCGGACGCAAAGAAATGCAATGTGGGTTGGGTGTCCTCTGGTTTCATTGCGCCCGAATCGATGTCCTGCGCGTTCAAAGCGCCTTGAGGAATTTTAGGTAGCAAAGGGGGTAGCGTGGCCTTGTACCCCATCGCTTTAAGGCCGTCTTCCATTTGCAGATACGATTTTAGTAAAGCTCGCCGTAATGCAATGTCTGAAAGCGGGTCTTCTTCTTGGTCAGGGTTTTCAAACTTGTTTGGAAACTCTTCATCCTCGTCGTGCCCATCATCCGTCACGATTTTCGCCTCTGATTCGAAAAAGAAAGTGGGCTCGGCCGGATTCGAACCGGCGACCTCCGCCGTGTGAAGGCGACGTCATAACCACCTAGACCACGAGCCCTGCTTCCCACGTCCGTTGCAAAACAGATAAGTTTATCGTTCGGCCACTGCAACTCCCATTTTGTTACAGAAACCTCGAGTAAAGCCGTTTTCGGGCTCCTTCTTGGGCGCATCATGCACGACAACTACAAATCAACCGAGTTTTCTGACATCGATCTCAGCCGCTGGAAGGACTACGATGACGTCATTCTCGACTCCCTGTGGCTCCTCGGACCACGCGACAAGACCGGGCCGCACGTCGGCGACTACTGGGGCAACTTCATCCCCCAGATCCCGCATCAGGTCTTGACTCGTTTCACGAAGCGCGGCGAGGCCGTGGTCGACCTCTTCAGCGGCATGGGTACGACGCTCATCGAGTGCAAGCGGCTCGGTAGAGCCGGACTCGGCGTTGAGATCGATCCGGGCGTGGCTGAACGGTCACTCGAGCGCATAAACAGCGCAGAAAACCCGTACAGCGTTCCGGTCGCCGTGCTTGTGGGCGACTCCACGACGGCCCTAACGGCGAAGCGCGTGAGCGCCACGCTCAGGGAATGGGGGGCCGACGCGGCTGACTGCATCATCTTGCATCCGCCCTATCACGACATCATCCGGTTCAGCGAATGCGAAGGCGATCTTTCGCGCATGCCAACAGAGGTAGCTTTCTTGGACAAGATCGGTCTGGTCGCACGGCACGCGTTTGACCTGCTCAAACCGGCCGGGTTCATGGCGCTCGTGATCGGCGATAAGTACGTGGACTCGCGACTCGTCCCGCTCGGATTCATGTGCATGCAGCGCTGCGCAGATGCGGGCTTTGTGCTTAAAGCCATCAACGTCAAGGAGATCCTCAACAACGAACGTGGCAAAGGAAAGAACGGCAACCTGTGGAAGTACCGCGCGCTCGCGGGCGGGTTCTATCTGTTCAAGCACGAATACGTGATGATCTTTCGTAAGCCCGCGCGTGGCAAGCGCGCCTAACGCCTAAAGGTGCCGCGCCATAAGCTTATCGACGTCGATATCGTCGATCGGCACGCGCGCGAGGGGCTCGGCGTTCAAGGAACGGTACTCGTCGTCGAACGTCGGCTTGTCCACCTCGTACAGGACCCCGATTGGGATCTTGTCGCCGACCTCCTGCGCCTTTTTCAGCGCGAGCTCGTAATCCGAGCGATCGTGCTCGGTTTCCTCCAGCGTGTACACGTGGTCGTTCCACCACTTCCAGGTG
>Ga0181536_10006916_pt1 | contig 11277 bp, 11 predicted proteins | sample PEATcosm2014_Bin_41_FD_121105 | JGI IMG/M metagenome (GOLD analysis project Ga0181536, IMG submission 121105) | Peatland microbial communities from MTU Mesocosm Facility, Houghton, MI, USA - PEATcosm2014_Bin17_60_metaG | ecosystem: Environmental > Terrestrial > Soil > Wetlands > Peat | place...
CCGTCCTTACCAGCAAGAGGGCAATCTGGCCTCGGGGCTGTTGATCCGTACCGTAGGCGATCCGCTGACGATTGCCGCGGCTGTGCGGCGCGAAATCTGGGCCGTAGACCGCGACCAACCGGTCATCGATGTTGCCAGCATGGAACAGGTGCTGGATCGGGAAGTCGGCCAGCGGCGCTTACAGATGTTGCTGCTGGGAACCTTCGCCGCGGTGGCGCTGGCTCTCGCGTCGCTTGGGATCTATGGCGTGCTTTCCTACCTCGTTTCATTCCGGACGCAGGAGATCGGCGTGAGAATGGCGCTCGGCGCCTGCGCCGCCGACATTCTGCGATCGGTGGTCATGCGTGGCCTGTGGATCTCTGCCGTGGGAATCGGTATGGGATTAGCAGCCGCACTGGCGTTGACTCGGTTGATCTCCCATTTGCTTTTCGGCGTCACTCCGGCGGACGTGGCAACGTATGCCGCGGTGGCGGCCTTTGGACTAGCGGTGTCGGCAATGGCGAGCTATATCCCCGCGCGCCGGGCGACAAAGATTGATCCTATGGAGGCGCTTCGTTATGAATAGGCTGTGGCGCAAAGTGTGTTTCTTTTTCCGGCGGGAGCGATTCGATCGCGATCTCGCGGAAGAGATTCAGCAGCACGTGGAGCGGAAGGCGGCGAAGCTCGTGGAGACGGGCGTTGCGCCGGACGACGCGCGTTTCGCCGCGCAGCGTCAATTCGGAAACGCACTTTCGTTGCGCGAACGGAGCCGCGATCTTTGGACTTGGGTGTGGCTGGAGACGCTCGTCCAGGATGTGCGCTACGGCGCGCGCATGCTGCGCAAGAATCCGGGGTTCGCGTCTGTCGCGGTGCTGACACTGGCGTTGGGGATTGCGGTGAACACGACAATCTTCAGTGTGATCAGCGGCTGGCTGCTGAAGCCACCACCGGTACCGGATCCCGATCGCCTAGTCACGGTGGTCTCGACCAACGCGGCGAGGGCGCTCGATCGGGAGTTCGTATCGGCGGTGGATTTTCGGGCGTGGCGGGCGGAGAGCCACGCCTTCACGGTTCTGGCGGCGGCCGATCCCTCCGTGGATTTCACTTTGACGGGCTTTAGCGAGCCGGAGCATTTGGATGGGATGCGAGTGTCGGCTAGCTACTTTGACGTGATGGGCGTGCGGCCGATGCTGGGCCGCGGGTTCCTGCCCGGAGAGGAACAGGCGGGCCGCGATCATGTCGTGGTGCTGAGCTACGGTCTTTGGCAGCGGCGCTTTGTGGCTGATCGCAACGTGATCGGAAAAACGGTGACGCTCAATGGCGAGAAGTTCATAGTGGCGGGTGTGATGCCGGCGGAGTTCCGCCTGTACACATTTCACGAGCAAATTTGGACGCCGCTGGTATTGCATACCACGGAACTGGCTCCGAAGGCGCGCGACGAACGTTCACTCATGATATATGGCCGGCTGAAATCCGGCATCGGAATCGAGCAGGCGCGTGCGGAGATGGCGGCGCTCGCGGTTCGCGCGGAGCGGAGCTTTCCGGCCTCGGAAAAGGGTTGGGGCGCGAACGTGATGACGCTTCAGGAGTACACGATTGAGAGAATGCATATCCGGGCGGGCCTGTCCATTCTTATGGCCGCGGTGGTGATGGTTCTGCTGATCGCGTGCGCGAACATCGCGAACCTGTTACTGGCGCGAGGCGCCGCCCGCGAGCAGGAAATCGCGGTTCGCATCGCGATGGGCGCGGGACGCATGCGTGTGACGCGGCAGTTGCTGGTGGAGAGTCTGTTGATTGCCGCTCTGGGCGGTGGCGGTGGGTTGCTTCTGGCGTTCTGGGGCGTAAACGTGCTGCGCCGCACGCTCACCTGGAACCCGTACGTGGCCTCTCTGTCGGCCGACGTGACCGTGGATTACCGCGTGCTGATGTTCACGTGTCTTGCCTCAGTCGGGGCGGCGCTGCTGTTCGGCCTGGCTCCTGCAATTCGAGTTTCGGCGAGCGATCCGCAGAACACGCTGCGGCAGGGGGGGAGGACGGGCAACCTCCGGCGCGGTTGGGGGCGCAACGTCCTGGTGGGCGCACAAATTGCGCTGGCCGTGCTGCTGGCCATCGGCGCCAGCCTCATGGTTCAAGCTACGGCGGAGGAAATGGGCGCGGACTACGGCTATGATCCTGGGCGCGTGGCGGTGGTGGAACTTTCGCTGAATGGTCCACGCTATCAGGACGTGTCGCGCCGGATGGCGTTCGCTGGCGAAGTATTGGAGAAACTCCAGGCAGTGCCGGGCGTGGAAGCAGCCGCAGCGGCCGTTTACGGAATTCCGTTCGATTCCGGGAAGACCACTTTCCGCATCCAGGGACAACCCGCGTTGCCAGCCGCGGACCGGCCGAAGGCGCGCTACTTCGGCGTGACTCCGGATTATTTTCACGTCCTCGGCGTGGCGCTCATGCAGGGACGCAACTTCAGTGCGTCCGACGCCGGCAGCGCGCCTCCGGTGGCCTTGATCAACCGGGTGTTTGCCCAGCGCTATTTTGCCGGGCAGCAGCCTATCGGCCGGAATGTCAGTGTGGACATCGATGAGGATGGCCCGCCGGTATGGCGCGAGATTGTGGGAATCGTTCCCGACATCCGCGCTTCGTTTGGCCCGAAGGAGGAAGACCCACAGATGTACGTGCCGTACCTTCAGGCTCCCGCGGCCGGTGTGAAGTGCCTGGTGCGGGCGGCGGGAGATCCGAATGCGCTCGGGCCGGCGCTGCGGCGCGCGGTGTGGTCGGTGGATGCGGATCAGCCCATCGGCGAGGTGGCCACGATCGCGACGCGAGTGGATCGGATGGAAGGGGGCGACCGCATAGCCGACGGGCTGCTCGTCCTATTCGGAGGCATGGCGATGGTGCTGGCAGCGGTGGGGATCTACGGTGTGATCGCGTATACAGTGGCGCAGCGCACGCACGAAATCGGCATCCGGATGGCGCTGGGCGCGGGGCGGAGCAATGTCCTCGTGTCGGTAGTTGGCAGAGGCATGTTGCTGGCGATGGTGAGCGCAGGGGTCGGGCTGGCCGCGGCATCTGCTCTGCCCGGACTGTTTGCTTCAATGTTCGAGGGCTGGAGAGTGCACGCGGCAGCGATCTTTATGATTGTTCCACTGGTGCTGTTGAGTGCCGTGCTGGTGGCGATCAGCATTCCGGCGTGGCGCGCCGCGCGCGTCCATCCCATGGAAGCGCTGCGCTACGAATAGGCTCAGGTATTGTGGTGCACGTTTCAACGTGCAGGGCCGAACTTCAGTTCGGCCTAGCCTGCCGGCTGAAGCCGGGCAGCAGCGCACTAAAGTGCACGCCACATCTAAGCGGCCACGAGTTTCCCTGCCGCCATCAGAGCCGCGACATCCGCTACGTCCTGCTCCATGGCACGATCGCGTGAGAGAAAATCCGACACCTGGCGAATGGCGTTATGCACGCGCCGGTTGCGCGCGCCGAGCTTTTCTACGGCGCCGCGCAAATCGGCGGCTTGCGTCGCGGCCAGCAGCACCATCGCCGTCTCATTGCGCAGGCACTCGAGTGCGTCAAGCGCGGTGACCGCGGCGTGCATCCCGAGGCTCACCACATCTTCGTTGTAGCCTTCGGTGGGTAGCGAGTGAATCGAGCTCGGCCCGGCGATCTGGCGGACGGCGCAGGCAAGGCTGGTCACGCTCAATTGCATTCCCTTGAATCCCGAGTTGACGCCCGGCTCCGGCACCAAACTAGCCGGCAGGCCGTTGTTGAACTTGTCGTCGACCAGCACCGCCATCAGTGCGTTGCCCCAGTTCGCCATCACCGCGAAATCGATCTTCCACGTATCCAGCAGGCGCGCGATGTGGCCGCCGTAGAAGTTGCCCGCACGGTAGAGCGCGCCCGTCTCGGGATCGACCAGCGGGTTATCGTTGGCGGAGTTGATCTCACGTTCGAGGAGCGGCCGCGCCGTTTCCAGAGCCTCCCAAACCGGCCCGAGACCTTGCGGCGGGCAGCGCAGCGAATAGCAGCTCTGGCGCGCGGAATCACCGGCCGTCTTGCTGCCGGCGAGATGCTCGCGGATATATTCGGCTACGGCGATTTGGCCCGGGTGTCCCTTGGCCTCCTGCACCCACGCGGCGAACGGTTCGGTCCCGGCTTTGAGCGCCTCGATCGACAGCGCGATAGCCGCGAGCAGCGCACGCAGCACATGCCACGCGTCCACCCACACAAGCGCGGCGACTGCCGTCATCATGGTGGTGCCGTTGATCAGCGCGAGCCCTTCCTTGCGTGCGAAGCGGATCGGCTCGATGCCCGCCAGCTTGAGTGCTTCGAGAGCCGCCATGTGACGCCCTTGGTATTCGACCCCGCCCATCCCAACGAGCGCGCGCGCCACGTAAGCCGACGGCATCAGATCGCCACTTGCTCCAACCGAGCCATAGCGCGGCACCACCGGCGTGATCCCACGATTCAGCAACGCCAGCAAGGCCTCTACCAGCTCGACGCGTACCGCCGATGCACCCGTTGCAAATGTCGCCACGCGCAACAGCATGGCTGCGCGCACCACGTCCGAGGGCAGCGGCTGCCCGGTGGCGCAGGAAAGGTGACGCATGAGGTTGTACTGCAACAGCTCCGATTGATCCGGCGTGAGTGAGAATTTGATGTTCCCGCCGACGCCGGTATTGACCCCGTAAATGCTTGCGCCGCGCTCGATCTGCTCTTCGAGCACTGCGCGTCCTTTGCGGATGCGCCCGTGCGCGCCGGCATCCAGTTCGACTTTCCTCGCGAACCGTGCCGTTTGTTCCACATCTTCGATAACGAGCGGCCGCAGGCCGACAAGCAACGGTTCAGGCATACCGCTCTTTTTAGCACTCCTTCGCCGGCGCGGCAATGCGCAGCTAACTGTTACTCGATCGTGAAATCGCCTTTCGCTTCGCAGGTCTGGTTGCCGGTGTGGTCGCGGGCCGTGAGCACGATAGTGTATTGGCCAGGGCGAATCTTGCTTTCGAGGCTCAGGTTCATCGATCCCGGAACGTAGGCCTTCGGATAAAACGATGAGCTTTTCTCTTCCGCGGCCTTCTCTTGGGTGTACAGCAGCTTGCCTCCCGGCGCGAGAACCGAAATGCCGTAATCCACATCCACGCTGTTACCCGCGCCGAACTTGTAGCCGATGATGTCGAACCGTGCCCAGAGTGTGTCGCCGGGTTTGTAAGCAGCTACTGTGAGAGGGTCGCGCTCCTCTTCACCGCGGTAGAAGTGCAAATTGCGGATCACCAGCGTATCGCTCGGCGCCACATCGCGGCCGCGCACCTCAAGCGGGAAATCCTGGGAAACCGTGGCGCCGTTCGCCAGATCGTCGGTCACTTGCAGCGTGATCTTGTAAGTGCCCGAAGGCGCCAGCGGCGGCAGCAGCAGTTGCCCGCGCACCAGCGGCTTCCAGTTTTTGTCTTCCGGTGCGAGCGTAGTGTCCACCTGGCCGGTCATGGTTTCCATCAGGCGTACGCCCTTGGGATCGAACGCGTCCATCTTGTAAGACAGGTGGATCTTCTGGTCGTTCGACACTTTGAAGCCGTTGATCTGGAATTTCAGGAAGAGGAACTGGCCTGGGACGAAGGTGAACGTAGCCGGAACGGCGGGACCGTCCTCTATGTCGCTGATCGAGGGCCTGAGAATGGCGAGCGGCGCCGTCGCCGAGTACGCCACCGAGGCGAGCGCGAACAGCACCGCGAACCTGGTGCGCATAACGACCTCCGGCAAGCCCTATTCTACCTGGGTCGGGTGCGTTCAGCAGCAGCCTCAACGCGCGAATTGAGCGAAGGTTACGATATTCCCCGCGGGCTCGGTGACGCTCACCTCCGTCGCGCCGTAGAACGTCGTGTGCACAGGCTTCACCACGGGCGCTCCGCTTGCGGCGGCGATCGCCTCATCCAGGTTGGCTACTTCGACGTACAGATACGTGGTCCCCTTGCGGAGGGTTTTGGCGATTTCGGGATCGGCATTCAAGCTTGTATAGGTACCGTACATCAGCTCGATGTCGCCCTTCTTCAAGATCGCGAAGGCGAGCTTGTTTCCGGCAGGAACCTCCTGCGTTTTCACGAATCCGAGCCGTTCCCAGAAGTGAATACAAGGCTCGATCTCGTCGGCGTAAAGATTCACGGTCAGTTTTTTCAGAGTCATTGGCGTTTGTCTCTCCTCTGCTGGCAGCGTGGCAACAAAAATACAAAGCAAGGCGATCCATGTTGCAGTCGTACGCATGGTTCATGTCCTCCTGGCTATGTAGTCTAAATTAGACTACTATAGCCTGTCAAGAGGAGTTTTTTAAAAAAATGCCTGGCTCAAGGACCCGCGAGTTAACCACGCCCGACCTGGTTCTGCTTAGCCTGCTCGCGGAACGCCCCATGCACGGATACAAAGCGAATCTCGTGCTGGCGCAGCGCCAGATAGGCGATTGGGCCGGCGTGTCGCGGCCGCAAGTTTACTACTCGCTCGAGAAGCTGGCGCGTCTTGGGTTGATCCGGCCGGCAGAAGGTGGTGCTGATAACGCTGCCGGCCCGGAGCGTTCTGCCTTCACAACAACCGCCGCGGGACGGACGGCGCTCGCCGGTGCGCTGGAACGTGAAGATTGGACCACGGATCGCGATCGCCCCGCGTTTCTGACGTGGCTGGCGCTATCGTGGAAAGCCCGCCCGGGCGTCGCGGTGAAGCAGATCGAGAGGCGCAAAAGGTTCGTCGAAGCGGAACTGAAGCGTCACGAGGAGATGCTGGTCGGGATCAAGGCCGAGGTGGGGCATCGCTTTCATGAAGCGGTCTGGATGGTCAGCTACAGGATCGAGCAGCTTCGCATGGAACGCAAGTGGCTGCGGCGGTTGGCCCGCGAGATGGGCCGTCGCGCACCTGCCCTTCGTCCCGACTACTCCGCGGAGGCCGAGTAAGGGCCGCGAAAGCTACCTGGCGTCGGGTTCGTTCAGCAGGCGGTCGAACTTGCGTTTCTGCTCTTCGTTGAGGATTTTGTAAATGCTGCCCTTGCCGTTGGCCAGCACGGCCTGGTAGTAGTGAGCGAAATCGTCAAGCAGCGTTTTCAGTTGCTCGGTCTGCGCGGGAGTCAAATCCAGTTCCTTCTGCAACCGGTGGATGGAGATCTCCTTGCCCGGCTGCGTCCAGAACGCGGCCTGATGCAGACCTTTATGCAAGCCGAAGTTCATAGCCACCGCGCCCGCGACCGCGCCCGACAGAAACACAAGCACAATCGTGGCCGCGAACGCGGTCCGTGGGCTTTGAATGGACCGGGTGACAGCGTACGTATCCATCGGACTACGGCTCGTAGGAGGCGAGCGTGGCGAGCATAACGTCCGGATCGCCCGCGGGGGCCTGCTGCGCCATAATCACTTCAGGACGCGACGGTCCAGCCGAGTATTCCGTTTCGCGGGAAATCAAGTAGCTGCCCAGAACCGCCAAGGTCATCACGGAAGCAAACGCCACGCGCTTCCCGAAGACGGGGTCCAGCAGGCAGAGGCCCCAAATCGAGCGCGGGCGCTCCACCTCGACTTGTTGGGCCACGCGTGCATAGAACCCAGGCGCCGGCGCGATTTCTTCGGGAGTTCGCAGCGCCACCAAGGCGCTGGAGATCTCCTGCATCTCGCGAAGTTCCGCCCGGCATTCTTGGCAGGACTCCAGATGGGCCGTGAATTCCCGTGAACCCGGCGCACCGCCGAGGTACGCTTCGAGCCGATCCACAATCACCTGATGCATATGTCTCTTCCCTTAAAAGTGAACCATCAGCCTTCGCTGATCCTGAGCGGATCTACGCCCGCTTCAGGAGTTATGCTACTACCAAACCAGGGGCACGATCCAGACGCTGCGCCGCCTTCACCAGTTTTTGCCGGGCACGGAACAACTTCACCTTGATGGTGTTCTCGTTCAAGCCCGTTATTTCCGCCAACTCTTCCACCGAGCGCCCCTCCACTTCTTTCAGCATCAGAAGCGTGCGCTCTTCTTCGGAAACCCTCGTTAACAGCTTCACCACGTAATCCCGCCGCGCCAGGTTTTGGTCCACCGGAACCTGCCGGTCCACCGCCGGCTCCGTGTTTTCCACCCGCCGCACCTCGTCCTCGCTCAGGTCGCTCTCATAAACCAGCTTGCGCACCTTCTTTTTCCGCAAATAGTCGAAGCATTCGTTCACTGTTATCTTGTAGATCCAGGTGATCAACGAGCTGCGGAAATCGAAATTCCGGAGGGAGAAAAAGACCTTGGCAAACACCTGTTGGGCGATGTCCTCCACGTCGTTGCGCTGCCGGACGATCCCGTGAATGATGGAAAAGACTTTAGATTGATAGCGTTCCACGATTTCGCGAAATGCGGTTTCGTCGCCCTTCTGCGCCCGGCGCACCAGAGCGCCTTCCTGGCTGTTCTCGTAATCCACTTTCGTCCTGACCGACACCCGGTTGCCGAACGCCGGAAGGGGAAGCGCGCCAGTGGCAGTGCCCATACACCGCTGCATACGCGCCCCGCCTTCGGGCGGTTACATGTATCCTATTAGGCCTGTCACGCTGGTTAACCCGTTTGGCGCGTGGCAAATTCCCTTGCAACTTTAGGTCCGCCAAGCCATCCAAATGGTAGCAAACGCTCCACAACCCGGCCGTTTCCCGAAATCCGTGGTCCGTTTGACTCGGTATTGTGTTAGTTTTTATAATCGTAACGAACTAAAGGGGGTTTCTCCAGCAATGGTCCAATTGACCGAAAACGCCGTAACCAAGGTAAAAGAGATCCTGTCGTCCCAGGAACCCAAGCCCGCGGGGCTGCGCATCGCCGTCGTTGGCGGCGGATGCTCCGGGTTCAGCTATTCGATGGCTTTCGAGAACCAGCCGAACATGCTCGACAAGACCTACAACTATGACGGTCTGAAGGTGTTTGTCGACCAGGCCAGCATGCTGTACCTCGATGGCGCCCAAGTCGACTACGTCGAGACCCTGGAAGGCTCCGGCTTCAAGTTCTCGAATCCGAACGTCAAGTCGACCTGCGGCTGCGGCAGCTCGTTCAGCGCCTAAAGCGGCCGGCTTCTGCAATCGGTTTGCGCGCTGCCCAGTTACACGAGCAGCCGCGTGATCACCCATCCCCCGGAGACGAGACCCCCGAAGATCACGGCAGCCAGCAAGAGCGGCCGTGTACCAGCCTGCTTCAATTGATGCCAGCGGGTGGCCATCCCTAGCGCGAACATGGCGCTGGAGAGCAACACTGTATCAAAATCGATGACACGCACCCGCATTGCCGGGGGCAGTGTTACGGCAGACTGTGCCACAATTACATTGCCGAACCAGAACACGAACCAGGGGAACTTGATCTGCCGGGATGCGCCGCCTCCGCCGCTCCTGCGCACGCGGCTGATGATAACGAGTACCGGGGCAAGCAGCAGCACGCGCAGCATCTTCGTGATCACTGCCGTATCGCTAGCCGCCTGGCTGACGGCGCGTCCCGCCGCGAGCGCCTGGGCCACCTCATGCACGGTCGCGCCGGCATAGATACCGAACTGGCGTTCCGTGAAACCTGTCAGAGGATAGAGCACCGGATAGAGAAACATAGCGGCGGTTCCAAATACCACCACCGTGGCCACGGCCACGCTGACTTTATGCGATTCGCTTTCGATGACGCGATCCGTGGCCAGTACCGCCGCCGCGCCACAAATTCCGCTGCCCGCGCTCACCAGCAGCGCCGTGTCCCCATCTAGTCCGAATACCCGCGTGCCAAGCCAATACCCGATCAGCAGAACACTGCCGATCACTGTCAAATCGAAAACCAGCGCGCGTGGCCCGAGATTCGACAGATCCGTCACCGTCAGCCGGATGCCATACAGCACAATGCCCAGCCGCAGTAATTTCTGTTGACAGAATTGCAAGCCAGGATGGATCCGCTCCAGCAGACCCCGTGGCAGGGCGTTGCCCGCCGCCATTCCTGCCACGATCGCCAGCGTCAGCGGGCTCAATTGCAGTTTATGATTCCACGAAAACATGGCCGCGGCCCATGCCAGCAAGGAAGCCGACAGGCACAGTGCCGTACCTGCGACGAATTCTCTGGATATCTTCGGAAGCGACATTGGGGAGCTGCCCCCAGATTAGCCGGCATTCCCAAATAAGTAAAACTGATAATATCAATATTCTTGTTCGGTCAAATCGATTATGCAGATCACGCTTCGCCAACTGGAGATCTTCGCGGCCATCTATCAGGAAGGCACCATCACTCGGGCGGCACGCCGCATCGGGCTTTCCCAGGCCGCCACCAGCCAGGCGCTCGCCGAACTGGAAAACCAGTTGCAGCGCCGGCTTTTTGACAGGAATGGCCGCCGGATCGTCTGTAACGCAGCAGGCCGCGAACTGTTGCCGGCCGCGTTCCAGGTGCTGGACAGGGTTCGCGATATCGAAGCCGGCGCCGGGGACCGGCCGCTGAACCTCAAACTCTGTGCCAGCCTCACCGTTGGCAACTATATGCTGCCTTCGCTGATCGCCCGGTTCACACGGCGTCATCGGGACGCTCAATTCCATGTGGCTGTTGGAAACACGGACCACGTGGTCGCATCGGTGCTGCAGTTCGAAAGCGACGCGGGCTGGGTGGAGGGTTCCTCCCGCCACCCCGATCTCGATTCGTTTCCTTGGCGCGAGGATAAGCTCGTGATCATTGCCGCACCCGGCCATCCGCTCGCCGGGCGCAGGGCCACGGCGGCCATGCTGGCTGAATCCCGGTGGGTGTTGCGCGAAAAAGGCTCCGGCACGCGCGCCGTTTTCGAGGACGCGATCGAGGGCCGATTCCGCCTGCTCCATGTCCCCATCGAATTCGGAGGGATCGGCGCTGTCAAACGGGCTGTCATGTACGGCGCCGGATTGGGCTGCATTTCCCGTTCAGCCGTCGAGCCCGAGCTGAAAGCCGGCCACCTACGCCTTGTCCATGCTCCGTGGCTCGACCTGCGGCGCCAGATCACCATCCTGGTTCATCGCCGCAAGTACATCGACCAGGGTCTGCGCGAATTCCTTCGCTTCTGCGGCATGGACCCGCCGGAACATTGACGCCTGCGGTTTTCAGCCTTCTTCTATTGCCCTGGGTTCCGGGTGGGGCGGACGCCCTCGTCCGCGCCGGACCCCCTGGTCCGGCTCTGCCATTAAACGAGCAACGGAGGCCGACGCGGGCGTCGGTCGCGGTCCAGGGGGACCGCCCCATAAGCGCTAAGATAAGGATTGACTATTGAGGGCCGTCTGAGATAACCTCGATGACATGTCAGCCCTGCGCGAGGATTGGCAAGTGTTACTCGGTTTGTTTCCGGTGGGTTGGGAA
>Ga0181536_10006917_pt1 | contig 11277 bp, 11 predicted proteins | sample PEATcosm2014_Bin_41_FD_121105 | JGI IMG/M metagenome (GOLD analysis project Ga0181536, IMG submission 121105) | Peatland microbial communities from MTU Mesocosm Facility, Houghton, MI, USA - PEATcosm2014_Bin17_60_metaG | ecosystem: Environmental > Terrestrial > Soil > Wetlands > Peat | place...
CCGACATTGCCGCCGAGCGCGATGAACGCCTCAGCCATGGTTATGGCTGCGATCGCGCCGCGCGCGCGTGATGATCACGCCGACATCGTCGAAGGTCGCGGCGATCGGCGCGTGCGGCTTGCGCACGGTGACGCGAACGCCGCGGGCCTGCGGATAGCGAGCGAGCACCGCGTCGGCGACCGCGCCGGCAGCGGCCTCGACCAGTCGATAGCGTCGCGCGCAGAATGCTTCGCTCGCGATCTTCACCAGTGTTTCATAGGAAACCGTGGCTTTAAGCGTGTCGGTGCGCGAGGCCTCGGCGAGATCGATGTCGAGCACGAGATCGAGCCGGAAAGGCTGTCCGACCTTGGCCTCGTGCGGCATCACGCCGTGAAAGGCGTGGAGAACCAGGCCATTGACGAAGATCGCGTCGCTCATCGCGCGCGCCTGATCGCCGCGGCGACGGCGAGCGCCTGCACCGTCGCCGCCACATCGTGGACCCGCACGATCGCGGCGCCGTTCTCGACGGCCAGAAGGTGCGCGGCAAGCGATCCGCCGAGGCGCTCCATGGGATCGGAGGGCGCGACCGAATGGATAAAGCGCTTGCGCGAAGCGCCGACCAGGAGCGGCGTACCAAAACCGCGCCAGGCGTCGAGCCAAGCGATGCAGGTCAAACTCTGCTCCGCCGTCTTGCCGAAGCCGATGCCGGGATCGAGGATGATCCGCTCGCGCGGGATGCCGGCGCGCGCCGCGAGGTCGAGCGAGCGCCGGAAGAAGGACGTCACCTCGGCGACGATGTCGATTGCGGGATCGGCAGTCTCGCGATTATGCATGATGACGACGGGCGCGCCGTGCCCGGCGACGACGCGGGCCATGTCGGCATCGCGTTGCAGGCCCCACACGTCATTGACGATCGCCGCTCCCAGATCGAGCGCCCAGGAGGCGATGGCAGCCTTGAGCGTATCGATCGAGACGGGGATGCCGAGTGCGATGACCTCGGACAATACCGGCTCGAGCCGCGCGCGCTCCTCCTCGAGCGACACGCGAACGGCGCCGCCATAGGGCCGCGTCGATTCCGCGCCGACATCGAGAATATCGGCGCCTTCCGCGGCGAGGCGGCGCGCATGCGCGAGCGCCGCCCGCGGATCGAGAAAGCGGCCGCCGTCGGAAAACGAATCCGGCGTGACGTTGAGCACACCCATGACCAGCGGCCGCGCCTTGGCGAGAAGCCGCGCCAGCACGTTGCCGCCGGGCGCCGAGCCCGGCACGGAAAAAGCACGATGGGTCAGGGTCGTGGCCATCGTTTGGGCCGTCCCTTCGGCCGGTGTTTTGCGCGTCGCTTTGCGCGGTCAGTGGCGATGAGTCAAGCCACCGGCCGGCGCCGCGGCGCGCCGACGGCGCAGGCACTGCGGGCGATCAATAGCGAATGACCGGCGGCAGCTTCTTGGCGCTGTCGATCCAGCGTGTGACCGTACTCTCCGACGGCAGCAGGCGCACCAGTTTGCGCTTGGTGTTAGCCGCCGCCATGGCTTGGACGAGCTTGCGCGGGTTGCGGAACTTAAGCTCATTGACCGTCTTGACGCCGGCGGCGCGTAACAGTTCCGAATATTCCCACCCGACGCCTTTCACGCGCATGCGGTCGGCGGCGGTCACCCAGTCGAGGACGGACTTCTCGTCGGTTCCGATCTTCTCGGCGATCTTGAGCCGTTGCTTCGGCGTCTTGCCCGAGGACAGCAAGCCGCGCGTCGTACGAATCCCACCCGACTTGAGGATCACGGCGGTACCCGCCCGGATACCGCGAATATCGGTGATGGGATACGCCATCGATGCCTCCCCCCTCAATCGCGCAATATCGTCGCGGCAACGACGTTCGTACTCAAACAAACTGCCCGAGGCCGGGGAAGTCAAGAATAATGCCTACAGCCGTTTCGGCGGCCGTCCGATCGACGCCGACATCGGCGACGAGACGCCCAATCAACTCATCCATTGTCCCTCGCCAGCCCCGGACTCTCGGCGGGTCTTGCCATAATGTACATTCGGGCGTTGCATGACAAGTCTGCAGCGAGGCAGGTTTGCAACATGTTTCCGTTCTGGTAACGTAAGCCACGATTAATCATCGCTGCCCTCTTTTTTTGCGGGAAGACACCGGTGTTCAGATGGCCGTCGCTGCGATCACCGGTTGATGTTCTTTTCCTTGCCGCTTGTGCCGGCCTGTCCGTCTATGTCCTGGTCCCCGAACTCTGGGGTCAAGGCAAGACGAAAGATTATCCGCGCTGGTTCTTGGCCGGGCAGCAAATCCTGGGGGGAAAGGATATCTATCCCAGCGGGGTCAACGACTTCTTCGATTTCATCTATCCGCCGGTGGCTGCCGTATTGCTGGCCTTTCCAAGTTACTTCGGGAAAATTCCTCTCTATTTGAGCCTGTTGTTTCTGAATGCCGCATCGTGGTGGATGACGGCCCTGCTGTCCAACGCGATGTCAGGCACAAACGAGAGTCCCGGCCCGTGGCTCGCCGCGTTGCCGGGATTTGCCACGCTATCGTTTACCGTTGAAGTATTTGATCTTGGACAACCGAACCTCTTCCTTCTCGCGCTGATGTTGTTCGGATTCTGGCTGCTGCAGGGCGGCCGTCCGTGGGCCGCCGGAAGCTTCTTTGCACTGGCGACGGCGATCAAGGCCTTTCCCGTGGCCGTGTTTCCTTATTTGCTGTGGCGACGGCGGTGGGCGACGGCCGCCAGCATGGCGGTATTCCTGGTCTTTTTCCTATTGCTGTTGCCGGCGCCCATTCGCGGATTTCAGCGGAACATCGCCGAGCTCGGAACCTGGGTTCATGCAATGGTCGGGTCGAGCTCGGAGAAAGGATTTGGGCAGCGCGATGAGCAGAACTGGTCGTGGGTCAATCAGTCACTCATTGCGGTGACGCATCGCTTGATCCGGCCCGTGAACTACAATCAGGGCAATCCCGACGAACCGGCGGCGTATGTCAATCTGATCAATCTCGATTTTAAGACTGCGAATTGGGTTCTACTGGCTGTTTCATTTTTGCTTGGACTTGGTTTTGTTGCGGTCATTCCGCCGCGCGCGAAGGTTACTCGTTTGTCGAATGCCGAGGAACTGGGGATTCTGTTCTGTCTCATGACGATCGCGTCTCCCTTGGCCCGTCACTACTATTTCATTTGGCTGTATTTTCCGGTGACCGTGTTGGTGCAGCGCGCGGCTTTCGATCCCCGTCCCGGCGTGCGAACAGCAAACTGGTTGGTGCTGGCGGGCGCCGGCGGTCTGGTAGCGCTTTCGCTGCCGATATTTCCGCTGTATTTTCAGGCGATGGGGAACTATCTCGCCGCGACGTTGACGCTCATTGCCGGGTTGGTGTGGAACATGCGCTACCCGCCCCCCGCGATCAACGTCAGTCCTGCGTACGCCGGCGCGACGGCCGACAAGTGACGGCAGCAAGCGAGAATATCCGCTCAACAGCTAAGGAAAACCGGAGTGTCCAGCGCGTCACAACTTCCATTGGTGCTCGACCGCATCGATCGCGATCTCGACGCCAGCCTGGAGCGGCTGTTCGCGCTCCTGCGCATCCAGTCCATCTCGACCGACCCGGCCTACGCGCCATACTGCCGCGCCGCCGCCGAACACGTCGCCGCCGACCTCCGCGGCCTCGGGTTCGCGACGAGCGTGCGACCGACCGAGGGTCATCCGGTCGTGGTTGGCAAGAGTCCTTTGGCCAAGAGCGGCAACGGCAGAACCGAAAACAACGCCAACTGGCACGCGCCGCGCGTCCTGTTCTACGGCCATTACGACGTGCAGCCGGTCGATCCGCTCGATCTGTGGAAGACGCCGCCGTTCGAACCGCGCATTGAGACGCTCGACGGCGGGCGAAAAATCATCATCGCGCGCGGCGCCTGCGACGACAAGGGTCAGGCGATGACCTTCATCGAGGCGTGCCGCGCCTTCAAGGCGGTCTCCGGCGAGCTTCCGCTCGACATCACCATGATGATCGAAGGCGAAGAGGAGTGCGGCTCGAAGCACCTGTTCGGCTTCGTGCGCGAGCATGCCGCGGAGCTCAAGCGCGACCTTGCGCTGGTGTGCGACACCGGCATGTGGGACGGAGAGACACCGTCGATCACGACCTCGCTGCGCGGGCTCGTTTACGAAGAGGTCAGGGTCGCTTGCGCCGATCGCGACCTTCACTCCGGACTGTTCGGCGGCGCCGCGCGCAATCCGATCCATGTGCTGGCCGATATTCTTTCGGCAATGCACAATGCAGACGGCTCCGTCGCCATTCCCGGCTTCTATGACGGCGTCCACGAACTGCCGCCCGACATCAAGGCCGATCTCGCCGGGCTTGGACTGACGCCGGAGAAATTCCTCGGTCCGATCGGGCTGAAGATTCCGGCCGGCGAGAAGGACCGCATGCTGATCGAGCAAATTTCCACGCGGCCGACGGCGGAGGTCAACGGCATCATCGGCGGCTATACCGGGGAGGGCGCCAAGACCGTCATTCCCGGCAAGGCGATGGTCAAGGTCTCGTTCCGCCTGGTCGGTGCGCAAAACCCGGAAAAAATCCGCGCCGTCTTCCGCGATTTTGTGCGCGCGCGTATTCCGAGCGACTGCTCGGTGGAGTTCGGCAACTTCACCAGCGCCCCCGCGTTCGACGTGGCGTTTGACAATCCCGCGCTCGGCAAGGCGCGCGCGGCGCTGGCCGCGGAGTGGGGCAAGAAGGCGGTGACCATCGGCGCCGGCGGCTCGATCCCCATCGTCGGCGATTTCAAGACCGTGCTCGGCATGGACACTTTGATGGTCGGCTTCGCGCTCGACGATGACCGCGTGCATTCGCCCAACGAGAAGTACGATCTGCGGAGCTTCCACAAGGGCATTCGCAGCTGGGCGCGGATTTTAGCCGCGCTGGCTGGTTGAGGGCGCCACTCTCGGACTTGCGGACAGTTCAATCGGTCGCCTCGGCGATCAGGCGCGGACTGACGAAGCGCTCCAGCCTGCCCGCTTTGGCATGCAGCCGCGTCCAGTCGTCGAGCGGAAGATCGATGACGACGAGGCCGGACGTCGGCAGTTTTTCGTTGACGCGTGCGCGCGCTTCGATGTCTCCCGAGGCGATCAATCGCACCGCCAGATCGTGCAGGCCCGGATTGTGACCGACGACGAGGAGCGTGCGCGCGCCGCGCGTTTCGCGGATGATGCCGATAAGCGTCTCCGGACCGGCGTTGTAGATGCGTTCGTCCTTTACGACCCGCGGCTCCTTGGCCAAGGCCGGGGCGACGAGCGCCCAGGTTTCTCCCGCGCGCGTCACCGGCGAAACCAGGACAAGGTCCGGCACCAGGCCGTGGCGGGCCAGGTAGGCGCCGATGACGGGCGCGTCGGCGCGGCCCCGCGCCGTGAGCTTGCGATCGCGGTCGCGCTTGCCGGGCTCGCCGGGTTCGGCGCGCTCGGTCTTGGCATGGCGCAGCAGCAGCAAACGACGCATCGCGGCAATGTCGCTTTCTCGGCGCCGCCAGTCTAGTGTCTCGTGATGGAACCGGCCGATATTACAGCCTATGGCGGAAGTTGGTACGCCGCGACAATGGTGGTCGCACCGCGGCGGCCGCAGCTTCATGTCGATCTCGATGTCGATGTCTGCGTGATCGGCGGCGGGCTCGCGGGCCTGACCACGGCGCGCGAGGTGGCTCGGAGCGGTTGGTCCGTCGTGCTCATCGAGGCCGGCCGCATCGCGGCGAGCGCTTCGGGCCGCAATACCGGTTTCGTGCTTCCGGGTTTTGCCGCCGAGCCGGACAGCCTGATCACCCGCGTCGGCTTGGCGCGCGCCAAGGATTTGTGGGCGCTGTCGCAGAGCGGGCTCGAATACGTCCGCAGCGCCATCCGCGACGATGCCATGCGCGGGATCGACCTGCAGGACGGCTGGCTTTACGTCTCCAAGACCGACAATAGCGACGAGTTCATGCACCTTGTCGGGCTTCTTGGCGAATTCGGCGGCGAGATCGAAGGCTGGCCGACCGAACGCGTGCGCGCGGTGCTGCACAGCGAGCGTTATTTTCACGCCATTCATTATCCGCGGGCGATCCATATCCACCCGCTCAATTACGCGCTCGGGTTGGCCGCCGCGGCCGAGCGCGCCGGCGCCCGCATCTTCGAACACACGCCGGCTTTGTCCATCGACCCTGCGGGCGTGCGCAAACGCATTGTCACACCGGTAGCGCGGTTGCGTGCCAATCATGTGGTGCTGTGCGGGAATGTGCAGATCGCCGCACTGATGCCGCGGGTTGCGGCCGCGCTCATTCCGATCACGACCTACGTGATCACGACCGCTCCGCTGGGGCCGCGGCTTGCCGAAGCGATCGGCTATCGCGGTGCGGTCAGCGACTCGGAGCTTGCCGACAATCACTACCGCATCGTCGACGGCGACCGGCTGATGTGGTCGGGCCGGATGACGACGTGGGCGCGAAATCCGCGCCGCTATGTGCGCGCCCTGACCAGGGACATCAAGAGAACTTACCCTCAGCTCGGCGAGGTTGCCGTCGACTACACTTGGTCCGGCACCTTGGGCAATTCGATCCATCGCATGCCGCAGATCGGCGAGCTCGGCCCTGGATTGTGGCTGGCGAGCGGTTTCGGCGGCCACGGTCTCAACACCACGGCGATGGCCGGCAACCTGATCGCCCGCGCCATCGTCGACGGCGATCGAACTTGGCGGCAATTCACGCCGTTCGAACTCGTCTGGGCGGGTGGAATTCTCGGCCGCGCGACCGCACAGATGTACTATTGGATGAAGCGCCTGCGCGACGCCATCGGCGAGCGCCGGGCGCGCGCCGCCGAGATGACGCACCGCCGTGCGCGCGAAGCCGACATGGCGAAGGCCGAACGCGAGCAACAATCCGCGGCAACGGTAGAGCAGGACGCGCGGACACAGGACGATGCCGATTCCATTGTGCCGCCGGCCGCCGCCATGGAACCGACGGCTCAAGCGGAGGTGCCGCCATCACCGCTCGCAGTGAATCAGCCGAATCGCGGGAAGCGTCGCGAAGGAGCCAAAGCGTGAACGATGGCGCTGCGCTCATAACTTCCGCTCGCAGTCGCACTCGGAGCGGAATTGCTCTATCGTAAGTATCGGCTCCGCGGCATGCAGGCGGAACGGGGCGTTACATGGCATTGGCCGGTTGGCGTTTTGCAGGTGCGGTGTTCTTTGCCCTCGCGCCCGGTATTGCCGCGGCGGCCGATATGCCACTACCCGCGCCAGCGCCGCCTCCGACTCCACCGGCGACATACGCGCCACCGGCTCCCGATTGGATCGTGACAGTCGGTGCCCAAGGCCGGGCGATTCCGGCCTGGCCGGGCGCCCCCACGACTGAGTACGGCTTTACCGGCGTTCCGCTGTTCAGCATTCGCACACCGGGCTCGCCGCCGACCTTTTTCGGGGCGCGCGACAGTTTCGGCGTAGGCATCCTTAACCTCAGTCAGTTCAGGTTCGGGCCTGCCTTCAACTTCGTTTGGGCGCGCTATGCGTCGTCCTATACGCAGTTGAATGGGTTAGGCGACATCAACTACGCCCTACAAGCCGGTGGTTTTGCGGAATACTGGCCGGTGTCGTGGTTGCGCCTGCGCGGCGAGGTTCGCCAGGGCTTTGGCGGCGAAACCGGCGTCACCGGCGACCTGTTCGTGGATGCGGTCGTGCCGCTCGGACCATTCCGGCTCTCCGGCGGACCGCGCCTTGCTCTGGAATCGGCCGCTGCGGTGTCGCCCTATTTCGGCATCACGGCGGCACAGTCTATCGGCTCTACCGTTTCAGGTCTTCCGCTGCTGCCGGTCTACAGCGCAACCGGCGGGCTCTATTCCTACGGCGCCGGCGGGCAGGTGGAATATTTCTGGAGCCCGCAATGGCAGACCCACGCTTTGGTCGAGTACGAGCGGCTCACCGGCTCTGCCGCCGATTCCCCGCTCGTGATCCAGCGCGGTTCGCCGAACCAATTCACCTTCGGGGCGGGCGCCACCTATACTTTCAGCATGCGCCCATTGTGGTGAGCGCTCTTGCGCCTTAGCGGCCCTCTCGTCTTGTCATGAACGCCAGCCGCTCGAACAGGTGTACATCCTGCTCGTTCTTGATCAGCGCGCCGTGCAGCGGCGGGATGAGCTTTTTCGGGTCGCGCTCGCGTAGCGTCTCCGCGGAGATGTCCTCGACCATGAGCAGCTTCAGCCAATCGAGCAGTTCGGAGGTCGAAGGTTTCTTCTTCATGCCCGGCACGTCGCGGATCTCGTAAAACAGCCGCATCGCCTCCGCCACCAGGCGATGTTTGATGCCGGGGAAGTGCACCTCGACGATCGCACGCATCGTTTCGGGATCGGGAAAGCGGATGTAATGAAAGAAGCAGCGGCGCAGGAACGCGTCCGGTAATTCCTTCTCATTGTTCGAGGTGATGACGACGATCGGCCGGCGCCGGGCATGGATCGTTTCGCCGGTCTCGTAGACGAAGAACTCCATGCGATCGAGTTCCTGCAGCAGATCGTTGGGGAATTCGATATCGGCCTTGTCGATCTCGTCGATGAGCAGCACCGGCCGCTCGTCGGCGACGAATGCCTCCCACAGCTTGCCGCGCCTGATGTAGTTGCGGATGTCCTTGACGCGGGCATCGCCCAACTGGCTGTCGCGCAGCCGGGTCACCGCGTCGTATTCGTAGAGTCCTTGCAGCGCTTTGGTGGTCGACTTGATGTGCCACTCGATGAGCGGCGCGCCGAGCGCCTTGGCGATCTCGATCGCGAGCACGGTCTTGCCGGTCCCCGGCTCGCCTTTGACCAAGAGCGGCCGCTCCAGCGCGATCGCGGCGTTGACCGCAACCTTGAGGTCGTCGGTGGCGATATAGGAGCTGGTTCCGTCAAAACGCATGCGCGATCCTTCGTATGGCTGTTTCGCAAATTAAGCACGTCGGACTTGCCACTCACAAGGCGCCGCCCGCAGAATTTTCGCGCTGCCGGGAAAGCGACTTGGTCGCTCGGCAATTTTTGCCCAAAGACCGGCACATCCGTACCAGAAGCGGCTGGCGCTGGTCCCTAAGTCGCTGAAACGACGAACTAATGGCATGGCACGGCGCTTGCTCCACGGCTCCCTGGAGCGGCTGCCGATTGGTGACCCGCAGCCTCCGCGTTGAGATTGAGTTGGAGAAGATGTCATGGGTATCTTCGATGCATTGACCACCTCCGTGGCCGGTCTGCAGTCGCAGGCGTTTGCGCTCCAGAACATCTCCGGCAACATCGCAAACTCGCAGACCACGGGCTTCAAGGAAACAAACACCTCCTTCGAAGACATGGTTTCCGCGGCTTCAGCGCAACAACAGACGTCGGGCGGGGTCATCGCGAATTCGGTTGCCACAAACACCGTCCAGGGAACAATTCAAAGCACGTCGGTGTCGACCGACATGGCCATCAACGGCAATGGCTGGTTCGTAGTGGCGAGCCCGACCGGAGAAGTCGACAATCAGCCGGTGTTCAGCGGCGTCAATGACTACACGCGTGCCGGCGATTTCGCGCTCAATTCGAGCGGCAATCTTGTGAACGGCGCCGGGTATTATCTGATGGGCATTCCGATCGACGCGGCCACCGGAAATCCGGTCGGCAGTTCGCCTCAGGTTTTGCAGTTCAGCAACGACTTTGTGCCGGCGCAAGCGACGACGGCCATCCAGTATCAGGCAAACCTGCCAAGCGCGCCGAGCTCGGGGATGCTGGTTCCGACCGATTTCGAGGCCAATCCGCTCGCCGGAGCTCCGCCCGCGGCAGTTGTCACCGGCAGTGGCGCAACTCTTGCCCCGGACGCGATCGCGACCGGCACAGGCACGGTGGGCAATCTCTCAAACGGAACGACCCTGGCCTCCCTGGGAATCAGCGCCGGCGACACGATTACGATTAGCGACGGCACCAATCCGACGAACTACGTCGTGCCGGCCGGCCCTCCGGCGCCGACAGTTGGCGATCTGATCGCCGCCATCAATGGGGGTGCCGCAGATGTCCACGCCGCCATCAACAATGGCGGCGCCGACGGCAATCTGGTTCTCACCGGCACGACCGGCACCGCCTCGATTACTGTCACCGCGACGGGCACGGACGCCGCCGATCTCGGGTTTGGCGCCGGGGCGAACTCGTTCGAGCCGACCAATCTGCTGACGCAAGGCGCCGTGGCACAGGGGGACACTATGGCCATTACGGTCGACGGTGTCCCGACGACCATCACGTTCGGCACCGACGCTGGCGCCGGTCAAGTCGCTACGCTCGCCGAATTGCAAACCGCGATCGGGAATATCGGCGGCTTGACGGGAACGGTGGACACCGCCAACGGCGACATCACGCTGACGTCCGACAACGACATCGTTCTCGACAGCACCCCGACCGCGCTGCTGTCGGAATTCGGCATCCATAATGACGCTGCCTATCCGGCCAACGACACCGTGATTGCCAACGACGCGTCGACCTTCAACAGCCAGTCGGTCGATGGCGGTTCCATCACCGCCTATGATTCCGAAGGCAATCCGGTGAATGTCCAGTTCCGTTGGGCCGAGACGAGCAGCGGTTCGTGGCAGCTGTTCTACCAAAGCAATTCGAACGCAACCGGCACCCAAGCCGAGTGGCAGAACGTCGGCACAATATTCAACTTCAATTCGAGCGGCCAATTGGCTCCGCCCCTCTCGAATGTGACGCTGCAGAACCTCACCGTGAACGGTGACGCACTGGGCAACGTCCAGCTCAATTTCGGCACCAACGGCCTCACCCAATTCGCCAATGCGAGCGGCACAGCGCAGGTGAGCCAGTTGCAGCAGAACGGCTACGCCGCCGGCCAGCTTGAATCGGTTGCGGTCGATGGCCGGAACCAAATCACTGGCACGTTTTCGAACGGCCAGACCATCCCCTTGGCGCAGATCACGCTGGCGACGTTCAACGGGCAGGACGCCTTGCAGCCGCTCAACGGGCAAGCCTACGCGGCCACGGTCGATTCGGGTCCGCCGATCTACGGTGCGACCGGCACCATTAGCGGCAGCTCGCTCGAAGCCTCGAACGTCGACATCGCTACCCAGTTCAGCGAATTGATCGTAGCCCAGCAAGCCTATTCGGCCAACGCCCGCGTGATGTCGACCGCCGACCAGATGATCCAGAGCTTGCTCCAGGTCATCCAATAAGGATCGGCGCTCCTTAGAGTCGCCAAAAATGAGCCGCGTGGACGGCTAGAGCAATGGGCCTCTCCCAGGCGTTATCCGCCGCTTTGGCCGGCGTGAATACGACCCAGCAAGGCCTCTCGGTGATCGCCGG
>Ga0181536_10006919_pt1 | contig 11273 bp, 2 predicted proteins | sample PEATcosm2014_Bin_41_FD_121105 | JGI IMG/M metagenome (GOLD analysis project Ga0181536, IMG submission 121105) | Peatland microbial communities from MTU Mesocosm Facility, Houghton, MI, USA - PEATcosm2014_Bin17_60_metaG | ecosystem: Environmental > Terrestrial > Soil > Wetlands > Peat | place...
ACACCTACCCCGCAGGCGTGAAAGTGTCCGACGCCGAACTCGAAGCCGTCAAACTCCTCCGCCACCAATTCCACGGAGAGTGGAATTACACGATCAGACCCACCGTCCTCCATCTGAAGCGGTAATTGTCCAACAACGCCTAAGGTGGTGAACGCGCTGTTTGCGGCAGGTCTCCTGCCGACGCAGCGCGTCATCAGTCCGCTCAACCGCTGCCCGGTCGACATCGTGTCGCGCGCGAACTTCGAAGCGTTCCGTCGGCAGTACGCGACTCTTTTTGATTTGGCCGACCAGCCCGGCGTCCACTTCAACGTGCTGAAGGCGCGCTTGATAGAGCAGGGCGTGCAGCCCGCTCTCCAGCCAAAGAGGTTTCACGCGACTTTTTATAGGCGCGCCGACATACAACGGTTCGATCCGTCAACTGGCTTATGCGCGCCTCAAACTTGAGACCGTTCTTTTTGACGCTTGCCAAACCACCAAATCGCGAGGACCATATCCGGACCTCGGTTCCTCGCTCAGTAAGATCGCCGGCACGGAGAGTTCAAAGCTCACAACGCCGGCTACCGCCGCGCAAATTTCCTGTCGCGCTCCCACAGTCGCGTTCGAATGATTCAAACATGTCGGCGTTAAAGGTCATTATAAGACTATGGAAGCGCACCTTCTTATAATCGCCGCTGCAAAGAGCAAGCTCAAAGAGTCTGGAATCGACCTTGCGACGCTTGCCGTCATTGAAAACGACCTACAAGGCGTCACAGGAATTGAAGCGCGAGATCTTCGAATCAGGATAGGCTCACTGAAGTTGCGGCTCGCTAAACAGAGCTCGAATATAACTGTAAAAGCAATTCTATCGCAAAATAATCTAACAATGCCAGACGCAAACCGCGCTCTATTTAGATACGCTCTTGACGACCAAAACTTTGAAGCACTTAGAGCATTTTTGACCCACGCCGGGCGACATGGTTTTGTTTTGGTTGGATGGGAAGTTTCTGCTCTTTTCGTGCTCTGGTGCGCCCACTGGTTTCAGCGCAAATACCGTGGCGGCCATCGCCGCTGGCGCGATATCGCCGAAGCACTTGAGATTGATTTCGAAGACAATGACGCTCGTCGCCTCGTTCACGACGGTTTACAAACCTGGCGACGACCGGTCCGCGGGGACTCGACCCGTCAGTGGTTGATGACTCTCGCAGTCGAGGGCGGATTTCCCGCCGGAATACTCGAGGCAGCCGACCGGTGGCTAGCGCCATATCTCTCCCGAGTCGTAGGCACGTTGCTTGCGAGTGAAACCACGGAAGCCAGCACAGCTTTCACCGCCGCCCAAAAGGAATCGATCTACGCCGCCACAGCGTATCGGCAGGACATATTTTATGCTCTAGCCGCGGACCTTGCCGCAGCGATCGTTCATTTCCGCCGCAAGGCCGACATCAATAGACCTCGTGGCGTGTCCGCCAGCGAGTGGCTCGACGCGACCCAGCCGGATTGGCGAAAGAATCTGCCAATCGCCACGAGCGCTGACGCAGCCGCTCGGCTAGTCGACGGCTTGATGCAAAGCGATGCAAGCAAGCTCCTTGGCGACAAGACTGTCGGATGCGATCGCCTTGTCCGAAAACGTGACGGCGTATGGCGACCAGCAATCCAATTGAGCTCCGACGGAATCGCCAAGGCCGGACTGCTGAAGGAACTCTCTGGACGATCCGAACGGATACGGGCGTTTCCGGCAGGGATCTTTGCCAAATACTCGTCTGGCGAAATCGCCATTTTTGAGCCACCCGGAATAGACGACGATGGCTGGCGGGTCCGACCATCACGGGGTGATCCAATCATCCTCGGCGTCCCCTTCACAGTCCCGATTTCAGTTGAATTCCGGTGCGACGGTTCTCCGATTGGACAATCGACTTGGCCTCATGGCGTCGCCATCCGCAGCGAAATTGGCGTTTTTGCCAGCGACCTTCTCAGCTCAAGCGCCGGGTCCACTCTCAAGCTAATTGGGACCGGCTCCGGCGTCTTCAAACCAACTATCGTCTTTGTCGCCATCCCACCAACATGGACTGTTGCAGTTGACGCCGTTGAAGACCAAATCGACGCTGTCGACGATCTTTGCGAAGACGGCCGGCGGCTCTGGCGCATAAAGGGAACCGCGATCATCCGGTCACCCGAAGATGACCGCTACCGCATTGTCTCCGATGGCGCGTCGTCGAGCCCCGACGAACTGATGCTTGACGGCGCCGCCCCTATAGGCGTCGACAGCGAAGAACCAGACGTCGAACTTTTCGCCGGCGTCCCGGAGTTTCGCGTCTGCGATAATGGTCGCCATCGAGAACCCGACCACTTTGAAATCAAGTGGCGTGCTGACGGAGAACGCAATTGGAAACAATTCCCGCTCGCCAACGGGCGGGTTGAAATTGCGTGGATCGACCCGAAGACCAATTTCATCCGTGATCGCCGGCGGCTGTATATTCTGCCAAGCGGGGCGCGCCTAGAGCGGCGCCGCATTTCAGACGGAATGGCGTACACGCCCACGGGCTTCGGCGCGGACGCGTTGCGACCAGCCGACGAAAATCTCACCGTCCAGGCTCACCATGATTCCCTGATCGCCCATTTCATACGCGAGCCTGCCCGCCGAGCTCGATTTATGCTGTCGATCGAAAACTCCAGGCCTCTCATGGTCAGCGCTCCCTACTTGTTGGGCACTGGGCTTGCCAACTGGTCAGGCGTGCGAGTGTCCGGCGGACGGACTACCAGCACCGCCGCCAAGATCTCGCTCGCCGAATTGGCGGAATGTGTCGCTTTTGCCGATGGTCGGCAGTGCCTCTACGCAAGCCTTCTGAATCGGCAGAGATGCCGCTTGGATCGGTCCGCGCCACGATGGAATTTTACCGACGAACTGCCGATGCGCGGCATCGCTGACGAGCTTTTCGCGATGCTGTCGCCGCTAGCCGATATCGACGTCTCCGTGGAATTGACGCTGCAAGACGGAATTGAATATTGGCACGTCCAACAATTCGAGATGACTCTAGCTCTCCAAACCGGCCACCTTTGGATCAGTCAGGGATTCTCTCGCAACAACGTGATCGAATTGTTTGGCCGGCCTATCGAAGCGCCTTGGGAAGAACGTCATCTCGCGAGCTGGACTCCCGCCGCTCAGATGGAGCGGCGAATCCCACCGATGCCAGACAATCTTCGCGGCGAATGGATCGTTTATGGTCGGCGTAACGAGACAGTAATTTCCCGCCCAATCATCATGGCGTTCGGCGACAACGAGAACGTCGACACTGGTCTCGCGGCCGCGGTCAGAATTGCCGACCCGCACTCACGCAACGCCGCCATCCAACAAAGCTTCGAACAAATCGGCGTCGGCGCGTCCGGCTCCGACGACGACGTCGCTTGGCTCCTCAAACTATGTTCAAATCTGCGGGGGCTACCGCCAGGATCCTTTGATGCGCTGCAGATCCTTTCAAGCTACCCTTGCGTCGCCGCCCGCGTTGCCTTGAGGGCGTCCAACGACGACATGCGAACGGTCCTTAACATCGCCGACGGCTTGCCGTTCGCGTGGTTCTTAATCCCTGTTGATGCCTGGAGACGCGCCGCCGACCTCGAGCGAAACGTCAGCCGCTCACTGTTGTTGAAAGGGATTGGCGAACCGATGGCCACAGACCTCGCCAACCGCGCCATCGTCGACGCCGTCATGGAGTTGGCGGCAATCGAACCCCTTCTTTCATGGCCGCTAATGGCGGCGACGGGTGTAGCTGCAAAGCAGATGCCAACAAGGCGTCCACTCACCGATGCGGCGCAAGATCACATTCGCCGATACGGCGATCAACTCAACATGGCGGCGGGAGGAGACAGCCCGTTCCGACTGGCCTTTCCAGATGAGATGCCAAACGAGTTCGACCGTTTCGACCCAATGTATCTTGAAGCCTTGGATGCCCCGTGCGCCGCCGCCCTCGCCGCCGCAAGGAATCGGTCTTTGGACTTCGGCCAAATACGGCAAATCAAAGCTGCCGCGCGGTCGGATTCCACTTTCTTCGGCGAGGCGTTTGACGCGCGCTTTGTCCAATTGATGACCGGATGAATTTCAATGTCCGACCCCCTCACCAACGGTCAATTGCTCTCACCCATGAAGACGCTGGAGTCTGTGCGCGGACGCTTGACAGAAGCGATCCTCAGCCGCAGCGGCTTCAATCATCCGCCTTTGGTCGCGGAGATTCGGCGCAAGTTCGGTTCACCCGACATCGACATCGGTGGGCTAGCACAAGAGCCCATTATCGAGGCCGCGCTTCCTTATTTGACTGGCGACGAGGCCCTCGAGGATCTGGGCGGATCACTCCTCCACCCCAAAGTTGTCGATGCCCTAACAGGCAACGAGCCAGGCCGACAATACGTCTTTCCCCGAGACCTGAAGCCGTACGCCCACCAAATCGAAACATGGCGCTTGCTGCGCGACCGGACGCCCCAATCCGTTCTCGTCACCAGCGGCACAGGCTCGGGCAAGACCGAATGCTTCGTCCTGCCGCTGCTCGATGACTTGGCCCATGAGGTCGACCGATCAGGCCGGCTCTCCGGCGTTCGAGCCATCGCGCTCTATCCTCTCAATGCCTTGATCGCGAGCCAGGAGGAGCGGCTTCGTGAATGGACGAAACCCTTCGGCGGGAAAATTCGCTTCGGCCTTTACAACGGCAACATGCCGGAAGACGCCCACTCATTCGCAAAACGACCCGAACAAGTCGAAGACCGTCGCACGCTTCGTTTGGACCCGCCTCCAATTCTCGTGACCAACGTCACGATGCTCGAATATATGACGGTCCGAAAGCAGGACAAACCGCTGATCGAGGCGTCGCGAGGCAAATTACGCTGGATCATCCTCGACGAAGCCCACAGCTACGTTGGGTCGCGCGCCGCCGAAATCGCACTTCTAATTCGAAGGGTGCTGCTGGCCTTCGGAATGAAGTCCACCGACGTCCGATTTGTCGCCACTTCAGCGACCATCGGCGAAGGCGCTGACGTTGAGAAGAAACTGAAGGCCTTCCTGCGCGACGTCGCTGGCGTCCCCGAGGACCGGGTGCATGTCGTCGTTGGCCAGAGGCAAAAACCTCTCTTGCCACCGCCCTCGAGCGAAAATCGCCTTTCGCTCGACGAGGCTGCAGAGCCAAACAAATTGGCAGCCAATCCCGTCGTTCAAAATCTGATTCGGCTCTTCGACAATGGCCCGATGACGTGGACGAAATTTTCGAATATCGCGCAAGACACCGGTCTTGGCGCCGACGCCCTAGCGATGGCGTTGGCCGCGCGATCCAATGCAAACGAACCCCTTTTGCCGATGCGCGCCCATGGGTTTATTCGCGGCATCCCTGGCGTCTGGACCTGTCTCAATCCCAACTGCGCCGACAAATCGGAAGGCTGGCCGTTCGGCGCTATTCTGTCCGAAGCGGTGCAACGCTGTCCATATTGCAATTCCGCCGTCTTGGAGATCGAACGTTGCAGCGAGTGTGACGAGCCCTTTCTTAACGCCGTAGAGCGCGACGGCCGGCTCATGATGGACGCCTCCGAAGCGGCACTCGACGAATTTGCCGAAGATGGCGATGCCGACCCAAACGACGACCAAGACGCCGCCGCCGAAATTGAAATCGGCAGGCCCGATATTCTCAGGTTGATATCCGTTCGTCCTCTCAAATCCAGTCGACCACTCCATGTCGATGCAAAAACCGGCGAGGTGAAGGACGCCGCATCGGCAGAAACCATTACCATTTGGTCGCATGAACGCGGCGACGATTGCCCGGCGTGTGGCGGGCACTCTCGGCAAAACGAGTTGTTTCGCAAATTTAGGGCAGGAGCGCCTTTCCTGATCGGCAACGCCGTTCCCGTCTTGCTCGACGGCGTCACGCCGCGAGCCGCGCAGGCCGACACAACAATGGCCGACGGCGGGCGACAGCTTCTTTCCTTCACCGATAGCCGCCAAGGCACTGCCCGTTTCGCCGCGTTGCTGCAAAACGGATCGGAGCGCAATTTCGTGCGCGCGGCAATTTATCACGCCGTTCAGGACACGTTGCGCCCGAGCGCCTCCGCTGCGGACAGAATTGCGAAGATCGATGCAGACATCCTAGCGCTCGAGCCCGTCGCCCATACAAGTCCCAGAATCGCCGACATGCTCAACAAGGCGAGGGCCGACCGGGACGAGATCCTCAATCCAAAGGGCGACGGCCTCCCGTGGCCAACGCTGCGCGAACTGCTCGCCATACGGCCCGAGGTCGACGTCCTGATGCGAAGCGTCTGGAAATTTCGCGATGAGCGGTTCCTAAAGAGCACCCGTGACTTCACTGAATTTCTCATTCTCCGCGAATTGGCAAGGCGCCCACGAAAGGCAGTCGCGCTGGAAACTCTTGGGCTTGCGCGGTTGCGTTTTGCCGCCATCAACGACATCGGCGACCACCGCCTACCGCGGAGTTTTAGGGACAAAGGTCTGATCGTCGCCGACTGGATTGATTTTCTTCATGTGCTCCTGTCAATCAACGTTCGTTCTGCATTCGCGATCCGAACGGAGCGAGAAAATATTCACTGGCTCTCGGCACATTGGTTTCTACGGAATCTGATTGCCCCCGGTGCAGATGCATCCGAGCAGACACGAGGTCGCTGGCCCAGCGCCGCCAGGGGGACGAAGCCAAGCATCGCCGTAAAATTGCTGGAACGGGCCCTCAGCCTAAATCTCGATGACGGCCACGACCGCGCGATAATTAACGAGGTGCTGGCCCAAGCCTGGAACGACTTGCTCCCGTTGTTCGCCCAACCTGGCGCCGGTAGCCAGTACGCACTCGACTTCAACAAGATGAATATCGCTCCGGTAAAGACCGCGTACTTGTGCCCGGTTTCAAGACGCTTAACAGACACCGTCTTTCGCGGTCTGTCGCCGTACGGGATTGGAACATCGAGCCGCTTTTCGGGCGATGCCGCCGCAGCCTTCACGATGCCCGTTCATCCAAATCCGTTTCTGCTAAGCGACAAGGGTGGAGCGGACATTGTCCATGAATGGCTAGCCAAGGATCCGCATATCGCCAAGCTCCGCGACCGACGATTGTGGACGAACCTTCACGACCGCATCGCGCTCGAGTCTCCTTATTTCCGCGCCGCGGAGCATTCCGCGCAACAACCACCGACCCGTCTTCGCTTCTACGAGAAGGAGTTCAAAGAAGGTCGGATCAACGTGCTCAACTGCTCGACGACCATGGAGATGGGCGTCGACATCGGATCGGTCTCAGCCGTCATGATGACCAACGTTCCCCCGTCGGTCGCCAACTATCGGCAGCGCGTCGGCCGGGCGGGACGACGCGGCCAGGGATTTGCGCTTGCTTTGACTTACGCGCGCACGACACCTCTGGACCTTGAAACCTTCCGAGATCCGGTCGGCTACCTGAGTCGACGCATTGAAGCCCCGAAGGTGACCTTGGACTCGCGGCGGATTGTCCAGCGACACGTCAACGCGCTTCTGCTCGCAACGTGGTTCCGGTCGGAAGGCGGCGAGGCCTTGAAAACTAAAGTCGGCGACTTCTTCGGCTGCCCCTCGCTGATCGGCAAGAAGCGCGAGGGAAAATCGCCCGCGTCTGCTTTTCAACAATGGGCTGAATCCGCGGGCACCATCAGCACAATGACCGATTTTATTGCTGCTCTCGTGCGCGGCTCGGCGTTGGCCGGTGACAGCGGCGTGTTCAAAGCCGCAAGCCTCGCCGTGAAAACAGCAGAGACTAATTTCGTTCTCGAATGGGAGGCTGTTCAAGCGCAAGCAGCGAGCATGGACCGCGAGGCGGCAAAAAAGAGCCTCGGATTTCAGCTCACCCGCATGACGGGCGAAAACCTCTTAGGCGAATTGGCAGATCGCGGCGTGCTGCCGGGACACGGCTTTCCGACCGACGTCGTGTCGTTCGTCAACAAGGACAAGCCGGACAACGACGAAAGCGAAGCTGACGGCGGCGACAACCGTTTTCGTCGCCGCAATTATCCGTCCCGCAACCTCGACGTCGCAATTCGCGACTACGCGCCGGGCGCTGAGGTCGTCATCGACGGACTTGTTTATGAATCCGCCGGCGTCACGCTGAATTGGAAACGACCAGCCGGCGAGAGCGACGTTCATGAAATCCAGAGTCTAAAGTGGCATTGGCAGTGCCGACAGTGCGGCGATGCAGGAACAAGCGTCCTCAAACCCAGCGCTTGCGTAGCCTGCGACGCGGAGATCGAACCCGACGCCGCCATGCGCTTCTTGAGGCCCGCCGGTTTCACAGTCGACATGACGAAACAGCCACACGCCGAAATCGACGAAGTCGCCTATGTCGAACCCGAGCCTGAGCGGGTGTCCGCGCATGGCGCCGAATGGCGCCCACTTCTTGACGCCTCAAGAGGGCGCATGCGTTCGAGCAGCGACGGGATGGTCTATTACTCGTCACGCGGCGGAGAGCACAGAGGCTACTCGGTTTGCCTTGAGTGCGGACGCGCTGAGGCCGATCACGATACGACCGACGAGCCCAACGCCATCCCGTTGGCCAACCATCGTCCTCTTCGCTTCACCCGGGCCGACACTGAAGGCATGTGTCCAGGAAACGCTCATGCCTTCTCAATTCAGAGCGGCCTAGCGCTCGGCCACGAGATCACGACGGATGTCGTCGAAATCCAACCCGCGAACCTCACCAACATCAAGGCCGCCTGGGGCCTTGGATCCGCATTTCGTGAGGCGTTGGCGCGACGACTCGGCATCGAAAGCGCCGAGATGGGCATCGCCGTCGAACCACGCCAAACGTCAATCGGCGGCATCACGCATTCGATCATGCTGTACGACCGAGCATCCGGCGGCGCCGGGTTTTCCCCGCGTCTGGCAGACCTATTTCTTGAACTTCTAAGCGACGCCAGAAGCATCCTAAGCTGCCGTCAAGCCGGCTGCCTCACGGGGTGCTCGGCATGCATTTTGACCAGCGACTTGTCGAACAAGTCCGACGCCATCGATCGAACCGCCGCGTTGACGTTTCTCGATTCCGACCTTGCCGTTATCTGCAACCCAGAAATAATTGACCAAGCTTCAGAAGGTGCCTTGTTGGCTGCCGACGTCATCGACGAAATCCTCGCGCAACCTGAAGGACCAGGGCAAACCCTCACCATATGGCCGTCCGAGACGACCGACACCGACGCGCTGTCGACGCCTCGTCTCCGCCTGCTGTTTGAAAGATTGTCGCAGGTCGGAACGGCCGTCGTGCTGAGTTTCGATCAAGATGCGTTTCCAACTCTAGACCCTTCGCAAAAACTTGGCTTGCGCGACAGCGCGATCCGTCACCGCTTCGGCATCGCGGTTGGGTCAGCGCCAAAATATACGAATGGCGCGAAAGCCATCGCGGCGCTGTCGAAGGGCAGAACCTGGGCAACCCGCGACCCCCTCGGCAGCATCTTCGGTGCCGACTGGGGCATCGGACAGACAATCCCAATTGTTTCGTTCAACGGCCTCGTCCTTAAGAGCGCCCTGATCGACCTCGACACCCTCCTTCCCGAAACAGGAACAAGGTTCTTGGAGGTCACCACCAAGCTCGACGGTCCGATCCGTTTGATGGGCGACCGATTTGTTGCGCTGCTCAAACCGGACCTGGCAGCCGCAGGCTTGTGGCGGCCGGGAAAACTCGTCTCAATCGAATACAGCGATCGCTACGTGAATTCTCCGCTAGCAGCGACGCTCGCCGTCAAAACCGCCGCGGCCTTCGCAAAGGAGCTCGGCGGAGGGCAGAAACGTCCTCTTCGCTTGGCGACCGCGCCACTACGAAATGCCGACGACCGATCCCCCAATCGCCTCAATCACGATTGGCGCGACGAGCGAGACAGAGAAGAATTCCTACGCCGACTTTCGACAAATAATGGCGTGAAGCTCGAACTCAGCGTCGGCAGTCGTCCTCACTCCAGATGTTTGCGCCTCGTTTTTGACGGCGTCGACGCCTTGATCGTCATGGACCAAGGCTTCGGCTTCCTGAGAACGCAGTCGGCTGTCTGGTTCGATTTCGCCGCCTCCGGATTGGAACAGGAGCGCAAAGTGAAATCAATTGAGAATAACATCTTGAAATCGGAAGGCTCGTCGTACTTCGTCGTTATGCAGAAACCGAGCGAGCGTCCATAATCAAAGCGATTCATTTTGGCGACCGCTCGCCTCGCAAACAGAATGAAGGGGTCAAAGTTCGGCTCTGACGTACGGCGCGATCTCCTCGACCCGGCCCGACGTAAGGAAAACGACGAAGCCCTTTGGCGCGCCCGTAGCGTCCAAGTAGTCGCGAACCTGAGCGCGATAGAGTTCGACAACCGCGGTATCAGGGTCGACATCACTCTTCCAGTCGACGACCGCGTCAATTGTTCCATCAGGGGCAATCGCCAAGGCATCAGCGATGCCGGAGGTCAGCTCGAACGTGAGGCCTTCGACTTTGGAGCCGTATATCGGAATTTCCGGCCGCAGATGAGGGCGCAACGCGACGATTTCGGGTAGTCGAATGCCCCGCAACACGCTGGTCGCAAGTTCGGCGCTGTTGCAACCTTTCGCAGGGTCTGCGTTGTCTGCAGCGCCCATTTCAGCGAGCAATTCAGCAGCGCGCGCTTGAAGGACATCTTGCGCCTCGGAGGTCTCTCCGGTGAGAACCTCCTCGATGAGCTTGTGAAGGACAAGCCCTCGCTCGCGACCGCCCTGGATGGCGGGTCTTTCGACATCAGGCGGTTGGTCGGCAACGGCATCAGGGCCAGCGAATATGGGGAACTCGGCAACGGGGTGATCGACGTCCTGCTCATGTCGGCTGGGCTGCCGCCACGTGATCGTTCTCTCGCTTGCGACTATGGCCGTCGCCTCTGCTCGCCAGGTTTTGAGATCCTGGGCGTTCGAGGCCGCGATCGAGGGAGTGGTCGCGGAACCCTTGAACTTCGACGAATCGAACTTTGGAACCGAGCCTAAATCCAAAGTGAGCAGGCTAAGCCAATCGTCGCTCGATCGCTCGCTTTGCAGCGGCAGCAGCAGAAGATCTCGGGCGCGTGTCAGGGCGACATACCACAGCCGAACGCGCTCGCGTCGCAGCTCGTCGGCCTCCACTTGCTTTACGGCGGCATAGTCAGGGCTTGCGAAATCAAGGACCTCGAAGTGAACGGAGTCGTCCCGTCGCCGGTACAAAAACTGATCCTTGGAATACAGCTTAGTCATCGAGTTTATAGGGATGACAATGGGCCACTCGAGGCCCTTGGACGAATGCATGGTGACGATGGAGACGGCGTCGGCTTCGGCGTCAGGC
>Ga0181536_10006922_pt1 | contig 11270 bp, 10 predicted proteins | sample PEATcosm2014_Bin_41_FD_121105 | JGI IMG/M metagenome (GOLD analysis project Ga0181536, IMG submission 121105) | Peatland microbial communities from MTU Mesocosm Facility, Houghton, MI, USA - PEATcosm2014_Bin17_60_metaG | ecosystem: Environmental > Terrestrial > Soil > Wetlands > Peat | place...
AAAGGAATGAGCGGTCTCACCGAGATTGTTCGCGATCTCAGCAATGTCAGACGAAAGAAGCTGTTGCATTGTTCAGACTACCGAAATGTTGGTGACACGAACGATGAATAGCAGCATTTCCAGGTACGTCGGATGAAGTCGATTTCGCCGATTAGGCGTCCTCCACTATACTTCTCGCGGCGGAATTGGAACAAGATAACGGTAGGCGTTTCCAGTCTTTTTGCGAATGTCATCCAAATACTCGTAGGCGAAGACAACGAGTATTCCTGGGCGGCGCGAGTCCAAATGCGACCTTGGAACGATCGGAATATGCGTCCCGGGAGTGTACTTGTTTTGCTTTAGGGGGCTGTCATCAATGGTGAATTCAATTAGTGAGGGGCCGATCTGCCCATAGTTACAGATTGTAGAAACCCGCGCCGGCGCACCATATCCGGCGACCTTGAGGTTAGACTGCTTATAATCCTCAAGCAGTTTCCGAAAAGAGGCGATCTGTTTGTTTACCTCATTTCTGAATTCCTGCAGCTTCGGTAGGGTGAGAGTCTCGGTTTCCTCCTGCATTAACGCAGCGACGTTGCCGGACGGATTTGCGATCTGCTCGTGTTGGATCGTCACCTGCAGCGACCCGCCATGTGGCTCGATATGCTCCACGTCACTGATCGACATGCCGTGCGACTTGAACAGGTGACGCAGAGAGTTCAACGAGTAGTAAAAGATGCGGTCCAGATAGAAGCGCTCGAACTGTGTCTGCCGCAGTATGTTGCCGATATATTCGACCTCGATGACGAGCTGTCCGTCCTCGGCAAGCAAAGACTTCGCCGCCTCGATGAATTGATGCGGGTTCTCAAGATGGGTGAAAACGCTGCTCGCGACAATAACGTCGGGCTTACCGTATTTGAGCTCAACTCCGGCTACCGAGCCCATATCGAAGAACGCGCAGACAGTCTCCAGCCCGGCGTCATTCGCGATTTTCGATACATTGACGGATGGCTCGATACCGATGGCCTTCACTCCTAGCTCTTGCAGTGGCCGCAATAGGATTCCGTCATTGGAGCCAACATCGACCACGAACTGTGCGGAAGCCAATTTTTTCGCAAGTTTTTCAAAATGCCGCACCAGTGCTGCGTTCACCGAAGACAGATAGTAATAGTCCTCGAACATTCGCGCGCGCGAGACGACGGTACCTAGCTGGACATTTTTGCAGTTCGTGCAAAAATACATCACAAGCGGAAAAAACTCTTCCGACGCGAACTGCGCTTGCGTGGGATATTTATTGGCGAGGGGTTGGAGGCCTAGATTGAGAAACTCGTGTGAGGCCAGGTTACCACACAAGCGGCAATGTTCAGTCATTTGATTTCACCAATACTCGATCATTGTTACGGTGTCCATGACTTCTTTTGTCTCGTTAAGGCGCGTCTAAAAATCATAATGACGACGGCAACGATATGCCAGCCCCTGATCTTCTTGCCCTCCTCAAAGCTGCGTCCGTGGTAGCTGATGGCCACCTCGTATATAACCTTCGTCCGCCGCACGGCCCGGCCCAATATCTCGGCCTGCTGCTCCCAGCCAAAGGAGACCAGCTCGTCGGGATTGATAAGCTCGCGTTTAAAAAGCAAACAGCACGTATAGATGTCGGTGAACGTGGTGTTGTTGAGAAGATTGAAGATAAGCGTAATAAGCCGATTGCCAATCTTGTGCGAGAAATATTGCACGCGGGTATAGCGCGGGGCGGCAAATCGGCTGCCCATAACGATTTCTGCGCCGAAGGACTTCACCGGCATCAGCATCAAGTCGTAGTGGGATGGAGAATATTCTAAGTCGGCATCCTGAAATAGAATGTATTGGCCGGTCGCATGCTTTAGACCCGCAATGACCGCAGCGCCCTTGCCGGCATTTCTGGCCTTCCTGACCAACTTGTCGAACAGCGACGGATTTTGCTCCAGCAACGCGACCGTGTTGTCGTTCGACCCATCGTCGATGACGACGACCTCGAACTCGACGCCTTCGACTTTCTGTGCGCGGACCTCGCGAAGCAACTGGACAATCGTCGCGGCCTCGTTGTAGGCGGGGACGAGCACGCTGACACGGATCACAATGTTCGGACCTTCGCGCTTCGCAATGTCAAGACATCGCCATCAGACCGACCGAAGCCCTTTAGCGCCCCAATTTCAGGGAAGTCGCAACCCTGTTATAGTTGATGGCGCAAATAAAAAACAAGCCCCACCAGCGTCACCGATCCAACCGTAACGCTACTTCGGATGGAAGCGGCGCTGATCCATGCTCGCCGTTACGCGGGGGCCTAAACGAAGTCCAAAGCTCTGAAATCGCGCCGACAATATGATATAGACTTGTCGCCGGTGCGGCGGCGACGACGAAGCGGCCGTCGGCGGTGCGGTTTTCATACCATAGTCCGGGCAGCGGCGCGTCGAGATAGCGCGACAGGCTTTCGATGGCCTCGCGCAATCGCGCCGCGTCGCCGTCATGACGGTCGATGAGATAGCCGCGGATCCGCTCGGTCTGCGGCCAAAGCCGCGCCGTCGCGTCGGCAACGCTGCCGTCGAGTTTGACGCCATTGACTGCGACTCGACGCTGCCGATCGACGCCGTTGGTGTCGGCGAACGCGATCAGCCGCGGCACCTCGGCCGGCCGGTCGCGGCCGGTCAGTTTGGCCCAGCGATCGAGCAGAAACGCCCATTCGTAGTGATGGCCCGGCTCGAGCACCTCACCCGGCATTCCCGCAAGGGGCGTCCCATCGGGCTTGAACAATTCACGCAGCGCGGCGGTATTGCGATCGATGAAGCGATCGCGGCACAGCGTAACAATCTCGTCCGCCAAATCGCGCCACATCGGATTGGGATCGATGGCAAGCCACGCCAGCGCCGCTTCGAGCAGATGCATGTGCGGATTGGCCCGCAGTGTCAGTCGGCCGTCGCGGTCTTCGCGAAATCCTCCAGCCGGATGCGCGAGCTCGCGCTTGAGCGTGGCGACCAGCGCATAGGCACGCGATTGCCAGCCGCCCCCCGGATCGAGCGAGCCGTGACCGCAGGCGTAAGCCAGCAACGCAAAAGCCTGATTGTAGAGATCCAGCGTCGCATCGAGCACGCTGCCGTCCTGATCCACCACCGAGATCACGGTGCCGTCGTCCTGCGCAAACCGTTGCTGCAAAAAATTGAGCGCATGCCGGTCGGCCTGGCGCCATGCTCCGTCCCATCCGAGTCGACCGGCTTCGCGGTAGCAAAAGGCTTGTCGAGCGGCGACGCGCGACCGCCTAGGCAAGATCACCGGCCTGCCGTCGAAGTCGATGCGCTCGTGGTAGCCGCCGAGCGCATGATCAGCGCCGACGCGCCACCACAGCGGTAAAGCAGCCTCGAACAGCCATCCGCGCAGCTTCTCGGACGCGGTGATTAAGTTGCCTGAAATCGCATTTTGCGGAACATGCATTGGTACAACTGCCCGCAGCGCAACTCCTGCCCGATCAAGCCAGTCTAACAGCGCTCCATGCCCTAACGTTTTCGCGCCTTGCCAGCAAGGCCGAAGCGCTCGGTCGTCATTGCAGCTGACGCCGGTTATCGCGCGACGCTTGTCTGCTTTCTGCATGCCTCATATATATGCAAGGGCGTCTCGCGAAACTCCGAGTTGGGCAACGGCCCGACCAATGACTCAAGCCGCGCCGGAGACCCAACAATAATACGCGGCTTATCCCTGCGCAGCAGTGCGGTGTCGGTTACGATTTTCAAGCTGTGGCCGGAAATGTCAGCCATGATCTTCGGAATATCGCAGAGATGGATGGCCCATCCCGAGCAAATGTTGACGGTGGTTGCACCGATCGTCTTTGACACGAGCTGCGAATAAGCAGTCACAACACGTCGGATATCGGAAAAATCCCGAAACACATCCAAGTTGCCCAGCCGCATTTCACTTTCGCCTTCGGCGTAGTGCCGAACGATTTTAGGAACGAGAAACGCGGAAGACTGCCCGGGGCCGGTATAATTGAAGGAACGAGTGACGATGACAGGAAAGCGGTGTGAATAGATTCGAGCTATATCCTCCGTAGTACGCTTGCTAACGGCGTAGTGGGTTTTTGGCGCGACCGGACTATCTTCTGTCAGCGGTGCGTCGGTATTCGGTACCGCATAAATCTGAGCGCTACTGGCGACGACGACGATCCTGGGCTCGATTTTTGCCGACGAGAGCGCCGCAAAGAGGTTGGCGGTCCCGACGACATTGGTAGAGTAAATTTTGCCAACATCGCTGTAGGTCGTAGTGGCTATTCCGGCCAGATGCACAACCGCGTTCGGCCGGACTCGCGACAGCGCCTCGGTGAGGGCGTCCAAGTTACAAAGATCGACGATAAGCGAGCCGGTGTCATCCGCCTCATGACTAAGAGAAACGACCTCGTGTCCGTCTTGACGCAATCGCTCGCCAAGGGGGCGGCCAGTGAAGCCACTGCCGCCCGTGACAAGCACTCGTTCAGAACGAGCGGCCAATTTCGTTTCTCCGGATATCGGCTTCGACCATCAGCCGGCATAGCTCTTCGAGCGAGGTCTGAGCCTTCCACCCGAGCAGGCGTTGTGCGCGCGAGGCATCGCCGATCAGCGCATCGACTTCGGCGGGCCGGAAGAACGCCGGTTTGACCTTGACCCTGACCGTGTCGGTTTTTCGGCAAACGCCTTCTTCCTCAACGCCGCGCCCGCGCCAGTGCAACTCGACGCCCAACTACCCTGCTGCAGGACCGGGACATCTGGGGGACTTATCATTTCACCGCGGGCTGCGTCTCACCAGCTGGTACGGATTTGCAAGCCATGTCGTTGCGATTCAAGCGCCGATCACCGGCCGCAGCCCGATAGTCCCGATTCAAACCGCCGAATATCCCACGACGGCGAAGCGGCCAGCAAACTCTCACTTGGATTGTCGATTGTTCGTGCAAGTGTTCGGCTTCGAAACGCGTCACTGGACCGAGGGCGTCGACGCCACGACCCGGACGTTGGCTGCAGCTTCGAAACCGCTGGCAAGTCATGTCGCGTAAGGGAATCGTCCTCACCGGCGGCACCGGCACACGGCTGCATCCGCTGACGATCGTCACGTCAAAACAGCTCTTGCCGGTCTACGACAAGCCGATGATTTATTATCCACTTTCGGCGCTCATGCTTGCAGGTATTCGCGACATTTTGATCATCACGACGCCGCAGGATCGGTCGGTATTCAAGCGTCTCCTGGGAACTGGAAAGCAGTGGGGCGTCACTTTCGAGTATGCCGAGCAGCTGGCCCCCAATGGCCTCGCCAAGGCTTTCCTGATAGGGGCGGATTTTGTGCGCGGACATCCGTCATGTCTGATTCTCGGTGATAACATTCTGTATGGACACGGACCGCAAGACACCCTGCGCCGCGCCAGTGCGAACACTGAAGGCGCCACGATTTTCTCGTATTGGGTCGAAAATCCGCACCGCTACGGCGTGATTGAGTTCGGCCGCGACAATGAAGTGCTTTCGATCGACGAGAAGCCGCAAATTCCGAAGTCGAACTGGGCGGCGATCGGCCTGTACTTTTACGACGAAGAGGTCGTCGAGCTGGCCAAGCAGCTAAAGCCATCGGCACGCGGCGAGCTGGAAATCACCGACCTTAACCTTCTCTATATGCGTCGCCGGCGACTCAGTGTCAAACAGCTTGGGCGCGGTTTCGCCTGGTTCGACGCTGGGACCCATGATGATCTTCTGGAAGCCGCGGAATTTGTCCGCGCCCTGCAACACCGGCGGGGACAGCTTGTGTGTGCGCCGACTGAAATCGCGTTTCACAATGGCTGGATCAATGTTGACCAGCTCAAGTTGCTCGTGGAAAAGCATAGCAAGAGCTACGCGCGCCGGCTATTAGAGAACCTGCGTAATTAAGCTTGCGCAAGAATCGCTCCGTTCGCGAACCGATCCGCGCAAGGCGAGCGTCCTGACGTCTCAGCGCCAATTAGCGACTGGCCGCATGGCGCGAGAGAAACTCGGCAGGATGCCAAAGGTCAGTTTGCGGGACGGCCTCAACGGCGCGCGCGAATGGCTGAAGGCCAATTTTCTTAAATGGGCTCGAAGCGAATTGTTAGTCGATCTCGGCAGCGAAGAGGCCAGCTTGCTTTCGCTCAAGAATCAGGGACGGTCGAGCGCTACCATCCGCCCATTTTTTCATGAGCGTAAGGGAGTTGAGCCCACTCAGCGAACACCGATCACGGCGAGACGCCGAGGCGTTTTAATTCATTTTGCGCGGTCTGGTTCGATGGGTCCATCGTCAGCGCTTTCTGAAAGTCGGCGAGCGCCTGGGCATTGCTGCCCATTTTTTCATAGGCAAGACCGCGATTGCCGTAGGCGTCCGCGTAATTCGGCCACAGCCCGGTCGCCGTCGTATAATTGTTGACAGCGGCAGCATAATTTCCTTGGCCATAGTAGGCGCTCCCAAGGTCAAAATAAGCAGATGCGTCCCGTGAATTGAGGATAATCGCCTGGGAGCAATCGGCAACGGCGGCGCTGTAATTTTCCTGGTTGCGAAAGGCGATACAGCGATTGTTATAAGCGCTCTCATCCTTCGAATTAAGCGCTATCGCCTGAGTGCAATCGGTAACGGCCGAGTTGTAGTTTCCCAGATTGATGTAGGCGTCACAGCGATTCTCATAGGCGATGGCGTCCTGTGAATTGAGGGTAATCGCGTGGGTGCAATCGGCAACCGCAGCGTCGTAGTCTCCCAGGGTGTCATACATGACGCAGCGGTTGACATAGGCTTTTTCATACTTTGGATCGAGCGCGATCGCCTGCGTGCAATCTGTGATCGCTCCGCCGTAGTTTCCCAAATTGATGTAAGCGTCACAGCGATTCTCGTAGGCGATCGCGTCTTGTGAATTGAGCGTAATCGCCTGGGTGCAATCGGCAACGGCGGCGCTGTAGTTTTCCTGGTTGCGATAGGCGATACAGCGATTGTCATAAGCGCTCTCATCCTTTGAATTGAGCGCTATTGCCTGAGTGCAATCGGTGACGGCGGCCGAGTATTTGCCGTTGGTGACGTCGTGGTAGCAGCTTTGGCCCTCGGCGGCAGCGTTCTGGGATAGCGCGGACGCAGCGAAGCTCCGTTCAGGTGCAAGTACCGATGCCAGCAGAGCGGCCATGATCCCAATCCGGCCTCCCGTCATGATCTCCTCCTGAAACCAGTCGCGTCGCGCTTGGGCCTCGCCAATGGGCAGCAATTTACAGATGCACGTGCCTGTGACATAGAGATTTGCGCCCTACGGTCGATCGGTAGCGGAGGGCAGCTGAATGATTAGCATGCTAACGGCTTCGCAGATAGACCGCATCGACAGCAGTGACGACGCTTCCCGCGGGCTGGCGGCAGATGCGCTTGGCGCGCGAGCGATGCGCGCGACGGCACTTTTTTTCTTGATTCTCGTTGTCATTGCCGCGCCGGCATTCTTCGGTCAGCACTTCCACGATGCGGAAGAGCAGGTATCGTTGTTTGGGGCGGCCTATGGGCCGCGATTGTTCTATCCCGGGTCGAACCGCATACTTGCGGTCCTGCCTTTCCTCACCTCGTGGATCGGTACTCCCCATCTGATCGGCATCGGCTATTTCGTAATCACCGTATGTTGCGCGAGTGGTGCGCTCGCCTTGTTTGCCTACTTCCTACCAAGGGCCATGTTCTATGCCTACAGCGTTTTCCTCTTTCTCCTGATCGTGGTTTTCCTCGGTGGCGGGATTTATCAGTTTCGTTTCAACACTGTACACCCCTATCTCATTCCGTTCTCTCTCAGCATCGCTTGCTGCACGCTCTTTCTCAATGTTTGGCCAACGAAAAACCTGCTGAGACTCATCTTCGTCATCATTTTGACTATCTTGACGATGGCCGAAGCTGGGATGAATCCGTCGGCTGCATTGCTATCCTTGACGTTTCTCACTCTTTACCTCACGGCAACTTATGTTGGCCGGATCGTTCGCGGGCGTGCCAGCCTCTCCGCGGCAATTCAGGAAGGCGTCCAGTGCCTCGGCAAGCAAAAGGGGCCGGTATTGGGGATATTCCTGAACGCGGTTGCAATGGCCTCGACCCTCTTGCTGTCCGCATGGTACAAGAACAACTTTCCCCAATACGTGAAGTCAAACTACTCGGTAGAAAGTTACATCAATTCCGGTTTATCATTCAGAGCGGTGTGGCGGGCGTTCGTCTTCCTGACGGACTTCCACGACCGTAGCGGTATTTTCGGCATTGCGGTCTCCAACTTTTTGATTGCCGCTGCTCTCCTGAGCGGCTTTTTGGGTCTAGGTTTATGGCTAGCGCGCCGCCACAGCAACTCCTTGCTTTCGCGATATTATTTGGCCAGTTTCCTTATCTGGATCAGTTCGATCATTACCATTGTCGTGCTCGCTCAGAGCGCCCATGTTCAGCTCGTGCAAAACATGATCCAAGGCCGGTATTATACCACGCCTTATTATGGAATCCTTCTTTCGGCTTGTCTGACCTGCGCGGCCGCATCGGTGGACTTCGCGCCCTGGGCATTCTCCGGCTCTTGGCGCTCAGGCGATAAAGCGTGGCTGGCGGGAGGGGTGATACTTGCCATCGCCTGCGTGCTTGCGGATATTTCCAGGTGGGGAACGCCGCAGATTGATATCGCGCTGCGCCATCCGTCGTACGTCGCACTCGCGGAAACCATCCAAGCCGCGCGTGTCCCGGTGGTCCTGGGAAGCTACTGGTGGATCTGGGAACTCCAGTATGAGTTCAATCGCGACGTGACAGACACGCCCCGTGTAACCCCGGTCTCCATCAGGGCTGAAAGCTTTGGGCTAAATGCCTTCATGCCTCTTGTCCATGCACTAGCTGGATCGAAGAGTTTCCGTTTTGCGTGTATCGAGCTGAGAAACCGGTCTCCGGGAGACAATGGTTGTGGCCAGCAGATCGAGTTCTATCAGATTCTTGGTGGTTTTCCGCTGGGGCGCATCCATAAATTGAGCCAGCACGATTTCGACGGATACAAAATCACGATCTACGAGCAACGCCTCAAGAATTCGGAAGACTCGGCAGACTGCACGGAGTCGCAGGTGTCGCTGAGAGCGAAGCAGCTCCCATCCTCGTCGGAGGAAAGCTCCTACGACCTGGACGAGGAGAGTTTCGTCTATCTGCAGAAGCCGGCCGATTCAGCTCAATGGTCGCTCACCTTCAAGAATAACAGCGGGGAACGGGAGATCACTGTCCCGCGCGGCTCGCAGGCGGAACTACAATTGCTCCAGCACACGGTGGGAGTGATGAGTTCAGGGTGCCGGCTTTTGGTCACGCTCTCGCGCAGCGAGCGGCTCTTTCCGGAAGTCACGCGCTTGATAGTGCGTCAGTGAGTCTCCTCCAGCATGAAGTAGCAACCAACAAAAAAAGAGCTTCCAATCGACTCAAGCGTACGTGAATTTTCACTACCATCCGAGCCTGGAAATGATGCTGTCTATCGTCATTCCCGTCTACAACGAACGCCACACGCTGGCCACCATTCTCGGGGTGGTGGCGCGGACCTTGCCCGACGTCAGCAAGGAAATCATCGTCGTCGACGACTGCTCCAACGACGGTACGCGGGAATGGCTGAAAGCCAATTTCCCGGACGGCGCGCGCAGCGGATCGGCGGTCGATCTCGACTCCGAAGGTCAGCTCGTGTTTGCCCAGGACACAGGGCCGTCGCGTGTCACCATCCGCCCCATTTTCCACGAGCGTAACAAAGGCAAAGGCGGCGGGCTGCAGACCGGATTTGCCGCCATGTCCGGAGACATCCTGGTGATCCAGGACGCTGATCTCGAATATGATCCGAGCGACTGGCAGCCGATGTACGATCTTATCGCGGTCCGCAAGATCGCCGATGTGGTGTTCGATTCCCGCTTCTACGGCCGCCCACACCGTTCGCTGTATTTCCATCATTACTTTGCTAATCGACTGATCTCATTGCTTTTCAACATCGTCTTCAACCAGACGCTGACCGACATCGAGACGTGCTACAAGATGATGACGCGCGAGGTGGCGCGCTCGCTGCGGCTGACCGCCAACGATTTCGGCATCGAGTGGAAATGAGCGCCGTAATCGCCCGGCAGCGCACGCTGCGCATTTATGAGCTCGGCATCAGCTAATACGGCCGCACCTACGCGGAAGGCAAGAAGATCAACTGGAGGGACGGGCTGAAGGCGCTGTGGTACGTGTTCAAGTTTCGCTTCAGGTGACTGAGCGATGACCAGCGGCGATCGTGAGCGGCAAACCTCGTCTGCCGGCCGAAACTGGCGGCGCGCCGCCATTGGCGCGCTCGGCGTCGTCATCGGCGGCGTATTCCTTTGGCTGGCGCTGCGGCACATCGATCCTGGCGACCTCGAGCGCGCGCTGCACGAGATGCAGGGCAAATGGCTGATCGCCGGCGTCGCCGTCTACCTCGCCGCCATCGGGCTGCGCTGCCTGCGCTGGGGTATTCTGCTGCGCGCGGCCGGCACGGTGAAGTGGCGGCACGCCGCCGAGGCGCTGGTGACGGGATTTGCCGCCAACTACGTCCTGCCCGGCCGCGTCGGTGAGCTGTTCCGCGCCGATTACGCACGCCGCGTCTTCAACATGAGCCGCTTTACGGCCTTGGGCACCATCGTCGTCGAGCGGGTTTGTGATGGCGTCGTTCTCGTTAGCGCGCTGTGGATCGGGTTTGCTTGGATTTTGTTCGCCCGCTCGGCGCCTCCCGAGAAGGCTTGGGTGCTTCTGGTCGGCGCGGCCGCGAGTATACTCTTTGGCACGGCGCTGATCTTCGTTCTGCTGTCGCAGCGCATCGATTTGCGCCGGTTCGGCGTGATGGAAAGCATTGCGACGCGCTGGGATCGGCTAATCGAAGGTGTCGCCTCGGTGCTGCGCGGTCACGCTGCCATCGTGGTGCTGTGTTCAGTCGGCGTGTGGTTCCTTGAGGTTCTGGCGCTGGCCAGCGTGGTGCGCAGCTTCGGCGTCAGCTTGTCGCCGCCCGAGAGCCTGATGCTGCTCGGTCTGGCATCGCTCAGCACCTTGGTGCCGACCGCCCCCGGCTATGTCGGCACCTTCCAACTGGTGTTCGCGCACGTGTTCCATATGTTCGGCTATCAGCAGGCGACCGGAATCATCGCCGCGACCGCGGTGCAGATCTTCTGCTTCGGCACGGTGACGATTCTCGGCGGCATTGTGCTCCTCTCGCGCAGCGGCCTGACGATCTGGCGGGCGCGCAAATGGGCCTCTCCCGAAAGGCCATGAACTGGCGCATGAGCGAGACATCTGCTGCCGATTCAAGC
>Ga0181536_10006925_pt1 | contig 11269 bp, 7 predicted proteins | sample PEATcosm2014_Bin_41_FD_121105 | JGI IMG/M metagenome (GOLD analysis project Ga0181536, IMG submission 121105) | Peatland microbial communities from MTU Mesocosm Facility, Houghton, MI, USA - PEATcosm2014_Bin17_60_metaG | ecosystem: Environmental > Terrestrial > Soil > Wetlands > Peat | place...
GCGCTCGATATCGGCCCGGTCGGGGCGGATGCGGCGGGCCGGCGCTTTCAGCGTCGCTTCATCGATGACGAAATCCTCGGGCGCGAAATCGTGGGTGCCGTGGCAGACATCCTCGGGCACGTCGAGCAGCACCGGCCCAGGGCGGCCGGAGGTCGCGATCGCGAAGGCGCGGCGGACCAGTTCGGGGATGCGGCTCGTCATCTCGACGCGAATCAGTTCCTTGACCGCGGGCCTGAGGATTTCGACCTGGCGGCATTCCTGGGTCATGTTCTTCCAGGAATGCGCGCGGTTGGTGTCGCCGGCGATCGCGACGATCGGGATGCCGGCATTCAGCGATTCGACGAGCCCGGTGACGAGGTTGGTCGCACCCGGCCCGAGCGTGCCGTCGCAAATGCCTGGGCGGTTGGTGACCCTGGCATAGGCGTCGGCGGCGAACGCGCCGCAGCGCTCGTCGTTGATCAAATGGTGGTCCAGGCCGACTAGGCCGACTGCGTCGTAGAACGGCAGCAGTTGGAACCCGCCCATGCCGAACAGCGGTCCGGCGCCCGACAAACGCAGCATCTCGGCGAGCGCGCGCCCGCCGGTCATCGTGCCGGACGGGCGATTGGGTTGCGTGAGGGACATGGTTCGCTCCTTATGCGGCGAGGGCACGGCGCAGCGTGGCGACGAATTCTCGGGCGGTGATGCCTTCGCGAAGGCCAAGCGATGCGGCGCGGGCGTTGACCCGGCTGATGATGCCGTCCTCGTACGTCGAGCGCGCGTCGCCGATGCGCGCGCTCGCCGCCGCGACGGTCGCGGCCGCGATGCCGCGTGCGTCGAGCGCCGGTAAGCGCGAGATACCGGCTTCGTCGATGCCGATTCCGGCGTCATTATAGAGCGCGCCGCGCACGTCGTATTTGAGCGCGGTCTCCGGCCTGCCGCCGAGCAGCCCGCCATGCGAGCCGGTGACGACGATCGCGTCCTTGTGCTCCGGCAGGACGAGGGAAGCGGAGTCGAGCGCCCAGACCTGGGGCGTTTCAGCGATGAGCAGGAACGCCGCTTCCAGCGCGTCCGGCGGCGCGCGATCCGTCCGCCTCGCCTGCCGCAGCGCGTCGGCGGCGTCACGGCACGCCTGGCCTGGGCTGACTCCGAGCGATGCGGCCAGCCGGTTCGCATGGCTAATGACGCCGCGCGCCATCATGTCGGCGCCGTCGCCGATCCGCGCCGTGTCATGACCGACGGTCGCGGCGGCGATGCCGAATTCTTCCAGGTAATCGAGGCCGCCAATCCCGGCGTCGTCGCGGCCGACGCCGGCGTCGTTGAAAATCGCCGCGGCGGCGTGCAGCTTCACCGCGAGATACGCGGCATAGACTCCGCCATGGGAGGCGTTGACGACGACCGCGCCGACGGCTTCAGACCCGACGCGGGTGATACTGTCGGCGATGACGATGGGAGCGGGCATGGGTGCCCTCCGCGCGTGGTGACCGTGCCGTGGCATCATGCCGACATGAGCGGGGGGCGGCAATGGAGGAGGCAGTCCGGGATTCCGGAACATGCACCAGACTGTGCCAGTGCTCGCTATCAGTGAAGCGTGAGTCGCGATATCGCGACTCACGCTTCACTGATAGCGAGCACTAAGCAAATATCTTGGCAACCGGAATGAGCACGCCCGGGATTGCCTTGATCGTCAGGGTGTCTGAACGACCGGCGCACGTGACGGAGGTGTAGCTGTCGGCGACGGGCGATCGGTAGACCTCTACCTCCTCCGCCGCCAGGTTGACGATCCAGACTTCAGGAATGCCACTGCGAGCGTACAGCGCCAACTTGACCTTGCGATCGTAGTCCAGGCTGGTGTTGGCCACTTCCACGGCGAGCATGGTGTCTTCCGGCCGCGGCAGCGTCTTCCGGTAGTCGTCGCGAGGTTTGAGTATCGAGAAATCCGGCTGCGGCTCACTGTGGCGGGTGAGCCGGACCGGGTTCCCGACGGCAACGATGCCGCGGTCGCCAACGGCCAGCACCAGCAGGCGGGTAAGCGCATTGGTGGCGGCGGCGTGCTCGCTGCCGATGGGCGCCATCGCGATAAGTTGTCCTTCAATAAGCTCGACGCGATCGCCATCGGTGAGGATGCCGACTTCACCCATCCGGTGGTATTCGTCGACCGTCAACAGACGGCGAGGCGCGGCCGGATAACGGGACAGCAGGCCAAGGTCCTCTCGATCCACGCCGCGGCCCTCCTTTCGCTCATCGCGGCCAAGGTAGCGCGGGACGGCCGACTTTCCAAGGAGCGCCGGCCCGCGCTGCCGGTTCCTCGGGATCGGGCTGGCGACAAGCGGCCTTGCGGTCGCTGTGGTTTTCCGGTACGATTTCCGGAAATTTGGAGATGGTGCGAATGGGCAGCGAGGCCAGGTCGCCGCTCGCCGGTCATCGCGCGCGGTTGGCGCGCCGGGGCTTCGTGCGGGTCGAAGTCAACGTCAGCAAAGACGACGCGCGTTTGGTCCGCCAGGTCGCCGCGGCCTTGTCGGACCCGGCGCGCCAGGCCGCCGCTCGCGCGCTGCTGCGGCAACGCTTCGCCGAACCGCCCAAGGTGAGTCTGAAAGCGCTGCTCGCGTCCGCGCCGCTCGATGGGATCGATCTGGAGCGCGGCCGTGACGTCGGACGCGACATCGATCTGTGAGCTATCTTATTGATACCAACATCATTTCCGAGGTCCGCAAGGGCAACCGTTGTGACCCGCGTGTCGCGGCCTGGTACGCTTCGATCGCCGACGAGGAGCTGTTTCTGAGCACGCTCGTGCTTGGGGAAATCCGTAAGGGGGTCGAGCTGGCACGCCCCAGGGATCCCGGCAAAGCCGCGGCGCTCGAACGATGGCTGGGCCAGGTCGAGGCCGTGTTCGATGGTCGCGTGCTCGGTATCGACAACGCGGTCTCCGACCAGTGGGGACGCACGAGCGCCATCCGGTCGATCCCGGTCATCGACGGCCTGCTCGCGGCGACGGCCATGACCAATGGGCTGACGCTGGTGACGCGCAATGATCGCGATATCGCCGGAGTTGGCGCCATGGTGCTCAACCCGTTTCGGGGCGGCGAGAGTCACGATCAGGCGTAGCGTCAGCGGCAGGCCGGTCGACGTCGCCGCGATCGGTCGCGGAATGCTGTCCGAGAATATGGGGCGGACAATAGAGACTCCATTGACCCGGGGAGAGGTTTCTTTAGGCTCACCGGGCCAGCGGCACGCAACGCATGATACGGAACCTTGGCCATGGACACCGGCGACATCGACATTCTTGGCCGCCATCCGGTCCGCCGGCACCGCCTGACGCTGGACGATTATCATCGGTTGGGTGAGGCCGGCATTCTGGGTGAAGGCGATCGTGTCGAACTCCTTGAAGGGCAACTGGTGGACATGTCGCCGATCGGACCGCGGCACGCGCTTGCCGTCGACGCGTTGAACGAGTTGTTGGTCACCGCCGTTTCTGGGCGGGCCGGCGTGAGGGTGCAAAATCCGATAGCGCTGGACGGCGGAACGGAACCGCAACCGGATGTCGTCCTGGTCCAGCGACCCTGGCGCGGATACCCGGCCTCCCATCCGGGGCCCGAGGATATCATTCTGTTGATCGAGGTGGCGGACTCAAGCCGGGAAATGGACCTGGGCGCCAAGCGGGAACTGTACGCCAGGGCGGGAATCCGGGAGTTCTGGATCGTCGACCTAATGACGGATGGCGTGCTTGTGTGCCGAAACCCTGGCGGCGACAGGTATGAGGCGATGACGAGGGTCGAGCCCGCGGGCATTTTGGACGTGGAAGGTCTGCCCGGGGTGGCGATCCCGGCGGCTTCGCTGTTCGCGTAGGTTAGCGCCGGTCGGCGCCCTTTGCCCTCGAACCTGGGTGGCAATGGAAGGCGAGGCATTGCTCGGGCAAGAGCGGCGGGATGTCTCGCGGATCGCCGGCAAGTACGGTGGCCGCCGCGTTCGCGTGTTTGGTTCGGTGGCGCGCGGCGAGGCGGATGCTCAGAGCGACGCGGACTTCCTGGTGGAACTCGATCCCGGACGATCACTGCTGGACCTGGGCGGGCTGCAGTTCGAGCTGGAGGCGCTGCCCGTCTGCCCGGTGGACGTGGTGACCGAGCGCGGCCTGAAGCCGCGGATCCGGGAACGGGTGATGGGGGAGGCAGTGCCGGTGTGAGGGACCCGGCGGAACGTCCGCGCGACATCCTTGAGGCCGCGTCATTTGTGGGCAGTCCAGCCGGGAACCATGTGGCGGCCAGGCAATGGGCAGGAGGCGTTGGCGTTGTCCTCTCTTTTTCGTCCATTTCCATGGGGCCCCTCATTCAAAATGTGTTAGCCCACATTAGAAATGTCCCCTGGGGAGGCACGGTACAGCCGCTGGCGCACAGCAGAAACGGGGGGGGCGAATGCCCATTTGCGATAATATCATCTGCCGATGAGGCAGGCGGCCGTAGCCCCTCTGGATGACGACAGGCCATGCCTTAAAGGGGCGACTGCCTCCCCAGGGGACATTTCTAATGTGGGCTAATACCCGCCTGAGAGCTCGCATCGAGCCTGAAGGGGGCTGATGGCGACGGATGATCGGCGCGACCCGCCCCCGCTCCTTAATCCCGTCCCGGCGTCGCGGAGGGAGCAGCCGAGGGCCATGACCTTCCGAAGAAGCAGGCTGAGGCCGTACTGGGCGATTTCGTGGCACTCACCACCAGGCATCTCAAGAAGGGCGACAAAATCCGTCTGACCGGCCTGGGCATCCTCCAGGCGCGGAAGCGGGCGGCGAAGATGGGCAGAAATCCGGCAACCGGCGAAGCGATCGAAATCAATGCCAGCAAGAAGGTCGCGCTCCGGCCCGCCAAGGAACTGAAAGAGGCCGTGTAGCGCGATCAGGCGTCGGCCCCGTTCATCATGGCGATCTGCCGAGCGGGTGCCGACTCCTCGGCGGCGATGGTCGAAAGCCGGCGATCTCCGATGGTGGCCAAGGTATCGACGGATTGCGACCCGAAGCAGCGGTAGCCGGGGCGCCCGGCCGGATTCGACCTGAAGCGGCGGTAGCCAACGCGTCCAACCCGAACCGCCGCGGTCCACCCAAAGCGGTCCTTCAGCACACCCCGCGAGACGAGCAAGGCGGCCCCCGACGCGATCGGGATTTGCTGGACACCAACCACTGGACACCAACCAATAGAGCGCGCATGAATGACTGGATCGAGACGCCAGAGCAAGGCGTTCGGCCTCCAACCAATCGCACTGATCGGGACCCGTTTGAGCGTCCCTTTTCCTTGCTCCGGCCATACCGGGCGAAAGGAAATCACATGCGTCCCCTTGTCCAGCCGCCACCCTCGTTACACTGCGACCTTTGCCAAGGCGAGCTACGGTTCAAACGGACTGACCCAGACGGACCGTTCCTTGAACTGGATACTGAGATATTCATCTGCATAAAGTGCGGCCATGAGCACTCATTCAGGGTGATGCATGACCGTTATGCCGCCCAATCCGGGAGCGATAAGCCGCCTGTCAGAGTTGGCTAATCCCCCGGGCAGGCTGCGATCATGTGGCCGGCGTCCCTCCGCCGCCTGAACGTGCGCCCGATCCCTTGAGGACCCAGGGGCTACCTCGCCGTCAACCGAGCCTGACCAGGACATGATGGGTGACGCCGTCATCCAGAAGCTTCACGCGCAACGGCCGCTCCACGATCGCCGTCCCATCGGCCTCGGCGAACGCGATGCCCAGGCTCACCCCATCGGGGTTCTCAACCACGATGTGGTAATACGCCGAGCGGTAGCGGAGGGTCATCTCAAAGCGCGGCCATCCCTTCGGAATGCACGGGTTCAGATGCAAGATGTCCGCCTGAAAGTGCACGCCCAGAATGCTTTCGATGCCGGCACGCTGCATCCATCCCGCCGAACCGGTGTACCAGGTCCAGCCACCGCGGCCGACATGGGGCGAGTTGGCATAGACGTCAGCGGCGACGACATAGGGCTCCACTTTGTAGCGGTGGACATCGGATCTGGTGCGGGCATGGTTGATGGGATTGAGCAGAGCGAACAACCTGGCCGCCTTGTCGCCCTCGCCGAGTGCCGTGAACGCCATGATCGACCACAGGGCGGCATGGGTGTATTGGCCGCCGTTTTCACGGATGCCCGGCGGGTAGCCCTTGATGTAGCCAGGATCGTGCGGGGTTTTGTCGAATGGCGGCGTGAACAGCAGAGCCAATTGATATTGCGGACGTATCAGTTCGCGCTCGACCGCCGCCATGGCGTTGGCCGAGCGCTCGCGGTCGGCCGCCCCCGAGATCAAAGCCCAGGATTGCGAGATCGAATCGATCCGGCACTCGCTGTCCGTCGCTGACCCAAGCGGGGTTCCGTCATCGAACCAGGCGCGCCGGTACCAATCGCCGTCCCAGGCCTCGCGCTCAAGCGAGGCCCGCAACGCGCCGGCGTGCGATCGCCACTTCTCGGCGCGGGATGTCTCCTGACGCGCGTCAGCCAACGGCGCGAATTCATTGAGCGCCGTGTAAAGCAGCCAGCCGAGCCAAACGCTCTCGCCCTGGCCAAGTTCGCCGACGCGATTCATGCCGTCGTTCCAGTCGCCGGTGCCCATCAGCGGCAGCCCGTGAACACCGACCGCGAGGCTGCGATCGAGCGCACGCGCGCAATGCTCGAACAAGGTGCCGACCTCATCGGAGACTGTCGGGTGAAAGAAGCTGTCGTGCTCTCCCGCCCCCAGAAGTGGGCCTTCCAGAAACGGGATAACCTCGTCCAGCACAGCTGTATCCCCGGTTACGCCGACGTAATGGGCGACAGCGTAAGCGAGCCACGCCCGGTCATCGGAGATCCGCGTGCGTACACCCTGACCCGAATGCGGCAACCACCAATGCTGGACATCGCCCTCGACGAATTGCCGCGCCGCTGCCCGCGGTAAATGCTCGCGCGTCATCGCCGGCAGCGCGGCGGCAAGCGCCATGCCGTCCTGCAACTGGTCCCGGAAGCCGTAAGCGCCGCTCGCCTGGTAAAACGCCGAGCGAGCCCAGACGCGGCAGGCCAGCGTCTGATACAGCAGCCAGCCGTTCAGCATGATGTCCATTGCCCGGTCTGGGGTCTTTACCTTGACCGCACCAAGAACATCGTCCCAGAAGCGGCCGACCTCGAGCAGGACGGCGTCGAGGTCCGCCTCGCGGTAGCGGGAAATCAGGCCGCGCGCGTCCATCGCGCTCGCGGCCTCGCCGAGGAAAAAGACGATCTCGGCCGCGCCGCCCGGTTGCAGGACGAGCTTGGTCCGCAGCGCGCCGCAGGGATCGAGACCGGCGCCCACGGTGTTGGAGAGTGGTGCCGCCCCGCCGAGCGCCCCTCGGGCGAGCGCCGCCGGGCTTTCCAGTGTCCCGTCGCGGCCGATGAACTCGCGCCGGTCGCCGGTCCAGTCGGTCTGGCGGCCAGCGAGATCGGCGAAGGCAACCCGCGATGCGAACGCCGCGTGCCACGGATTGCTGGCGAACATCGCGCCGGTATCAGGGTCGATCTCGGTCGACACGAAAGGCGCCGACGCGCTCCGCGATGGCCCGAGAACCCATTCCACGTAAGCGGTCACCGAGAGGCGCCTGGTGCGACCCGACACATTCATCAGCGTCAGGCGAGAAATCTTGATCGGATCGCCGATCGGCACGTACTGCAGAAGATCGGCCGCGACGCCGTACGCGTCATGTTCGAAACGGCAGTAGCCCCAGCCATGCCGGGCCACATAGGTCGCGTTGTCCCGCCGGATCGGCAGTGCCGTCGGGCACCACAGATCACCGGTCTCCTCGTCGCGCACATAGAAAGCCTCGCCTGGTCGATCGCTGACCGGGTCGTTGGACCACGGCGTGAGCTGGTTCTCGCGACTGTTGACCGCCCAGGTGTAGCCGCTGCCTTCGGTCGCCGCCTGAAAGCCGAAAGCGGGGTTGGCGACGACGTTGATCCAGGGCGCCGGCGTTGACTGGCCGGGCCCGAGGATCGTCACATATTCCCGCCCATTTTCGGCGAAGCCGCCGAGCCCGTTGAAAAACTCGAGCACCTGCCGCAAGGCCGCCGCCGCGAAAGCCGGGGGCGTGGCCTCGGGTTCCGCGCCGGTCACAGCGCTTTTTCGTTCCGTCGGGGCAGGTTCTTTGGGTGTCGGCACACGGTCGAGCTGATCGGCGAGCGACCCACGCTGGCCAACCAGAACGACCCGCGCCACCGACGCGAGCAAGGCACGGGTCTCCGGCGAAATCAGATCGGCTCGCAGCACGAAGGTACGGCCCTGTCGCCGCTCCCCTTCCGGCGGCGGCGACTGGCTCGCCCGGGCCAGCGTCTCGAGCGCGATTTGCAGATCCTGCACGTAGGAAGACGCACGCTCGTTCAGGATCACGAGATCCACCGCGAGCTGCTTCATCCGCCAGTATTCGTGTGCCTGCAGCAGTTGGCGGGCGAGGTCGAGGTTTTCCATGTCCGCGATGCGCAGCAAGACAATCGGCAGATCGCCGGAAATGCCCATTGGCCAGAGCCCCGGCTGTTCCCCGGCACCGCGCAAGATGGTGTCGGAAGCAGGCCGCAGCGCTGGTCCGGCATGCAGCAGGTGGCCGGCGACCCGCTGGAACAGGCTGGCTTCGCCGGGATCGATGCCCAGGTGGTGAAGCTGCACCTGGGCCTGGGTCCAGGCCAGGGTGGCCGCGCGCTCGAATGCGAAGGTATCGCGATGTTTGTCGACGAGGTCGAGCACCGCCTCCCGGGACGCGGCGACCACTGTCCAGAATGCGATGCGCACGATCTCGCCGGGAGCCACCCGCACGCGGCGGCGCAGGGCGAAGACCGGATCGAGTACGGTGCCGGCCGTGTTGGACAACGGCCGGCCATCGATCACCGAAATCGGCCGGCGGATGCCGTGGCCGCGGCCGAGAAACCGGGCCCGGTCGGTCTCCACCTCTGGTTTCCCCACCACCTCGCCATCGACGATCGCCAAATGCGCGGCCCAGATTTCCTGGTCGGTGGGCGAACGCCGCCGCCGCGTCGCCAGGATGGTGCCCTGATCGGCGAGATACTCGGTCACGCCGAACAGCTTCATGAAGGCCGGATGCGCGACGTCGTCGGCCTGCGAACCCAGTACAAGCTCGGCATAGGACGTCACATCGATCTCGCGCACCCGGTTGCCGTCGTTCGTGATCGAGACACGCCGGACCTCGGCATCGTCTTCGGCCGAGACCAGCACCTCCAGCGATGTCGTGAGCGTGCGGTCGCGGCGGGAAAACTCGGCGCGATCCTCGTTGAAAGCGACCTCGTAGGCGTCAGGCTCTTCGCCGGTTGGCTGGAACCCGGCCGACCACACGCCGCCGTTTTGGACATCCCGGAGGAAGACATAAGACCCCCAGTCGTCGCGGGTGGCGTCCTCGCGCCAGCGTGTTACGGCCAGGCCTCGCCAGCGGCTGTAACCGGAGCCGGCGGCGGTCAGCATCACCGAGTAGCTGCCATTGCATAGCAGATGGGTCGACAGGCCCGCGGTGTGCGCGGAGGTCAACCGCCTGCCGCCAGTTGGTCCAATCTCTCGCACCTTCGCGTCGGACCTGGCATCGGCGGCCCAGGGACGCACGGCGGCGACATCGCGGGGGGTGCGCTCCTGCAGCAGCAATTCGGTCGCCCGCACCATCGGTTCGGCGTGGAACCGCGTCCGCATCGCGCCATCCAGCAACGCGTCGGCGATGGCCACGATCGTCATACCCTGATGGTGTGCCATGAAGGCGCGCACGATCGCGACGGTCTGGCCTTCCGGCAACCGGATCGGCGTAAAGTCGAGCGCCTCATAATAACCGTAACGCCCACGTGCGCCGATGCTGGCGAGCCGCGCGAAGTTGCGCGCCGCCGCCCGCGGATCGACCATGGTCGCGAGCGCCGTCGCATAGGGCGCCACCACGACATTCTCGCCCAGACCGCGTTTCAGCCCGAGGCCGGGGACACCAAAGTTCGAGTATTGGTAAGTCAACTCCAGGTCCCGGGTGTTGTAGGCCGATTCCGAGACTCCCCAGGGCAGACCGAGCGACTCGCCATAGGCGATCTGTCGCCGCACGATCAGCCGGTTGGTTTGCTCGATGAGGCTCCCCGCCGGAGCGCGCATGACCAGTGAAGGCATGAGGTATTCGAACATCGAGCCCGACCATGAGATCAGCGCGGCGCCATGCGCGATTGGTGTGACGGCGCGGCCGAGATGGAACCAGTGGCGGGCCGGAACGTCGCCCTTGGCGATCGCGATGAAACTCGCGAGCCGGGCCTCGGAGGCGAGCAGATCATAGCAGCTCGGGTCGAGGGTACCCTCCTGCACGCGATACCCGATCGACAGCAACTTGCGGTCGGGATCGAGCAGAAAGCCGTAGCCCATGTCGAGCGCCGTCGCCCGCGCGGTTCCTTCGATCGTCGCGAGGCGCACCGCCAGGGCGGTTGCCGGATCTGAGGATTGGCCAATGTCGCGCCGGTGACTCTCGATCGCCTGGCGCACCGCGGCGATCCAGAACAGCATGTCGACGCCGGCGTCGACACCCCGTTCGGTCGCATAGGCGGACGCGATGTCGGCCGTGGTGTCGGCCTGTGCGGCGAGGTCCGTCAGAAGTTGGGTGATCATCGCATCGTTCACCTCAACCGGCCGCAGACCGGCGGCGAGCCCCGAGAGCGTTTCATCGAGCTGGTCCCAGGTCACCGTCTGGGTTCGCCGCCCGTCGTGCAACCGGTTCGCCGCTTCCCGGGCGAGATCGAGGGCGTCCGCGATTCCGCCGAGACGCTGGGCCGCCGTTGGTGCCCGGACGGTCCACTCCCGGCAGGCGTTGGCGAGTGTGATCAGATGCCCAGCCAGGTTGCCGCTGTCCACGCTGGAGACATAGGGCGGATCAAGCGGACGCAGATCGCGCGTGTCGTACCAGTTGTAAAAATGCCCGCGGAAACGCGCGAGACGGCCCATGGTGGCCAGTGTCGCCTCCAGCCGTTCGACCACGTCGATGGTTCCCAGCCAGGCAAAATCGCGAGCGCTCGCCACCGACAGGAGGTACAGGCCGAGATTTGTCGGAGAGGTTCGATGGGCCAGCGCCGGGACCGGGTCCTCCTGGAAGTTATCCGGCGGCAGCATGTGGTCGGCCGGCGTCACGAAGGTCTCGAAGAACCGCCAGGTTCGGCGAGCGATCAGCCGCAAGGTTCGCGCGTCAGCGGTCGATACCTGTGTCTGGCCAGCGGCCGGGGGTGACCGGCTGGTCCAACGCGCGAGCGCCGGAGAGGCAATCCAGAGTCCGGCGAGCGGCAACGCCAAA
>Ga0181536_10006929_pt1 | contig 11259 bp, 9 predicted proteins | sample PEATcosm2014_Bin_41_FD_121105 | JGI IMG/M metagenome (GOLD analysis project Ga0181536, IMG submission 121105) | Peatland microbial communities from MTU Mesocosm Facility, Houghton, MI, USA - PEATcosm2014_Bin17_60_metaG | ecosystem: Environmental > Terrestrial > Soil > Wetlands > Peat | place...
GGCCATCTCCCAAGATGCCAACCTCCGCTACTCGCAGAACCGGATCATCACCTTGATTGCAGGCTGCGCGCCAGGGGCAGCTCCCAGCACGATGCTGGCCGTCGCAACAACCGAATCCGCGCTGTACCCCTATGCGATCAGCATCAACCGGCCCACTCAAATCGCGCAAATGATCGGCCTCTCCAACAGCCAAATTCAACTTGCGCGGCAACCTCGCTCCAGACAGGAAGCCATTCAATGGATGCGCTGGCTGCTCGGTCACGGAGTCACCGTCTCTGTCGGTCTCCTCCAGGTCAACACGGAGAACGCTGGATTGTTTCACCTGCGTCCCGAACAGCTCTTCGAGCCATGCACCAATATCGCCGTAGGCAGCGCGCTGCTCGCCCAAGCCTATGCAGCCCGAACGCGGATCGCTCCAAACGATCCAGACGCGCTCCTGTACGCGCTGTCGGTCTACAACAGCGGAACCTACGATCTCGGCTTTCAAAACGGCTACGTCGCCGAAGTCCTCAAGAACGCCAAGCCATGAAGGAGGAAACCATGCTCACGTCACAATCGCGGAACCTGCCCGGCATTCTGTCCATGAACAACTCGACCGGCGGCATCTTCCAAACCCTGAAACGCCAGACCACCACTGCCGGATTCGTCGCCTACGCCGGCATCATCGCAGCAACTCTCGGACTCTGGTTATGGCTCTGGCGAGATACCACTTTACAAGACAAGACCCTCGCAAGGACCGTGGGCATCGCCCTGGTCCTCGCCAGCTTCTTCTTCTTTCCACACCTGCGGAGAGGCTTCGGCACTTTCTTCCTTATCCTGACATCGGCAGGAATCGGCATCGCTGTTTACTACGGCAACCGGCCCCTGATTCTTGGCAACCGGCCTGAAATACCGGCCATCGTTCTTATCGCAATCGGCCTCATTGCTTACTTCGCCCAGACTCGCTGTCTTCCAGGCTTCCTATTCTTGCTGGCTTCCTGCGTCACGATCATTGGCATTTTGTGGTTCAATTCTGCCTTTTTCTGTCCAATCGTCATGGTCATCGCCGGGGGAATCCTGATTTGTCTGGGAATGCTGATCCGCTCTTTGGCCATGTTCAACAGCTTTATGTAGGCGCGTCCATGAACGACAATTACACCGGCCATGCAGTTCTTTCGCCTCTCTTCGCGCAGAATCTCGTCCAGCGCCTTGAGCAGTTGAACAACGTCGATCAATTCACAGATGTCTCGCTTCTGGCCCTTCCCTTCCCGCTGTTTCAGCTCTTTGAGATTGATTCGTCAGTTGCTTCATTAAATGAGTCTCCGGCTTTGTTGAGAGGGCGCTCCCTCCCTCGCTACGGCCGCGCCGCGTCCTCCGCTACCCACCCCAGCGGGATGAAGACCCCGCAACGCCCCCACTCAGATTGAGAGGCGCGCTGGGCTCGGATTCGTATCTTGCAAAGCCTAACCGTGCGGGGGGTGGGGGAAAAGACGCTGGCCAGGGGCGGCATGGCTCCTCAGAGCTATAATTCCGGCATGGCTCTAAAAGAGGTTATTGCACTCATTGATGCAGAGATCGCGGCGCTCAAAGAAGCCCGCGCGCTCCTTGCGGTCGGATCAGCGGTCACCGTAGCTAAACGGAAACCTGGCCGGCCACCAAAGGTACATCCCGGCACTCCGAAGGTCGCAACACGCAAAAAGAAGCGCAATCTCTCACCCGAGGGCCGCGCCCGCATTGCGGAAGCCGCCAGAAAGCGCTGGGCTGCGCAGAAGAAGACTGCAAAGTAGCTGCCTGGAACACTACCCAAGTGTTAAACGCAGGACACCGCCAGTAAACCATATAGCACTGTGTGATAAGATCGTCATTCTCCGGGGTTTGGGGTGCTTCGGGCGCATTGTCGGTTTCGGTTAGGTTCCAGTGGTGTTCCCTGGACAAAGTGGAAAACGAAAGAGTGCTACACACCGCGAGCTGTTTTAGACCGAAGCGGTGGAGCGGGGCCGAGCGGAATTGCGAGAGAACATCTTATGCAAATTGTTCAGACGTGCTGGTCGATCCAGAAGTTCGATGACAACAGAGCGCTAATCAATGTCAACCCGGTTTGGCAGCGCGGACCAGCCTGGAAAGGGCCGCGTCAAGTCTTGCTGATCGACTCGATCTTACGCGGAATGGACATACCAAAGATATACTTGCACCGCCTATCAGCGACAAGCCCTTACCGCTATGATGCCGTTGATGGCCAGCAGCGACTTAGGGCCATTTGGGAGTTTAAGGCGGGAGTGTTCGCGCTCGACCACCCTGAGACTCTGTCAGAAATCGACGGACATCCCGTTGCCGGGCTTCGATTTGACGGACTGCACACCGATCTGCGGAAGAAATTCAATAAGTTCGACATCAGCGTTGCCGAGATCGTATCGGCGACGCGGGACGAGATCACGAATCTTTTTTCCAGACTCCAGATGGGGGTGTCCCTTAACCCGGCCGAGCTTCGAAACGCAATTCTAAGCCCAATGCGACATGTCATTGACGCGATCGCAACATCCCATGTGTTCTTCTTGAATAGCCGAATTTCGGGAGCCCGTTACAAACGCCAAGATTACGCTGCCCACGCATTTGCTATCGTGGCCTATCAAGGGCGCCAAGACGTTAAGGCTCCAGACCTCAAACGAATGCTGCTTGATTTTGGGCCGTCAGACACAGATCGTATCCTTGAAATGTCCGCCAAGATCGGAGATGCCCTTAACGTACTTGCTGACGTCAATGAACTCGTGGGTCACAAGATCACGCAAAAGTGGATCTTCGTAGATTTTCTCTGGCTCTTTATGCAGCACCAGGCTGCTGGAGCCACAATTGACGTCGAGAAGGCTGCTACTAGTTATCTGAACTTCGAGCAGAAGCGCAGAGAGTTCAATAGCCGCCCAGAGGAACTCATCCGTGGACGACGTCCCAATCAGGCTCTCGACCGGCATCTTTACGATTACATCCTGGCGTTTAAGGCTCAAGGCGCGGAGCAAGCAAATCTGAGGACACGAAACGTAGCGATTCGGGCGTTCTGTCCCGATATAGACCGGAGGGATTGATGCCGTTTGATAGCGCAAGAATTCCTGACAAGCTGAAGCAGGCGTACAAGGAAAAGCGGTGTGCTGTCCTCGTGGGAGCCGGGGCCTCTGCGGGTGCTGGACTCCCTTTATGGGGGCAACTTTTGGAGTTGATGATCGCTGAGGCTGAGCGGCATATTGTAATTACTCCTGCGAAAGCCAAGGAATATCGTAGCCTCATTTCAAATCCCGGCAAGTTTTTGTTGGTGGCGTCGGGATTGAAAGAGGACCTGAATGTCTATTTCAACGAATTCGTCGAAGATACGTTCAAAGCTCCGAAGCCTGCACCAACTGAATTGCACCTGGCTTTAGTCGCCTTGGAAGCAATTCAATTCATTATTACTACGAATTACGACACACTCATAGAACGCGCGTACCGCGTGAAAGACCCGGACGTATCGGTATGCACATTTACCGACGCGGGTGAAGTCCAGAGGCGCCTATCGAAGCGAGAATTCTTCATTCTTAAGGCGCACGGAGACGTTGCGAAGATTGGAAATGGAATTATTTTGACCGATGCAGATTATCGCAACGTAATTTTCCGCCAACGCGCTTACCAAAGTCTGCTGTCGGCAATGTTCACAATGTTTACCATCATATTCATTGGGGCCTCAATGACCGACCCGGAAATCATGCTTCTCTTAAACTACCTCGCGGATAGCTTTACGCCTGGGTCCGGCCCCAATCATTTTGCGCTGATGGCTGAAGAGGATGTAACCAGTGTCGAAAAGGATCGCTGGTTTAAGGATTTCAATATTCATCTGATTCCTGTGAGCAGGGCCGACCATTATGCCGAAGTGACCGAATTCTTGGTCGCCCTTCAAAGCACGCTTTAGGAAATGTGAAACCTTCTTGCGAGACTCAGAACTCATAGCGTGGCGACAATGACCTGACTAACGGGCCGCGTCTCACTGAGCTAGTAATGCAGGATTGTTTTCGAAGAGAGCGCGTGATAATGAGTTAGGGGATAGGCGTTTTCTTTAGGGTGAAACCCGGAATAAGATCGTCACAACCTTACATACCAAGCCTCATGATTCTTCCCACGGACTTCTCACCTTGAAATCTAAAGGAAGTTGTAGTCTTGCGTCCGCCGTTCGTTTAATCGCCTTGTGGTCAGCGTTGAGTTCAAGCAACAGTTCTTCCAGTTCAATGGCCTCATTTGTGGAGCCAAATAGTTGGATTGCGAGGAGGCATAATTCGTGTAGGCGTTGGTATTCCTCCAATCGCTCGTGTTTATCCAGATAACTCAATCTCGATGCACAGTAGGGATCCCGACTATTGTAGTACGATTCAAGGATTTCATCCATGGCGCGTCGAAATCCTGGTTCGAACATATCCAGGAAGATCGATTCGGACGCGACGTCGCGCTTACCGACTTCTCTCGATAGGATTGAGATACATTCCTCTGGATCAAACACAGCCAGGCCAATTGCAGAGACTTTCCGGATTTCACACTGCTCTTCGTCGTCACAAATCATGTTGACAAGCGCCTGGGAGATGAGAGAGTTACCCTCTCTCCCTGCATAGAGCAGTCGATTGAGCGCGTCCCGCCCGTCTTCGTCCTCAATTCCTTCGAATACACTGTCGTCATTTCCAGTATGTGCCAAGTAGTCGCACAGGCAAAGTGCCATCGTCTTTCGTGTATCAGGATCTTGCAGTTGTTCCAATGCCTCCGGAATGCGAGTCAGGATATCGAGGTTATTGGATTGAACCATGAACCACCTGAGAGCCTCTTTCGCCACTTCATGTTTGGACGCAAAAGAAACCTCGTCTATAAACTCATTCTTCGATTTGCGCAGCAGGTGGTGCCAATCCCTGACCCAATAGGCAATAACGAAAGATCGCTCTGAGGTCACGTAGAAATCGATGGCACGCCCGCCTCGACCAACTAAAACGGCCGCCTCAAAAAGGCCCCGCGCGCCTGTGAACCTCTCCAGGAGCCAAAAATCTGTGACGTTCAGATCTTGAGATAATCTGTCTGCTACCTCTTTGACAATGGCCGGCCCTTCTGAAGCTGAAACCCCTGGCGCTCGTAGAAGCTTTTCCACAATTGTCTTCTCAAGCACCTCATCCGCGTTAAGAACTGTGGGAAGGGTCCGATCTTGGTAAGCTTCCATCGCACATCTCAAAAGTAGAGGGTCATGTGTGAACTGATGACCAACTGGAACGTCAACGCGATAAGCATTCCTATACTTTGAATACGCAAGAATCGTCTCATCCGCTGTATATGGACCAATTGCAACTAGGGCAAGAGCCGACGACAGAGTAGATGGGTTTACCTCCAAGATCGTTAACTCGTCCTTTCTCATGCCGATCGAGCGGGCCGCGAAGGTGGGATTACCTGCGTCGTCGAGAAGGACGTCTCGCGCCGAAAATGACGTAAGGCTGGCGACTAACGTAATTCTAGGAGTCTGCAATCGCTCACTGTCCGCGTTAAATGCCTTAATAAAGTCTCGGTTTTCGTTAATACCCTCGACAAATATAAGGAGCTTCTTCTGGGTTTTCTCTAGGACACGGGTAAGTTTTTGACAAACTGCGTGTGCGCTGGATCCGGAGTCGTTGAAGGTCCACTCAAAATCAGCACGAATTGCATCGAGTAGGCCGGAGGTTTGTGCGATGGCTGGATAGAAAAGGCAGGGTATTTCCAGTTTGAGTTGCCTTTCGACGTAGTCGCAGATGAAATTCGTCTTGCCGACTTGGGGTGGCCCTATGATAAGAATGCATTGATGCGGATCGGCTACTAGACGATCCAGGGATAGTTCTTGCTGTTGGCGCGGAATGTATAGCGACGGAATGTATTTTAGTCCACTATCGATCGACTCGCCACGGAGCAATGCCATCCGAGCCTTTACCTGTTCTCGACAGAAGGCTATAAGATTCTCCGTGGAAAGCGAAAGAAGGTGTTCGAGTGCTTCTGCGCGGAATGATAGATCATCGCCGGTAATGCGGAACCCGGCGAGAGCATAGGGATGTGAAGGTGGAATTGCATCTTCGGAGAGAGCATTACCCGTTATGGAATCGAAGATTTGTGTCTGCTTCCCGTTAGTGACAATTGCAAATGGTGCTATCCCTCCGTCCCTAAGAAGGCGCGCATAGGAAATGGCCTGGAGACGAGACACTTCATCTAGCGGCGTACTTGGGGCTTTTGCTTCGATAATAATCAGATTCCGGCCGTCTACCGTTCGGACAAGGTAGTCAGCGCGACCTCGGGCCATGTCAGAACTCTTATTCTCATTCAAGCCGATGGTAAACGAACCTCGGCCTAAACTGACGGTAAAGGAGTGTTCGAGCCGAATCTGATCAGGGCTGAAGCCATGATCGCGAAGCCAGATGTCGATCACTTTTGTGCGCAGTTCGGCTTCGTTTGCGATGCTGGGGGTGGTTCTCTCCATGCCTAATGCCTTTTCTGTTCTTCGCACCTATACTATCGGAACGAGCTTCAGGGGGTGCTTCTAGCGCTGGAGTCGCTCCAATCCGGGCCCAATGCGGCATCTGCTCCATCATTGCAGCTACAGAGGCGATGTGGACTTGCAGGATGAGGTTGTGCATGGTGCAATTGAAGCCGGACAGGCAGTCCACCCCCTCGAAGTGACGCAATTCTACCTGCTAGCGGCGGCCGGTATGCTTCAGACCCCCAAAGACGTTTCAATTTGGCGTCGTCGGCAACGTCTGACAGGCACAAATTGGCCCCTCCGCCATGCATCACTCGTGTTCCTCTATCACATTGATAATACAGTTGATATGGAAGAGCGGTTTCAGAGATGTTCAGTTTGCAGACGCACAGGCGCTGATGCGAGCACGCCAACGCTTTGCGGGGAAGAATGAAATGCGGGCGGGGCGCCTGCCGAGGCGACTATACTTGATTCACAATCAGGGGATTACACCGGAAATGCGTGCTCCCAGAAGGGCACCCGCCCATCACGGCTTGGGGTACGGCAGTTCGAAGTCTCGATTGCGCTTGGAACAAATCCCCCGGAGAATGCCTTCATGCCTAGAAACCGGATGGATACAACATTTCACGAGACGTTTGCACTGAGTCTTCCGGCCGTTGCGTCAGTGCTGTCGCTCTGCGATGAGCACGAAGGTGATCTTACCGCTGATTTGATCAGCAATTTGACGACTCTTGGACCCAATTACGTGAAGGCCATGCCCAGATACGCTCGCGGTAGCGGGCTTCTTGAGATGGATAGTTATGCACTGACCTCCTTTGGTCACGCCGCAATCTCCCATGATAGAAATCTGATGCGCCCGGAAACGCTTTGGCTCATGCACTATCACTTGAGCGCCCCTCACGGTCCTGGACCCGCTTTTTGGAATCATCTGATCACGAGTACCTTGCGAATAGGGCAACCAATAGAGAGATCCGACACTTCGAAAGTCGTTGGCGAGTTTATCGCAACAACAACCGGTAAAAACCTCAGTGCGAGAACGCTAGAAAGCGCCGCGACCGCGTTCCTTGGAACATATGCCAAATCTGACGCGCTCGGCAAACTTGGGATACTTGCATTGGTGGAAGACTTGAGAGGCAAGTACCAAGTCTCGCAACCCGACCTACCTTCGATTTGGGTGCTGGCATATGCACTCGCAGACTATTGGGAAGCTCGCGATCCAGATTCGTCAGAGATGCTCCTAAAGGACTTAGGTCGCGCAGATGGACTTGCGGGACTGTTCTTTATGGGGCCCGGTATGTTGGGGACTTTGCTATCTGAACTTCAATCAGCTGGTGTCGTTGGAATAAAACGAGATTCTCCACCCTTCGTGGTTACGCGACTCTGGCGGAGCCGGGAAGAGCTAATGGATCGTGTCTATGCCTGAAACGACTCCGAAAGCCTTAGTAAGTCTACTCGCGGGGCAGGATCTGAGCCGCCGGACAGGTATTCTTGAGATTCCCATTACATCTCTCGGTGCCGAGGGCGACATTGCAGTCGGATTGAACGTCGGGCATTGTGATATTTGCAGATGGAAAGTGAATACCATGCGACCCGGTCGCAAACGGCTCGGACTACGCTGGGATGGAATTGTGACCGACTTAGAATCACTGATTGTTGATTTATCAATTCCAGGCTACTGTGTTTGGATCTCCAGTGTCGATGTACTTCTCGCAGGAATTCCACATGCTAATAGATCACACTTCTGGGAGTTTATGAGAATTGCATTCCGGCCTCCTAGAGGTCTTCTGATGTCCATGCCAGAAAAGGCGACACATCTTCTTTCAAACGAAGAACGGGAACTGTGGTCCGAATATGGGCGCTTATCTTTGTGGAAGGCTGATGAGCATGAAGGGCAATCATGAAGAACAATGAGCTTGTAGGAGTATCAAACCAAATGATTCCGTCGATCGGAGACTTCGTAAGCACAAGTTCCGGAGCTGAGTTTCGCAATGACGTCCAGTTGGCTCAGTATCGGAGCCTCCAGAATCATGATTTAGCAAAGGACTTCATCTTCACTCGGAAGGCAGCCCCAGGGCGCAAATCTTCGATCGAATTGTTGAAGTACTTGTGTGAAGCGTTCATGCCAGGTTCTCCACCGAATCGCTTTGTGTTCATCGCTACTTATGGACACGGCAAGAGTCACCTAGCTGTGGCCATTGCCAACTATTTCGGAAAGAACGGAGACACTCCAGAGTTCCAGGGCGTTCTGGAAAGAGTTAAGCATGCAGCTGAGTCCGCTCCTCTAGCAGGTTTCTTTGAAGCCTTTAAGCGAAACCACAAACCATTCCTCATCCTTATCCTGCGAGGTGATGAACCGAGTGATCTTCAGACCAAGTTCTTTCGTGCAGTGGAAGAAGCTCTGCAATTCGACTCACCAACAAATGGAGTTCACGCCCCTTTTTGGTATTCGGATGCTCAGCTCTTTGTTCGCTCTATTCTTAACGACACCGAAGAGAAGCGCGACAAAGCCAATGCCTTTCTCGACCAATCTGGTCTCGATCTTGCCGTGCTGCTTGAACGCATCGCCAAGCAGGATGCATCTACATACGAGATTACGAGACAGCTTTGTCTGCATCTGAATCATTTTTCGCCCGACTTCGGCACAGGCCTTGGTCTCAAAGAAGGAGTCGAATGGCTTGGCACTCACCTCGTTGGCGAGACCAAACCATACGGCGGAGTGTTAATACTGTTTGACGAGTTCAGTTCTTTTGTTTGGGATTATGCGGTACAGATAAGGCACCGTCCCGGCGCGCCAATGCAGGATCTATTGAACGGAGTGGAGTCTGCGCGAGGGAAGGTTGCATTCGCGGCCCTCGCACAAAGGGACCCAGAACTTGTGGCGAAGAGTCTTCTTAGCGGAGATTCTTTGCAGAGTGTGATTACGCAGCTAAATCGTCTGCCAATGCCTCAACATTATCAACTTCATTCTTCACTTGAGGAAGTCCTTGATGCCTATTTGAAACAGGATAGGAATACTTGGACTGAACTTCTCGCCAATCCTCAGTTTCGAAATGCGATCGGCCGAGCGAATGATTTGAGCTTTGACATCTTCACGAGCCGCTATCAGGACGTTCTTGGATGGGACATTGAGCACTTTCAAGAAGTTGTGACGCAAGGATGTTTTCCCCTCCATCCATCTACGACAGCATTGCTGTCGAGCGTAGAACTGGAGGCAACGAATAACCCTCGTTCAGTACTTGGCTTCGTGCACAAGCACCTTGAATTGATCAATGGGAAAGAGGCCTTTAGCGAAAGTCGGCCGGCTTGGATACTGCCGATAGCCCTCGTAGACTACTTCAGAGAAATGCTGGGCGAAAAGCCTTGGGGAGATTTTTGCGATGCACTAGCTCAAGCCGGAGGACCCGATACAACACCGGATCAGGTGAGCGTGTTGAAAGCGATGTTGCTACAGGTTGCCGGACGAGTCCCGACGAGGGGAGCTTATGCCCAGGTGATTGCGAACTTTGCAGGTCTAGATATTGAACGGACAAAGGAAGAACTTCAGGCTCTTGCAACGAGTGGCGTAATCAGGTTTGACTCTATTGGCCGAATTTACACATTCTGGCCCGCTGGGAAGGGAGCAAATAGAGTTGATCAACTGCTGTCAGAGAAGCTTCGAAATAGAACCCTGAGCGATCAGACAATGGAATCGGTCATGAAGTGCCTTCGTATCGAAAGTCTCCTCAGCAACATCTCCGTAGCCATACCTTGGGGCCATGCGGAAGATTGGCAGGCTGAGCAGATGCTTATGTCGCGCGAGACGTTCACCGAAGAAAACCTACAGGCCAAGGCGATCAGCAAATTGACCTGGGGAATTGACGGCACCGAACGTTCTCGAGGCCTACTCGTTTGGCTCATTGCGGAGACCCCCGAGGAGGCAGCATGGTTTCGAGACAATTCTGACTCCGTTTTGTCATGCGCTTTTCCATCGCAAAATGTACCAATCATCTTGATGAGACCCGAGGCTGCTGAGCCGGAATTTGCAAAACAATTACTTCGGCTGTGGGGACTCGACCAATTCACGAATGGTGAACGAGCTGAGGTCGGAGACCAACAGTTCCAGGCCGTTCGTCAGCTAACCATTGAGTCATTGAGGTCTGGACAACGACACCTTAGGGACAATGCACAATTAAACGTAGCGACACCATTTAAAGCTCGCATTCACGCTCTTCACTTAAGCGATCCAGAAGAGGTGATGCCCGAAGTCTTCAAAATGGCGTACAGCGATGGACCGAAGCTATGGTTCACACAGTACAAGCTATCTTCTACGAGATTTCGCAACTCAACTGCCCGAGTCTATGGCTATCTTCTGACCAACACACTTGACACGCCAGGCATTTTTTCACAAGACAACATAGGAAAGGACATTGCTCAACAACTCAAGTCGGATTGGGCAATCCTGACGAACGAGCTAAAGATCAAGAAGCCTCAGTCGTATTCGAAGGTCTCTGAGGGGTGGGACTTATTAGAACAGAGCTTCCCGGCGGGAGGTAGTTCACGCGTCGCATCCGATACCATGAGGCAACTCCTCAATGTCCCATATGGTTATGATTACAACACACTTAGCTTGCTGTTAGCTGCATGGCTAGGGTTCTATCGCCACGACCTCATTGTAAGTAGGAATGGTCAACTGCAATCGATAAAGCTAATTGCAAAGGACTTTAAGCCAAAAGAGTTTATAGAGCTAGTGGCCACACTGTCGCTCAAACGGACTAACCCAGATGGAGTGCGTAATAGAGTTCATGACCTAATCA
>Ga0181536_10006930_pt1 | contig 11258 bp, 8 predicted proteins | sample PEATcosm2014_Bin_41_FD_121105 | JGI IMG/M metagenome (GOLD analysis project Ga0181536, IMG submission 121105) | Peatland microbial communities from MTU Mesocosm Facility, Houghton, MI, USA - PEATcosm2014_Bin17_60_metaG | ecosystem: Environmental > Terrestrial > Soil > Wetlands > Peat | place...
CCGCAGGGGTGAATACGAACCCGCCGGACATCATCGGGAACGTATTTCGACGCTGCCGATGGAATCGTCGTGGGACGAAGTGTCTTCATCCGAAGTTCGGCGGAGAATAGCGGAGGGAGAAGACTGGCGCGATCTGGTGCCGTCCGCGATCACGCGGATAGTCGAAGGTCTGTATCGGCCGGATCGGCAAAGGAGAACCTGATGCAAGAGCATGAAAGGCAGTTGGTAGTGGATCAATTGAACGCCAGCCGCGAGCGACTGCTGGAACTGGTACACGGGCTGACGGCGGAGCAGTGGACATTCCGCCCCGCCGAAGGCCGCTGGTCGATCGGCGAGTGCCTGGAGCACGTGATACGGGTGGAAAACAACGTACTCGGCCTGATCGGGAAGAAGCTCAAAGAAGGCGCCGCGGAATTGGAACCACCGGTGCGAATCGATGACGCTTTGCTGGCGACGGCGGTCCTCGACCGGAGCGCCGGCCGGCAGGCTCCGGAAGCGGCGCGCCCCATTGGCCAGTGGCCGGATTCAAACGAATTGGTTGAGGAATTCCGCAAGACGCGCCGGCGCACGACGGAATTCGCGGCCACGACACCAGACGACCTGCGCAGTTATTTCCACCCCCACGGGGCTTTCGGTCCACTCGACTGCTGCCAATGGCTGCTCGTGCTCAGCCTGCATGGCGCGCGGCACGCGCAGCAGATTGAAGAGATCAAAGCCGCGCCCCGTTTCCCGCGCCTTACTGCTTCTCTCTCTCCTTCGCATCCATCCGCTTGAGCACGTCCGCATAGCTCTCGATATTGCCGTGTATCGGGACGTCCTTTTCGACCGGGAGCCTGCGCAGCGCCACGTTCGCTTTCAGGTTGTCCGCCCACGGGTATTTGAGCCAGCTGGAGTCGTAAAGATCGGCCTGAACCAGGATGTGGTAGCGCGGCACCCAGCCCATCAGCAGCGTGTCGCTGTGCGAATTGTCCTTCACGTGGTAGAGATCCAGTTCCATCGCATCGTCCTTCAGCACAAGCGCATCGTCGACCGGCGTGATCCTGATCGGCAGGGCGGAAGCATTGCGGGCCAGCTCGTCCGGTACGATCGTGTGCCTGCGCGCGGCGAGATCCCTGAAGAACTCGACGTTTCCGCGCTGCGTGATTATGGTCAGCCCTTCCGACACCGCGACGCGCAGGCCCGCCGAGTGATCGAAATGGTGATGGGACACAATTACCTCGGTCAAGGGCTTCCCGAAGGCCAGAGAGCGGGTCTTTTCGATTACGGCCTTCGCCCGGGCCTCGCTCTCGGGGAGTTCGAACAGCGTCAGATGATCCGCGAATTGAAACACCACGCTGCGATGATTTCCCGTGCCGGCAAGCCACCAGATTCCCGGCTCCACCTGTTCGACAGTCACTTCGACAGGCGGGCTCGCGGGCGCCGGAAGTTCCGCCCTGATAGCCGCCGGCGCGGCCAGGTCTCCCGCGCCGGCATTTACGGTATATTTCGAAACCCGTATATCCGATTGCACCCATTTGTCGATTTTGGTTGTCAGATGCATCGGTAACTTGAGACCGTTTACGTCCTCGTACTGAGAGAAGGAGGTCATGATCGGGACATCGCCCAGGTTCGGCTGATCGGTCATCGAGCTGACGCTGACCGGTAAATGGTTAATCAGATCGAGCGTGAGCGTCAGCATGTCGCCTTTGGCGGTGGCGATGTCGATCAGTTGCCGGTCGCCGTCCTTCCGGATATTAGTCAACTTCGCGGCGGGATCCAATGCGGCGCGCAGAATCGTGACCGGATGATGCAACAGCTCAAGCCTGCCGTCCAGAGCCGCTCTTTCCGTGAGCCGGGCCGGGGTGCCGTCCTGGCTCACGTTCCAGGCCACATCCCCGTCGAGCGCCATATTCTGGCGGACGACGGTGGCCAGCGCGAACGGGAACTGCGCGGTACGGACCTGCTCCACGCGCATGCGGCCCTTTTCCAGGTCGATGGTGCGTTTGAACTCCGTCACTTTCCAAACAGTGAGCGGCGCATCCGGCGTGACGTTCTGCCCCAGATTCGGGTTCTCGCCTTCGCCTTCGATGGTCAGCGTTTTGACAGCCAGGATCTTGTCTTTCCCTCCCAGCGCGTCGGCCGCGGATCGCACTGCCTTCAGTTCGGGATTCCGGCCGCACCCGCAGAGAAGTGCCGCGGCCAACACCGTCCATAAGGTGTTTTTCATCGGATGAAGTATAACAACGCCGCGCTATTTGTCCGGCGCGTCGAAGGTAATGCTCGTGTCGGCGGAGAACTTCTTGTAGTTGCGGAAATCGATGGTATTCCGGTCGCAGATGCTGGTGCCGCGCTCGCAGCTCAGGATATCGGAATGAACCGGCAGCAGAAATTTACTGTCGCCAATCAGCACATTATCGTAATCGACGGCCGATTCCACCGTATCGAGCGGAAACGTCTTCGGCATGTTCCGCGCGGCCAACTCGACCCGCAGCACGCGCGAGGTTTCCTTGTCGATCCAGATGACTCCTGTGTACTCCGGATAGTAAGACTTCGAAGATCCCTCGACAGACGCCTCGACTTGCCAATGCGAGTGCGGCTGCTCGACTGAGTATTCATAGCGCCAGGCGTCCCGGTTCGCGATGGTCGTCGATCGCTTGTTGTGGAAGTCGGCCCGGGTCCCCGGCGACAGCACATCCAGCAGCACGCTCGAGTATTCTCCAGTCGACCACGAGCCCGACTTGTCCACCGCTTCCTTCGGCGGCTTCCCGTTGATGAGGATATTCTTGTAACTCTCCTTGCCGCCTTCGGAGACCACATCCGCGCTTACAGTGTCAAGGGCTCGCCAGGACGTCTGGCCTCCGCGGGCGGCTTCGGTTTCGTAGCGGGTGGTGAACTGTTTCACCACATAATTGGGGAGCGTCTCGGCGAATGAAAAAGCGGCTTCGCGCGCCTTGTCGATCACGGGGTCGCCGCTCGACGGGAACCGGCGTTCGATCCCGCTGGTCGCCGCGCCTCCGCCGCTCGCCGCGCCTCCGCCGGCGTCGATCAGCGGCGCGTCCGGAGCTCGCGTCACGCCATTGACTTCGCCGGCATGAATGCTCGGGCGCGAGGCGGCTGAAGAATCGTTTTGGGCGATCTGGTTTTGGGCGATCAGGGGCGGGCTGGAACCGTGCCGCGGGATTCCGCGCCTGAGCATCGGCGGTCCCGGGTCGTTCGGATCGGGAGGCGCAGGGGGCGCTGGAGGCACGGGGGGCGCCGGCACGCGCGATACGCTCTGTGAATCGCTCTGGCCGTCTGCATGGCCGCCGCCGGGGGCCGGGGATGAATCCGCCGGCTGCGACGCCGCGGCGCGCTCCGCCGGTGTACCCACCTTTACCTGGGTGACGTTCTTCGCGTGGTACGAGCCGTTGTCGTCCTGCGTCGCGTCGACGTTCATATGGTCGCCGGGCTGCAGGTCGGCGGCTTTCATCATTGCGCCCGAAGCCCTGTAAAATTTCGTCGTAATTCCGAGTGCGAGCGTGATAATTCGCTTGTCATCGGCCTCGACCGCCATGTCGTCGTCGGAGATCCTGCGCAGGACACCGTTGATGGTTATCAAAGAGGCCTGATTGGAGGTATTTCTCCCTCGGCCGGGTAACTGAGCGCCGGGGTATTGACCGGGAAAACTGATTTGGGCAAGGCCGCAGCCGGCGACCAGGTACACAAAGAGCAGGAGTGAACCAGGCCGGTGACGCATACCTCTATTTAACGACAATTTTCGCTCGCCGGTTGGCTACTCGACAGGGATCGTCGCAAGCCAAGCCGATAACTGCGCACGGAGGCGTTGTTTGAAGTCGTCCAAATCGCCGAATTCTTCACCAGCCGACTGTTGCTTCAGCGCAAGCACCTCCGGCTCGATCGGGCGGCCGTTCGGAGCCTTGAACAAGACGGCGCGGCCCGCGCATTGCGCGGCCATGCTGTATTCGCGCGCGAAGCTGCGTTCGGGAGGCCCCCAGGTGTCGTGGAGCACCTGCACGAAGAATTTGCAGGCTCGCACGTTTTCGTCCACGACGTTCCGATAAGCCAGTTTGTTCGTCATGTGAGGCGGAATCGAAACGGAGACAAAGAGAACGCCGCGGGGCATTGCTTCCCGTTCGTTGAACTCGCCCATCACTTGATAAAACGCCTGGCGTTCGTCTTCCAGGTCGCCGGGCGTCGCGCAGAAGACGCGACACATTTCGAAGGCCATCGCCGGTGGAATTATCGCCTGAGACGCAGAACTCCCAGCAGGCACAGCGCCCCTCCCAGGAGAAACGCGCTTGCGGGCTCGGGCGCCACGTCAATCGTGTCGCCGGTCAGGCTGAGTATGGGGATGTTGCCGCCAGAGGGGTTCGAGAGATTGTTGAAATTCGTTCCGCCGGTGAACGATACCGCCAATGGCCCCGGGGCCGCGTTACCCGCAACATTGAAAAGCACCTGGCCGAGGGCCAGGGATTCTCCGGACGTTAGCGTGATTCCCAACCCGTCATTGGTCAGGTCGCTCGCGTCCAGAGTTTGCCCGGAGTCGGTATTTAATGCAGACGAGGTGTCGATATCGAACGAGTCACCGGCGAATATATACGAATCCGGGGTGGTGGAAAAATTCGCGCCCGTGAGCGTGATGGCCGGGTCCGTCACCGAGACTTCGAATGAAAAGCTTTGGACGGAAATGCTGCCAGGCCCGCCGTCAGTCAGAATCACGTCGAAGGCGTCTCCGACATCCCCGGGGTTGGCGTATACAGTCGCGGGCAGAATCGAGAAGAGGGCGCGGATGGTCGACGCGTGGGCGGGAGCACAGACCAGACCGGCGGCGCAAACGGAAACGAGGATTCCGGGACTGCGTTTCATGAAGACTCCATTATGGCAAAGAACTTCCCAAGAGGGTACGCACGATTTGAACGTCGGTGGCGTTCACCACTCCATCCCCGTTCATGTCGGCCAAGATGTTGTAGCTCTGACTCCGCGCGGCGTTCAGCAGAGTAAGATCCTGCGAATTCACCACGCCGTCGTCGTTAAAATCGCCGTACAGAACTTTCAGATTCTGGCTGAATCCAACGCCGGTGGAGAGGGTATTCCCGGCCGCGTCTTTCAGAGCGTTCGCCCCGGCGCCGGCCAACGTTGTCGGGAAGTTGCCCAGCGCCAGAGGACTGATGGTCCAGGTAAGGGTGGTGGTGCCAAGGCCGCTCATTCCGGTGGTAGTCACACCGCCCAGGCTGCTCGCGTTTGCACTGGCGATGGCCTTGGAAAACACCACCTGAATACCGGTGATCTGCCACGGCAGACGATTGCGCGAGGTGCCGATCACGTTGTACGTCTCGGCGCCCCACTGCACGTTGTACGAAACTACCGTTGGCGCGGTCGTATCGATAACGATGTTCGTGTTCGCTCCGATGGAACCGGCCGCGCCGGGCGTGGGCAGCGTCAGGGTCGCCGCGGTGGTGCTGGCATCCTGTATCGTTCCGCCGTTCAGGCTCAACGCGCCGGTCGATGTCGCGTCCAGGCGCGCGCTGTTCTGTCCGGCCGCCACGGTATACAGAAAGGCCAAAGTGCTGGTGCCCGAACCCGACGTATAACCGGCCGTCCCACCGGAGTTCAGCGCCAATTGCGGAGTCCCCGTCACGTTGACCGCCTTGCTGAAGGTGACCGTAATGGTGATGGCCGTTCCCACCGTATACGAGCCGTTTGCGGTCGTCGAAGTCAGGTTCGTGACCACCGCCGGAGCGCTCGTATTGGTCAGCGAGAAGCTGGCATTGGGCGAGACGCCCGGAGCCGACGCCGTGACCGAATAGGCTCCCGCCGTAGCGTTGGCCGTGAACGCGGGCGCCATGGCGATACCCGACACATTAGTCAAGACCGTCGCCGTGTTTGTACCCGTACCCGTGAACTTGCCGCTGGCGCCGGAAGCCGGCGCGGTAAACGTCACGGTCACGCCCGGCACGCCCACGTTGTTCGCGTCCTTCACCGTGGCCTGCAATGCCGTGGCGAACACCCCGTTGATGTTCGCGCTCTGTAACGCACCGGCGGTGGCGGCGATGCTGGAGGCTACCTGAACCACCGTGAGACCGCTGTCGGAGCCGCTCGCCGCCGTTCCCGAGGTCGAATGCACCGGATCCCCTCCGCCGTATGCGCTCGCCGTGTTGACTACCGACACGGGCGAATTGGTTGGTATGTTGGCGGTGATCTGAAGCCCCGGGAAGCTCGATCCGCCCACCACCGCCGACGTCGACGTGCACGTCGCGGACTGCGTGCCCGTTCCCAAGCATGACCAGGACCCTCCGAAACTAGTTACCGTATAGCCCGTCGGCAGCGTGTCGCTCACCGTGGTGGTTCCCGACGTCGTGCCCGCGCCCGTCGCGTTGCTCACCGTGATATCCCAAGTTCCGGTCTGGCCCTGCGTAAAGGTCCCGGTGTGGGTCTTGGCGACCGACAGCGACGGCGCCGCGGCGATCGTCGTCGGGTCCGAAGCCGTTGGGCTGTTCGACGCTCCGCCGCCCGTTACGCTCGCCTGATTGGTCAGCGCGTTGGTCCCGGTGGCGGCCGTATTCGAAACCGTCAGCGTGGCGGTGATGGTGTCGTAACTGTCCGTCGATCCCAGCTGATCGCTCCGCGTGCAGGTCTTCGTCGCCACGGTGCAGGTCCAGTTGTTGCCGGCGAGACCGGTCAGCGTCATCCCGGTCGGCGGGATCTCAGTCACCGTCACCAATCCCGCGGTCATGCCAGGCCCGTTGTTGGTGACGGTGATGGTGTAGGTTGCCGTACCGCCCTGTGTGAAGCTCCCCGAGTGCGTCTTTGTAATCGCCAACGCCGGAGGATTCGTGGTTAAGGTGACGCACACCGAATTGTTGCCGCCGGAGGTTCCGCTGATCGTGGCGGTATCTGCCGGCTCCCCCCCGCCGAAATAGAAGCTCCACGTCCCGTTCGGCATCTGGCTGTTTCCCGTGAAAGCGGAGGTGAAGGTCTGGTTTCCAGCCGATGTTGCAGCTCCCTCCGTTGCCGCGTATTGGTAGGGCCCGGTGGGCGCGGGAGATGCGTACGTGTTCGTCTGCGAGTAGCTCGAGGGAGCGTACGTTCCCGATGAAAGAGTGGTGCCACTCGTCCCCACCTGGCTGTTCCCATCGGCAAAGGTCAGATTCACGCCGGTGCCCGTGATCGCGGTCGAAGGTTCAGTCAAGGTGTGCGAGAAGAAGTCGAGAGCGTCGAAAACCGTCCCGTCCGGACCGCCGCCGGCCGACTCACTGGGCCCTGTCAGCAGCGATTTCAGATCCGGCATGGAGTTTAACGACACCGTAAAGCCGTTCAGGCTGACCGACACGGTCTTGACGGTTCCGGCCAACGGAGTCGAGTCCGGATCCAGCCCGCCCACGAACACATGCATCGGATACGGCGTTGTCGTCAACCCCTGAATCGTAAGGGTTCCGGGATTGCAATACCGATTGCCGGATACCACCGTGTGGTTGTCCACCTGCTCGCTCAGCGTTTTGAAGCTGGTGCCGTAGTTCGGGGTTCCGCTGGCTCCGCTGTAAGTCGCCGTGATTGTGTGGGTGCCCTGAGTGAATTGGCCGGCGGGCGCAACATACGTCGCCTGGCCGTTCCCGTTCAGCGCCCCCCCGGACTGGAGAGTTGTAATCGTGGTCTGGGACGTCGCAGTGTTGTAGTAAGTGTCCGTGAAGGTCACCGTGCCGGCGGTGACCGGGCTCCCGCTGCTCGTCACCGTGGCTGTGAACGTCACGGACTGGTCCGTGAACTGGTCGTTTCCGGTAGCGGAAGAGGTCAGTGTGGTCGCCGTCGCGGCTGCGTTCGCCAGCACCGTGAGATCGATGCACCAGCCGCCCGAGAGCGTTCCGCTCCCAGTTATTGAATTGTTCACATACAACGTCCACGCTCCGGTCGCGTTGCCGCCATTGAATGCCTCCCCGAGCGTTGTGTTCCCTTGCGTTGTGCCGACGAGCGGACCCGGTCCCGCATAATACAGGCCCGTCTGTGGCGCCGGCGCAATGAACACGTCGGCCGCATCGTTAAGTCCCGATTTGCCGACTACTGTGGGATTGAATGTCCCGGTCGAAAGGTTCGAACTGCTGGATATATACCCGGACGCCGAATCGGCCAGGTTGATGTTCAGGCCCGAAACACCAGTGGTGGTGACGAGTCCCGCGTTCGATAAGAATTCGTAGGCTTGCCCGCCCGGCGATACCAGCAGCATCTCCAGGCCGGCTGCGTACCCGCTCATGGTGAGGTTTTTCAGATTTATGGTGGTGGACGTCAGCGTGCCCACCAAATTCATTGAATTGGGATCGTTCGACGTACCGACGTACACGTGCGACGGGTACGGGGCCGATACCGCGTTCGTGTCGAGCTCGGCCGGTATCGTGATTGTGCCGGTATTGCAGAACGTGCCGCCGGTGGCAGTAACGTTGCTGGCTGTGGTGTGGTCGTTTACCGACTGCGTCAGGGCAGTTGAAGTGCTCTGAGAGAAACTGCTGTTGCCGTTGTAGGTTGCAATGACGCTGTGGGCGCCTTCGGTCAGCGTCGCAATGGTAAAGGTGGCCACGCCCGAGCTGTTCACGTTCGCCGGGGTTTCGTTCGTGCCGTCGATTGAGAACGTCACCGTCCCGGTATTGACCGTACTGGTGCTCGTCACCGAGGCGTTAAATGTGACGCTGTCCCCCACAAACGACGCGTTCGATCCCAGGCGAGTATCCGTGGTGTCGGTGGAGGTCAGGGTGGTGGTTGTGGCCGGCGCGGTCGTGCTCGTGATCGAAATGCTCCAACCCGTGAAAGCAACCTTCCCCGCCCCATTGGTGCCGCCCGCGTCGCACAGGTTTGCCAAATACAGCTTCCAAATTCCATTCGGCGCGCCCCCGTTGAAGACGCTTGCGAGTGTGCCCGAAGCTCCGGTGGTGTCGCTGCCAGTCCCGGCGTAAAAAGGAAACTGACTTAAACCGGGCGTTCCATTGAATGTCGCACTGTCGGGCAACGTGAACGAAGGGAAAGGGTACATGGTGCGCTGGTCGAAGTCGGCCAGCGCGACGGGCTGAAAGCTTCCGTTTGAAAACTGCTGGGGCGAGCATGATCCGTTGCTGCCGATATCACAAAGTGCAGTGCCGGTATCGGAAAAAGTTACGTTGGCAGCCGCTTGCGTACTGCCATTTCCATAGCCATCGACCAGCGTCATCAAAGTCGACGATGGCGAAACCAGGAGAAGCATGATGTTGTCATCGAATTGATCCGCGGAAAGGCTATTGACCGTCAATGTGACTTTCGACACACTTGTGCCCGCGCCGGAGACGGTTATCGGTACGCCATAACTGGTTGCCGCGAGCGGGGTGCCGGTCTCCACGCACGCGGCGGTTAAGCCTTCGTCCGGGGTGCTGGCGCCGGTGGTAGTCGAGCAGGTGGTTACGCCGGAGGTCGTCGAGCAGTTCTGGCCATAGAGACCGGCAAGCAGGAAGAGCGGTGCGACGCAGCGAATAAAGATGTGCCGCCCAACGAGCGTCATGCTGACATTTCCTCCAATCGGAACCTGCAAACCGGCTCAATCAACGGCTTAAATATCCGCCTGCGCTCAAGCGACTCGTCCGGTTCCGCCAGTTTGGTAGTTTGTCATGAAGATTACCGCATTTGCAAGTACTGGAGTTCTAATTGTGGTGCAGTTATGGAAATTGGAAGCAGATCGGCAGGAAAGCCGGAACGACCGAAAGGTTTCACTTGAAATTCAATACTCTGCGTAGTATCTTGATCGAGCGCGGAGAATCTCCGTTCGTTGAATCAACCGGAGGGGTCGTCGATATGGATGCATTTGTCGGTCAGTTGCTTCTCGTCCCGTATAATTTCGTGCCCGCGGGCTGGATGTTGTGCCAGGGCCAGTTGGTTTCGATCTCCGAATATTCGACGTTATTTCAACTGATCGGCACGACTTTCGGCGGGGACGGCGTCCATACATTCGGCTTGCCCGATCTGCGCGGCCGCACGCCGCTCGGAATGGGCGTTGCGAGCACGGGAACGAACTACGCCTTGGGGCAGCCGGGCGGCGCCGAAGCTGTAGTATTAGCCGTCGCGCACATGCCGCTTCACACCCATCCGGCGTCCGCGTCAGCCACGGCGGGCAGCGGACATCCGGCCGGAAGTCTTCTCGGTGGTGGGCTGGATATCTACCATCACGGCAGCGGTGCCGCCGCCATGAATGGCGCCACCATTGGATCGTTGGGCGGGAGTCTGCCGCACGAGAACCGTCAGCCCTGGCTGACTTTGAACTGGATCATCTCCATGTATGGGATTTACCCGTCTCAGTAACGGCACGACGAGCATAAATCTCCATGCGCAAAGGAAAAGACGAAATATGACACCGTTTCTGGGTCAATTGCTGCTCGTGCCATTCAACTTCGCCCCGCGGGGCTGGGCGCTCTGCGACGGGCGAATGATGGCAGTTAACCAAAACCAGGCGCTCTTCTCGATATTGGGTACCACCTTCGGCGGAAATGGCGTTACGACATTCGGTCTGCCGGACCTGCGCGGGCGCGCCGCCCATTCCTCAGGTCAGGGCGTGGGCCTTTCAAGCTACACCTTGGGAGAAGTCACCGGCGTGGAAGGCGTGGCTCTGTCGATCGTGCAGATTCCCGCGCACCAGCATCCTTTCTATGCCACCAAGAGCGCGGCGAACACCGACCAGCCGGCCGGTGCCATGTTGGCCGACACCGGGACCGCGCTGAACGTTTACACGGCGAGCCCCACCCAGGCGAACGGGCCGATGAGCGCGACCGCGGTCGGGAGCGTTGGTTCGAACCAATCGCACAGCAACCAGTCGCCTTATCTCGTGTTGAATTGGATCATTGCGCTGCAGGGGATCTACCCCACCCGGAGTTAGGGAACCTGAATCGGGACAAAGGAGAAATAGACGAATGGCTGAAGTCTTTCTGGGATCGCTCATGCTGGTGCCTTACAATTTTGCCCCCGTGGGTTTCATGCTTTGCCAGGGGCAGATCCTGTCGGTACCGCAGTATACCGCGCTCTTTGCAGTGGTGGGGGCATCTTATGGCGGCAACGGGACCACCACCTTCGCCCTTCCCGATCTGCGGGGGCGGGTGCCCATCGGCTCGGGACAAGGCACGGGTCTGAGCTCTTATAAATTGGGCGGCGCGGGGGGCGTCGAGACGGTTACGTTGAGCATGAGCCAGATGCCGGCCCACAACCATTCCTTCAACGCAGGCTCGCTTCCACCTTCCCTCGTTTCAACGCCGATAGGCAATGTGATGGGGAAAAGCGCG
>Ga0181536_10006932_pt1 | contig 11257 bp, 10 predicted proteins | sample PEATcosm2014_Bin_41_FD_121105 | JGI IMG/M metagenome (GOLD analysis project Ga0181536, IMG submission 121105) | Peatland microbial communities from MTU Mesocosm Facility, Houghton, MI, USA - PEATcosm2014_Bin17_60_metaG | ecosystem: Environmental > Terrestrial > Soil > Wetlands > Peat | place...
CCGAGGGAAAGCCTGCTGATCTGCAAATCAGCCACTACGCTCGAGATTGCGGAGCGAACGTTCCGCAAGAACGTGCCAGGCAGCGCTTCACGGGTGCCTGCCGGCCGTTGGATCCCCCAACGCGGGATCGTAGCGTTGGTCTTCAAGACTGCCGCTGATCGTTGCCGGGTTCGCCCGGCCAACGAATCCCACTGGAAGCAAACTCGTTGCGTGAAGCGCCTTACCGCGTTTTGCCGCAACCTGTTTTGTTCCCAGATTAATCTGTAGCTCAGGCCTTCAGGCCTGAGGGTTTTCCTGGCAACGAGCGAAAATCCTCACCTCTGAAGGGGTGAGTTACAAAAGAAATGAAGGAGAAAACCCATGCCACGCGTAAAACGCGGTACGAAGCGCCGGGCTCGGCGTAAGAAGTATCTCAGGAGGACCAAGGGCTTCTTCCTGACCAAGAGCAAGCTCTATCAGTCCGCACAGGAAGCGGCCAATCGCGCCGATCGTTATGCCAAGCGCGACCGCCGCGTGAAGAAGCGGCAGTACCGCCGGCTGTGGATTCAGCGCGTCGGCGCGGCTGCCCGCCAGAACGGCATCACCTATGGCCAGCTCATCCACGGATTGAAAGCTGCGGGTGTTTCGCTGGACCGCAAGGTTCTGGCAGACATCGCCGTAAAGGACGCTTCCGGATTTTCCCAGCTCGTGGAAAAGGCCAAGGCCTTCGCGCCCAAGCCCACCGCGAAAAAGGCTTAGCACGGTGTTACGTGATCTATGGGGGCGGGGCTTGCCCCGCTCCGTGGTCATTGCGTCACAGCTTCTTTGAGGCTGTAGAACCCTCTTCCGTAGTAGCATCGCGCGTAGCGCTCTTGGTGAAAAGGGCCATGACCCAAAAGTCGAACGATCTCATTCACAGCATCAGCGAGTTGGAGGTCTCCCACCTCCCGGAGCGGATCGAACAGATTGCTGACCTTGCAGAGAGTGAGTTGAGCCAAGCATTCGGCACAGATGAGTTCGCTAGTGTAATCGGCAACTGGTATGGGAACCAGCCAGGCCTCCTTTGGGAGATCATCAAAAAGCTAAGAGATCGGTCCCCTGCGCTGACTTCGTCGTGGGCAAATAGGTCGCTTCGGAGGATGTTGAAGGCTCCGGCTGAGGTCGTCTTTGATCGCAGCGTCCTCGACCGAGACTACGAAGAAGGTGATTGGAGTGCTTCAGACGAATATGTTAGACGATGGTTCGACTCTCTGCGCACCTACCTACGCACCCTCATCGAACACGCCGACGAGACGACGAAGCTAAGCCTGGTTGAACAGCTTTGGACGAACCGCGAAGGGATTAGAGATTCCATATCCAAAGAGTGGTTCCGCAACTCTTCGATCGATGACGCCCAAAAAAAACTTAGCGGAGAAGAGTTTAAGTCTCTAAAGACCGAGGTTGATCGACTCCTCGCTGATCAGAAGCTTGCTCTGGCCAACATGAAGAGCGCTTCCGCCCGCGAGGGTATTTCGTTTGTGAAACTTGCTGGCCAAATTCGAGAAGACGAAACGCCTGAAGATCTCTCTTTGCCCGGCGTGATCCGCCCCGTCGGCACGCATCACCTGATTCGCCAGGTCTTTCAGGAAATTGAGGACATTTTCTTTTCCATCGGCTTTTCCGTCGTTGAAGGCCCCGAGATTGAAACGCCCTATTACAACTTCGAGGCACTCAACATTCCGGAATTTCATCCCGTGCGCGACGATATGGACACGTTCTACCTAGAACTCCCAAAGGGGGCGCCGGGCCCGTTGCTCCTGCGAACGCACACTTCGCCCGTGCAGATTCGCACCATGGAGAAGCGCCAGCCTCCCGTGCGTGTGATCGTGCCGGGCAAGGTCTATCGCCGCGATAATCCCGACGCAACCCATTCCTTCATGTTCCACCAAATCGAAGGCCTCGCCGTGGACTCGGACATCACCTTCTGCGATTTCACCGGCACCATCGACTATTTCGTGAAGCAGTTTTTCGGCGAGAGCGTGAAGACGCGTTTCCGTCCCAGCTATTTTCCATTCACCGAGCCTTCCGTGGAATTCGATGTTTCGTGCGTGTTTTGCGGCGGCAGCGGCACGGCCAATTCCGGCGGCACCTGCGGCAAATGCAAGGGCGTGGGCTGGATCGAACTTTTCGGTGCGGGGATGGTGGATCCCGCCGTCTACGGCTTCGTGAACTACGATCCCAAGAAAGTGAGCGGCTTCGCGTTTGGCATCGGCATCGACCGGCTGGCCATGCTCAAGTGCGGCATCGACGACATTCAGGCATTCTTCCAGAACGACGTGCGCTTCTTGAAGCAGTTTCCGTAGGTGGAAAGGCAGATATGTATGAGCCGCACAGACGCTTTTGCGAACGATTTCTGCTTGAGAATGCGAGAGACAGAAATTGGAGAGTACAAGTGGACGCCAGGGGGGCATCCCCTCGGTAGGGGGCACGAGAGTGTCGATATTGTGGGATCGAGAAAGGGCCGCAAACTAGTTCTGGTCGAAGTTGAGTTAAGGAAGGACGCTCCACTCACAAATGTAGTCAAAGTCTGGCGGTGGATCGCAAAAGAAAAATTTAAGACTCAGTTCATTTTGGTTCAGGCCTTTTCCAAGTATTACAGGAAGGGCGATACAAAGAGGTCTAATGCCGAGTTCGTTGGCAATTGCATGCAGAAGGCAACAAAAAACAAGTACCTTCCCCTCTCGTTTGAATACAACCCGTATCGTCACGGGACACAGGGAGCCGGTCGGCGGCGTCACCATGCCCGCCTGCTCGCTGACAAAGTTCGACGCAGGCTAGAGAAGTTGCGTTGACTGTTATGATTCAATTTGCCGACGCCCATGAACGGAAACTTTTTGCACGGATGTATTTTCTTGCACACGAGAACTTCGGGCATTTGGACAGGAACTAGCGCATGAAAGTCGCATACACCTGGTTGCAAGAATTTGTGGGCGTGACCGCCCCGGCGGAGGAGATTGCTTCGCGCCTGGCGCTCTCCGGCACCAACATCGCGGCCATCGAAAACGGTGCGCACGGCGCCGTGATTGACGCGGAAGTCAGCTCCAACCGGCCCGACTGCTTGGGCGTGCTCGGCATCGCGCGGGAAATCTCCGCGATTTATCGCCTGCCGCTTAAACACGTCGCGCCTAAGCCAGCGGAAAGCGCCTCAACGAAGGCAAGCGGCGCCGTCAGCGTGAAGATTGAGGCGCCGGAGCTTTGCGGGCGCTTCACGGCGCGCGTGGTGCGCGGCGTGAAGATCCAGCCCTCGCCCGCATGGCTGAAGAGTCGCCTGGATGCCGCGGGCGTGGCCAGCATCAACAACGTCGTGGATATCTCCAACTTCGTGATGCTGGAGTTGGGCCATCCCCTGCACACTTTCGATTACGACCTGCTGCGGAATCACAGCATCGTCGTGCGGCGCGCCAAAGCCGGCGAAAAGCTGAAAACGCTCGACGGCATCGAGCGCACGCTCGATCCCGGGATTCCCCTCGTGTGCGATGCGGATGGCGCCCGCGCCGTGGGCATCGGCGGCATCATGGGTGGCGGCGAAACGGAAATCTCCTTTTCCACAAAAAACGTTCTTATCGAGTGCGCCTGGTTTGATCCCGTCCCCATTCGCCGGGCCACGCGGTTCCTGAAACTCCACACCGAGGCCAGCACGCGCTTTGGCCGGGGCGCCGATCCGGAAATGGCGGAAACGGCTTCGCGGCGCTGTGCGGAACTGATTTTGCAGCTTGCCGGCGGTGAACTGCTCGCCGGAGTTGTGGACGTGTATCCAGGAAGGCGCGCCGCAAAAAAGACCACCCTGACGCGCGCGGAATTCCTGCGCGTGATGGGCGCGGACGTCCCCGACAAGGACCTTGAGGCCATCCTCAGCGCGCTTGGCTTCGCCCCGATTCGCGTCGACGATAACCGCGGCGCGGCGAATTCACTACTGGCCGCTTGGGAGTGCACGCAGCCTTCCTGGCGCGCGGATGTCCAACGCGAAATTGATTTGGTCGAGGAAGTCGCGCGCGTCCATGGTCTGGACAACTTCCCGCCGCGTTTGCCTGTGGCCCGAATCGCCGCGGCGCGTTTGCCGTATTACGAAGCGGAGACCCGCCTGCGCGAGCGCCTGATCGGGCTCGGCTATCACGAAATCATTACCATCCCGCACGTGGCGGAAGAGCGCGACGATCTGTTTCGCCCGCCGGACGCGCAGGTGGCAAAGCTCGCGAATCCTCTCTCCGAAGAGGCGGGCGTGCTGAAATCCACCGGCCTCGTGACCCTGGCCGGCGCCATCGAGTGGAATTTGAATCACGGGCAGCGCAACGTCCGGCTGTTTGAAATTGGGCGACAGTATCGCCTCGTGGATGGCAAGCCCGTGGAGACGCGCGTCCTCACCGTTGGCGCCACGGGCGCGGCCCGCGAACAGGGTTTGTACGATCCGGCGCGCGAATACAATTTCGCCGATTTGAAAGGCGATCTCGACGCCATCGGTGCGCTTTCCGGTGGCTTTCGATGGGAGGATGGCGGTCCGGAGTGGCTGAACGCCGCGAAACGTGGCACGCTCCGCCTGGGCCAGGAAGGCAATCAGCCGATTGGCGCCGCGGGGCTACTGGCGAAGCGCGTCGCCGACAAATTCAAATTCCGGCAGGATGTCTTTCTTGCCGAACTCGATCTGGGTCCGGTCTATTGCATGTTCTACGGGGTGAAAAACAATCGGCGGTACGAGCCATTGCCGCGCTTTCCTGGCGTTGAACGCGATTTTTCGGTGTTCCTCGACGATGGCCAGACCTTCGCCGAAGTGAAGAAAGCGATCGAAGCGCTGGGCATTGCGGAAGTCATGTCGGTCGCGGCGGCCGATCTTTTCCGTGGGAAAAATGTGCCGACGGGAAAATACTCGCTGCTGGTGCGCGTCACCTTCCAGAGCCGCGAAGCCACGCTGACCGAAGCGCAGATCAATGATTTCTCCGGCCGTATCGTGAGCGCGCTGGAAAAAACTCTCGGCGCCTCCCTGCGCGCGAGCTAGCGAACGACGGTCTGCCTCCCCGACCGGGTCGGGGTAAACGCCAGGCGGCCCTACACAAGCCGAGAATCATTCCGTTTGCTTCAGCGCGCGCTCGACCAGCGTAAGGCAGCGCTCCGCCTGTTCCTTCAGCAACTCTTCGCGTACGCCCTTTTCCTTGCGGCTGCTGTGCAACTCGTCGGCAATGGCGAGCGCCGCGAGCACCGCCGCTTTCTGCGTATCCACCGTCGAAGTCATCCCGGTGATGGCCTGCATCTTCGCATCCACGTAGGCGGCGAGTTGCAGAACATAGGCCTCTTCCAGGTCGCCGACAATGGTGTAACTCTGCCCGTAAATCTGAACTTTAACGCCTCGGCTCATGGCTCTTTCTCTTTCATTGCGACCACGAAGTGGGATTCCGGTCCCAGCGATGCGCGCGAAGCCTCTTGTGCAAATCGGGGGACAATGGGCCCGCGGCGCTTGCCGCGCAGTTGGCCTCCACATTTTTGCGCTTGCGCATGCCCGGAATGATCGTACTCACATCCGCATTCGTCAGGATGAAGCGCAGCGCGAGCTCCGCCATCGTGGATCCCGCGGGAACCAGCGGGCGAAGTGCCTCCGCGTGGGCCACGCTCGCTTTCAGGTTTTCCGGCACGAAGTAGCTGTTGCGCCAATCGCTCGCGGGCCACTTGGAATCCAGCCTGAGCGTCCCGGTCAGCGTGCCTTCATCCAAAGGCACACGCGCGATCACCGCGGCGTCCTTCATCCGGCAAACGGGAAACAGGGCGTCCTCGGGATTCTGGTCGAAAATGTTGTAGATGGTCTGTATCGCATCGGCGTGGCCTTCCAGAACCGCGCGAATCCCGTTGCAGGGCTCCCAGCGATTGACGCTGATTCCGCACGCACGCACCTTGCCGCTTTTTTTCATGGCTTCGATGGAACGCGGCAGGCGCTCGTCGTTCAGCCAGCGGTCTTCCCAGGTGTGGAACTGCATGAGGTCGATCGTCTCAACGCCAAGATTCTTCAGGCTTTTCTCGAGGTACTCTTCGACGTAGTCCGGCGCGTAGGAATCGTCGAGCGTGAATTCGCGCCGGCTGGGCCATTTCTGGTTTTTGGGCGGGATCTTCGTGGCCACATAGAGATGCTTGTCTGGCCCGCCAACGCTGGAGTTATTTTTGTAGTGGGCGATCACTTTGGCAAGGATCTGCTCGCTCTTGCCTGCGCCATAGGCCCACGCGGTGTCGAAAAAATTGCAGCCGAGTTCGATCGCGCGGTGCAGCGAAGCGAGCGTCTCCGCGTCGTCGGAGCCGGTCCATCCTGCCAAGCCCCACATGCCATAGCCAATCTCACTGACGTGCCATCCGGTGCGGCCAAAGCGGCGGTATTTCATGGGATCTCCCGTGCGTCCGAAGGACATTGTAGCGGAGATAAGCCGCGAATGGCGCGCGTGGTGATTCATAGGAGTCAGCGGCAAGTTTTCGTGACCGGGGAGGGAAACAGCGCGCCGTAGAATGTATAGAAACTCTGGAGTTGAGGAGAAAAGCACAGACGGAAGCGTTTGCGGACGCAAGTAAGGATGCGAAACCCCGCCGGGCCATGTTTTGCGAATTCCCTGGATGGGAGGAAAAGAGGCATGCGATCTGGGAAGCTGTGCATGGCAATCCTCCTGGCTTTGATGCCGCCCTGGGCGGTGAAGAGCGGCACTGGCAGCGGCGCGGTCACCGGCAAAGTCACCTACGTGGGCACACCGGCAAAGGCCGAGCCCATTGACATGTCGAAGGATCCAGCGTGCGTGAAGTTGCACGCCAAGCCGTTGCTGACCGAAAAAGTGGTCACCGGCGAGGGCAACACTCTCGGCAATGTCGTCGTGTACGTTTCTTCCGGCGCGGAAGAAGCACCCGCGGAAGGGATGCGCGAAGTGAGCTTTGACCAGCAGGGTTGCCGCTACACCCCGCACGTTTTGGCGGTGCGCGTCGGCCAGCCCATTCGCTTTTCCAATAACGACCCGCTCTCGCACAATATTCATACACTCGCAAAGGTCAATCGCGAATGGAACCGCATCCAGCCGGCACAGACTCCCGCGTTCTCCTACGCTTATGACAAGGAAGAATTCATCCCCGTCAAGTGCAACGTCCATCCGTGGATGCTGGGTTACATTGCGGTGATGAAGACCAGCCACTTCGCCGTGACCCGTGAAGATGGCACGTACACCTTGCCGGAGCTTCCCCCGGGGAAGTACACGGTGACCGCCTGGCACGAACTCTATGGCACGCAAAGCCGCGAGATCACCATCACTGGTAGCGAAACCCAAATCGTTAATTTCCTTTTCTACGCAAAGCCCTGATTAGCGCCTCGGACAAGGTCTGCGGGAGGCGCGTGCATGGCACAGCCAAGCAGTGGGAATGATGTCGGCTCTGGTTGCCGCTTGCTTTATGGTTTGCCGCTGGGAGCGCCATTTTCCTGAATGGCGTTTTGCCCCCGCCAATCGGGAGATTGGCGTTCCTGGGGAAAATACGAGGGTGGGAGGACGTAGGCCTACCCGCGTGGGTAGGGGTAAGTTGGACGTGCGCGGGGAGTGGGAGGATAATGGCGGGTGGAGCGGTACTTCGAGGCAGGTGAGGACGCGAACGCCGTATGAACCGTAACGAATCTCTGGGGTGCTGCGGATAGCCAGCTTGTGTGCACGGCCTGTCCCGCTGGCGGGTTCCTAGCGGAACTCGTGAGCGGGGCAGGAAAGCCTAATGGTTGGCTCGTGGCGCCCACTTATTTCAGAGGTTCACGGCCTAGCTTCCCACGGCTGAGCGGTTCGCTCCGTTTCAGTTTACAGTAGTCAGTTTTCAGTGGTCAGTTCTAAGTCTTAAGTAAAGAAAAAGAGCGTGCAACGAAGGACTCTGGCGGAATGAATGCGGGGGCAGTTTTAAGTAAGGAATTCTGGCTTCGCCGAGAAGCTTGCAGAGACGTCAGTTTTCAGTTCTTAAGTAAAGAACGAGAGTATACAACGGCCCATTCCGGCGGAATGAATGCGGGGTCAGTTCTCAGTGAGAATCAGCGAATTGAACAATCGGAGTTGGTTTTTGCGGGGCAGCGCGAGCTTGCACTTCCTAAACGGAAGACTTAGAACTGGGGACTGCTGACCTACCTCATGCGCATTCTTTTCATTGGGGATATTGTGGGGTCGCCCGGGCGGCAAATCGTCCATGACCGCCTGGCGGACCTGGTCGAGCAGCGCCAGATTGACTTGGTGATTGCGAACGGGGAGAACTCCGCCTCGGGATTTGGGATCACGCCGCGCCTCGCTGAGGGCCTGCTCCAGAATGGCATCGAGGTCCTGACCGGCGGAAACCACAGTTGGGACCGCAAGGAAATCCTGGAGTACATGCCGCACCAGCCGCGACTCCTGCGGCCAGCGAATTTTCCGGAAGGGAATCCGGGAGCGGGCCTGTATGTGGGCACGGTAAAGAACGGCGTGAAATTCGCGGTGCTGAACCTGCAAGGGCGGATCTTTCTGCCGGCGATCGATGATCCTTTCCGTAAAGCCGACAGCGAGTTGGGGAAACTCCCCGCAGAGGTTGCTTTCGTCCTGGTGGACATGCACGCGGAAACTACCAGCGAGAAAGTGGCGATGGGCTGGTATCTCGACGGCCGGGTCACTGCGGTCATTGGCACGCACACCCACGTAGCCACCGCGGATGAGCGCGTCTTGCCGAACGGCACCGCCTACATTACCGACGTTGGCATGACTGGGCCGCACGACGGCGTGATCGGCATGGACCGCGGCGGCATTCTCAAGAAGTTTCTGGATGCAATGCCGGCGCGCTTTGAAGTGGCGGCGGGAGACATCCAGTTGAATGCGGTGTCGATCGAAACGGATGATGCGGGGCCGCGCAATGAAGCGGGGCGCCTGCGCGCGAAGTCGATCGAACGCGTGCGTCTGCGCACCGACTAGGCGAGGCTTTGATCACAGGTGCGGCCGTTCGACCGCCGCAAGGCATCGCAGGAGCCATCTTGTGTCAGGGAGAGGCAACCACAGCGGTCTGGCTGCAATCTGAAAGATCATGCGTAGAAATACCGGAAAACTCGTGGCGTGCGTCGCGGGATTGTGCCTCGCCAGCGTTCTGGGTTCCGTCGCATCCCAGGTGGACGACCAACTGACCGCCCGCAAGCGCGTTTTCAAGCCCATCGGGCCGGGCCTGCGCACTGTGAAGCGCGGCCAAGACGGGAAATACTACGTGCTGGCGTCGCCCAGCGTGGGCGTGGCGGTTTTTGATGACAAGGAGAAGCAATTGACCGTGATCGGGGCGCCGACCGCGGCGGGTACTGATAAGGCCGACCGCACCAACATCGCCTTCGGCGAAGATTGCGACGTGGATGCCCAGGGAAATGTATATGTCGTGGATCGCGGCGATAACCTGGTCACCGAGTTGGCGCCAGACGGCAAGCTCCTACGCTCGATCCATGTGATTGGGCCCGTTTCCGTGGCAGCACTGTCCGAGGGGGAAGTGGCGGTCAGCTCACTGCACGGACTGCACCTGGTGATCGTCTACGGGCCGAATGGCAAGGTCGTCCGCGAGTTTGGGGAGCCCGAGGAATTTTCCTCGCGGCAGGAAATTAACTGGCTTCTCAGCGAGGGTCGCCTGGGCACGGATGCCCAAGGACGGCTATACTACGGCTATACGTTTCGTCCAGAACCTCTGGTGCGCCAATACGACCGCTCTGGTTACGCCGGGGTGGATTTCGAGTTTACCGGACTGGATGCCTATCCGGAGGCGCAAGCGGCGCGCAAAGAGATTGCCAAACAGGAAAAGAAGCAGACTCCCCCGTATTTCCTGGCGATTCTGACCGCATTTGGCGTGGACCCGGTGAGTGGAGAGGTCTGGATGGCCTTGCACAACACTCTGCTCCATTTTGACAAGGAAGGGAATCGCCGCTCCGAGTACCAGATCTATACGCCCGAGGGAGCGCGGCTCGAAGCAAACACAATTTTGGTGGAAGAAAACCGCCTGTTGATCGGCGCGGACCCGCAAGGCGTCTTCGATTTCGAGCGGCCGGACCGGAAACACTGAAAGATTGCTGGAGATTTCCTCAGGGCTGCTTGCACAAATTCAGTGCAATGCAATTTCTTGCGAAAAATTTTCCGCGGAAATGCGCGGGAAAAGCGGGAAAATTTTCGTGCTTGCACAAAGCTGGTGCTTGTGGAAAAGTTGTGCATGCCATGTGAATGGCGGTGCAGCCCTTCGCACATTTTTCGCTTGCTCCATCACGGACAGTGCGCGAGAATCCATCCCAGTTTAGAAGCAAGTGGCACGAGGTCGGGGCTACTCTGAAAGGGCCGCGCGGGAATCCACGGGGCAGGCATCAATCGTTCCAGCGTGAGCACGAACTCCAAAGCGTGAAGCTTTAGGGCACACAAATGCTTTCCACAGCTTATTCACACCTGTGGAAATAGCTTAGAATTCGGCTTTTTCCATCACGATGACTACCGCAACGCAACTCGGACGCGAGCGCGAAACACAAAATGTCTGGGACAAGTTTCTGGAACTCAGCAAGTCCCGGATCAGCATCAATACCTACGCCACCTGGTTCCAACCCACCCGGCTGAACCGCATGGAAGGGGAAACTCTTTTCATACAAATCCCCAGCACGGTCTTCCGCCAGGTGCTTACGCGCACCTATGGCGAGATTGTGAAGGCAGTGTTCCACCAGATGGGCACGCCCAACATGAAGGTGCAATACGTTTGCACCGAGGAAGAGCCCGTGCAGGCGGCGCCCGCGGCGATTGCCGCGAAGCAATCCAAGCTCGATTTCGAGAGCAGCGACCACCAGTTGAACCTGCGGTACACGTTCGACACCTTCGTGGTCGGGAAGTCCAACGAGTTTGCGCACGCCGCTTCCCGCGCGGTCGCGGAGCAGCCTTCCAAGGCCTACAACCCGCTCTTCCTGTATGGCGGCGTGGGTATGGGCAAGACTCATTTGATGCATGCCATCGGGCACCTGATCAAGAAGCGCAATCCGGCCATGCGCCTGAGTTATGTCAGCGCGGAAAAGTTCACCATCGAGGTCATCAATTCGCTGCGCTTTGACCGCATGATCAGCTTCCGCGACAGGTTCCACACCGTTGATGTGCTGCTGGTGGACGATATCCAGTTCATCGCCGGCAAGGAACGCACTCAGGAGGAGTTCTTCCATACCTTCAACGCCCTGTATGAGCAGCAGAAGCAGATCGTGATTTCTTCCGATTGCCTGCCGAAGGATATCAATTCGATCGAAGAACGC
>Ga0181536_10006936_pt1 | contig 11250 bp, 8 predicted proteins | sample PEATcosm2014_Bin_41_FD_121105 | JGI IMG/M metagenome (GOLD analysis project Ga0181536, IMG submission 121105) | Peatland microbial communities from MTU Mesocosm Facility, Houghton, MI, USA - PEATcosm2014_Bin17_60_metaG | ecosystem: Environmental > Terrestrial > Soil > Wetlands > Peat | place...
GCGGGATGCACGACATGGCCGTCGAAGGTGTTGAGTCCGTGGCGAATGGCGGGGTTGTGCAGTCCGGCCCCGAGAATCCCGTGATCCGCGATCTCCAGCGCATAGGTCAGCGTCGCGTTGGTGAGCGCGTAGGTTGACGTGTGCGGCACCATCGCGGGCATGTTCGTCACGCAGTAGTGCACGACGCCGCCATGAATGAACGTCGGCCGCGCGTGCGTCGTCGGCGCGGAGGTCTCCGCGATTCCGCCTTGATCGATTGATAAATCCACGATCGCCGCACCGCGACGCATCCGCGCAACCATCTTTGCGCTTATAAGCCGCGGCGCGCGCGCGCCCGGCACCAGCACCGCGCCAATCACCAGGTCGCTGTTGGTAACTTCTTCGTCGAGAGTCGCGCGATTCGACATCACGGTGGTCACCCGCCCGCCAAGCAGGTCGCTCAGATAGCGCAGCCTGGTTGGATTGATATCCATGATCGTCACTTCAGCGCCGACGCCGGCGGCAACCCGGCATGCGTTCAGCCCGGCGATTCCCCCGCCGAGAACGACCACTTTGCCGGGCCGCACCCCCGACGCTCCGCTGAGCAGCACGCCGCGGCCGCCGCTGCGCGCCTGCAGGCACCAGGAGCCGGCCTGGATTGCGAGCCGGCCCGCGATTTCGCTCATCGGCGCGAGCAGCGGCAAGCTCAAGTCTTCGAGCTGGATCGTTTCGTAGCCGACCGCGGTCACGCGGCGGCGAATCAACTCGCGCGAAAGACGCCGGTCCGCGGCGAGATGAAGATAGGTAAAAAGAATCAACCCCGGACGCATCAGCGGATATTCCGGCGGCTGCGGCTCCTTGACCTTCAGGATCAGGTCAGCGCGGCGCCATACGCCGGGCGCGCCGGTTACGATCGATGCGCCCGCTTTGCGATAGTCGCGGTCGGCAAATCCGCTGCCGATGCCGGCCCCGGCCTGGACCGTCACGCGATGACCGTGCGCGCGCAGCGCGGCCACGCCCGCCGGAGTCAGCGACACGCGCCGTTCGTCGGATTTGATTTCGGTGGGAATTCCAACATTCATGCAGACAGGTCCTCCGTATCCGCGCGATCGGCCGATCTCATCCGTCTGGCATCGACGATACGGCGCATGACGAGCGGCTGGCAATCGCGGCGGGCGCGACCGCTAATGCCATCGGCGCGCAACAGTCAAGAGTCGCGCGCACGATCGATGCCCGGGATGGTGCGAAGCGGAACTTGACAAAACTCACGCCGCTGCGCTTCATGAGCATTGATGTGATCGCGATCGGCTTGGCGCGAAGCGGCCGCAAAACGCGCACCGCTTACGATGTTGGGAGGAGTCATGGAGATCCCGCAGGGGCTCAAATATTCGAAAGAGCACGAATGGGTCGCGACTGAAGATATCGTTGCGACTGTTGGAATCACCGATCACGCGCAAGACCAGTTGGGCGAGATCGTGTATATCGAGTTGCCCGCGGTCGGCGACAAGGTCAGCAAGGACGATCCGTTCGGCGTCGTCGAGTCGGTCAAGGCGGTCTCGGATATTTACGCGCCCGTCACTGGAACCGTCATCGAGATCAACGAAGACCTGCCTGAGAGCCCCGAGACCGTCAACGAAGACCCGTACGGCGACGGATGGCTGATCAAGGTGAAGATCACGGACATGAGCGATCTCGAGGACCTGATGGACGCCGACGAATACGCGGAGCTGCTGGCGCGCGAGAAGGAATAATCGCGGCGACTGAGATTCAGGCCGGCGGCGGGGCGCTCGCGCTGGAATCGGGAGCGGTCGCCGCCGCAACGGCCTTTGACACCGAGATTCTAATCTTGCCGGCGCCCGCGGGAGGATTTATGAACACCATCAGGAAAGGAGCCGACGCCGATGGCTCCATCGCGAACGCCTTCTGCGGACTCAAGCCCTGAGAGAATTCGATTTCGCGCGGCGTCATCTCGCCAAGCATCTTGGCCGAGAGCTCGTTGCCGCAATAGACGCTCTGGCGGGCGACCGGATGCGCGCCGTCGCCAATCAGATCGGCGTCGATCTCGACCAGATGCAACGGACGCGCTCCGACGTTCTGCGCGTCGCCGCTTATTACCAACGCGACATGGCCGCCCTTGAGCGTGTAATACTCCGAACGGACGTCATGCAGCGCCACCAGCACCGCTGGTACGATTGGGCGCGCGAAGTAACCGCCGATTCGCGGAGCCTCGCTGAGAATGCGCGCGCTGGCGCCGGGCTCGTCGCAGATGAGCGCGCTCGCAGCGAGGAAAAGGATCGCTACGAAGAAAAACATCGCGAGAAAAAATCCCGAGGCATGAGTTGCGCCAGCCGCCGCCGATTCAGCGCTCTCATCGCCGACCTGACCGAGCTGGAACCCTGGGGGTTTCGCCGGCGCCGGCGGCTGTGCGAATCGAGGCGTCGCGGCACGCAGAGGCGCAGCCGCGCGACGCACCGGGTTGGGCGTCGGGCGCGGAGCCGGTTCCGGCTCGGCCATCATGGTCGGGGCCTGGCGAATCGGCGCGGATTCGAACTCGGACGGCGCATCGCCTACCTGCCATCCGCCGTCGTCGGGCTCGGGGCGCTCGAGCTCGTGCTCCGGCGGCGCGTCGCCGATTTCATTGCGCTCGTCGCTGAAATCGAATTTCAGGTTTTCTCCGGTGTCGGCTTTCTGCTCGCGGTCGCCGAAGGAGCGATTGAGCGGATCGTCGGCTTCCGGTTCGTTCCGCACTTTTTCGGATCGATCTTGGGGCTCTTGGGGCGGCGCTTCGGGCATGCTGTGCTCGAAAGGCTCGCGCTGGTCCGGCTCCGATTCCTGGACGCGCACTTCCGGCTGGGGCGGAATCGTTGGCCGCGGCTCCGCGCCAGACTCGCGTTTGACTACGTCGCTTTCGACCGGAGACTTGAGCGCGCCTGCGCGCGGCCGCGCGGGGCGAATGGTGCGCGCCGGCTGAGATTCACTCTCGGCCGCTTGTGGAGCCGGTTTGCGCATTCTTGCAGGCACCGCGTCCGCGTTGAACACGTGGCCGCATCGCGAGCACTTGAAGGTCGGTGTATCGTCGGGCAGGACCCGCTCATCAATCCGATACCGGGTGTGGCAACTGGTGCATTGAATTTCGATCATTCCACCGCCTCACATCCCGTGGATGAAATTATCACACGGCAAAGGGCCGCGCATCTTTTGTGCGCACCGCGCAAAACCCATTCGGCGGCAATGCCGCGGAGCGTCGTTCGATGCGGATAGCGATCCTGACGCGCCGTTTCGATAGCGCGGGCGGCGGCACCGAGCGTGATTTGATCGTTACGGCGCAAGGCCTGCGCGCGGCGGGCCATCAAATTACGATTTTCGCAGACGAGATCCGCGCCGCGACCGGCGACTGGGACGTTCATCGCGTCGGCGCCGGCCCAAGGCTCGGCCGCGCCCTGTCCCTGCTGCGATTCGCATGGACTGCTGCGCCTGCCGCGCGCCGCGCAGGAGCCGAGCTGGTGCTGAGCTTCGCGCGATGCGTCGGCGCGGACGTGATGCGCTCCGGCGGCGGCGCGCATGCCAGTTACATCCGCGCGGCGCGAAAATGGCGCGGCGCGCCCGGCGCGTTCGCGATGCGTATCAGCCCGTATCATCAGGTGCAGATGCTCGTCGAGCGCCAGGCCTTCCGAAGTCCCGGCCTGAAGCGCGCGATCGCGGTGTCGAATTTCGTTCGCGACGATCTGATTCGGGAATTCGGCCTCGCGGCTGAAAAAGCGGTTACGATCTACAACGGCGTCGATCTCGATCGCTTCCGGCCCGCCGCCGATCCGTCCGAGCGCGCGGCTATCCGCCAGAAGTTTGCAGTTCCGGCCAGTGCCCGGGTGATCGTCTTTGTCGGCAACGGCTTCGCGCGCAAGGGATTGGGATTCCTCATCGAAGCATGGCCGCTGCTGGCGGGGGGAGCGTTTTTGCTGGTGGTCGGCGCCGATCGAGCCGCCGGCAAATTCGCGCGCCGCGCTCGCGCCCTCAACGTCGGCGCTCGAGTAGTCTTCGCGGGTCCACAACCCAACGTCGAGGCTATCTTTCACGCGGCGGACGCGTTTGCGATGCCGTCGCTATTCGAACCATTCGGCAACGTCGTAATGGAAGCGATGGCCAGTGGATTGCCCGTGATGACCAGCGCGTCCTCGGGCGTTGCGGAGTTGATCCCGCCCTCGATGCGCGGGTTTCGAGTCGAGAACCCCGACGACGTGGGCGAGGTTGCGCTTCGTCTCGGCGCCTTGTTTGACGCGCCCGCAAGTGTTGCCGCTGAGGCCCGCGAGACGGCTGCGAAATTCACCTGGACGCGCTACGCAAACGAATTGAACGCCCAAATTGAATCGATAGCCTGAATCGATAGGGTAGGCCGCGCGGCGCGTTTCTAGCCGGCCAGGCCGTCGAACATTCCGCGCGCGATTGCGCGCCTGCGTTCCTCGCGCGCGATTCGCGGGATGCCGGCGCCCGTCAACTGCGCAATCCGCAGCCGCGTCATCGCGATCGCGTTCTTCAGGATCACGTCCAGGCTGGAATGCTTCTCATGCAGCATCCGGCACCGGCCGCGCTCGCGCGCAATTCGGATGAATCGTTCGCGATTGGCGCGTGCGGCGTCGACTTCGTGATAGACGAGCGCCTCCGGCGCGTATCCGATTCGAAAGCCCGCGCGCCGAATTCGATCCGACATCTCGGTTTCCTCCTCGTGCCCGCCCGCGCCCGGACCGAGGCGCTCGTCGAACGGTCCCACTTGCTTAAGCACGCCGGCACGAAAAGCCATATTCGCGCCGAGCACTCCGCGCACCTCGATTACTTTTTCACCATGGTCGGCGATCGGCAGGTCCAGGTACACTGCCATCGGCCCGACTTTTTTTTCGGGGTCTTCGGCCGGGAGGATCCGCCCCTTCATCGCGGCGAACTCGCGATGGGTGTCAAAGAACCGCTCGACCGCCTCGAGATAGCCCGGCGCGACGATCAGATCGTCGTCGAGGAAGACAAGGATTTCGCTTTCGCCGGCCGCATCCGCGATTGCTCGATTCTGAATGCGGCATTTTCCGGCGCGAGGTTCGTGCAGATGCTTGAGCGTCGGGCCTTCGAGCGACAGCTCCATCGGCGCCGGGGTGCCGTTTTCGGCGACGATTATCTCACGCGAACCAGTCGCGAGTTCGGGCGCAAGGCTTGCCACCAGCCGCCGAACCGAGTCGGGCCTGCCGTGAGTCGCGACGATGACGGACGTCTTCAATGCCCTTCAATCTTGACGCGAATCGGAGCCGTCCACCTTGCGAAATCGCATGATTATATTTTCGTCCATCAGCAGGCTCGCGCTGGTCATGAACCCCAGCAGCTCACGATTGATTCTGCGCTGTGCCGGTTCTTTTGTGCGCCCGTAGAGCATCCACGAGAATCCCGCGATCAACGGCCACAGAATCGGCGCAAAGATTCGCGATCGCAACTTGCGCCGGTTGCGCCCGAGCGCCTCCATCCGAAGTCCCGCTCCCCATGCGATCCAATGCAGGTCGTTGAGGCCCATCACGTGCCAGTTGCGGCCGTCGGCGACGCGATAGCGGTACGCCAGCGGCGCACGCCGTCCCTTGTAGTAGCCGCTCAGCAGGTAATGTATTCGCGAGCTGACGTTCAGGCGATTGGGTGTGGTGACGATCGCGACCCCGCCGGGCCGCATCACGCGCGCTATTTCACCGAGCGCGTGCGGGATGTCGGCGAGATGCTCGATCACTTCGAGCATCATCACCAGGTCGAAGCGCGCCGGGCGAAACGGGAGATCGTGATCGAGGTTGACCGCCACCCAGCCGGGTTTGCGGGTTCGATACTCGGTCGATACTACCCGCCATCCACGCTCCATAAGGAGACGGCTCGACAGGCCGTCGCCCGCACTCAAGTCCAGCGCGAGCGTTGACGGCCCCGGCGCCGGCGCAAGCGCGATCGCGCCGCGAACCCGACCACTCATCGTAACCGCAGATTGTCTTTCACTTTTTCACTGTTTCACTGGCGCCGCGTGCTCCAGCCGGCCGCGCGAATTTTGGAATCCCGTCTTGAATTGGAATCATCAGCCGGTTAACCCTATACTCTTGCCCTCGCACGCGAGAGTGGCGGAATGGCAGACGCGCAAGGCTCAGGACCTTGTGAGCGCAAGCTCGTAGGGGTTCAAGTCCCCTCTCTCGCACCAATCCCCTTTTCACTGGCGCCGCTGGGTCGCGTTTTTCACCGGCGCCGCGAGGCCGCGGCGTGCTCAATAGTCCGACGGGATCGCGGCATTCGAGGTCTTGTTGCCCGACTTTTCAGTTCCGTGGCATTTTGCGACATCCTTGACGCTGGCGCCGATGGCCGACGCGATCTCAGTATCCGAGCGACCCGATTCCGTCTGCAACTTCACGACGTTGCAATCGACGTGGTCGGTGGAAAGCGAGCTGCAACCCGACATTCCGCCCGCAATAAGCAACGTTCCAAGCGCGGCTGCCATACCCAGTTTGCTAAACGCGTGAGCCATAGAACTTTCCCCTCCGGAGTCGAATTCAGCCCGTCCCCACGGGCATGCGCACGATATTATTAACCGGCGCGCTTTTACAAGCCATTTGATCGACGGCGCGCCTTGCCGTCAAGGGATCGCGCTTGAGAGGTGACCGGCAGGACAATATGATTTGAGCGAAGGGCGCGCCGCGCCCTTTTTTCGACGGAGCGATTGCGGTGGATTTGCCCAAGACATTTGATTCGAAGTCCGCTGAAGAAAGATGGTTTCAGAAGTGGATCGATCTCGGCTACTTCAAGGCCGATCCCGCGCGCGAGGGCAAAGCCTTCTCGGTCGTGATTCCGCCGCCGAACATCACCGGCCAGCTCCATCTCGGCCACGCGCTCAACGTCTCGCTCCAGGACATCATCGTGCGCACGCGCCGGATGCAGGGTTTCAACACGCTGTGGCTGCCCGGCACCGATCACGCCGGAATCGCGACGCAGAACGCGGTCGAGAAGGCTCTCGCCAAGGATGGCAAGGACCGTCATATCCTCGGCCGCGATGCATTCGTCGATCGCGTCTGGCAATGGCGCGCGACTTACGGCGATCGAATCCTGAACCAGTTGCGCAGGCTGGGCGCATCATGCGACTGGAGCCGCGAGCGCTTCACGCTGGACCCGGGTCTTTCGCGCGCGGTGACGAAAGTCTTCGTCGATCTTTACCACAAGGGTCTCATCTACCGCGCCAAACGGCTCATCAACTGGTGCCCGCGATGCGAAACGGCGCTGTCCGATCTCGAAGTCGATCACAAAGACGTTCAGGGCAGCCTTTGGTACATCCGCTACCCCTTTGCCGACGGCAGCGGCTCGATCACGATTGCAACGACGCGCCCCGAAACCATGCTGGGCGATACGGGTGTCGGCGTAAACCCGGATGACGATCGCTATAGATCGCTGGTTGTTCAGGATGGCCGGCCGGTTCGTAAAACTATTCGTCTGCCCTTGGTAGGTCGCGAGATCCCGCTCTTTGGAAACGAGTTCGTGGATCGCAGTTTTGGAACGGGTGCCTTGAAGGTTACGCCCGCACACGACGCTCTCGATTTCATGCTCGGCCAGATGGAGAAACTCGACTTCGTTTCGATCTTCGACGGCAAGGGGCGAATCAACGAGAACGGCGGCGCATATCGCGGGCTTTCGCGCGAGGATGCGCGCAAGCAAATCGTCAAGGACCTCGAGCAGGCCGGACTGCTCGAAAAAATCGAGCCGCATTCGCACGCGCTCGGCGTGTGCTCGCGATGCGACACCGTCGTCGAGCCGATGCTCTCCGAGCAATGGTTCATGCGGACGCGCGAGATGGCCGATCGCGCGATCGAAGCGGTGCGCAAGGGCGACACGACCTTCCATCCCAAGTTCTGGGAGAACACGTTTTTCAACTGGCTCGAGAACATCCACGACTGGTGTATCTCGCGCCAGCTATGGTGGGGCCATCGGATTCCCGCCTATCGATGCGCGCGATGCGACCATCTGATTGTCGCAGCCGAGCGGCCGGCGCGATGCCCCGAGTGCGACGGTTCCGACATCATCCAGGACGACGACGTGCTCGACACCTGGTTCAGCTCGGGCCTGTGGCCGATGTCCACGCTCGGATGGCCGGACGATACGCCCGAGTTTCATCGCTACTATCCGACCAGCCTGCTGCTGACGGGATTCGACATCATCTTTTTCTGGGTTGCGCGCATGATGATGTTCGGGTTGGAACTAACGGACAAGGTGCCGTTCAAGGACGTGTACATCACGCCGCTGGTGCGCGACGAGCTTGGCAAGAAGATGACCAAGTCGAAGGGCAACGTCGTTGACCCGCTCGACTTGATGGAACAGTACGGGGCGGACGCGGTCCGCTTCACACTGGCGCAGTTGGCCGCACAGGGTCGCGACGTAATCCTGTCGCACGACAGATTCGCGGCGTCGCGCGCATTCGCGAACAAGATCTGGAACGCGGCGCGCTTCGTGATGATGAATCTCGACGGTGCGCCGCAGCCACTGCCGAAAGTCGAAATCGCAAAGCTGGGATTGGCCGAGCGATGGATTCTGTCGCGGCTCGACGACACGATCCGGGAAGTCAGCCGCTCGATCGACGCGTATGAATTCAACGTCGCGGCGATGAAGCTGTACCAGTTCATCTGGCACGAGTTCTGCGATTGGTACATCGAGCTGTCCAAGGAGCCGCTCAAGGCCGGCGGCGAGCGGCAAGCTGCCGCGCGATGGGTGCTGGTCAACGTTTTCGACAAGATGCTGCGCCTGATCCATCCGTTCATGCCGTTCGTGTCGGAAGAAATCTGGCAGGTGATTCGTCCGTACCTGGACGAGCCGAATCTCGCGGCGCATCTGCCGATCGCGAAGTATCCGGAAGCGTCGGTGACGAATCCGCTGTCGCCGGCGGAAGAACTCGCGATGAGCCACTGCATCGAGGCAACCGAGGCGATCAATTCGCTGCGTTCGCTGCTCGGATGGCATCCAGGCCAGCGCGTCCGAGCGTCGATCAAGCGGGCTCGAATAGAGGGACGAGAAGAACTCGATTTGTGGCGCGTTTATGCCATTACTCTCGCGAAATTGGATAGTCTCGATTATGAACGCGCTCCGAATGCTCGAGTGGTGTTCTCACAATTGCCTTGGGCAGATGTTGGAGTCGAGGCACCTGAAGGTTACGATTTCGAGGTCGCGAAACAGAAGCTCCGAAAACTTCTGGCGGAAGTAGAGAGACACGCGACTCAACACGCAGCGCGCTTGGATGATCCCAAGTTCAGGTCCAGGGCAGATCCCGCGACGGTCACGGAAGTCGGAGAGCGGTTGGTACAACTGAAGAAAGAGCAGCGGATGCTCACTGAACAACTGCAGCAGCTCGGCGAAAGCGCATGAACGCTCCGTGTCATTCTGAGCGCAGCGAAGAATCCCGGCAGCAGTGCGGAGACAAGCGTCCCCAACCACGGCTTCATAGCTTTACTCAAAACCACGCACGGAACGCTTCGACTGATATCGGCAGGGTGTGCAGCGGCGAGCGTCGAGAAAGATCCGGGATTCTTCGCTTCGCTCAGAATGACACAAAAATAAAGTACACGAAAAAACATGACACAAACCTGGGACGCGACGACGCGTCTTCTGATCCTTCGTCCGCTTCTTGTGTCATTCTGAGCGCAGCGAAGAAACCCGGATTCGGGTGCTCGGCTGTGCACTGCTGCCGGGATTCTTCGCTTCGCTCAGAATGACAAACAGGACGTAGCTCGCAGGTACTCGTGGAACTGTTCAAACAACTCGACCTCACCAAGCTCATCAAGCGGGCGCTTGCTGAGGACGTCGGCCAGGGCGATATCACGACGGCCGCGACCGTTGCGCCGGACCAGATGGGGCGCGCGCGAATCACCGTCAAAGAACCGCGGATGATTCTGGCCGGAGGCATCCTGATTGAGCCCGTGATGCGACAGGCAGGTGCCGAGCCGCGAATCGTCGCGCTCGCGCCCGAAGGCGCAGAACTGAAGGCCGGCAGCGTGCTCACGGAAGTCGAGGGCAAGCTCGCGGGACTGCTGATTGGCGAGCGCACCGCACTCAACTTCGTGCAACTGCTCTCGGGAATCGCGACCACGACGCGATCATTCGTCGATGCGATCGCGGGCACGCATGCGAAGATCCTCGACACGCGCAAGACTCATCCCGGTCTGCGCGCCGTCGAGAAGTACGCGGTCCGCGTCGGCGGCGGACATAACCATCGCCTGGGCTTGGACAGCGGCGTACTGATCAAGGACAACCATATCGCGGCGGCAGGCACGGTGACGAAAGCGATCGAGGGTGCTCGCCGGTTAGCGCCGCACACGCTCAAAATCGAAATTGAATGCGAGACGCTCGCGCAAGTTGAAGAAGCACTTAAAGCCGGCGCCGATGCGATCCTGCTCGACAACATGACGCTCGACAACGTCCGCAAGGCGCGCGCGATGGCGGGACCGAAAGTTCAGCTCGAAGTCTCCGGTGGCGTGACGCTCGCGACCGTTCGCGCAATCGCGGAGGCGGGCGTCGATTTAATCTCCGTCGGTGCGCTGACTCATTCGGCGCGATTTATGGATATCAGCATGAGAATTGACGCGGTCTAATCAGCAGTCCCCGCCCGATGCCATGCGACTGCGGATTCACTGAAAAAACTTAAAGTAATGCCTCAGAATCCATATCTTGCGATCGAGCGCGGCGCGCCCGGCCGCATCGGCTGGCGAATACATTATTTCGACGAAGTAGACTCCACCCAGGAAGCTGCGCGGGAACTGGCCGCGGGCGGCGCCGACCAGGGCACCGCGGTGATCGCGGAGCGTCAGAGTGCGGGGCGGGGCAGGATGGGCCGCACGTGGCATTCGCCGTCCGGGGTCAATCTATACACGACGATAATCCTCCGCCCGCCGATTCCGCTGGCCGAGGTGCCTTCCTTAAGTCTGGTGGCCGGAGTCGCGGCGGCGCAGGCGCTCGAGCGCGAGGCGCCGGGCATCGTCGCGCTCAAATGGCCCAACGACGTTTGGCTGCGCGGACGCAAGGCGGGCGGCATCATCGCCGAGGCGGTGACAGACGCGCGCCAGAATCTCGACTGCGTGCTGCTGGGCATCGGAATCAACATCAATCTCGCGGCAGACGACATCCCGCCGGAGCTGCGCGACAAGGCGACCTCGATGCGTATCGCGACCGGGCATCCATGCGACCGGATTGCGATCGCCGATTCGCTTTTTAATCTGCTCGACTCCCGCTATATGGAAACCCTGA